>Ga0182016_10000292_pt1 | contig 62408 bp, 54 predicted proteins | sample 712S2MmetaG_FD_120491 | JGI IMG/M metagenome (GOLD analysis project Ga0182016, IMG submission 120491) | Permafrost microbial communities from Stordalen Mire, Sweden - 712S2M metaG | ecosystem: Environmental > Terrestrial > Soil > Wetlands > Permafrost | place: Sweden: Stordalen | collected...
AAGGAGGGATCGAAGGTCACAGAAGCGGTGAAAGTTGCCTCGCTTCCAACCGTCAAGCCTACGTCAACCTCACTGTGGACGCCTTGCCCAATAAGGGCCTCCAGCCAATCTTCGCCGCCCTTTATGAAAGTCCGGATCAGCAGCACGGCCTCCGGGCCGGTCTTCGCATCCGGAAGCGGAAGGCGGAATCCAGAAGTCTGAGGGGCCGACTTCCCGGGGCGGTTTGGTTCCCATCGCAGCCAGAACGAGCAGCGATCAAGCTTGTAGGTAGCCGCAAACTGCTGCGGATCGAAATCGGCGCCTGAGGCACGATACACAATGAACATCACGCGACCTTAGGATCGCCGCCAGGGGAGAGCAACAATACCGCCCTATCGCCCCCTGTTCACATTTCAAGAATCTTGACGAAGTGCATTTTGGCCGAAACCGGGGGAGTTTTGAGAGATCGCCGGAGACTGCTATCGACCTGTTGCAGACGTTGAGCATCGGTGGTCGGCATGACGAACGAGAACGACACGGCTATTTATGACGAGGTGCCCGACGGCCCGGAACTCGTGAGCTGGTTCGGCCAGGAGCCGAGCTTCCATGATGCCGAAATTCTCAGCCTTTGCCTCCGGCGCAAGGGCCGGAGCGTCCTTCGGTTGCATGGCTGGATCATGACAGGCGCAACTGGACCAGACGGCCATTGTGTGCTCGACCGGCACGCCGTTGTGACCTTCACTCTCGATGGGGTCATGGACCTTCAACTCGATGGCTTCAGCACCCAAAACGTTATCGGCGGGCTGATCCTGCGCCGCGCGCCTCATCGTCCTGAGCGCGGTGACTATCTTGCACTCAAACCTCTTCCGCAAGACGTCGAGATCGAACTTGAACCTTGTTACGGCCTCGATGGCTTCATTCGGGCGCGCTCGGTCTCCATCACCTTCGAGCCCGGTAAACCTGACGCCGAGGATGAGATCAACGGCGGCGGCGCCTGACCGCGGCCCACGCCGGAGGGATACCATTCATCCGCCGTCGCGCGACCGACGCCTGCACCGACGCCGGTGATTGCCGCCACTTTCGGCATGTATAGTCTCCTGGATCCAAGCTCGTAACGATGGGGCTTGGAGCGTGGTTCCGAGACGATTGTCGAAATTGGCTCCCCGGGTGGGAACGACCGCGTCCGCGCGCTGTTGAATACGCGCCGGGCACGGGGCGGCGATGCTATGGTTGGAGGGTTGATTGCCCGAACATTACGATGTGATCGTCATTGGAAGCGGCCCCGGCGGCGCTTCGCTCGCCCATGCGCTTGCCCCGACCGGAAAGCGCATCCTGATCCTCGAACGCGGCGACTATCTGCCGCGCGAGGAAGCGAATTGGAGCGCGCAGGCTGTCTTTGTCGACGGCAAGTACCAAGCCGCCGAGACATGGACCAATGCCGACGGGGGCGCCTTCAGGCCGCAACTCCATTATTTCGTGGGTGGCAATTCCAAGGTGTACGGCTCAGCGCTGTTTCGGCTGCGCGAGCGCGATTTCGACGAGATCACCCATGCCGGCGGCGTCTCGCCCGCCTGGCCGCTGAAATACCAGGACTTCGCCCCCTATTATGATGCCGCGGAGGCGCTGTTTCATGTGCATGGCGCGCGCGGCGAAGACCCGACCGAGCCCCCGACAACCCAACCTTATCCCTATCCCGCGGTGAAACATGAGTCCAAAGTCGCCGAGCTGTCCGACAAGCTGACGGCCATCGGCCTGAAGCCCTTTCATCTCCCGCTCGGCATTCTGCTCGACCAGAAGGAGGACGGCTTCGCGACGCCGACCAGCACCTGCATACGCTGCACCGCGTTCGACGGCTTCCCCTGTCTTTTGAACGGCAAGGCGGACGCCCAGGTGATTTGCATCGATCCGATGCTGGCGAAACACGACAACGTGACGCTGATGACGAACGCCTATGTTTCGAGGCTCGGCACAGACGCGAGCGGGCGGCAGGTCGATGCCGTTTATGTGGAGCGCAACGGAGAGCAGCAAATCTATACGGCCGCCACGGTGGTGGTGGCCTGCGGATCGCTTTCCTCCGCGCTGCTCCTGCTACGCTCGGCCAACGATCGGCATCCCAACGGCCTCGCCAACGGCTCCGATCAGGTTGGACGCAATTATATGCGCCATGAGATGAGTATCGTCATGGCGGTGATGCGCCCAGTCAACGAGACCGTGTTTCAGAAGACGTTGGCATTCAGCGATTTCTATTTCGGCAGCGACGACTGGGACTATCCCCTCGGTCTGATCCAGATGTGCGCGACGAGCCATGCCGACCAGATCAAGGGCGAGGAACTGCCCGGCTGGCTGGAATTTCTGCCCGACATGCCATTCAGCGAGATCGCCCGCCATTCAATGGATTTCTGGTTGCAGGCCGAAGACCTGCCTCGAACGGAGAACCGCGTCTATTACAAGGACGGCAAGGTCCATCTCGATGTGGCCCCCACCAACCCAGAGGCGCTCGCGCGCTTGAAGCGCAAGCTCGAGGAAGTCCTATCGAAGATCGGCTGGCCCGCCGTGCTGCTCGAACGCTCGCTCTATCTCGGCAAGAACATCCCGCTTTCCGGCACAGCGCACCAGGCGGGCACCTGTCGCTTCGGCGCAGATCCGGCGACGTCGGTGCTGAACCTCGATTGCCGCGCCCACGAAGTCGATAATCTCTATGTCGCCGACGCAAGCTTCTTCCCCTCGATCGGCGCGGTGAACCCAACGCTCACGATCATCGCCAACGCGCTGCGCGTGGCCGAAATCATCAAGGGTCGGCTATGACGGCGGCGGCGATCGTCACGCTCGTCGTCCGCTACGGCTTGGTGCTGTTGTTCCTGCCCTTCAGCGCACTCGACAAGATCTTCGGGTTCGACCACGCGGTCAAACAGGCGCAGAGCATGATCAAGCCGCGTCCGATCGCGATCGCGATGATCCTGGTCGGCCTCCTCGTCGAGATCGTCTGTAGCGTCGGCGTCGTCACAGGCGTCGCCGATCGAGCGAGCGCCTTCATGATTGCCGGTTACTGCGCAGTGACGGCGGTGCTTTACAAGCAATTCTGGGCGCAGGGCGACTTCTGGTCTGACCCCGACGGCAAGGGTCGTACGCTGCTGTGGGATTTCCTGAAAAATCTGTCGCTTGGCGCGGGCTTCCTGCTGATCGTCTTCGGCACGGACGGGTCAGGTCTCACCCCTTTCCTTCACGCCCCTTTCGCCTCCAGCCACCCCTACGGAGATCGCCCATGAGCGATCAAGCCGACAAGGCAGGGCCCAAGCCGTCCGTTCCCTATTGGCATCTCCATGTCGATGCCGATGGCGTCAGCCATCAAGCGCAATGCGCGCTCACCGATTACGAACTCGGGGGCATAGGCCCTGCCGATCCGCAGTGGAACGACAAAATGGAGCGCAGCGAAGCGACCGTTGTCTTCACCGTCCAGCCCGTGGGTTGGGTTGGCGACTGGCATGAGAATCCGGCGCCGCAATGGATCGTCGTGCTGTCCGGCCGTTGGTGGATCGAAAGCATGGACGGCGCGCGCATCGAGCAGGGGCCCGGCGACTTCTCGTTCGGAGAAGATCAGGGCTGCGTCGAAACCGAGGGCAAGAAGGGCCACAAGTCTGGCACGATCGGCGACGAACCCTGCCGCCTGATGACCGTCCGGCTCCATGTCGATCCGAAGCGCGAGCCATGCCGCCTGACATGATTTTCCAGGCAATTACGGCTTTTCGGCTGGTCACCGCCGATCCGGCGCGGCTGGCCCACTTTTATCGGGCGATCGGTTTCGACGTCGGCGAGGCAGCGACCATTCCTGCTGCCGACATGAAACTACTCGGCCTCTCAGGCGCCGGTTCGCGCATCGCAATGTCGCTCGGCCGAAGCCGCGTCGATCTCGAAAGGTTCGACCAACCGGGTCACCCGTATCCGCGTGATACAACCACCTGCGACCTCGTGTTCCAACACCTCGCCCTCGTCACGGACGATGCGGAGGCCGCATGGCGCCGGGCGCGCGAGGTCGGCGCCACGCCGATCGGCCGAGAGGGTCCGGTGACGCTTCCCAAGTCAGCGGGCGGGGTGACCGCGGTCAAGTTCCGCGATCCCGAAGGTCATCCGCTCGAATTCCTTCAATTCCCACCGGGCGCCAATCCGAACTGGAAGGGCGCCGGCATGATGGGGATCGATCACAGCGCGATCTCGGTCAGCGACGTCGCGGCCAGCCGACGCTTCTATGCGCGTCACGGGCTGAGCGAGGCAAACGCGACAGTCAATCGTGGCCCGGCGCAAGACGCGCTCGACGGCCTCGACGGCGTCGAGGTCGCTGTCGTGCCGATGAACCCCACCGACAACCCGCCCCATATCGAGATGCTCGGCTATCGCCTTCCCGTCGGCCGCGCGCTTCATCGTCTGTCCGCCAACGATCTCGCCGCCACGCGCATCGTCTGGCGGTCAAATGCCGAAGCGCTGATCCGCGATCCCGACGGGCATCTTCATCAGCTCAGCCGATAAGATCGATCGCGAGCAGATATTGTGTCGCGGCGATGAACTGCCGCCGTCCGTCCGCGCCCCCGAGGGCGCAGTTCGAGACCACCGCGGGTGTTGGCGCCATTGCGCGACCGTAACGGCCGCCAAGCCGTTACGGTCGAGGCGCCGCGCATGGTTCTTGTGGCTTTCGCAGTCGTTGATCGCCGCGAGCCTGGCGTCGGCGATGCGGATGCGGGCGAGGAAGGTTTGCCGCGCCGCGGCGGGCGCGTCGAATCTGTCGATGCGACAGCGTTTCGCAGACCGCATGGGGGGCTCTTTGCAGGTCGGCGGGCGATCGTCGCCCGTCGCTTGTGCGCTTGCCGAAGCGCCCGCGGCTGCCTCGCCGCACAACGTCGCCGACCGCGATTGGGCGGCTCGACAATTCCGCTTATGATAACGCGCGCGAGTTGGGGAGGAGCGGGCGATGGCCGGATTCGACGACGAGGTTTTCGGCGCCCCGCCCGCCAAGCCGCCGGTTCATGCGATCGGCCAGCCGATCGACGACCTTTCGGCCCCCGAGCTCGCCGAGCGCATCGCGCTCCTGAAAGGCGAGATCGAGCGGCTCGAGCGCGCCATCGCCCATCGCGAAGCGACCCGCAACGCCGCCGCCGCGTTCTTCAAGGCTTGAGCGCCGACCGTCTCGCGGCGGGACGCCTGGCCGCTGCGGGAACACTAACGGGTTGTTAACGATTATCATTTATGAATGAAGTCGATCCATTTCCTGGGTCCTGTTCGACGCCTCCCATTCTACCGACCTCCCCAGCCGCCTTCGGGCGGCTGTTTTTTTGCCTTCTCCCTGCTGTTCGGTTTAAGCTTTCGTTAACCTTAGTGAAAGGTGAACGGCCCACGGACAGTCCGAGGCGTTAATCTTGCGACAAAGCGAGTCGGGCGGCGGGCGCGTACAGATTCAGCACGCCAAGCGCCGACGGGACGTTCGAGGAGAGGGGCGAATGCCGCGCAGCGACGGATTGGCGCAAAGCGCGACGGTCGACGAGGCCGCCGCCAATACGATTTTGTTCTACCCCAGGCTCGCGGCGTCGGGGGCGTTCAAGGCGTTGTTCCGCGAAGGCATGAGCCTGGTCGAAGACGCGGCCGCCTATCTCGACGGACCAGGCCGCGAGGAATCGCGCGGCCTTCCCCGCTCGGCGGCGCTCGCCTACGCGACCGAAAGCATGCGCCTGACGACCCGCCTGATGCAGGTCGCCTCGTGGCTGCTGCTGCAGCGCGCCGTCAACGAGGGCGAGTTGACCCCCGCCCAGGCGCGCTCGGAGAAGCACCGCGTGCGGCTCGCCGAACAGGACGTCGCCTGCCCGGCCGAGGTGTTCGAACAATTGCCCGAGACGCTGCGCGGGTTCAGCGCCAAGTCGATCCGCCTTCAGGCGCGCGTCGCCCATCTCGACCGGGCGCTCGCCGACGCCGAGGCCAAGGCCGCCCCTCCGTCGCCCCCGCGCGGCGGCGTCGCCGAGCAGTTCGAGCGCCTGCGCTCCGCTTTTCCTCGCTGAGGCGCCGTTCCCCGCCGCCGGCGCGACCTTGCGCCGCCGCATTTTTGGCCGCATTGCTCGGCAAGAGACGCCCGTCTCGACAACGTTTTGCGCTGCATGGCCGACGCTCCCTTCTGCCGCCTCTATCTCGTCACGCCGCCGCTCGGCCTTGCCGACTTGCCGGCGTTCGCGCCGCGCTTCGCCGCCGCGCTGGCGGCTGGCGACGTGGCTAGCGCGCTGGTGCGGATCGCGCCGGAAGCGCTGGGCGACGCCAGGCGGATCGCCGAGCTCATGGTCGAAGCGGCCGCCCCTTATGACGCGGCGGTTCTGATCGAGGGCGAACCGCGGCTGGCCGCGCGGGTCGGCGCCGACGGCGCGCATGTCGCTGCGGTTGGCGACGCGCTGGTCGACGCGCTGGCGAGTCTGCATCCCGAACGCATCGTCGGCGCCGGCGCGTTGCGCGGCCGCGACGACGCGATGTCCGCCGGCGAAGCGGGCGTGGACTATGTGATGTTCGGCGAGCCGCGCCGCGACGGTTCGATCCCGCCGCTCGCCGACGTCGTCGACCGTGTCGACTGGTGGGCGGAGATTTTCCAGACGCCGTGCGTCGCCTATGCGGCGCGGCTCGCCGACGTCGCGCCGCTCGCCGCGGCCGGCGCGGATTTCGTCGCGCTGGGCGACGCTCTGTGGTCGGCGCCCGCGCTCGAGCCGGCGATCGCCGCGGCGGCGGCGGCGGCGCGCCAGGGGGCGGCGGCGCGCGCGGAGGCAGGCGCGTGAAGCCCACGGCGCGCGCATTTCTGATTCTCGGCCTGACGCTCGCGACGCCGGCCGCGGCTCAAACGCTGCCGTCGCCGTTCCCATCGCCGACCGCCGGGACGCAGCCCGACACCGCCTTCGCCGATTATCAGCGCGGCTATTTCCTCACCGCCTTGCGCGACGCGATGAAGCGCGTCGCCGACAGTCCCAAGGACGCGGCGGCGATGACGCTGATCGGCGAGATCTATCAGGATGGCTACGCCGTGCCGCGCAACCTGGCCGAGGCGGCGCGCTGGTATCGCGTCGCCAGCGGTCTCGGCGACCGCGAGGCGGCGTTCGCACTCGGCATGCTGCTGCTCAGCGGCGCCGACGGCGTCCCTGCCGACCGCGCCGGCGCCAAGGCGCAGTTCGAGATCGCAGCCGCGAAAGGCCACGCCGGCGCGCTCTACAATCTCGGGGTGATGGCGCTCAAAGACAAAGGTCTCGACGGCTTTCCCGACTTCAAGACCGCCGCGGAAGAGTTTCACGCCGCAGCCGAGGCGGGCTACGAGGACGCCGCCTATTCCTACGGCGTGCTGTTGCGCGAGGGCAAAGGCGTCCCGCTCGACATTGGCGAGAGCGCCCGCTGGCTGAAACGCGCCGCCGACGCGGGGGTGATCGCCGGCCAGGTCGAATACGCGATCATGCTGTTCAACGGCGTCGGCGTCGCCAAGGACGAAGCGGCGGCGGCCAAGCTCCTGCTGCGCGCCGCGGCGCGCAACAATCCGATCGCCGAAAACCGCCTCGCCCATCTCTATGCGACCGGCCGCGGCGTGCCCAAGGACCTGGTCGAGGCGGCGACCTGGAACCGCTTCGCCAAGGCCGCCGGCATCGACGACCCCGACCTCGACGCCGCCACCTCCGGCCTGACGCCGGAAGAGAACAAGCGGGTCGACGAACTGGTCAGACGGCAGGCGGCGTTCTGATCATTCGCCCCATCGCTTGCCTCTTCTCGCCTCGCCCAGCGCGCGGCCGAGGTCGCCGGCGAAGGCCGCCTTCTCGTTCGGGCCGAGGAAGGCCGCGATCTCGATCCGGCGCCCGCCGCTGCGCAGCGCGAGCCCGTGGGCCGTCGGCCCGCTCTCGCCGCGCTCGAGCCGCACCCAGACCGGGTTGAAGCGCCATTCGCGCCGCGCGCCACGCGCGCTGACGCGTGCGAACTCGAGCTCGAAATAGGTGAGCCGGTAATCCTCGTAGGCGCGCGCGGCGCGGAAACTGGCGCGGAAGGCGAACCACAGCAGCAGCACGTCGAGGCCGAGGAAGCCGACGATCGGCCACGCCCCGGCAAGATAGAACGGCAAGCTGAAAAGCGCGCTGGCGACGAACGTGGCGACGAGCAGCCGGCGCGCCGCCGCCGGAGTGAACGAGCGGCGCGGACTGAGCCGCGCGGCGAAGATTGCGGAATCGCCGCGGTCTGGCTTCGCGTCCATGGCCGCTCTCCTCGCGACGCCGCCGCTTGGCGGCCCCGCCGACGCCGACTATAAGGCGCGCATGGCGCGAGGCAATCCGGCCCCATCTCCTGCCCGCCGTCGCCCGGCGGGCGCGGCCAAGGCCGCCGAACGGGCGCGCGTCGAGGAAATTTTCGCCCGGCTCGCCGCAGCCAATCCCGAACCCAAGAGCGAGCTCGAATACGCCAACCCGTTCACCCTGCTGGTCGCAGTCGTGCTGTCGGCCCAGGCGACCGACGCTGGCGTCAACAAAGCGACGCGCGCCCTGTTCGCCCTCGCCGACACGCCGGCCAGAATGGCGGCGCTGGGCGAAGCGGTGCTCGCCGAAAAGATCAGGACGATCGGCCTCTACCGCACCAAGGCGAAGAACGTCGTCGCTTTGTCGCAGGCGCTGATCCACGACTACGGCGGCGAGGTTCCAGACGACCGCGAGGCGCTCGAGGCGCTGCCCGGGGTCGGCCGCAAGACCGCAAATGTCGTGCTCAACGTCGCCTTCGGCGAGCCGACGCTCGCCGTCGACACCCATGTCTTCCGCGTCGCCAACCGCATCCCGCTCGCCAAGGGCAGCACGCCGCGCGCGGTCGAGGACGGGCTGGTGAAGATCATCCCGGCGCGCTTCATGCGCCACGCCCACCACTGGCTGATCCTGCACGGCCGCTACGTCTGCAAGGCGCGCGCGCCATCCTGCGCGCGCTGCGTCATTGCCGACCTCTGCCGCTACGAGGACAAGACGGTCTAAAGCGACGCCTCAGGCGACGGCCGTTCCGGTGGTGACGTAAATCGACACGTTGTCGGCGGCGAGCTGTTTGAGCGTGTCGGTGAAGCTCATCTGCAGCGAGCCGGAATAGGCGGAGTTCCAAGGGTTCTGGATCGAGATCGCGCCGGCGGAGGTGACCCCGGTGACGATGAACATGTGGTCGCCGACCAGATTGCCGTTGTCGGCGGTGGGCGTCGACAGGATGATGTCGTCGCCGGCGGCGAAATCGGCGGCAAGAATCGACGCCAGCGAATTGAGCGAAGACGTCGATTCGCTCGGGCTGAGATTGTAGGTGTTGAACGTTTGGTCGGTGATCTCGGAGAGCGTGATCGCCGTCCCGCCATTGACGTCTTCGTACGCGTTTCCGGTCGTATGTCCGCCGTAGCTCGCCGCGGAGGTCTGTTCGTTGAGCTCGACGAAAGCCTTCTCGACCAGCGCCACCCAATCGTCGAGCGTGCCGTTGGCGAATTCCTGAGTCGAACCGTTGGCCCATTGGTAGCCGCCGCTCATGTACGGCAGTTCCCCGTTGACGGTGACGTAGTCGGGCTGTCCGTTGACGTAGAACAGCACCGAATAGGTGCCGTTGCCGTTGTCGGTGATCATGTTCTCGATGGCGCTCGGATCCTGTAGCGCCACTTCGCCGAGCGCGGCGACGAAGTAGCAGTCGCCGAGATAGCCCTGGTTGACGTCGAGATAGCTCGGCGCGTTGGTGTTGGGGTTGAACAGCGGCAGCGCCGAGGTTTGGTAGGTCGGATTGTAGTTCGACTCGCCGATCGCAGAGACGCTGAGGCTCGGCAGGTCGGTTCCCAGGAACCATTTGTCGATCAGATCGTCGACCTGGGTCTGGGTCGAGGTCGCGCTGAGGTTGCCGAGCTTCGTCGCCGTCGACGAGCCGCCGTTCCAAGAGGCGTTGGCCGAATTGCCGTTGATCACGTCGTCGGCGATCTGCTGAACATAGGCCGAGGTCGAGAGGCCGCCCGACTGGTTGAGCATCGAGGCGAGCGACTGCAGCGCGCTGAACTTGGTCGCCGTCATGCCGCCGACCGCGGCTTGGTTCAGGATAGCCAGCATGTTGTTGTAGGTCAGCGAACCGCTGTAGGTTGGCGAACCGCTCGCCGTGATGAGCGCCGCGGCTGCCGTAGCGGTGAAGCCGAGCTCCTCAAGCAGCGAGACGGGGGTTGTCGGGCTCGACGGAGCGGTCGTCGTCTCCTTGGTCGAATAGGCGGAGGACCAAGTCTTGCCGTCGTAGGCCTTGATTTCGACCGTGTCCGTTCCGGCGCTCGATCCGGCGACATAGACCAATTGCGCGAACTGCGCGGCGGTCAGCGTGTGCCAGGCGCCGTCGGACAGCGCGACGCCGTTGAGCATGAAATAACCGCCGTCTGCGCCGCTGTCGTAGACCGAGTACTCGGTGATTGAGCGTTTCGCGCTGTCGGTGACCGATTTGACGAACGACGAGGCGGAGATCGATTGGCTTTCCGTAAGCGTCTTAGGATTGAGGGTCAGTGTAATCGTCATCGCCGCACCGCTGTCAGACTTGGAGGGATCGATAGCGCCTGCGACCGCCCCTTCCCGTCCACTCCCTGGCGGCGCAAGCGCGCACCCCTCGGCGAACGTGAATCCGGTTCAGTCGCAGGCTAGCTTATTGAGTCTTTATTGAAAAGAGATTGGCGCGGTTCATTAAAACTTTCTGAATGAATTGGCCGCCGCGAGCCGCTTGCCCAGGCATTGGAAAGGACTTAGCAATAACTCGTGGGCAACGTTAACGACAGGCGCCGTTCTCGCGCTCCGTCGATCGATGCCCGATGATCCGTTCTCCTTCGATTCTGGCCCCGCCATGCGCGCCGCACTCAGGCTGAACGATCCGCCCGCGCAGCCGACGCCGGAGGCGGCGACCGACGCTCCGAAGACGGCGGACCCGGCGGCTGCCGGACCGGCGCCGGCCGGCGCGTCGTCGCCGCTCGCCGCGCCTTCGGATTCCGGCCTCATTGCCCTGTCGATGGTTGCCGGCTTCTACCGCATCGCCGCTGACCCCGGCCAATTGCGCCACGAGCTGGCGCTCGGACCTCATGCGGCGGGGCCGGAAGACCTCGTGCGCGCCGCCAAGCGGCTGAAGCTCAAGGCCAGGCTGCTGACCGGGAAACGCGCCAAGCGCCTCGACGCCGCGCCCTATCCGGCGCTGATCGCGCTCGCGGCGGGCGGCTTCGCCATCCTCGCCGCCGCACCGGTCAAGGGATCCGTCAGGCTGATCGATCCGTTGGCGAGAACCGCGCGCGATCTGCCGCTGGCCGAGGCGGCGACGCTGACCGGCGACGCGATCGTGCTCATCGCGCGGCGCTTCGCCGGCGCCGGCGCCGATCCGGTCGCCTTCAGCTTCCGCTGGTTCCTCCCTTCGATCGTGCGCTATCGCAAGCCGCTCGCCGAGGTCGTGGTCGCCTCGCTGTTCGTCCAGGCCTTCGCGCTGCTGACGCCGCTGTTCTTCCAGCTCATCGTCGACAAGGCGCTGGTCCACAAGAGCTACGCGACGTTGACGGTCATCGTCGTGGGCATGCTGGTCGTCGGCCTGTTCGATTCGCTGCTTCAGTTTCTGCGCGCCTATACGCTCTCCCACACCACCAACCGGATCGACGTCGAGCTCGGCCGGCGGCTGTTCCACCACCTCTTCCGCCTGCCGCTCGCCTATTTCGAGACGCGGGCCGCCGGCCAGACGGTGGCGCGGGTGCGCGAGCTCGAGACGATCCGCAGCTTCTTGACCGGCCAGGGCCTGACGTCGCTGCTCGATCTCGTCTTCACCGTCGTCTTCTTCGCGGTGATGTTCCTCTATTCGGCCGAGCTGACGCTGGTCGTGCTCGCTTCGATTCCGATCTATATCGGAGTCGCCGCGGCGATCCGGCCGCCCTTGCGCGACAAGATCAACGAGAAGTTCGACGCCGGCGCGCGCTCGCAGCAGTTCCTGGTCGAGTCGATCGTCGGCGCGCAGACGCTGAAGGCGGCCAGCGTCGAGCCGATGATGCAGGCGCAATGGGAAGAGCGGCTCGCCGCCTATGTCCGCTCGTCGTTCGAGGCAGGCGTGCTCGGGTCGGTCGGCCAGAATCTCATCCAGTTCGTCTCCAAATCGACGACCGCGCTGATTCTCCTGATCGGCGCCGAGGCGGTGATCGCCGGCGAGATGACGATCGGCGAGCTGATCGCCTTCAACATGATCGCTGGCCAGGTGGTGCAGCCGATCCTGCGCCTGTCGCAATTGTGGCAGGACTTCCAGCAGGTGCAGGTCTCGGTCGCACGGCTCGGCGACATCCTCAACGCCGCGCCGGAGCCGGTCCCGCGCAACCTCCTGACCCTGCCGCCGCCCGCCGGCGCGATCGAACTGCGCGGCGTGTCGCTGCGCTACCGACCCGACGCGCCCGACGCCCTGCGCAACGTCTCGCTGGCGATCGCGCCAGGCGAAGTGGTCGGAATCGTCGGCGCCTCGGGCTCGGGCAAATCGACGCTGACCAAGGCGATCCAGCGGCTCTACAGCCCGCACGCCGGCCAGGTGATGCTCGACGGCGTCGATGTCGCCCAGCTCGATCCCGGCTGGCTGCGCCGCCAAATCGGCGTCGTGCTGCAGGAGAACGTGCTGTTCAACCGCACCATCCACGAGAACATCGCGCTCGCCGATCCCGCCGCGCCGCGCGGGCTGGTGATGCAGGCGGCGCGGCTCGCCGGCGCCGATGAGTTCATCGCCCAATTGCCGCAGGGCTACGACACGGTGATCGAGGAGCGCGGCGCCAATCTCTCCGGCGGCCAGCGCCAGCGCGTCGCCATCGCCCGTGCGCTGGTCACCAACCCGCGCATCCTCATTCTCGACGAGGCGACCTCGGCGCTCGACTACGAGAGCGAGCGGATCATCCAGCGCAACATGCGCTCGATCGTGCGCGGCCGCACCGTCATCGTGATCGCCCACCGCTTGGCGGCGGTGCGAGACTGCGATCGCATCGTCGGCATGAGCCGCGGCGAGATCGTCGAAGCCGGAACGCACGAGCAATTGCTCGCCCGTCCCGGCGGGCTCTACGCGCGGTTGTGGGCGCTGCAGTCCGACTCCGATCGGAGCCCCCGATGAGCGGCGTGCGCGCTTCCGCCGGCCGCCGCGGCCTCTCGCCTGTCTCGCGCGACAATCGCGAATTCCTGCCCGCGGCGCTGGAGATCCTCGAGACGCCGCCGGCGCCGTTGCCGGTCGCCACGATGCTGACGATCTGCGCGGTGTTCGCCGCGGCCTTCGCCTGGTCGTTCTTCGGCCGGCTCGATGTCAACGCGGTCGCGCCGGGCAAACTCGAGTCGACCGGGCGGGTCAAGGTCATCCAGGCGCTCGATCCCGGCAAGATCGCCGCGATTCGGGTCGAGAACGGTCAGGCGGTCAGGGCGGGCGACCTGCTGCTCGAACTCGATCCGGCGGAAGCCGCCGCCGACGAAGCTGCGGCGCGCGAAGCGTTGCAGGCGAGCCTCGGCGAGATCGCGCGCCGCCGCCTGGCGATCGACGCGGCGCGCGCGGCGCAGCGCGAGGCTGCCGCGGATGGCGCGCAGCTGCCGGCGCTCGACGCGCTCGCCGCCAATCCGCAGGGCAGGATCGCCTGGAGCGAGCCGCTGCCCGCCGGCGTGCAGACGCGCGAGGAGGCGGTGTTGTCGGCCGACCTCAGCCAGCTCGCCGACGCCTTGCGCGCGCTCGACAAGCAGATCGCCCAGAAGCAGGCGACGCTGCAGCGGCTGCAAATGAGCATCGGCTTCCAGGCGGCGCTGATCGACACGCTCAACCAGCGCGTCGCCACCCGCCAGCAGGCGATCGACCTCAAGGTCGGCACCAAGATCAATCTCTACGACGCCAAGGAAGAGCTGCAGCGTTCGCAGTCGCAGCTCGCCTCCGACCAGGGTCAGCTGATCGAAACCGACGCCGCGATCGGCGAATTGGCCAGCGAGAAGACCAAGGCGCTGTCGCAGTTCATCGCCGATAACGAGAACAAGGTCGAAGACGCGTCGCGCAAGGCCGACGAAGCGCGCGAGTCGCTCGCCAAGGCGTCCTCCCGGCTCGCCAGCACCAAGCTCTACGCGCCGATCGGTGGAATCGTCCAGCAACTGTCGGTGACGACCTACGGCCAGGTGGTCAGCGCCGGCCAGCAACTGGCGACGGTGACGCCGACCGACGGCGCGCTGCAGGTCGAGGCGCTGGTCGCCAATACGGACATCGGCTTCGTCCGCGTCGGCCAGGAGGTCGCGGTCAAGCTCGACGCCTTCCCCTTCACCCGCTTCGGCGCGCTGCGCGGCAAGGTCGTGGCGATCGCCGCCGCGGCGGTCGACGAACAGCAGGCCAAGCGCTCGCTCGCCAATGCGACGACGCCGGGCAACACGCCGGATTCGACCTCCCCCGGCCAGGCGCCGAGCTTCGTCTTCCCCGTCACCGTGGCGATCGACACAGCCGCGATGCGGGTCGACGGCGCCGTCATTCCGCTGACGCCCGGGATGACCGCGACCGTCGACATCAAGACCGAAAGCCGGCGGGTGATCGACTATCTGCTGTCGCCGCTCGCCAAGACGGTGTCGGAGGCGATGACCGAGCGCTGACCGCGCGTCGGGCCTCCGGTCATCTGTGCGAGAGAGGAATGGTACCGCCACCCCGGATCGAACGGGGGACCTCTAGATCCACAATCTAGCGCTCTAACCAGCTGAGCTATGGCGGCGACGGCGGCGGAACCTAGTGTCAAAACGCGGCGCTTGCAAGCCGCCCGGCGGCGGCCCGCCGCGCCTTGTCGCCAGCCTCGCCGAGCGCGGCGGAGCCTCCGCCTCAGCCGGCGATCTTGAAGCCCTTGGCGAACTGCGCCTGGATCGGCTCGAGCGAGTCGACGGCCGCCTTGTGCGTCAGTTCGCCGAGCGTCTTGGCCTGATCGGCGACGGCGTCGAGCCGGGCGCGGACGAATTCGCCCTGCAGCGCGAAATAGTCGGCGAAGCCGCCGACGCCGAACGCCGATTTGACGAAGCCGAAGTTGGCTTCGACGTTCTCGGTCAGCGAATCGAGCGCCTTGGCGTTGATCGCAACCAGCCCGGCGCGGGCGGCCGCATAGCTCGTCTCGAGCGCCTCGACCGTCTCCGAAGCGGCGACCTTGGCTTTGACGAAGGCCGAGCGGGTCTCGCCGAGGCCCTTCTCAGCCGCGGCCCGGAGAGGGGCCTGCAAGGCGCCGAGCGCGGCGGCCGGAGCGGCGGCGATTTGCGGCGCAGCGGCCGGCGGGGCGGCGACGACCGACGCGTCGACCGGCGCAGCGGAAAGAGCGGTCTTCTTCGGAGCGGTGGCCATTTTCGCGGTCCCCCAATTGGTTGTCGACGGCCGAGGCAGCGCCGGCGGCGCGCCGGTCACTTCGCGCCGGGCGTCGCATTCTTCTGGATCTGGGCGCCGATCTCCCTGGCCTGGGACTGAAGGCTGGCGAGCTGGGTCTTGAGGAATTCGCTCTGCAAGGCGAATGCTTCCTGGGGATCCTTGGCCTGAACCAGCTTGTGGGCGAGCTCGAGCGCGGCGTTGACGTTCTGCTCGGTGAAGCTCAGCGCCTGCGCGCCAACCGACTTGGCGTTCTGCTGCGCCGCCTCGGCGGCGTTGTCGGCCGCGCCGATCGCTTTCTGGGCGACGGAAACGAAGCCTTCGAAGGCCTTGCGCGCCTGGTCGACGCTGCGCTCGGCGAAATCGCGCAGCTCGTTGGGGATCTCGAACGGGGGGTTGGGCATGATCGGTCTCGCTTGGCGGCCGTCAGCACGGCCGATTGAGTCAGCGGCCTTATAAACGAGCTTTTGTTGCAGTGCAACATAATTTTGCGCCGCAACACGCCGATTAACCCTATCCCGGGCCAGCGGGGGATGATCCGAAGGAAAGCCGAGCGAAGGCGTTAAGTTTTTGGTAAGCATGCCTTTGCCGCGCGATTTTGACCGCGCCAAGGCTGAACCGCATCGACGCCGATGGACGCCGACCACGCCATGACCGCCCCCGATGAGATCGTCACCCTGCTCGCCGGGTCGCCGTTCGCCGACCGGCTGGCGCGCGGCGCGGCGACCATCGTCGCTGCTGGTCGGCCAGCGCGCGTCCTGTTCGCCAATCCGCCGGCCATGGCGTTGTTCGGCGCGGCCGACCGCGCCGCGCTCGAGGCGCAACTGTTCTCCGCGTCGAGCCCCGGCGCGCGTCGCCTTGTCGGTCTCGCCGAAGCCGAAGCGGTCGGTCCGCCGCGCGTCGAGTCCCTGCGCTTCTGGCTCGGGCGGCGGCCCCTGCCGCTTGCGCTGCTGTGCGGCCGGATCGGCGAAAGGCTCATCGTCGCCACGCCGCCGACGCCGGACGAACGTCAGATCGCCGCGCTCGACGCCCCCGCCGCCCCCGAGCCGCCGTGCGCGCCGCCGCCGCGGCGGTTTCTGTGGCGACTTGACGGCGAGGAGCGCTTCGGCGCGGTCGATCCGGCGCTCGCGGCCGCCTTCGGCGACCGGATCCCGCGCGAGGGCGAGACACTGACGGCGTTTGTCGCCCGCGCCGGCTTCGACCGCGGCGGCAGGTTCGCCGAGGCGCTCGCGACGCGCCGCACCTTCGCCGCGCTGCCGGTCGGTTGGGGCGAAAGCGAATCCGCCCGCATCGCGCTGATGTCCGGCGCGCCGCAATTCGACAGCGACCGTCGGATCGCCGGCTGGCGCGGGTTCGGGCTGTTCGCCGAAGAGCCGGCGTCCTCCCGGACGAGCCCGCCGCCGGCGGAGATCGCCGTCTCCCCCGCGTCCGCGGAAGCTGCGCCGGAATCGCCGCCCGCGCCGCCGCAGGACGCCGCGCCGCCCGCCCCCCCTCAACGCGCGGCGCCGCCGGCCGAGCGCGGGGCCGAAATCGTCGTCCTGCGTCCCGCGCCGCCAGCGGCAGCCAATGTCGTGCCGATCCGCCCCGGCGCAATGACGCCGCCGAGCCCGGAGGAGCCTCGCCACGGCGACGACAATGTCGAACTCTCGAGCCATGAACGCGACGCGTTTCGCGAAATCGCCCGCGCGCTCGGCGCGCGCCTGCCGGGGCGCGGCGAAGACGACGGACGGCGCGATCTCATCGACTTGACGCCGTCGCCTGCCCCCGAACCGACGAAGAGCGCTCCGGGCATCGTCGACGCCAACGCCGAAACGCTGCTCGACCACCTGCCGATCGGCGCGATGGTGCTCAGCGGCGGCGAACCGGTCTACCTCAACCGCACGCTGCTCGAACTCGCGGGCTATCGTGATCTCGGCGAATTCCGCGCCGCCGACGGCCTCAAGAAGATGTTCCGCGGCCGCGACGCGCAGTCCCTCGCCGAAGCGAGCGAGGGCGGCGCGGCGCCGCTGGTGGCGGCAGGCGGCGAGTTGATCGCGGTCGACGCGCTCGCCCAGACGATTGCGTGGGACGGCGCGCCAGCGACCCTGCTGGCGCTGCGCCGCTCGCGCGAGGTCGAATATCAGGAGCGGCAGCGCCGCCTCGAGCGCGAAGCGCGCGACCTCAGGGCGCTCCTCGACTCCGCCGCCGACGGCGTGATCACCCTCGACGAATCCGGCCGCGTGCTGGCGATGAGCCGCGGCGCCGAGGCGCTGTTCGGCTACGACGCGAAGGAAGTCTCGGGCGAGAGCTTCCTCATCCTGTTCGAGCCGCAGAGCCAGAGCGAGGCGGCGGCGCGCTTCGAAGGGGCGCGGCGCGGAGAGCCGCCGGCGCGCGGCGGCGAAGAACTCTCCGGCCGCGACCGTCGCGGCCAGACCCTGCCGGTGGCGATGACGCTCGCGCATTTCGCCGACGCCGGCGCGCCGCCGCGCTATTGCGCCGCGCTACGCGATCTCGGGCAGGCCAAGACGATTGAACGCGCGCTGGAGACGGCGCGCGCCGCCGCCGAGCAGGCGAACGCGCGCAAGACCGAGTTCCTCGCCCGCATCAGCCACGAAGTGCGCACGCCGCTGCACGCCATCCTCGGCTTCGCCGAAGTGATGATGGAGGAGCGCTTTGGGGCGATCGGCAACGACCGCTACAAGGACTACGTCCGCGACATCCACGCCTCGGCGCGGCACGTCATGAGCCTCGCCAACGATCTGCTCGATCTCGCCAGGATCGAAGCGGGCAAGCTCGAGCTCGAGTTCGCACCGGTCGACGCCAACCGGGTCGTGCGCGAGTGCGTATCGCTGATGCAGCCGCAGGCTGCGCACGAGCGCATCATCATGCGCATGTCGCTGATGGAACGCCTGCCGGCGGTGATGGCCGACGAGCGCGCGCTGCGCCAAATCCTGCTCAACCTGCTCTCCAACGCGGTCAAGTTCAACGAGCCGGGCGGGCAGGTGATTGTCTCGACCGCGCTCGACGAGGCCGGCCACGCCGTCATGCGTGTTCGCGACACCGGCGTCGGCATGAACGAGAACGAGATCGCCGCCGCGCTCGAGCCGTTCCGTCAGGTCGGCGACGCGGCGCAGCGGGCCGGCGGCGTCGGCCTCGGCCTGCCGCTGACCAAGGCGCTCGCCGAGGCCAACCATGCCGATTTCTCGATCAAGAGCCGCAAACAACAAGGCACTCTGGTCGAGATCGCGTTTCCGAGCGTCAAGGCGGCGCAGTAGAAGCAAGGTTTGCGCGCCCGCAAAAACCGCGCAATTTGAAATAATTCGATGAAATGCCGTTAGCGGCTGAGGTTTACGGTCAGCTTGCGCCGGCCGCAGGAACGCCGAGCGGAACCGCTTCTATGAAACTCCTGGCAGGGGTCGGGCGACCGACGATCCGCGACGAACGCGAGCTGGCGGGCTACGTGGCCATGGTCACGGGGTTTGCGCTGGCGTTCGCGCTTGCCGTCGACGTCGCCAACCAGCTCACCTTCTTCGTCGACTGGGGGCGCTGCCTGTGGTCGTGGACCGTCACCACGGTCGTCTGTCTGGTGGTTGCGTCGCCGACCGCCTATGCGATCGGCCACGCCCACCTCGAGCTGTATCGCGCCAAGGAGCTCGCGGACGCGCTTGGCCGCGCCGATTCGCTGACCGGCCTTGCCAATCGTCGCGCGCTGATCGAGGAAGCCGAGGCGGAACTCTCGCAGGTGCGGGCGCTGACGATCTTCGACGTCGATCGCTTCAAGGCAGTCAACGACGCCTACGGTCATCTGGTCGGCGACGCCGCGCTGCGGGCCGTCGGCAAGATCATGCAGGAGGAACTCGGCGGTCTCGGCCTCGTCGCGCGCTTCGGCGGCGAGGAATTCGCCGTGTTGTCGACCCGCACTTCGAACGACGAACTGGTCGCGCGGCTGCTCGCGTTCCGCGATCGCCTCCGCGCCACGCCGATCCTGGTCGGCGACGTCACGCTGCGGGTGACGGTCTCGGCCGGCGTCGCGCTGCGCGAAGAGGACGACGGCTTCGATCGCCTCTACGGCCTCGCCGACCGCGCGCTCTACGAAGCGAAGGCCGCCGGCCGCAACACATTCCGCTTTCCGCCCGCGCTCGAACCGCTGGTCAATCGAATTGCGGCGCGCTTCGATCCGAACGAGCGGATCGCCACGCTGCGCAGCGCCTGACCTTCCGCGTTTATGGCGCAAAGTCCGGGCGCCAAGCGCCAGGGTCGCTTCGCGCGCGTCCATTCGCAGGACTTGCAGATCGGGCCGCCGAACACGCAGCCGGCGGTGGTCAAACGTTCGCCCGCCAGCGTCATCGCGCCCGAATAGGTGCGGCCGTCGTCGGGATTGAACGCCGAGCCCGCCCCTGTCTCCTCGCGGTTCGGCTTCATGTCGAAGAAAACCTGCTGACCGACCTTGACGGGGCTGTCGGCGTCGCGCAGCCATGCGATCGCCCCGCAAACGTCGCCGCCGCCGCGATGCGTGGAACCGCACCTTCGACTTGCGGTCGTCGCGCATTCATTTGCCGAACACGTCGGCGGCGAAGGCCGCGGACGAGCAGGCGACGATGGCCGCGATCGCCAGCGTCAAGCGGCGGATCGTCACAACTCCCCTTTGGCGTTCCCGATTCGCGCGCCCGTTCCGGCGCGGCGTCGGGGATGAAAGCCGCAAGCTTCGGGCGCGGTCATGGCCGCCGCCGATCAGAAGCCGACGGCGCGGAGCGCCACCGGGCGCTGCTGATCGGCGGCGAACTCGAGCGCCCAGTAGACCCCGTAATGGGTCTGCGCGCTCTTGGCGATGGCGACGCCCATGCGGGTGAAGCCGGGCTTGCGCAGGTTGGCGTCGTGCTCGGCCGAGCCGCGCCAGCCGGCCATCGCTTCGTCGAGGGTGAAATAGCCGGCGCCGAGATTTTCGCCCGCCTCGGTCGCGGCGATTCCGGCAGCGGCGAGCCGCGTCGTGAACGCGCCGCCGACATTGTGCGACAGCGCGTCGCCGGCCACCATCGCGTCGGCCTGCCGCTGCGCCATCGCGGTCAATATCGGGTCCAGCCGCAACGGCGCGAGGCCGCGACTCGAGCGATAGGCGTTGATCGCGGCCTCCGCGGCGCCGGGGTCGAGCCGCACGTCATCGAGACGGCGCGCCAGCCGCGAATCGATCGGCGCCAGCGGCTCCTCGCCGCAGGCGGCGAGCAGCAGAGTCGCGGCGGCGATCAGCGCGAACGGGCGAATCGACATCAGGCGAGATCCTCGGCCCAGCGCGGGCGATAGCCGGCTTCGAGCGCGGCGACAAGCGCCGGCGGCGTCAAAACGCGCGCCTTTCCGCCCGCCGGCCGCGGCTCGGGCGCGCCATAGCCAAAGACGCTCCACGGCAGCAGCGCCGCGCCGCGTACGGCATAGGGCCGGCCGTCGCGCTCGATCATCGTCCCGTCAGGCAAACCGGCGAACGGGCGCTCGCCGCAGCGGTCGGGAAGCGGCGCGAGCCGCTGGCGATGGAGGATGGCGTCGATCTGCGGCGCGCCTGGCCTTCGGGCGTCGAACGCCGTGCGGAACGCCTCCGCGTCGGCGCGGCGGCAGAGAAAGCAAGGCCGATGGCCGGCGGCGAGCGCAGTCGGCTCGTCGAGGAAGAACAGCTCGGTGTAGCTCGCGCCCCACACCGCGCGATGGCGCCCCTGGAACGCGCATCGGCACGAGATCCATTGCCGCGACGCCCAGCGACGGCGGCCGAGGGTCCGGTCGGGGCGATGGAAACGCCCGCCGCGATTGCCCATCAGCGCGCCGCGCGCGGCGACGGAGACGAGCGCGCCATAGGGATCGACGCGGTTCTGCAGTGGCCGCTGGGCGGTCATTGCGCCGATGAAGCGGGGGGCGGCGAGCGCAGCAACTCGGCGAATGGCGACGCCGGCGCGGCGCTCGCCGAAGCGTCCGCCGCCTCGTCGAGGCCATAGACGTCGTTGCGAAAATTGGCGGGGCCGTCGCCGTTGGCCCAGCCGGTGAGATAGACCCAGACCACCGGCGTCGGATGTGCGACCTTGATGTCCTCGCGCGCGCCGGTCTTGATCTCGGCGATCAGCCCCTCCTTGTCCCAGGCGCCGCCGAGCGGCGCGCCGCCCGCGCCGTCGAGCAGCCAGGCGGCAAGATCGTAGACCCCCTGCACCCGCACGCAGCCGTGGCTCAAGAAGCGGTAGTCGGCGCCGAAAAGCCGCTTCGACGGCGTGTCGTGCATGTAGACGGCGAGCTTGTTGGGCATGTCGATGCGGATCGACCCGAGCGAATTGCCGGCGCCCGAATCCTGGCGCAGCGTGTAATTGACCGCGCGCTGGGTTGACCAGTCGATGCGCTTGGGATCGACCTCGGCGCCGCTGGCGTCGAGAATGCGGATCTTCTCGCGCGCCAGATAGCCGGGATCGCGCTGCATGCGGGGGATGATCTCCTTCTTGATGATCGAAACCGGCACGGTCCAGGTCGGATTGAGGTTGATCGCGGCGACATGCGCGGCGATCTGCGGCGAGGGGTGGTCGACGTCGCCGACGATCGCCGCGTAGCGATGGACGACGACGCCGTTCTCGACCGCTTCGACCGAAGCCGAGGGCAGGTTGACGACGACATAGCGTTCGCCGAACGCGAAGCTGAGATCGGCGAGACGGCGCGCGCTGGCGGCGAGCTCTTGCGCACGCACGCTGGCGGGAATGTTGAGCGCCTTCAGCGTCGCGCCGGCGACGGTCCCGGTCTGCCGCAGGCCCATGCGCGCCTGGAAGCGCTTGACCGCAGCCGTCAGCTCGGGGCTCCACGCCAGCGACGAAAGCCCTTCGGCTTCGCTGCGACCGAGGTCGCCTTCGATCGCCAAGCGCCGCCGCAGGTCGGCGACTTCGGGGCCCTTCGAGCGCGGGCCGAGCTGGCTTTCGATTTCGGGCCAGCCGCCCGCCGCGTCGAACGCGGCGTAACGGTCGGCGGCGCGCGCCGTCAGCGCGGCGGTGTCGGGGGTCAGCGTCGGAGTCGGGTCGGTCGACAATGCGGTTTCGAGCGGGGGTGGCGGCGCGATCCTTTTCTTTGGCTTGGCCGGCGCAGCGACGACAGGGACCGGCGCGGACGAAGGGGTTGCGGCGGGGGCGGCGGGCGCAGGAGCTTCGCCGGGCAGCGCCGGAACGGCGGAAAAGCCGGCGGGAACCAGAACCTCGGCAGGGATGGGAATGGTCGCGGGGTTGACCGCGGGCGACGCGGCTGGCGCCGGCGGGGTCGACGACGCCGGAACCGGCGCGGTCGCATCCTCGGCGAATGTCACGGAGCCCGCGCAAACCAGCGCCAGCCCGGTCAGTCCGCCCGCCAAAAGCCGTCGAAACGCCATCGCCACGGACCTCGTCGCATCCCGTTTCTTAACTTCGCGTTGGTTACTAAATCGCGACGAAGGCCGGTTTGGGGCGGCCCACGGGGTCGACGCCGCGCCGGGACGCTTGCCGACGAGTCGGCGCGGGTCGTCCCACCCGCTCGGGCCAGTTGCGACTGCGGTCGCGTCAGGATTATGGCGGATATGAACTGGACGGGAAGGCGCGGCCACGCCGCCCGCCAGGCAGGGACCGGAACAAGGATCGCGACGATGGCGGAATTGAGTGAATCGGTCGCCGGTCTCCGCATCGTCGGGGACGACCTCGACCCCGAGGAAGTGACCCGGCTGCTTGGAAAGGCGCCTGACCTGGCGAGGCGAAAAGGAGAGGTCGCTCTCGCCGCCGGGCGCGAGCGCGTCGCCCGCACGGGCACTTGGATGCTGAATACAGACAGTTCCGCGCCAGGCGACCTCGATCGCCAGATTGACGAGCTGCTCGCCGGAACGACCGACGACCTCGCCGTCTGGCGGCGTCTCGCCGACCGCTATCGTATCGACGTCTTCTGCGGCCTGTTCATGAAAGAGCTGAACGAAGGAATCGCGATATCGCCGCAGACGCTGCAGAAACTAGCGGAACGCGGGATCAAGCTCGATCTCGACATTTACGCTGCGAGCAAGGAAGGCGAGGACTGACCTCGGGTCCCAGTCGAACGCCGATCGCAGGCCGGCGCCGAGCTAGCTCAGCCCTCTCGCCACCACCACATGCAGCCGCCGCGGCCCGTGCGCGCCGAGCAGCAGGGTCTGCTCGATGTCGGCCGAGCGGGACGGGCCGGTGATGAAGTTGACCGTGCGCGGCAGCGCGCCCGGGCCGTATTTTTCCCGCAGCCTGGCGAACACGCTCTCGAGGTCGGCGACGAGGTCGTCGGCGAACAGCACGACGAAATGGTTGTCGGGCAGGAAATTGAGCGTGGTCGGGTTGTCGGCGCCGGAAACCAGCGCCAGCGTGCCGGTCTCGGCGACGCCCGCGAAGGCGGCCGCGACTGCGTTGAGGTCGTCGCCCTCGGACGGCCCGCGGGCGACTTCGAGCGCGGTTTCCGCCCACGGCATGTCGGCGAGGCGCGGGTCGTCGCCGAACCGGATCGTCGCCGGCAGATTGTTCTCGCGCAGGTAACGCGCGATCTCGGCCGGAACGTCGGCGGCGGTCGCGACTTCGGCGACCGTCGCCTGGACGCGCTCCGCCTCCGCCTTGAAGGTCGCCAGCCGTTCGGCGGCGTCTCCGTGGCCGCGCCGCGGAATGATTCCCACGGGAGCTTGAGCAAGCCGCGCGACGACCGCGTCGCGACGCGGCGCGTCGACCGGGCCGACGTTCAGCGAACGGCGGATCGAAGCGAAGATCTCGTCGCGCGCGCTCATCGCGTCGCTCCGCTCTTCGCCCGCCAGCGGCTCTGGAAGGTCGCGCCCTGCGGTGCGGGAAAGTCGCGCCCGCGCGTCCAGCCGCCGGCGAACGGCAGCCAAGCGAAGCGCCCGCGGCGGCGGCCGATCCGGGCCAGCAGCCGCATCGCCGGTTCGACCGCCAAGCCGTAGAGCGTCGGCCGGCTGGCGAAAAACGCCCAGAGGCGGATCGCGGCGCGCGCGAACGGCGACGTCAGGCCGCGTGCGAATTCGCGCTCGCGCCAGATTCGCATCAGCTTCGGCAGAGGGATGCGCATCGGGCAGACCGCTTCGCAGCGGCCGCAGAAGGTCGAGGCGTTGGGCAGGTTCCCGCCCTCGGCGACGCCGATCAGCAGCGGCGTCAGCACCGCGCCCATCGGCCCGGGATAGACCCAGCCGTAAGCGTGGCCGCCGACCGCATGATAGACCGGACAATGGTTCATGCAGGCGCCGCAGCGGATGCAGCGCAGCATCTCGGCGAACGGGCCGCCGAGCGTCGCCGAGCGGCCGTTGTCGAGCAGCACGACGTGATACTCCTCCGGTCCGTCGGGATCGCCCGGCCGGCGCGGCCCGGTCGACAGCGTGGTGTAGACCGACATGTCCTGTCCGGTCGCCGAACGGGCCAGTACGCGCAGAATCTGCGCGACGTCGTTCAGCGTCGGCGTGATCTTCTCCAGCGAGGCGAGCACGACGTGGACCTTCGGCAGGATCTGAGTCAGGTCGCCGTTGCCCTCGTTGGTGACGATGATCGACGTCCCCGTCTCGGCGACGAGGAAATTCGCTCCGGTCAAGCCGATGTCGGCGGAAAGGAAGCGGTCGCGCAGGATCGCGCGCGCCTCGCCGAGCAGCTGCTCGGGCTGCGAGAGGTCGCGATCGGGCGCGAGGTCGCGATGGGCGCGGCGAAAGTCGGCCTCGATGTCGTCGCGGCTGACATGAATCGCCGGAGCGATGATGTGCGAGGGCGCCTCGCCGCGCAGTTGGATGACATATTCGCCGAGGTCGGTCTCGACCGCATTTATGCCTTCGCGCTCGAGCGCCGCGTTGAGGCCGATCTCCTCGGAGATCATCGACTTGCCCTTGGTCACCACCTTGGCGTCGCGCGCCTTGCAGATGCCGAGGATGACGGCGACCGCTTCGTCGGAATCGCGCGCGTAATGGACGTGGCCGCCAGCCTCGACGACCTTCTTCTCGTAGGCCTCGAGATAGAGGTCGAGATGGGCGAGCGTATGATCCTTGATCGCGCGCGCGCTGTCGCGCAGCGCGTCGAATTCCGGCAGCCGCGCTGCGGCGTCGGCGCGGCGGCCGATGAAGTTGCGCGCATGCGGCAGCGCGCCTTGCAGGCGCAGGTCGTGCAGCGCCTCGTGGACATTGGCCTTGAAGCGCGGCGTGGTCGCGGCGACGCTCATTTGGCCGCCTCCGCCGCCGGCTCGCCGATCGCCGGCTCGTCGCCCATGCCGGCCAGCACCTCGGCGACGTGACGGACTTTCACCGCCCGCCCCTGGCGCTGCAGCTTGCCCGCCATGTTCATCAGGCAGCCGAGATCGCCGGCGATCAGCGTGTCGGCGCCGGACGCGAGAATCTTGTCGCACTTGCGCGCGACGATCGCGTCGGACAATTCGCCGTACTTGATCGCGAAGGTCCCGCCGAAGCCGCAGCAGACGTCGGATTCCTCGAGATCGACCAGCCGCAGTCCCTCGACGCCGGCGAGCAGCTTGCGCGGCTGGTCGCGAATGCCGAGCTCGCGCAAGCCGGAGCAGGAATCGTGGTAGGCCGCGACGCCCGCATAGCGCGCCGAGATCTTGGTCACGCCGAGCCGGTCGACCAGAAAGCTCGTCAGTTCGCAGCACTTGGCGGCGAAGGCGGCGGCCTTGATCGCCATATCGGGCTCTTCGGAGAACAGTTCGGGATAGTGCCTGGCGAGCATGCCGGCGCACGAGCCGCTCGGCGCGACGACATAGTCGCAGCCGGCGAAGCTCTCGATCGTCCGGCGGGCGATCGCCTGGGCGTCGGCGCGGTCGCCGGAATTGTAGGCCGGCTGGCCGCAGCAGGTCTGCCGCGGCGCGATCACCGCGCAGCCCGCGTCCTCGAGCAGCTTGACCGCGGCGAAGCCGACGCTGGGGCGGATCAGATCGACGAGGCAGGTGACGAACAGGCCGACGCGGAGCTGCGCCTGTGCCGCTTGGCTATCGGACACGTTCCCCAGACCCTCCGGCGGCCGCCCGCGCCGCCCTTGTCGCACGTCCCGGCGCGCCCTAGTGTTGTGCGGCATGATCCCGGATATCGCCACGCGTGTCTACAACCACACGTTCCGCATCGACCCGATCGTGCGGACGCTGCTGGATACCGATTTCTATAAACTATTGATGCAGCAGATGATCTGGAAGCTGCACCGCAACCGCCAGGTCACCTTCCAGCTCTACAACCGCTCGACCGAGGTCCGCCTCGCCGAGGTGATCGACGAGCGCGAGCTGATCGACCAGCTCGACCACGCCCGCTCGCTTCGCCTGGCCAAGAACGAGTTGATCTGGCTCGCGGGCAACACGTTTTACGGCGCCAAGCAGATTTTCGAGCCCGAATTCATGGAATGGCTGGCCGACTTCCGCCTGCCCGAGTACGAGCTCACCCGCAAGGAAGGACAATACGAACTGCGCTTCGCCGGCCCATGGGCCGACACGACCATGTGGGAGATCCCGGCGCTGGCGATCATCAACGAGCTGCGCGCGCGCGCCGCCATGCGCAGCATGAGCCGTTTCAATCTCGACGTGCTCTACGCCCGGGCCAAGGCCAAGCTGTGGAGCAAGGTCGAGCGTCTGCGCGTGCTCGCCGCCGAGGGTCCGCTGAAGATCTCCGATTTCGGCACCCGCCGCCGCCACGGCTTTCTCTGGCAGCGCTGGTGCGTCGAGGCCTTGCAGGAGGGGCTCGGCGACAATTTCATCGGCACGTCGAACGTCAAGCACGCGATGGACACCGGCCTCGAGGCGATCGGCACCAACGCCCATGAACTGCCGATGGTCTACGCCGCGCTCGCCGACGACGACGACGCGATGCGGCAGGCGCCCTATGACGTGCTACGCGACTGGGCCCGGATGTACGGCGGCAATCTGCTGATCGTGTTGCCAGACTGCTTCGGCTCGACCGCATTCCTGTCGCGCGCCCCCGACTGGGTGGCCGACTGGAAGGGCGCGCGGCCGGACTCGAAGGAGCCGCTGGCGGCGGCCAGCGAGCTGATCGCCTGGTGGCGGCGGCGCGGCCGCGATCCGCACGAAAAGCTGCTCGTCCTCTCCGACGCGATGGACATCGAAGGCATCGAGCGCGCGGTGCGCGAGTTGCGCGGGCGGATCAACGTCTCGATCGGCTGGGGCACCAATCTCACCAACGACTTCAACGGCTGCGCGACCGACGGGGTCGACGGCGAGCTGAAAGCGATTTCGATCGTCTGCAAGGTCGCGGACGTCGAAGGTCGGCCGGCGGTCAAGCTTTCCGACAATCCCAACAAGGTGCTCGGTCCGCCCGACGAGATTGCCCGCTATCGCCGCGTGTTCGGCGTCTCCGGCATGGTCGCGCAGCCGGTGCTGGTCTAACCGACGTCTTCTGTCGCGCGTCGCGACGAACGCTTCTTCCAGAAGGACCCCTTTCATGACGATGGACGCAGTGGTCACCGGCGCCTCGACCGGGATTGGCCGCGCCGCTGTCAAGGCCCTCGTCGACCATGACTGGCGCGTCTTCGCCGGCGTGCGAAAGGTCGCCGACGCCGAGTCGCTGCGCCATGAATTCGGCGAAAGGGTCGAGCCGCTGCTGTTCGATGTGACCGACGCCGACGAGGTGCGGCGCGCCGCCGAGGAAACGCGCGTCAAGCTCGAGGGGCGGACGCTGAAGGGACTGGTCAATAACGCCGGCCTCGCGCGCGGCGGACCGCTCGCTCATCAGCCGGTCGACCAGATCCGCTGGGTGCTCGACGTCAATGTGCTCGGCGCTGTGCGGGTGAGCCAGGCGTTCATCCCTCTGCTCGGCGCGGATCGTTCGTTGACCGGCGGGCCGGGGCGGATCGTCAACATCTCCTCGGTCGCCGGCCGGATCGCCGCGCCGTTCCTCGGCGACTATGCGATGTCGAAACACGCGCTCGAGGCGTTCAGCGACAGCCTGAGGCGCGAGCTGACGATCTACGGCGTCGACGTCGTCGTCATCGGCCCCGGCGCGGTGAGGACGCCGATCTGGGACAAGGCCGAAACCAGCGACGACGCCGCCTACGCCGACACCGATTACGGCCCCATTCTGAGGCGGTTCAAGAAGGTCTTCGTCGAGCGCGGGCGCGAGGGCCTGCCGCCGAAAGCGCTCGGCGAGGCGATCTACCACGCCCTGACCGCGCCGAAGCCGCGGGCGCGCTATGCGATCCTGCGCAACAAGTTCTTCAACTGGACCGTGCCGACGCTCTTGCCCAAGCGCGCGCTCGACCGCGTCATGACGCGCGCGCTGGGCCTGACGCGGCGCGCGTAAGGGCTCGCCTGGCGCGCTGCGCCGGAAGTCGTCTTGCGGCGGCTCGGCGTTCCATGGATGATTTGCGGCGCTCGGCCGGCGACCGCGCCGGCCGCCACGACGCAAGGGAGGCGCCGGCCATGTCTCAGATCGCCTTTCCGTCGCCCGATCCGACGATCCTGGCGCGGCGCGACGAGATCGTCGCCGGCCTCGCCGCGATCCTGCCGCCCGACGGTCTGATCGCCGACGTCGCCGGACGACGCGCCTTCGAGACCGACGCGCTGACCGCCTATCGCCGCCTGCCGCTCGCGGTCGCCCTGCCGTGCTCGATCGACGAGGTCGCGCGTATCATGCGCTTCTGCCGCGACGGCGGGGTCAACATCGTGGCGCGCGGCGCCGGCACGTCGCTGTCGGGCGGCGCGATCCCGCAGGAGGACGCGATCGTCCTCGGCCTCAGCAAGATGAACCGCATCCTCGAGATCAACCTCGCCGACCGCTACGCGCGGGTCGAGGCGGGCGTCACCAATCTCGCCATCTCCGAAGCGGTCGCGGCGGACGGCTTCTTCTACGCGCCCGACCCGTCCTCGCAGCTCGCCTGCACGATCGGCGGCAATGTCGGGATGAACTCCGGCGGCGCGCACTGCCTGAAATACGGCGTGACAGTCAACAATCTGCTGGGCGTACGGCTCGTCACCCTCGACGGCGACGTCCTCGACCTCGGCGGCCCCGCGCCCGACGCGGGCGGGCTCGATTGGCTCGGCGTGGTCTGCGGCTCCGAGGGCCAGCTCGGAATCGTCGTCGAGGCGACGGTCAAGCTGATCCGCGCCGCCGAAGGCGCGCGGCCGACGCTGTTCGGCTTCGATTCCTGCGCCGACGCGAGCCGCTGCGTCGCGGCGATCGTCGGCGCCGGCATCGTGCCGGTGGCGATGGAATACATGGACAAGGCGGCGATCGCGATCTGCGAGAACTTCGCCAAGGCCGGCTATCCGCTCGACGTCGAGGCGATGCTGATCGTCGAGGTCGAGGGCTCCGAAGCCGAGATCGCCGCCGAGCTGGCGCGCATCGGCGCCATCGCCAAGGCGCACGGCGTGCGCGTCACCCGCGAATCGATGTCGGCGATGGAGAGCGCGCAAATCTGGAAGGGGCGCAAGTCGGCCTTCGGCGCGACCGGCCGCGTCGCCGACTACATCTGCATGGACGGCACGGTGCCGACCGGGCGGCTGCCCGAGGCGCTCGAGCGCGTCGGCGAGATCTGCGCCGCCTATGGCTTGCGCGTCGCCAACGTCTTCCACGCCGGCGACGGCAACATGCACCCGCTCATCCTCTACGACGTCAACGATCCCGACCAGCAGCAGAAGGCAGAAGAGGCGGGGATGGAGGTCTTGAAGATGAGCGTCGCGCTCGGCGGCAGCCTGACTGGCGAACACGGCGTTGGGATCGAGAAGCGCGACCTGATGACCTGCCAATACAGCGACGCCGATCTCGCACAGCAGAAGCGCGTGCGCGCCGCCTTCGACCCGCAGGCGCAGCTCAACCCCGCCAAGGTCTTCCCGCTCGAGAGGAGGCCAGCGTGATCGTCGAACAGGCCGCCGCGCTGGCGCCGGCCGACGAGGACGAAGCGCGCGCGATCGTGGCCGAAGCGCGCCTCGGCGACGAAACGCTCGACATCGTCGGCGGCGGCTCGCGGGCCGGCTTCGGCCGCCCGCCGGAAGGCCGGCGGCGCCTGTCGAGCGCGCGGCTCGACGGAATCGTGTTCCACGAGCCGGCCGAGATGACGCTGCGCGCCAGGGCGGGCGCGCCGCTCAGCGCCATCGCCGTGGCGCTCGACGCGCACAATCAGATGCTGCCGTTCGAGCCGATCGACCATCGCGCGTTGCTGGGCGGCGGCGAACCGACGGTCGGCGGATTGGTGGCGACCAACGCCTCCGGCCCGCGCCGCGTCAGCGCCGGCGCGGCGCGCGACAGTTTGATCGGGCTGAGGCTGGTCAACGGCCTTGGCGAAGCGATCATGAGCGGCGGCCGAGTGACGAAGAACGTCGCCGGCCTCGACCTGGTCAAGCTCAATTGCGGCGCGCTCGGAACGCTCGGGTTCCTCACCGAGGCGACGTTCAAGCTCTTGCCGAAGCCGGAGAGCGAGGCGACGATCGTCATCCGCCGTCTCGACGATCCGCGCGCGATCGCGGCGATGACCGCGGCGCTCGGCTCGCCCTACGGCGTCAGCGGCGCCGCGGCGCTGACGCCCGGCATGGGACGGGAATTTTCCCGCACGTTCCTGCGCGTCGAAGGCTTCGCCGCCTCGGTCGACCATCGCGCCGAGGCGCTGCTGAAGCTGCTCGCCGAGTTCGGACCCGAGCGCGTGTTGTGCGGCGAGGATTCGCAGCGGCTGTGGCGCGGCGTGCGCGACGTCGAGTTCCTCGCCGAGCCGCGCGTCCGCGCGGTGTGGCGCGTCGGCGTGCGCGCCTCGCGCGCGGTCGAATTTCTCGCCCGGCTCGGCCCGCATGCGTTGGCGCATCTCTTCGATTGTGGCGGCGGCCTCGTCTGGCTGGCGACCGCGCCGACGCCGGCCGACGCCGCGGCGGTGCGCGCCGCGCTGGCGCCGCTCGGCGGCCATGCGACGATCGTCCGCGCGCCGCAAGATTTGCGCGCGGCGGTCGACGTGTTCCAGCGCCAGCCGGCCGCGCTGACCGCGCTGACGCGTCGGATCAAGGCCGCCTTCGATCCCGACGGCGTGTTCAACCGCGGGCGGATGTATGCGGGGATCTAGCGAAGCGAGGCCCTGCCGCCGCTATGGTCGGAAGGGTCCTTGATGGCTTGGAGGCGATTGTGCGCGTGAGGGATTCAAACTCGAGGACGGCCCGAAGGGTCGCTGCCGGAGGCCGTGCGCCACCCGGCGCATCCTTGACTTCGAATCCCTCGCGCGCCTCGCTCCGCCAAGCCATCAAGGAACGACTCTGCAAGTCGTCGCGCGCCTTTCTGGTCCGGGATTGAGGGCCGATGCAGACCCATTTCGCTCCCGAGCAACTCGCCGACCCGCAGACGCGGGCGCTGGAGAAGATCCTGCGCTCCTGCGTCCATTGCGGCTTCTGCACCGCGACCTGCCCCACATATGTGGTCAGCGGCGACGAGCGCGATTCACCGCGCGGCCGCATCTATCTGATCAAGGACCTGCTCGAGACCGACCGCGCGCCGACCGACGACGATGTCTGGCCGATCGACCATTGTCTTTCCTGCAACGCCTGCATGACGACCTGCCCCTCAGGCGTCGACTACCGCCGGCTCGTCGATTGCGCGCGCGCGCTGATCGAGGAGCGCTACCAGCGCCCGCTGCCCGACCGGCTGATGCGCTGGGCGCTGGCGCGCGTCTTGCCGTCGCGCCCGCTGCTCGCGCTCGGCCTCAGGATCGGCGCGCTGGCGCGGCCGTTCGCGCCGTTGATCGCCGCCATCCCGCGCGTCGGGCCGCAGCTTGGAGCGATGCTCGCGCTGGCGCAGAGGCGCAGGCCGCGCGCGACGGCCGAGCGCCGCGCCGCGACCCGCCTGGTTCAACCGACCCCCGGAGGCAGACGCGTCGCCCTGTTGACCGGCTGCGCGCAGGCTGTCCTCGCCCCCGAGATCAACGCCGCGACCGAGCGCCTTCTGAGCCGCGCCGGAATCGCCGTCGCGCCGGCGCCGGGCGAACGCTGCTGCGGTTCGCTGCTGCATCACATGGGGCGCGAGGACGCAGCGCGCGCCCAGATGCGCGCCGCCATCGACGCCTGGACGCCGCTGATCAAGGAGGGGCTGGAAGCGATCGTCGTCACCGCCTCAGGCTGCGGCGCGACGATCAAGGACTATGGCGCGCTGCTCGCCGACGATTCCGCCTACGCCGACAAGGCGGCGCGGGTCGCGGCGATGGCGCGCGACGTGACCGAGTATGTCGCCGGCCTCGACCTCGCCTTCGCCGCGCCGAAGCCGCTCGTCGTCGCCTATCACGCCGCCTGCACCCTGCAGCACGGCCAGCAGATCGTCGAGCCGCCGAAGGCGCTGCTCAGGCGCGCGGGCTTCGAGGTGCGCAGTCCGAGCGAGAGCCATCTCTGCTGCGGCTCGGCGGGGACCTACAACATCCTCCATCCCGAGACCGCCGCCGCGCTGCGCGCGCGCAAGGTCGCCAATCTCGAGCGGCTGCAGCCCGACGTCGTCGCCGCCGGCAACATCGGCTGCCTGACCCAGATCGCCGGCGCGACCACCGTGCCGGTCGTCCACACCGTCGAACTGCTGGACTGGGCGAGCGGCGGGCCCGCGCCGGCGGGGCTGGGATGAAATTCGCCGCAGACGCCTGATCCCTCCGTCATTGCGACGAGCGCAGTCACGCAGCAATCCAGGCTTGGGTTCGCAGCGGCGACCTCGTCTGGATCGCGCCGCTGCCGCTCGCCATGGCGGCGGCGGGCTGACAGCGCCTCTGGCGGGCGCGGCGCCACTTTCCGACGGGTGGGCCCGATTTCAATCGCTTGCGCGACAATATTCCGCCGCGCCGCGGGCCGGGCGCCGCGACGAAAGCGGAGACCACTTTCGAGGCCTGTGCGCGGATCGAAAGGCGCTCAAGCCGAGGCCCGCTCGATCACGATCCCGTCTTCTTGAGCGCATGCCCGGCTCGCAGCTGCGGTAGATTTGCCGCCGATCGTACGCGCTCGAGAACGTCGCCCAGCATTTTGCGCATCGCCGCGCGAGCACGATCAGGCTTTTGGGTCTCAATGGCCAGCAAAACCCTTTTGTGCGCACTGAGATCGCCAACCGTATGTCCAAAGAGAGCGTTGGTCGTCGGCACGCTGAATCGCAACGCGGTGTGGATCAGCGCTGAAAGCGGCTGAAACATTCGATTATGCGTCGCCGCAAGAATCGATTCGTGGAAGGCGGCGTCGGCGGCGACGGGATCCTCCCCGCCAAGCGAGGCGCTCTGCATATGTTCAAAAGCGGCTCGGACGGCCGCAAGGTCCTCATCGTTCCGGCGTTCGGCGGCGAGCGCGGCAGCCTCGCACTCGAACGCCAGCCGCATCTCAAATAGCTCGATGATGACCTGGCGCGGGGTTGCCGTCTCTCGTAGCCAATCGAGCACCGCCGGATCGAGGAAGTTCCAATCCTTCGTCGGACGAACGCGAGACCCACGGCGCGGACGGGTCTGTAGCAGGCCCTTGGCGGCGAGGATTTTGACCGCCTCGCGGGCGGCGCTGCGGCTAGCTGTGAAGCGCGTGCAGACTTCTTCCTCGCCAGGGATGGAACTGCCGGGCGGGTATGTGCCGCCGACAACCTCCCGGCCAAGGACATTGGCGATCTCGCCTGTGACGGTGGAATTTTCGTGGCCAGTCATTCTGGGGATCGGTGCTCACAGGGAGCGCAAGTCATATAGGCTGTAGGGCCGCACGCCTAGGGTGTGGACTCAACAGAGCGGAGTCACAGGCGCCTTGATAGGCCGCCGATCGAACAGGGAACTCGGGCGACAGCGCTGCGCGCCGCCAAGATACAACTGAGCAAGGCTGCAATCCAGATCGAAGCCGGCGCGTCCAGCGACTTGGCGGCGCTCCGGCATAGGAATAGGCCCGGCGGGTCGAAGAGCGCTGTTCCGTTGGGGCGCCCGAGCGTCGCGCTGCGCAACAGAATTAGCCAGGAGCGCGCGACGAGGACGTCCTTCCGTCAAGACAGCCCTGTTCCGCTAAATCAGACTTATCCGACAAATGAGATTGAAGCCAGCGTTCCAAAGGTGATAGACAGCGATAGATCGGATTGGCGAGGGCTTTTCGTGGTCGTTTCCACACGTTCTATGCAGTCGATTGTCTTGCACAAACGGCTGGATCTGCGGATTGAAGAGCAGGCCGCGCCTTTGCCCGGTTCGGGCGAAGTGCTGGTGAGGGTCGAACGGGGCGGTATCTGCGGCTCGGACCTGCACTACTACCATCGCGGCGGCTTCGGCGCGTTTCAGATCACGGAGCCGATGACGCTCGGTCACGAAATCGCCGGGAGGGTCGAAGCGCTCGGCGCCGGCGTCAGCTGGCCGGCTGTCGGGACTATGGTCGCCGTCAATCCTGCAAGCCCGTGCGGTCAGTGCGAGTTCTGCCGCAAAGGTCGGCCGATCCATTGCCTTGACATGCGCTTTCTCGGCTCGGCGATGCGCACGCCGCATGTGCAAGGCGGCTTTTCGCAGTACGTCGTTTGCCGCGCCGAAAACGCGGCGCCGCTGAATAACGGCGACGCAGCGGCTGGCGCCTTCGCCGAGCCGTTGGCTGTCTGCCTTCATGCCGTGGGCGAGGCGTCGGTTTATGGCAGCCGCGTGTTGGTCATGGGCTCTGGGCCTATCGGCTCGCTGCTGGTGATGGCGGCGCGCTTTGCCGGCGCGCGCGAGATCGTGGCGGTCGACGTGAAGGACGAACCCCTCGTCTACGCCCGCAAGGTCGGCGCCGATCGCACGATCAATATCGCCGAGCGTCCGGAAGCCCTCGAACCCTTTGCGGCGAACAAGGGCTATTTCGACGTGATCTTCGAGGCGGCCGGTCAGGGGTCGACCGTCGCCAGCGCGCCGCAATACGTGCGGCCGCGGGGCACCGTGATGCTTATCGGTCAGGGCGCCACCGCTCAGCTCGCCGTGTCGGGCATCGTCACGAAGGAGATCAACTTGCGCGGCGCGTTTCGATTCGACAGCGAGTTTGGCCTCGCCGTCGAGCTTATCGACAACAAGCGCGTCGACATCTCGCCGCTCATCAGCGACACACTGCCCGCGGCGAAAGCCAAAATCGCGTTCGATCTCGCGGGCGACCGGTCGAAATCGATGAAGGTGCAGCTTGATTTCGCGTGACTATCTGAATGGCCTGTTTAATCTCGCCGACAAACGGGCGCTCGTCACCGGCGCAAGCCGCGGGCTCGGTCTTGCCTTCTCCAAGGCGCTCGCATCAGCGGGCGCGCATGTTGTTCTCGCGGGCCGCAGCGAGGTCCCGCTTCTAGAGGCCGCCGAGGCGCTCCGCGCTGATGGCGCTGACGTTTCGCGTGTCGTCCTCGATGTCACCGACACAGCTTCGGTCGACAGCGCCGTCAGGGAAGCTGGCGCGATCGATATCCTCGTCAACAATGCCGGAATCCAGCATCGCGGGCCGCTCGAGCAGTTTACCGACGACGACTGGCGCCGGGTGATGTCGACCAATCTCGACGGCGTGTTCCGGACGAGTCGCGCGGTCGTCAAAGGCATGATCGCTCGCGGCAAGGGGACAATCATCAATGTGTCGTCGGTGCAGAGCCTGCTCGCCCGCCCCTCGATCGGGCCCTATGCGGCCTCGAAGGGGGCCATCGGCATGCTGACCAAGTCCATGGCCGGCGAATGGGGTCCGTACGACATTCGCGTCAACGCGATTGCGCCGGGCTATTTCAACACCGACCTCAACGCCGCATTGGTGGCTGACGCCGACTTCTCGAAATGGCTCTCGGGGCGGACGCCGATGCGTCGCTGGGGCGAGGTCAAGGAGCTTGCCGGCGCGCTTGTGTTCCTCGCCTCCGACGCCGCGAGCTTCGTGACCGGACAGACTCTGTTCGTGGACGGCGGGATCACCAGCGTCCTTTAGCGGCGAGACGATCTCCCGCAGCAACCGAGACAGGCGCATTGTTGTAGACCGCCAACAAAATCGACACGGAGGAGGTACGCCACGAGGATAGCACCCAACCCGCAAATGCGTCGCCATGCGTCGCAGGGCGAATTGCCTCGGAGGGTCTTGGCGCCAGGCGAGGGGCGCATCGAACTCTGTGGAGGCGGACGATGACGTGGGGCCGTAGACGCCGAGTCGACTACCATAATTGGCGCAGTTCGGCGAGCGAAGAGGACCTGCGCGAATACGACGCCTTCGGTCCCTGGATCTATGAGATCAAGGACGAGGGCGATACGCCGAAGCGGTTCCGCGCCGCCTGCGGCCCCCACTACGGCGCCCGCTTTCTCCTCAAGGCGCCGCGCAACGTCGAGCGGCGGGACGCCCGCCCAGGCATGGACCTCTATGTCGCGGTGCTCGCCGTGCATGATCACGGCGCCAGCCTCATGAGTTTAACCGGTGAGGGCGTCGTCACCCAGGACGTCGTCTGGAGCGATGTCGCTGCGCTCGAGAGCTACAGGGATCTCTTGTATAGCCGCTTGACGCTCAAGTTGCGCGACGGCGGCGCTTTCGACCTCGAATACAGCACCGTTTCGTCTGACCTGATGAGGAAGGTGACCGATTTCATCCGCTCCCGATGGATGCGCCACGGGGAGGCGCCGCTCCCTGTCGAACCGGAACCGGTCGTAACCATCGCCGACTTCGCTTTCCAAAATGAACTCGACGCCAAGCGGCGCAGCGGACCGCAGCCCGTCGCGCCAATTCACGCCGAGCCGGCCAACCGCTACTGCCGTGATGCGGCGAACCGCCGCCGGCTTTCGACCGGCGTGATGTTTCTCGAGGCGCCCAACGAGCTCATCATCGTCAATCGCGACGAACCGACGCGCCGCTTCCTAGAGGCGCGCTACGCCGTGAAATGCGTCTTCGTCCCGTATGCCGGGGTCACTTCCTTCGCGCTTGTGCGCCCGCCCGTCGGCCGATCGAGGCGTTTTTACGAGCTGACGCTGCAGGTGGACAAGCAGGTCCTCCGGCAATCCTGCCTCGTCGCGCCCGAGCGGGTGCTGGCGCGACTGGCCGCGCACGGCGCAACGCAGACGAGCGCGTGAGACGCGGTTGATGGCGATTCAATACGATCGCGCGCGCGCCATGTGCCGCGCGGCGGCGCGGTTCTTGTGACGCGAGCGCGCCGTCTGGCAGGCGACAACGCCGCCAATCGGAATATGCGCGACGCGCACGGCAGATTGCGTCTTACTGACCCGCCGACCGCCGGAGTGCGAGGCGGGATCGCTGTCGATGCAGCGATCGCTTCGACCAGCGCGTCCGCGGCGTCGTCAGGCAGCGCGGCGAAACGCGACCGAGATCACCCGGTGCGCCTTTCGCGAGTTCGGTCGGCGTTTGCATCATCGTCTCGCCTCCCGGTCTCTGTCCTCGCAATCAGACCGATTTGCGCTCGACAATAGGGCATTCGACTTTGATTTGATCGAAGCGCGCGGCAAGCCGCGCCGCCATGTCGAACAGCAACTCGGCCGCGATCGTTCCCATTTCGAAATGGGGAAGAAGGACGGTCGTCAGCGGCGGATGGAGATGTCGCGCGATCTCCCGATCGTCGTATCCCATAACGGCGACGTCGTCCGGGATTCTCATCCCCAGTTCGCCAAGCGCTTCGTAGCAGCCCAAAGCCATCAAATCGTTGGCGCAAAAGATAGCCGTGGGCCGCGAGGGCAAAAGCATCAGCGCGCGGGCGCCTTCGTAGCCGGATATCGGTTGCCAGTTGCCGTTGCGCACGAGCCCTGGATCGAACGGCAGATCGGCGGAGCTGAGCGCTCGACGATAACCCCGCAGGCGCTGTTGCGAGGCTTCCATGCTCGGCTCGCCATTGATGTAGCCAATGCGGCGGTGGCCGGCTTGCAGCAGGAAATTGGTGGCTGCGTGTCCGCCGGCGACCTCGCTCGGCACGACCGACGGCAGCGCCCGGTTGGCGACGTGGCAATTCAGCAAGACCGTCGGCGTTTGCGGAAGCGTCGCGGGGAGATGAACGAGGCGGGTGTTGACGGTGGCGAAGATCAGCCCGAACAGCGGCTGAGACGCCAATTGCTCGAGCGCGGCCGCTTCCATGTCGACGTCGCCGCGCGTTACCGCGACCGTGACGGTGAGCCCGCGCTCCCACGCCTTTTCGCGCACGCCGTCGAAACCGATGGAGGTCCAAGGATCGGTCGAGATTTCGTCGCAGATGAAGCCGATCGTCGAGGCGCGCGACAACGGCGCGTCTCCGCGGCGCCCCGGCTGGTAGCCGAGCTTTGCCGCCGCCTTGATCACCCGCTCGCGCGTTTGCGCCGACAGGCGCGCGCCGTCGGCGTGATTGAGCACCAACGACACGGTCGTCTGGGACACCCGCGCTTCGTTGGCGACATCGACCATTGTCGGACGGCGCGGGCGTCCGCCCCGCTTGAACCGCGGCCTCTCCTCGCCCAGCTTGTCAGCCCGTCGCGAAGGCATCGCCAGCGTCACCTCCCCGTTATTCTGTTGCGCATATTATTAGCACGGCAAGCCGTTGACAACAAAATATAATATCCGAGCGTGGCGTTTCCGAGCGGATTTTGTCCCTTGACAATTATTATTGTCGGTGGGAACTTTTGTCGCAAACTCGAGCGGCGATCGGGACGCGCCGCGACAACAGCAAAGCCTACCTTGATCGGTACGAAACCGGGGCGTTCGGGGTCGACCGAAGTTGGGCTCGGAGCGGGAGGTAAGGGGATGTCAGCGTTCGTGACCGGGGTGGTCATCGACATCCGCGATCTGACCATTCACGATGGCCCAGGACGGCGGCTGTCGGAGGAGGCCGAGAAAACCTTGCGGGACGCGCCCATGGTCGGCCATAACAAAGACTGTAGCGCAATGACGAATACGCTGATCCCGCACAAAATAGCGGGCAATCCCGGTTCGACATTATCGTTATTCCCGACGATAATGACTTTTGCTCGCCCTTTGCCTGCCCAATGCAAAGGACCGCCTGCAGCTGGGTTTTACTCTGACGCTATTGGAATATCGGGCCGCTTAAGTGATTGATTATTGCTCAGTGGCGTACAATTGACTCAGCTCTCAAATTGATCATGATCAGATGACGTGATGTTGACATGAAACGCCTGTCGATTTTGGCCGCGTTGGCGATGATCCACCAGGCCCCGCTATCGAGCGAGGGCCAATTACAAAGGGGAGGAAACCAAGACCTTAGGGAATAAGTTAGAATGGACGGCCCATCGAGGCCGCCGCAACACGGACCTGGGATTCAGCCGGGTCGCGGACATAGTGGGAGGAAGTTGATGAACAATACTGGTAGAATCGCTGTCGCAATAGCGGCAGGCCTGACCTTGAGCTTCGCTGCGCTCTCGCCGACGCTCGCTGCCGATAAACCGCAGTTGGCCTTTGTGGCCAACGGGGCTTCGGACTTCTGGAAGGCGGCGGAAGCCGGCATGAAGAAGGCGCAGACCGAGCTGGCCGACTACGAGCTCATTTTCAGGTATCCTGACGTCGCCTCTGTCGCTAACCAGCAAGCGCTGATGGACAACCTCGCGACGGCAGGCGTGAAAGCCATCATGGTCTCCGCCGTCGATCCGAAAGCGACGGACGTCCTCAACCGAATCGCGGGTGAGACTGCGCTCTTCACCACCGATTCCGACGCGCCCAACAGCAAGCGTATCGCCTACGTCGGTTCGTCCAACGTCCTCGCCGGCGGCCAGGCGGCGGAGATCGCCAAGAAGGCGATGCCGAACGGCGGCAAATGCATGGGCTTCGTCGGCCTGCTCGACGCCGCTAACTACAAGGAGCGCGCGCAGGGTTTCGTCGAAGGCCTCAAAGGAACCAAAATCACGCTCGTCGACACGCGTGGCGACGGCATCGATCAAACCCGCGCCAAGAGCAATGTTGAAGACGTCTTGACGGCCGATCCCAGCATCAACTGTATGGTCGGTTTCTACTCTTACAACACGCCGCGCATTTACGAGGCGCTCAAGGGCGCCGGCAAGCTCGGCCAGATCACCGTCGTCGGCTTCGACGACGATCCGATCACCCTCGGCGGCGTCAAAGAAGGAACGATTGCCGGCACGGTCGTGCAGCAGCCGTTTGAATGGGCTTACCAGGGCTTCAAGCTCATGGCGGCCTACCTCAAGGGCGACAAGTCCGGCATCCCGGCGAATGGTCAGATCATCATCCCGACCAAAATCCTCTACGCGGGCGACATCGACGCCTACGCAGCCAATCTGAAGGCAATGTCCGGAAAGTGAGGCAAGACGGGAGCCGGCATCGGCGCGCCGCCTGAAGCCGGCTTCCTCTTACGCACGCGAAACATGGGGCGGCAGCCAATGACCGGCTTGCCGCCCCAAGAGGGTTCGTCTACTTCCGAGCGATCATGACCAGCGTCGCTGCGCACATTGAACCGGCATCGGCCGAGCCGTTCCTTACACTTGCCAACATCCGCAAGGTGTATCCGGGAGTGGTTGCGCTATCGAGCTTTTCGATGAGCGTCAGCCCGGGCGAGGTCATCGGCCTCGTCGGTGAGAATGGGGCCGGCAAGTCGACGCTGATGAAGATTCTCGGTGGCGTCATCGCGCCGAGCCAGGGGACCATCACCATAGACGGAGTCCCGCGGGCGTCCCTGACAGTCGCCGACAGCATGGCTGCCGGCATCGCCTTCGTGCATCAGGAACTCAATCTTTTCGACAATCTCGATGTGGCGGCCAACATATTTGTTGGAAGAGAGCCGCTCACCGGCGGTTTTCTCCGCCTGGTCGACGAAAAAAAGCAGCACGAGATGGTCATCCCGCTGCTCAAGCGGGTCGGCGCCAACTTTTCCGCGTTCGCGCCGTTGGCCAGTTTGTCCCTTGCGCAACGTCAGATGGTGGAAATCGCAAAAGCGCTGTCGGTAGACGCGCGGCTGGTCATCCTCGACGAACCGACTTCGATCCTGCCGCTTTCCGAGACTGAGAAGCTGCTGGACGTGATAAGGGCGCTGAAGGCCGATGGCATCAGCGTCATTTTCATCTCGCACCGCCTGCATGAGATCGAACTGATCGCCGACCGCGTCGTGGTGCTGCGCGACGGCGCTCTGGTGGGCACTCTGGACAGAGGCGAGATCGATCATCAGCGCATGGTCAAGTTGATGATCGGTCGCGACATCAAGGTGCCGTCGGCGCCGCTTGCCAATGCGCCCGGCAATATCGCGATGTCGGCCGTCGGCGTCCGGACGGCCGCTCACCCCGCGCAGCCGGTAAGCCTCGATCTGCGCAATGGCGAAATACTCGGGCTTGCCGGTCTCGTCGGCTCCGGCCGGACGGAACTCGCACGCGCCATGTTCGGCGTCGATCCGATCTACGGCGGCTATTTTGAACTCGACGGCGATAAATTTCGGCCCACTCATGCCTCTCAATCCATCGCCCGCGGAATCTTCCTCGTGCCCGAGGACCGCCAAGGCGCGGGCGTCCTGCTCGACCTGTCGATCGCCGAAAACATCTCGTTGCCGGATCTGCCGGCGCACGCCACGAGCTTCTTTGTCAACCGCGGCCTGGAAATTCAAACCGCCGAGAGGCAGAAGCGCAATCTCGCCATCATGACGCCAAGCGTCGCGACGCGCACGGGCTCCCTATCGGGTGGAAACCAGCAGAAGGTGGTGCTCGCGAAATGGCTGGCGATGAGCCCGAAAGTCATGATCTTCGATGAGCCGACACGTGGCATCGATATCGGCGCCAAAGCGGAAATCTATCGCCTGATGCGCGAACTGGCCGACGTCGGCGTCGCCGTGCTGATGATCTCCAGCGACATGGAGGAGGTGATCGGGGTTTCTGACCGCATCGCCGTGATGCACGAAGGCCGCGTTGCCGGCATTCTCAACCGAGACCAATTCAGCGGGGAAAACGTGCTGCTGTTGGCCGTGGGCAAGACCATCGGCGCGAAAACGGAACCATGATCGAAATGCATTCCGGCACGGCGCGCAGTGGCGCCGCCCCCATGGGGAACATCGAATGACCAAGAAAGATTTGGGCCTGCTGATCCTCATTCTGGCGGTGGGAGCGGTGGTCACGATGATCAACCCGCGCTTCATATTGCCGATCAATATCGCCAACACCGCCAACCTCGTCGGCATGTTCGGATTGTCGGCGCTCGGGCAGTCCATCGTCATTCTGACCGGCGGTATCGAGCTGTCGGTCGGTTCCGTGATTGCGCTGATAGGCGTGCTGTTCGTCGACTTTATCGCCACCCAGAACATCCCGTGGCCGGTCGCCGCGGCGCTGATGCTCGTGCTGGCGATAATGCTGGGCCTGACACACGGGCTGCTGATCACCAAGTTCAAGCTGCCGCCGTTCATCGTCACGCTCTGTGGTTTGCTCATCTACCGCGGCATCGCCCGCTTCTATACGCGGGACGCAACCGCCGGTTTCGCTTTCGGTCAGAACTTTCCCAAGCTCGAGTTCATTACCGCCGGGCGCTCTTTCGGCGTGCCGAACTCCTTCATTGGCCTGATCATCGCCGCCGCCATCATGTGGATCGTGGTGCACCGGTCGGTGTTCGGTCGATACCTCTATGCGGCGGGCAAGAATGAGGAGGCCGCCCGCTTCTCCGGCATCAAGACCGACCAGGTGATCATCGCGGCGTATGTCATCTGTCAGGTGTTGACGATGTTGTCGGCCATCTACTTCGCCATGTACACCCGCTCGATCTCGCCAGCCTCCCACGGCAACTTTTATGAGCTTTACGCCATTGCCGCTGCGGTGCTCGGCGGTTTCTCGCTGCGCGGCGGCGAGGGCTCGATCATCGGCGCTCTGTTGGGCGTGGTTTTGTTGCAGGAGTTGCAGAACCTGGTGAATCTCCTCGGCATCCCCTCGTCGTTGAACTTTGCCGTTGTGGGCGGTGTGATCCTGCTCGGCGTGCTGGGGGATCAGCAATGGGGATCGTTCCGCGAGCGCCGTCGGATCGAGGACGCAGCGCGCGGGCGCGAACCCAAACAGGCCTCCGCCGAGTAGCCAAACAAGAAAGCCAACCCCGGTCGGTTCGCTCAGCCCGCGACTTCAGACCCGGCGTGTCGAGCCTCGGGATGACGGCGTGCACGACGGCGCCCACGTCGACTGCTGTCGAGACGCTGCCCGCTTCCTGGTGGGAATCGCTGTCGAATGCGAAACCGGATTGTTCCCAGATGATCGCCAGTCGCCGCAGCGACGAGGGGCTGTGGCCGCCTGTGGGTCTCGCCGCGGCGTCACGCGATGGTCGGGAGACGTTTCTGGCCGGCGTCGCCCGCCTTGCTCTCGCTCACAGGAAGCCTGATCGCCATGGCCTTTCTTGATCGCTTCGACACGCAATTCGCCCGCTCTCCCTTCGTCGCGATCCTGCGTGGCCTGACGCCCGAAGTCGCCGTCGGAGTCGGCGAGGCGCTCGTCGCCGCCGGCGTCACGCTCATCGAAGTGCCGCTCAACTCGCCCGAGCCGTTCGTCTCGATCGGCCGCATGGCGAAAGCGTTGGGAGATCGGGCCATCGTCGGCGCCGGCACGGTGCTGACGACCGAGGATGTCGGCCGCGTCGCGGAGATCGGCGGCGGTCTGATCGTCTCGCCCCACACCGACACCGGCATCATCCGCGCGACGAAGGCGGCGGGCCTGGTCAGCATCCCGGGTTTCGTGACCCCGACCGAAGCCTTCACGGCGCTCGGCGCCGGCGCCGATGCGCTCAAGCTCTTTCCCGCCGAATTGTTCAGCCCGGCGGTCGTCATGGCAATCGGGGTTGTCTTGCCGAAGGCGGCGCGGCTGCTCCTCGTCGGCGGCGTCGATCCCGAGACCCCGCGCCTCTACGCAGCCACTCGCGTCGCCGGCTATGGCGTCGGATCGGCTCTTTACCGCCCGGGCGACGACGCACAGAGCGTCGCCGAGAAGGCTCGCCGCTTCGTCGCCGCCCTGTGAGACGACGCGAATCGGGCCGCGAACTCTGAACTTTTCATCGCCGCCAAAAGCCGATCATCGCGACGAAGAGCGCCCATGATCATTGCCGGGATCAACAGCTTCATCGTCGGTCAGGCAGAGAGCGGTCAGCGCTGGCGCAATCCCGTTTGGCGCCATGCCGAATAGGCCGCAAAGAACCCTTGCTTACAATCCAGCGGCGATGCCGGGCGCTCTTATGTTGGAAGGGAATGTCTCGGCCGTCTTCTGTCGGTAGGCTTGCCATTCCGGCTCATTCTGGAACACCCACTCGTAATAGTCGCGCTGGGTGAGCGCGCCGGCGGCGTCCTGATCCAGGATAACCTTGCAATAGGGGTGCAACTGTATCGCCGATGCGCTGATCATGGCGGTTATCGGGCCCTCGACGGCCTTGGCGAGGATGGCGGCCTTGGCCCGCCCCGTCGCGAGCAGCAGCAGCTCACGCGCATCGAGAATCGTCCCCACGCCCATGGTGAGCGCGCGCGCCGGCACACGATCCGGGTCGCCGCCGAACATCCCGGCGTTCTGGCGCCGCGTGGCGGGAGTCAGCGCCTTCTCGCGCGTTCGCGACATCAGCGCCGACAGAGGTTCGTTGAAGCCGATATGGCCGTCTTCGCCGATCCCGAGAAGCTGCAAGTCGATGCCTCCCGCCTGCTCGATCCGCCGTTCATAACTTGCCACCTCTTTGCCGAGATCGGACGCCATGCCGTCGAGCAGATGGGTATTGGTCTTCACGATGTTGATCTTGTCGAACAGGCGTCCGTCCATGTAGCGGCGATAGGAGTGTTCGTCCCGTGTCGGTACGCCGACATATTCGTCGAGGTTGAAGGTGCGGCAGCGCGAGAAATCCACGCCCAGGGTCGCGAGCCGTTGGTAGACCGCCTCCATCGTGCGTCCTGTCGCGAGTCCCAGCACCAGGTCGGGCTTCGCCTCCACCCGGGCGGCTATCAACCGAGCCGTAAGCATCGCGGCGGCGTCCGCATCGGGTTGAACAACGACTTCCATGCCTCAAGCTCCCGTATTTCGTCGGAACAGCGCGTCCAAGCCATCGCCCGCCGCAATGAATTGGCCTTTGTCGAGCACGTCGTGGAAGTCGCCGTCTTTCCAGCCGCGCAGCCGATATAAAGTCGCGAAGGTGAACTGCGGCGCCGAACCGCCCTGTCCTCCGACCAATTCGGCGCCCCGGCGCACGTTGTCCATCATCCAGGCGGGCAGGCGCAGGTGGTAGGGGTTGCGCGAGACCTCGCCCACATGTTGCGACAGCGCCGCGACCAAATCCGCCAGATCGCCAGCCGAAGATTCGATCATCAGATTGGGCGAGTCCATCGCGCGCCAATATTCGGTCTCGACGACGAGGCACGCGAGCGTCGGCAACCGACGCATGGCGTCGACGACCAGATGGTGTGCGCCGACGTGCGTCGTGTTCCAATCCTCGGCATGGGGCAGGAAGACGACGCTCGGCCGCTCGGCGATCAGCACCTCGGCCACGGCGTCGACCGCAAGGGCCCAGCGTCCCGGATCGCGCGCGCGCGACGCCAGATTGATCCCTTCCAAACCGGTTCGGTCTGGGTTGGCCAGACCGAAACCGACGTAGGCGCAGGCGGCCTGCAACTCACGCCACCGGCCGCTTCGACGCTCGACCAAACTTCCAAGCGTCACGGCCACGTCGATCACGACGAAGCCGCGCTCGCGTAGCAGACGCAGCGGTAGGCCGCCCGTGAGCAGCTCGTCGTCCGGGTGCGGCGCGAACAATAAGGCCTTGGGCGCTTCGCCGACTTTCGACGAAGCCGCCGGATGCGTCATTTTCGCCAAGCCGATCGCCCTGCCGGCGCTCAGCGCGGTCACGAACGTTTCGACCCAGCTTTGGTAAGGATTTTCGGCCGTCATCGCTTCACTCCCGCGGCGACCGCCGAGCGCGCCATGATCAACGCGCCTTGAACCGAATCGTAGCGCGCGGGCGCGAGCCGGGCGCGCAGCGCCTTCCCGAGGAAGGGCTCATAGAATTTTCCCAAACCTCCAAGCATGCTGCAGGGCAGCGGCCGATGGCTCTTGGCGGCCAAGGCCAGGCCGACGCGGTCGAGTTCCGCGGCGGCGGCGCGCACGATCGACAACGCGAGCGGGGTGTCATGCCCCGCATATTCGACGACCAGCGGCGCGATCTCGCCGAACTCGGTCTCGCGCGCAGCGTTGGCCCAGGACACGAGTCGTCCCTGATCGCCTTCGAAGCGAGCGTTCACCGCCTCGAGCAGAGGATCGACGGGCTCCCGCCCGTCCAGCCATTGCAGCGTCTTTCGGACGGCCTCGAGGCCCAACAGGGCGCCGCCGCCCTCGTCGCCGTGCGGGAAGCCCCAGCCGCCGACCCGGCTCTCGCGTCCGCCCTCGACCTGAAAGCCGATCGTGCCGGTGCCGACAGCGATCACGGCCCCGTCCTCACCGCCATGGGCGCCGAGGCAAGCGGTATAACCGTCCGACCGAACGATGAGACTGGTGAAAGGGTGCGCCACGGCGAGAAAATGATCGAGAGCGATCGCAACCTCAGTGCCCGCGATCCCTATCCCGCAATGCAGACGATGTGCGCCGTCGTCCAGGCTGAATCCGGCCTGGGAAAGCGCCTGAGCCAGCGCATCTCGGATCGAGCGCCAGCTTTCCTCGACCGACAGGCGAATGTTGGCCGCTCCGCCGTGCCCCTGCCCGACGACGCGGCCCTTCGCGTCCTCGAGGCGAAGCAGCGTCTTCGAGGCGCCGCCGTCTACGCCGATGAAGAAGTCCGAAACGTCTCGCGCCGTGCTCATGGCGCGCCGATCCGCGGGGCGGCGGCCGCGCTTCCCCTGTCGAACGATTGCTCGATTTCTTCCAGCGTCTTGCCCTTCGTCTCCGGAAGAATGAAGGCCGAAATCAGGAAGTAGATGACCGTGCAGATCGCCCAGAAGGCGAACATCGCGTAGTAGCCATAATAGCCCACGACCGGAAGGAAAACGCCGGCCATCACGGTCGAGACGCCTTGATTGATGAGCAGCGCGATGCCCATGCCCGTCGACCTAATGCGCGTAGGCATGAGTTCGGATAGCGCGAGCCACACCACCACGCCCGGCCCGACCGCGAATGAAGCGATGAACAAGCACATCAACGCCATCATCAGCCAGCCCGTCGACTCGGTCGAAACGGGTCCGAAGCTGGCGCGCTTGATTGTAAGGGCCGCGGTGTTGGCGGGATCGGGGGCAATTCGGAGGACGGGATCCGGGTCGGTACTGAGCACCGTGTCGACCTTGTCGCCGCCGCCGCCGCGATCGTAGTAGACGGTCAGCACCGACGATCGACCGGCCGGGATCTCGCCGAGGGCCGAAGTGGCCAAAGGTATCGCGAGTCCGCCCGCGCTCACGGCCGCCTGAACCTGGGCGCGCACGTCATGGCGATCGGCCTCGACGCCGTGGAACACCAGTGCGGCGGCGGCCAGGGAGATGATGATTCCCGCCGTGCCGATCTTGAGCAGGAAAGTTCGACCCTTGCGATCGACCAGAGCGACGGCCACGAGCGTCATCACCATGTTCAGCACGACCACGGCGACGTCGCCGCCGGTCGCCATCGAGGGGCTCAGACCCGCTTGCTTGAGAATGACGACGAGGAAAGCCAGGATCGAGTTGATCCCGGTGGTCTGATTGAGACCGAGGATGGCGCAGGCCAGCAGGAACGGAAGCACGTACTTTCGCTGCAACAAGGAGCCGACCACGCCGGATGAAGACGTCGAGGCTTCGTCGATCGGCGCGTCGATTTCCGCCAGCTCCAGTTCGGCCTCTGCTTCGGAGCAAGATCGTCGGATCGCCGCGAGCGCCTTGTCCCGCTGGCCCCGACGCATCAGCCACCGCGGCGACTCGCTGAGAAAGAAGGCCCCGACCAGGAAGATCAGGCCGGGATAAACGACGGACAGGAACATTCCCCGCCAGGCCGCGTTCTGCGCGGCGGCGATGAGGGTCGCATTGCCGGCGGCCGCGGCGATCGCCGCCTGCGCGCCGTGCGTATAGGCCCATCCGACCACCGACGCGATCGCGATGCCGACGGTGAGCATGAACTGGAAAATGCCAGTGCCCGCGCCGCGGCTCTTCGCGCTCAGGCATTCCGCCAGATAGAGCGGAACGACGACCGCGATGACGCCGCCGCTCATGCCCTGCAACAACCGCCCGCCGAAAAGAGGCAAGAAACTCTGTGAGATCACGATCAGTCCGACGCTAACCACGAACATCAGGCCGCTCACGATCATCATCGTCTTGCGCCCGAGCCAGTCCGCGAGCAGCCCCGCCACGACCGAGGAAAGCATGCTGCCGCCCATGACGGCGGCGACGATGATCGACGTCTGAAGAACGGTGAGATTGACCGTCTGGTTGAGGTACAGCAACGCCGCCGCGATGATGCCGACGTCGATGCCGTAGAGCAGGCCGCCCATTCCCGAAATGAAGAGCAGATACCAATGATAGAGTTTCTTTCGACCCGCGGATCCCTCGCGCTCGCTTCCCGTGGTTGAAGGCGGCCGTCTGGCGGGACTGGCGTTCGCGAACTTCGGCTGCGGGGTCATTTGAGCGCCTCTGGGCCATATTCCGTTGACGGAACCGACGGCAGCGCGCAACCGATCATTAAGCGAGGTCCGGCGAAAGATTCGGAATCTACCTATCCGTGTGGCGTCCGCTCCCGGCTCGACGACCGCGCCGCCCAGGTCCGCGCGTCGCCGCCGTGCTTTTGCGATTCGCATTCTTCACGGCTGGATGGACCTGCGGCCGTCCGTCCTCCCTTCCTTGGGTTGAGGCGGCTTCAGACGAACCATCACGATCTTCTGAGGATCGCCGACGCGCTCGCTGTCGACGACGCCCGATGCTTCGACAAGGTCGCTCAAGCGGGCAAACCCATAATTTCGGGGGTCGAATTCCGGCGATTGTTTCGCAATGTGAGAACCGACGCGACCAAGACTCGCCCATCCGCTTTCGTCGGAGACGTCAGCGATCGCATTTTTCAGCATGGCGAGCAGGGTCGCATCCTTGGCGTTCTTCTTCGCCTTCGCCTTGGCCTCTTCTTGCGCCGCAGGCGTAGCCGACGCTCCCCCCCCTGGCGCATTCAACACGTCGAAATAGACGAATTTGTCGCACGCGGTGACGAATGGACGAGGCGTCTTGCGCTCGCCAAAGCCGTAGACGGTCACGCCTTGTTCGCGGACGCGCGCGGCGAGCCGGGCAAAATCGCTATCGCTCGAGACGATGCAGAAACCATCGAAGCGCGCGGTGTAGAGCAGGTCCATGGCGTCGATGATCATTGCGCCATCCGTGGCGTTCTTTCCGGTCGTGTAGGCGAATTGCTGGATCGGCTGGATGGAGTGCTCCAACAGACAGTCCTTCCAGCCGCCGAGGTTCGGCTTGGTCCAGTCGCCATAGATACGGCGGACGCCGGCCACGCCATATTTCGCCACCTCGGCCAGAAGCCCGGCGACGATTTTGGGGGAAGCGTTGTCGCCGTCGATCAGGAGGGCGAGCGTCGCGCCCTTATCGAGGTGCTGGTCGCCTGTCGCCTGCGTCGCCATGCCGTTGCCCTCCCACCGGGTCCTTTATGACGAGGCGGTTTCCGCGCCCGCGTCTTTGCTGCCGAGGTCGATGGCGCCGTGCCGAGCGGCAGGCGTTCGATCCGACGTGAGTACTATCCGACACTACCGCAGCCGCCGCGGCTTCGACTAAACAATTACAGCCAATTGCGACGACCGCAGTTCCGGTCCGCGGGTTTCCGCCTCTTCCCGGCGTCAACCTATGCAAAGCGCGATCGCCCGCGCAACGAGGTTTCAAATGCGCCACATTTCTCCACTCGCGGCCCTCATCTGCGCGGGGCTCCTTTCCGCTTCGGGCGCCGAGGCCGCCGGACGCGAAGGGTTTCCTCCAGCCCAGCAAGCGCTCGACAGCGACGAACCGACAATTGCCGATCCGACCCCGCGCGAAATCGTCGACTTCACCGGGCCACAAAAGCCGGGAACTGTCATCATCAACACGTCCGAACGGCGTCTCTACTTCGTTCTGCCCGGCCAGCAGGCGATCAGATACGCGGTCGGCGTCGGCCGGCCTGGATTTGAGTGGGCCGGCGTCGAACATATCGCCAACAAGCGCGAATGGCCCGACTGGACGCCTCCAAGCCAGATGTTATTGCGCCGCCCCGATCTGCCGCGTCACATGGCCGGCGGCGTCGACAATCCACTCGGCGCCCGCGCGATGTACCTCTCCGGCACGCTCTATCGTATTCATGGCTCGAACGAAGCGGACACGATCGGCCAGGCGGTCTCATCCGGCTGCATCCGGATGACCAACGACGATGTTGTCGATCTCTACGACCGCGCCAAGATTGGCGCGACCGTGATCGTCATGCGCTGAGGACTGCCGTAATGGCGATCCGGCGCCTTCCAAGCGAGACATGCTTGTGGCGGAAGAATAGTCGCATGAGCAGATTCCGAGTCTTGCGCGCCAGCCAACGAAGTTTCAATTGCACGATCAAGACGCACGAGCCGTCGGTGAGCGCAGGTCGACTTGAAGTTCCCTGGGTTGGCCCGAACGCGGATCGCGCGCCGATCCGCCCGGAAATCTCGAGGGACCACCAAAGCGGCCTCAGGCAAATGACGGCCTCTCACTCCCGCGGCTCCCAAGAGCGGACAGCCCCTCGCAATGTGTGGGTTGACGATCAAGAACCAATTGAGAACGAGCACGAGGAACGGCTATGACGATTCAGCTTGTCGGAAGCGGACTGATATGTGTGTCATTGCTCGCGATCGGCTTTGACTTCGTCATCCCTGTCAGCAGCGCAGTCAGCGCTTTCTGCGACCTCTTGGCCGTCGGATCGGGGGTCGCCTTCGTCGGATTGCTTGACGGCGCGTGACGTCCGAAGTTCTCTCAAATCGACAGCGCTCGGATTCTTTTCCACGCTGGCTAGCAGACATTCACATGCCTTCCGAACGAAACATCACCGAACCTAGGCCCGCTCGAGGCTGGAATCCGTTGCTCGATCGCTACCGAGAGCCTGACGTCTCGCGCAGCATCTTCGAACTCCTGATCACCGCTGCGCCTTTCGCGGCGCTATGGGCGCTGATGTGGGCGGCATTGAGCGTCGGCTATTGGTTATGTCTTCTGCTCGCTTTTCCGGCAGCCTGCTTTCTCATGCGCCTCTTCATGATTCAGCACGATTGCGGGCACGGGGCATGCTTCCGGCGGCGCTCGACGAACGACTGGGTGGGCAGAACAATAGGCGTCGTGACGTTCACGCCGTATGGCTTCTGGCGTCGCGCTCATGCGGCCCATCACGCGAACGCGGGCAATCTCGACCACCGCGGCATGGGCGACATCATAACGCTGACGAGAAGCGAATATCGCGCAATGTCTCCCTCCGCTCGGTTCGCCTACCGCCTTTACCGCAATCCATTTGTCATGTTCGGATTGATTCCGACCTACCTGTTCGTGCTGCACTACCGCATCCCTTTTGGCGCCATGCGCTCTGGAATCCAGCCGTGGCTCAGCACGATGGGAACCAACGCGGCGATCGCGGCGACGGCGGGGCTGATGATCTGGCTGGTCGGCCTTGAGTCCTTCCTTCTCGTGCAGGGCCCGATCGTGGTGGTCAGCGCCACGATCGCGGTGTGGTTCTTCTATGTCCAGCATCAGTTCGAGGACACGCTTTGGGCGCACGACGGCGATTGGAGCTTTCACGAAGCCGCGCTTCACGGGAGTTCGCATTACGAGCTGCCGCCGGCCATCGCCTGGTTCACCGGCAATATCGGGGTGCATCACGTGCACCACCTGTCGAGCCGAATCCCGTTCTATCGCCTTCCGCAGGTGTTGCGCGACTACCCGCAACTCGCGAGCGTCGGTCGCGTCACGTTCCTGCGAAGCTTGCGATGCGCAGCGCTCGCCCTTTGGGACGAGGATCAACAGCGACTGATATCGTTTCGAGAGCTGCGCGCCGATGGCCGCGGATGTCGCCAATTGTCAGCGAGGCCAATATCGGACGAGGCGGCGTTGTAACGACCGACGAGGCGGCGCTTCGTTGAAGTTGGCCCTCCCGAGGACACTCTCGCGCGCAATCGTCGAACACACGCGGCAAGCGCAGCGGCTCGCTTCGCAAATTGCCACACGACCGTTTGGTCCTTGGGCGCGCTGAGCCGGACAACGCTATTCAGTCCGATAGGTAATTTCCGATTCTACCGCTGCGGTGGAGGACCGATATTCTGCAGCTTGCGCCGGGGCCGGGTGCGGCCAAGCGAGGCGGTCATGATGACATACAACCTGATTGGAAGCGGTCTGGTCGCATTGGCCGCGCTCTCCTTAACGACAATGCGAGCGCAGGCCAATTGGGATCCCAGCGCGCGAGATGGAGCGAGCGGCGCTCAAACGGCGACTTCGGAACGCGCTCCGACTCGAGACGGCGATGGATCCTGGATACCCGAATCGATCGAGCTCCGTCGTGGGCTCTGTGAGCTGGGCAACGAGCCGCGACGTCTTTCCGAGCAGGATCTCGACGTGTGCATCCTCAGGTCACTGTGAGCGGCTCGGAGAGGTCAGCAAAAGGGCGGCCAAAATCCTCGACCGACCCGCGGCCGGCGTGCGACTCCATCGGTCCGCCGACGATGGAGGCCCTGGCGGGACCGCGCAGGCGCAATCAAGCCGAGAGCGACATCTCCGCCACCGCGCTGTGAGCGTGCGCTCACCTATTTGAGGAACCGAGATGAAGATTGCCCAGTTGCTCAATTGATGGAGAGCGCGCCGCCACCGACGCGGTTGTCGGTCTGCTGAACGCCGCTTCGATTTCCAAGGTCAAGCCAAAGCGTCCTGACTTGGAATATGGCGTTCGACGAACGCCGTCGGCAGCGCTGCCGCGCCCTCGACGGAGAGGGTCCGCCAGGGTTCAAGAATGGCGTCATGCGCTCGGAAAAGCTACTCGGACAGGGGCGAAGGGCGCGCCAGCGGCCAGCATGACCTCCACAAGGACAAGTCGCATCTGCCATTAGCCGAAATGGATGGCTGTAGCGCACGTAAATGGCGCTATAGCCGAGGTCCGCGGCAAGTGGAGCGGTTTCGCGAAAATCGCCAATACCATCTGCGACGCGGAAGCAGAAGGGAGATGCGTGAGACCGGTTACCGCGCGGGCAATCTGGCGCAATTTTGTTCTAGCGGCGCCAATTTTTGTTCACACAGCAACTTGACTCACATTTCCTGTTAACGTAGCGTAAATATTCTAAGAACGGTTCCAACATGGGCATGCGCGCAGTTGCGGAGCGAGGCATGCCGGCGGCGCAATAATAAAATATAGGTCAGTCGATGCGGCGTTATGGCGTCGTATGGATATGTCTATCGCAAGTGACGCTTTTTTGTTGGCGAATTGTGATCGTGCGAATAAATGGATTGCAACCATCTGGTTGCTTGCTGTCGTATAATATTCATTAATAATGTCACACGGCCGTTATTGTCGCCGTTACACGCCCAATGACGTAAAGAAACAACGTGAAATTGTCCGGGAAGGAAGCTGGAGGAGAGCTTTCGGTGACAATTGTTCTTTGCGTTAACAATAGAGCGGGGCGCCAATGTCGAAAGTCCTCACGTTCCTGTTGTGGTCGTTCAGCGCCGTTGCGACTTTGGGCGTCGCCAGCCTGCCGCTTGGCATCGAGGCGCAACTCGCGCTGGTCGTCGGCGCGCTGGCCGCGATGCTGGCGCTGAAGCTGCTCGACGTCAGAGGCGCGTTCCGCCCGGTGTTCCTCGCGCTCGGCACCTTCGTCATCCTGCGCTACCTGTTCTGGCGCGTGTCGAGCACGATTCCGCCGATCAGTTCTCCGGCCGACTTCGCCGCCGGCGTCGCGCTGCTGATCGCCGAAATCTACTGCGTTGTGATGCTGTTCCTCAGCCTGTTCACCGTCGCCGATCCAATCGAGCGGCCGAAGGCGCCACGCATCGCCGAAGAGGACGCGCCGACGGTCGACGTGTTCGTCCCGAGCTACAACGAGAGCATCGAGATCGTCGCGCCGACTTTGGCCGCGGCGAAACGGCTGCGGTACCCCGAGGGAAAGCTCAACATCTTCCTGCTCGACGACGGCGCCACCGAGGAGAAGCTGCAATCGGACGATCCGGCCGTCGCACGCCGCGCGCACAACCGGCGCGAAAGCTTGCAGGCGGTTTGCGCCGAACTGGGCGTCCATTATCTTTCGCGCGAGGACAACAAGCACGCCAAGGCGGGCAATCTCAATTCGGGTCTCGCCCAAAGCCAGGGCGATCTCGTCGCGGTGTTCGACGCCGACCACGCGCCTGCCCGGGACTTCCTGACCGAGACTGTCGGCTTTTTCGCGCAGGACGAGAAGCTGTTCCTCGTCCAGACGCCGCACTTCTTCCTCAATCCCGATCCGATCGAGCGCAACGTCGGCGCCGTCGGCATGCCGGCCGAGAACGAAATGTTCTACGGCCTCGTGCAGAAGGGTCTCGACAAATGGAACGCCGCGTTCTTCTGCGGGTCGGCGGCGTTGCTTCGTCGCCAGGCGCTCGAAGAGGTCGGCGGTTTCCACGGCTCGTCGGTCACCGAGGACGCCGAGACCGCGCTGGAACTGCACGCGCACGGTTGGAACAGCGTCTATGTCGACAAGCCGCTGATCGCCGGGCTGCAGCCGGAGACCTTCGAGTCGTTCATCGGCCAGCGCTCGCGCTGGGCGCGCGGAATGGCGCAGATCCTGCTGCTCAAGAACCCGCTGTTCATTCCCGGCCTGAAGATGGCGCAGCGGCTGTGCTACCTGTCGAGCAGCCTGTTCTGGCTCTTCCCGCTGTCTCGGATGGTGTTCATCTTCGCTCCGCTCATGTATATCTTCTTCAATATGAAGATCTACGTCGCGAACGGGCAGGAGTTCATCGCCTACACGCTGACCTACATGCTCTCGGCGCTGCTGATCCAGAGCTATGTGTTCGGCCGGGTGCGCTGGCCGTGGACGTCCGATCTCTACGAATATGTTCAGGCGGTGAAGTTGTTCCCGGCTGTCCTCGGCGTCTTTCTCGACCCGCGCCGGCCGAAGTTCAACGTCACCGCCAAGGGCCAGACGCTCGACGAAAACCAATTGTCCAGCCTGGCGTGGCCTTATTTCGCGCTGTTCGCCTTGGTGGCGGTCAGCATGGTCGCGCTTGCTCTCCGATTCGTCCACGAGCCCGACTCGCGCGATCTGATCAGCGTGGTCGGCGTGTGGAGCGCGTTCAATCTGTGCCTCACCGGCGTCGCGCTCGGGGTGGTGTCGGAGCGGCGCGAGCGGCGCAGCGTGCCGCGCGTCCCCAGCCGGCTGGCGGCGAGCCTGGAATTCGGCTCGCAGACCCTGCCGGTAGCGATCGAGGACATGTCGTTCGGCGGACTGAAGGTGCGCGCGCTCGACGCCGTCAAGCTGCCGCAGAAGGGCACCGGCGTGCTGCGCGTCGCGACCGGCGGCGCGGCTGGGCGGGTTCTCGAGACCCCGATCGTCGTAGCCGGGCGGCGCGTCAGCGACGAGGCGCGCGGCGTCGGCCTCAAATTCTATGGGGTCAATGGCGATCGCTTCAAGATCATCGCCAGCGTGATGTTCTTCTCAATCGACCCGATCTATCAGCGGCGATCGCAGCAATACGTGCGCCTCGGCGTCCTGCGCGGGTCGTTCAATTTCGCGCTCGCGGCGCTGAACCAGACGTTCCGAGGCTTCTATTACGCCTTCTTCCGCCGCAGCCAGGCGCGGCCGCCGCTCGGCCGTTCGTCGGAGAGCTCCGCCTCTTGAGGGCGAAGCCGTCGTTCCCATCGCGAGAGTTTACGCGCATGACTCAATCCAGTCTGTTGTTCCTGCGATCCGCTGCTGCGGGCGCGCTCGCCCTGGCGTTGACCTTGGCGCCGCTCAGCGTCGCGGCGGAGGTCGCCGCGGCCCGGCCGGTCGCCGGCCCCCCGACGCGCGCCAACGCCGACGCGCTGAAGCGGCTGCCGGCGGGGCCCAAGGAACTCGTCTTCCGCGGCGAGAACGCCAGCGGCCGCTGGTCGGTCTTCATGAGCCCCGGCGAGGCGGCGCGCACCCAGACGTTCCAGCTCGCGATCCTCAACGCGGTCGTCGCTTTGCCGGAGCGTTCGTCGCTGAAATTGGTGGTCAACGGCCGCTTGCTGTCGACCGTGCCGGTTCGCTCCGCGGAGAAGCCCGACATTGTCGCGGTCAGGATCCCGCCGGGCGTCCTGACGCCGGGCCCCAACGACGTGCAGATCCACGTCGCCCTTGCGCATCGCGTGGATTGTTCGATCAAGGCCACCTACGAGCTGTGGGCGCTGCTCGATCCCGCGCAGACCGGCTTCGTGATCGACGCCGCAGCCGCAGCCTACGCGGTCCGTTCGCTCGATGATCTGGCGGCGGAGCCGGCGGCCGAAGACGGCGCGACCCACATCCACGTGCGCCTCGCCGCCGACGCCGATCCGGAAGCGATCAGCCACGCCGGCCGGTTCGTCGACGCCCTCGTGCGTCGGGCCGGACTGCTGCGCCCGATCGTCGACGTCGGCCCGCAGGAAGGCCAGGGCGCCGGCATGGATCTCGTCGTGGCCGCCGGCGCGGCGGGCGACGCTCTCGTCAAGGATCTACGGGTTGTCGGACGCGAGAACGGCGTCACGCTGGCGCGCGACCCCGCGACGAACCGACTGATCGCCGTCCTCTCCGGCGCTGACGACGCCGACCTCGAAACGCAGATTTCCAGCCTCGAAGACTCCGCTCCGACGACGCATGCGCCCTCGGAGGACGCCGACGGGGTCGCGATCGGCTCCGGCGGCAGCATCGCCTTCTCCGACCTCGGCCTCGCCACCGACAATTTCGTCGGCCGACGCTTTTTGGCGACCGCGAGCGTCACGCTGCCGTCCGACTTCTTCTCGGCCGACAGCGACCGCGCGCGACTGCTGATCGACGGCGGCCGTTCGGCCGATCTCGACCCGAACAGCGAGCTCGTCTTCCGCGTCAACGGCGCCATCGCCTCGTCGCTGCGCCTCGCCGCGAGCGACCTCACGGAGTTCGACCGCAAGATGGTCGAACTGCCGCTGCGGTTCTTCCACCCTGGCCACAATGAGATCGCCATCGAAGGCATGTTGCCGTCGCCTGCCGATCGCCAATGCGACACGGCCGCGGTCAATCGCGACAGCCGCCTGACGATCGCCGGGACGTCGACGCTGGAGTTTCCCAGGTTCGCTCATCTGCGGACGCTGCCGCAACTCGCTTCGACGCTGTCGGACGGCGTCAAGGGAAGCGACGGGCAGGTCAATCTCTATCTGCCGGACGCCGCGCCCAACGCTGTCGCAGCCGGCCTGACGGTTCTGGCGAATATGGCCCCGCAACTGGGGGCGATGAAGGCGCTCGTCGTCCATTTCGAGCCGCCCGAACGCGACGACGCTCCGGGCGTGGTGGTCGCGGCGCTCGATCAGCTTCCCGAGTTCATCACCGCTCCGCTGCGCGGAAGGCTGTCGCTTTCGGATGGCGAAGCGACGAAGGCTGCCGACGCGGCGCGGCCTTCCGACTCCGGCCAACCGTTCCGGCTCGCCCTCGACGGGAGCGCCGCGCTCAACGCGGTGAGAACCCAGTTGCGCAATCACGGCTTCTTCTACGGGTCCGACAAGGGCCCGAGCACGCTGACGCTGGCCCGGAACGGGGTGCTGATCGGCGCGGTGAGCCCGATCCCGCCGACGCCCATTCTCGGCGGGATCGATATCCCGCAGGTCGTCGCCAGCCCGCAGCAGTGGCTGGTCGTGGCCGCTCGCGACGCCGACGGCTACAACGCGGCGATCGACCGGATGATCGCCAACGGCCGCTGGAGCGACCTCGCGGGCCAAGCGGTCGCCTATGATCCCGATTCCGACATGCTGCAATCGGCCCAGCCTGCGCGCGTCGCCTATGTGCTGCCCAATCGCTTCGCCCTCTCCGACGTGCGGCCGATTCTCGGCGGCGTCTTCTCCGACAACATCGTCCTCAGCCTCGGCGTGCTGCTGTTGCTGATGTCGGCGCTCGGGCTTTCGACGCACGTGTTGATTCGAAGAATGGGGGGCCGGTGAACAAGGGTCGGTTGGCGGGACTACTGATGGCGGCGTGCCTCCAGACTTCCCCGCTGCTGGCGGGGGAAGAGACGCAGGCGTGGGCGCCGCCGGCCCGGCCGCCCGTCGCCGGCGCGTCGGTCAATGCCGATCAGGGCGCGCGCGACGCGCTCGCGCAGGTCGCGCGCATGTGGTTCAAGGCGGAGTGGCAGAACTACGCCGCGACTTTCGTGACGCCGGACGGCCGCATCGTCGACAACGCCAACGGAAACGTCTCGCACAGCGAAGGACAGGGCTACGGTCTGCTGTTGGCCGTTTACGCAGAGGACTCCGAGCGGTTCGACAAGATCTGGCGGTGGACCGAGGCGCACATGATGGTCCGCCCCGATCACCTGCTGTCGTGGCGGTGGGACCCGCAAAAGGGCGCGATCACCGATCCGAACAACGCCACCGACGGCGACATTCTCGTCGCCTGGGCGCTCGCGCGCGCCGCGCAGAAATTCGATCGTCCCGACTATCGCGCCTCGGCCGCGCTGATCGCCGACGCGATCGGCGCGACGCTGATCAAGACGAGCGACCGAGGCCCGATTCTGCTGCCCGCGGCGAGCGGTTTCACCCACGACGACCAGCCCGACGGGCCGGTGGTCAACCTGTCCTACTGGGTCTTTCCCGCGTTTCCGACGCTCAAGCAGCTCGCGCCCGCCTACGATTGGGACGCGCTCAGCGCCAACGGACTGAAGCTGCTGAGCGCCGCCCGGTTCGGGCCGCTTCGCCTGCCGCCGGACTGGCTGTCGCTCGGCGGACCGGCGCCTGCGCCGGCGGAGAAGTTTCCCACCCAGTTCGGCTACAACGCCATCCGCATTCCGCTCTACCTCGCCTGGGACGGCGCGCCGTCGGCGCGTCGCGCCTTGAGCGGATTCGTCAATCTCTGGCGCGGCCCCCGCAGCGCCGGCCCCTATGTCATCGACGTCAATTCGGGATCGGCGGAACAGACGCTCGACGGCGCCGGCTATCGCCTGGTGCTGGCGCTGGCGCGCTGCGTCGCGCTCAATCTGCCGATCGACGAAGGCGTCATCAAGGCTCGGGACTCGCTCTACTACCCGAACACGTTGCGTCTGTTGTCGCTTGCAGCGATTCAGGAAAGGTTCCCGCAATGTTTTTGAGGCGTCCCCTCGTCATAACCGCGATGCTGGTGCTTGCAGGCACGGCCGTCCGCTCGCAAGGCGTCAATTCGAATGAGCCGCCGCCGGCGCCGCTGTTCGCCGATGCGCCGGCCGACCCGTCCGCCCCGCAGTCGGCGGCCGATGCGCCGGCCGCCGTCGCGCCGATCGACCTGCCGCCGATCAGCGCGCCGCCGCCGGTCGTTCAGGCCAGCGCGACGGGAGGATGGGACTTCTCGCCGCCCAAGCCGCAGCCGACCGACGCGCCCGACGGCGCCGCGGCGAGCAAGTCCCGCGACGGCGAGATCGATCTCACCGCGCTGCGCTACTTCGCCGGCCAGGGGGACCTCGCGCGGGTTGCCGCGGAAATCCGTCGGCTGCGCGAAAAGCACCCCGGCTGGCAGCCGCCGCAGGACCTCTTCGCCCAGCAGGGCAACGGCGCGGTCGAGAAGCCGCTGTGGGATCTCTTCGCCCAGCATGACTACGATGGCGTGCGCGCTGGCGTCGCGGCGATCCAGGACAAGAATCCGGGATGGCAACCCTCGTCCGAATTGATGACCAAGTTGTCGCTGGCCGAAGCGGACGAACAACTCGTCAAGGCGTCGGACGCGCAGCAATGGGGCGACGTCATCAATATCGCCGCCGCCAACAAGATGCTGCTGACCTGCAGCAACGTCGACGCGATCTGGCGCACCGCCGAAGCGCTGGCGCGCACCGATGACGAGCCGCGAGCGGCCGAGGCCTATCGCTACATTCTCACCGCCTGCGCCAAGCGCGAGGAAAGGCTGGCGACGGTGCAGAAGGCGGAGCAACTGCTCAAGTCGCCCGATGATCTCGAGGGCCTGTTTCGGCTCGGGCGGCGCCTGCCGAACGGAAGCTCCGAGTTCGACTCCGTCCGCCTCGACCTCATCCGCCAGAAGGTCGGCGACGCGGCGGCGGGCAAGCCGGGGCCGGAGGCGATCCAGAGTGAAATCGACCAGCTCGCTGCGCACGCGCGCAACGCCAACGACCGCAGCGACCAGCAGCTGCTCGGTTGGCTCGCTTATTCGCGCAAGGATTACGTCCAGGCGGAAAGCTGGTTCTCGATGGCGCTCAAGCCCGGCCCCGATCCCAAGGCCGCCGAAGGGCTGGTGCTGACCTTGCGCGGCGCGGGCAAGATCGCCGACGCGCAGAAGCTGGCGGTGCAATATGCGGGATTGGGGCCGCTCAATCGCAAACTGATGATCGAGGTGCTGACGGCGGCGCTCGGCGATCCCGCCGCGACGCCGCTGGCGCCCGGCGATCTGGTGACCCTGGCGCAAGCGATCGACCAGGCGCAGTCGGCCGAAGGCGCTCAGCTCTACGGCTGGCATCTCTACAACGCCAACGATGTCGCCGGCGCGGCGGACTGGTTCCGCAAGTCGGCCGAATGGCAGCCGAACGAGGCGGCGGCGGTGGGCTTGATCGTCACGGCGCGACGCCTGCACGACACTCACGACTATGCCGAACTGGTGGCCAAGTACCGCGACGTCTATCCCAAGGTGGCCGAGCTCGAGGCGGCGATCGGCGGGCGCAAGACGCCGACGGCGCAAGCCTCTTCGAACGGAACGGCGCGTTCTCTGGGCGGGGGGGGCGGCGGCTGGGACAAGAACGCCGACGCGATCGCCAAGGCGATGCAGTCCGGCAATGTCGATCGGACGCTCGCGATGCTCGATGACCGCAAGAGCAGGGGCGTAGGGGAGCCCTCGGGCCTGTCCGTCATCCGCGGCTGGGCGCTCTTCCAGAAGGGCGACTGGGAAGGGGCGAAGAAGGTCTTCGCCGGCCTGCGGGACAAGCAGGAGCAAGTCGAGGACGCCGAGTTCGGGCTCGCCACCATCGAGCACGCCGAACTGCCGCCCTCGATGCGGCGATAGCGAGGAGCGCAGGCGGCGAAACGACGAGGGGCTGACGCCATGGAGACGGTGCGGGGCGGCCTGGACGATGTGGCGGACGCGCTGTCGGCGCGTGAGCGCGGCTACGACCTCGCGATCGGCGCGATGGAGCACCTCGGCGTGGCCGCTTTCGTGCTCGGCGCCGACGGCCGCGTGCTGCTGTGGAACCAGGCCTGCGAACACTTGACCGGCGTGCCGGCGCGGGACGTGCTCGGCGCGCGCAATCCCTGGCGGGCCTTCTACGACAAGCCTCGCCCCTGTCTCGCCGACCTCGTGCTGTCGCAACGCGCCGACGCCGTCGGTTCGCTCTACGTTCGCGGCGGCGCGTCGGCTCGCGGCGGAAGCGCCCTGTCGGCCGAGACCTGGTGCGCCATGCCGCAGCTCGGCCGGCCGCTCTATCTGACGATCGACGCCGCACCGATCCGCGACCAATCGGGCGCCGTGATCGCGGTGGTGGAGACGCTTCGCGATCTCACGGCGGACCGGCGGCGGCAGGAGGAGCTGGAGTCGCTCGCCACGCTCGACGGCCTGACCGGACTGCTCAATCGTCGCAGTTTCGACGAGCGCCTTGGCGGGGAGGCGCGCCGTGCGGCGCGCGACCAGCTTCCGCTGGCGCTGCTGATGATCGACCTCGACAATTTCAAGCCTTACAACGACGCCCACGGCCATCAGATCGGCGACGCGTGCCTGAAGAGCGTGGCGCTGGCGATCCGCGGCGCGCTAACGCGCGCCGGCGACCTCGCGGCGCGCTACGGCGGGGACGAATTCGCGGTCATTCTGCCGGGCGTCGACGCCATCGGCGCGGCGCGGGTGGCGCGGCGCATCCGCGAGCGCGTCGCGGCGCTTCGCATCGTCAATCCCTTCTCCGCGAATTCGTATGGCTTGACGCTGAGCGTCGGCGGTTGCGCGGCGGCGGCCGATTTCGTCGGCTCGGCCAGCCGGCTGATCGCGACGGCAGACGCCGAGCTCTATCGCGCCAAGCGCAGCGGTCGCAATCGCATGTCGATTGTCGATTGCGAGGCGGGCGCTTCGGCGTTCGGCGATCACCGCGCCAACCCGCTCGCCGCGACGGGCGGGCGCGCGGCTGCGGGCCCGAATCCCTGATCCGTTCCGCCGGCGTTCGCGCGCTGGCTTGTCCCCTTCGGACGCGCCGCGCGGCGCTTGCCTCGGGCGGCGCGGCGGCG
>Ga0182016_10000293_pt1 | contig 62346 bp, 40 predicted proteins | sample 712S2MmetaG_FD_120491 | JGI IMG/M metagenome (GOLD analysis project Ga0182016, IMG submission 120491) | Permafrost microbial communities from Stordalen Mire, Sweden - 712S2M metaG | ecosystem: Environmental > Terrestrial > Soil > Wetlands > Permafrost | place: Sweden: Stordalen | collected...
CCGCGGCGTGCGAGTTGAATGCTGAGGGCCAGGCACAGTGCCGCGAGTATTACGGTAAGCGCGACAAGAGCCCGATTCGATCGTTGCGGAGCGGGCGCAGCTTCAGAGACGGCTGCCGGCACTGCGGCCACAGCGCCGTTTTCCGGATCGCTTTCCGGACCGTTTTCCGTGTCGTTTTCCGGTTCGAGTCGCGTGAAGACCGGCACGTAGTGTCCGGCAGGCAGCTCCATCCGGATGAGGCTGCCGCGCCCTTCCTCTTCGTAATACTTTTTCAGCAGGCGGCGAATCTCGTGCGCCTGAACGCGCACGATGGGGTCCTTTTGCTGGTCGAAGTCGGCGCCCCGGTCGTAGACCTCAGTGCCGATGAGGTACTCGTTAAGCTTTTCGCTGTTGCCCTGGAAGGATTGCTCGGAGATGAACTCGAGAAACCGGATCTTTTTGGGCGAACTCGAAAACAGCTTGCTTTGTACAACTCGGCGAAGTTCCTCGCGCTTTTCGTAGGTGGAGAAACCATTGGCCGGGTTGGTGCGTTGTGCCACTTCGGGTCCCCGAGCAGGGAAGCGCAAAAGCAAGACGGATGAAGCACTTCTCTTAATCGAGTTTCACCGTAATTTGCAGTTGCATAGCGTGTCAAGGATTGTCCCATTGCGGGCGGTGTGTTTGGCGATTGGCACACTAACGGTTATTTCCGCGGTTAATCGCAGTTATTTGCGCGGTTCAGCCCGCTCCACGCGGAGCCGGATGGCAAGGTAAGACGCGAACATCCTGGCCAATTTCGATTCGGATACCTGGGTATATCTGCAATCAAATATTTTATTTTCATGCATTTAGATTCAAGCACCATGCATTGGGAGATGGTGCGGCGTCTGACGAACAAGGGTTAGCAAGAAGGGCCCGGCTTTGGCCTGGCGAAAAAGCCGCTAAATAGACCGGAGTCTAAGGGGTGCGCGTGGAAACGGGCCGTCGGAACCTGAGATGGCCCGTTTTGAATCGAAAGCGGCAAGTTGGCGACTGCTTCGCGGGGATGGCAAGCAGGCAAGTTGGCGCAAGGCAAGTTCTCACGCAGGGTTTTAACGGGTTGAAGGACAATCGGTTGGGCTTCCCGCGCTCTGAGGGAGTTTCCCGGTCCCGCTGCTGAGGCGGTTAACGTGGCGCATAACCTCGATTACCTTGTTGATCGTACTAACAAGCGCCTACAACGGTTGACAGTTTCAAGGAAACGTTTCCCTTTGCGTTCCGCCTGACCTGCTTTTACAGGCAGCCGAGCGGGAACGCGAACGACAGGGTGATTTTTTGCTGTGGGGGGATCCCACCCTAGCCGCAAAAACAAAGACGCGGCGAGGATGGGGCACCCACATTCACGATATTAGGGAAAAAGCCGTGCAACGCTCGGGGAATCAGGGGACAGGGAAGGTGGCGCCGGCGGTGGCGAACTCGCTCAAATGCCTGGCGATACTTCTTATTGGTTTGGGGATGAGCCGGGCCCAGACTCGGGGGCAGGAACTGGTTGTAACCCGACAGCTCGACCGCCCGGTATTGACCACGCAATCGCACGGGGCCGAGGGCAACAAATACGGGTTCGAAGGCGGAAGGGTGATCAAGCAGGATGGGGTCTATCACCTGTTCACGTCAGAGATGGTTGGCGATCCTCATTGGGTGCGGATGAAGCTGGGGCACTGGACAAGCCGCGACGGCGCGCACTGGACGCGAATTGGCACACTGCGCGAGTCGAGCGGCGATTTTACCGGCAAGGATCAGCGAGCGGCGCTTTGGTCGCCGATGCCGGTATTCGACGGAGACGAGAACCGCTGGGACCTGTTTTACGTGGCGTACCAGGCATCGCCCGATACGCCCAAACAATGGTTGACCAATCATGAGGGACGCATCTGGCGAGCAGTTTCAGAAACGCCGGGGCGCGCGGGAATCGGAGGGCCATACAAAGACGTGGGCATCGTGCTCGAGCGCGGCAAAGACTCAGACCGGTGGGAAGGCTTGCAGGGAACCGACTCGTTCTTTCCGTACAAGGTCGGCGCCGGTTGGTACGCCCTTTATGGCAGTGCGAGAACCGAAAGTCTGCCCATCACGCTTTGGCAGGTGGGGCTGGCCCAGGCTCCTCGAATTGGCGGTCCATGGAAGCGCTGCACAAAGTTGAACCCGCTGGCGGTGGAACCCACGTTTATTGAGAATCCCATAGTTTCGCGCCTGGCCGATGGCAGCTATATCGCCGTTTACGACAATCACAAGCCGCACTCGATCGGGTACACGTTTTCAGGCGACGGCATCCACTGGTCGCCGGGACTACAGTTGACGGTGCAGACGGGCAGCGGCATCTGGGCCACGGAAGTGAGAACGCCGCTGGGCCTGATCGATGAAGGCAACGGAGAATTTACGCTTTTCTATTCTGCCAATGAACGCGTCGACGGCCTGCATGCCGACGCCAATGGAATTGTGCTGACGCCGGGAGCCGTGGGAATGGTGGATGTACGGCTCAAAAACAAGAGCAGCCAACCAGAGACTGCCGTCCGGCAATGACTGAATCGGGAAGGACTCAGGAAAAGGCACGTGCTTTTCTTGAACGATTTACCACATTGAGAGTTAGACATGGGGGAGGCTCTATGAAATTAACAGTGCAAACAGGACTCGCAGTCCTTCTGGCGGCATTTATGGCCGCGTTCTTATGCCAGCGCGTCTCGGCTCAGGCAACAACAGGTTCCGTCTCCGGCCACGTGGTTGACCCTGCCGGCAAAGTTGTACAAGGCGCACAGGTCGCGGTCCGCGATGTGGACACCGGCATCGAGGCCACAGTGGCGACCGATCAGTCAGGGGATTTTGAGCTGACAGCGCTGCCGCCGGGCCACTACACGATCGACGTAGGGGCGGCTGGATTTGCCACTTCGACCGTTCCGGCATTTGAACTCAACATCGACCAGAAGGCGCGCTTCGATATTTCGATGAAAGTCGGCGCTGTCTCGTCGAGCGTAGAAGTGTCCGACTCGGCCCCCATTCTGCAGACGCAGGGCGCTGAAACCGGCCAGGTGATTGACGGCCGTGAACTCACGGATCTGCCGCTGGAAGGCCGTAACTTCACGAGCCTGATGCTTCTGGTGCCGGGCGTGGGAACGGGCGGAGGCGGCAACAATCTAAACATTTCGGTCGATGGACAGCGCGAATTCTCGAACTCCGTTGAAATCAACGGCACCGAAGTGACCGGCAACCGCAACAACGATACAAATATGGTTCCCAGCCCGGACGCGCTTCAGGAGTTCAAAATGGTCACCTCGACCTACGCGCCGGAGTTTGGACGCGCGTCCGGCGGCTCGGTCCTGATCCAGACCAAATCCGGCACGAACGACTTCCACGGGAGCGCCTATTTCTTCTATCGCCCCACGGCCACGGCGGCAAACCCCGCGGTTTCGCCTGGGGGCACCATCCCCACGCTCGAGCAGAAAATCTATGGCGCGACCATCGGCGGTCCGCTGTTGAAGAACAAGGCATTCATCTTCCTGGCATTTGAGGGGAACCGGCTGGCCCAAACTTATTCATATTTTGCGAACACGCCGCCCCTCAATCAGGTCAGCTTTGATGCTGCGGGCGATGCAGATCTCTCCCAGTTGACCGACCCTTATGACGGCTCAATGATTCCAATCTTCGATCCCTTGTTTTTCAATAACAACTACTATTCGCAGCAGTTTCAGGGGAATATAATCCCGGCCAACAGAGTGAGCCCGGGTGGCAAACAGATTCTGCTTAATCTGTTTCCCCAACCGGAGAACAATAACTACTTCACCAACTTCGACGTCAACCAGGCGTACACGGACAACGGCAACGTGGGCAATCTGCGGGTCGACTACACGTTCTCGCCGAAGGACCGCGCTTATCTGACTTACGATGCCGAGCAGGGCGACACGATGACGGCCGACCCTTACGCCGGCGCCATCAAGGTTAAAAACGGAGGCAGCGCCGACAGCGGCGACCTGACATCGTTTGAGAACAACGTCATCTCGCTTCGGTATGACCATGTGTTCTCGCCGACTTTGCTGAACGAAGCAGGCGCCAGCTACTTTGTCTCGCCTCTTTCGCAAAACAGCCCGCTTGCCGGTTCGCAGCTGGCGAATACGTGGGGCATCCAGAATGTGATCATTCCAGGCTTTCCGTCGACCAACAACCTTCCTCAGATCCAGTTTCAAAGTGATCCCACGGCGGGAGGCTCGACCTATAAACCGCTTACCTTCCGCGACAAGAACCTCACTGTTCTCGAGTCGCTTACGTGGACCAAGGGCCAGCACGACGCGAAGTTCGGCTTTGAGTACAGGCATCTGAACTCGCATCCGAATTTCTCGCTCTTCCCAACCCCGTATCAGTACATCGGCGGCTCGGGCGATGCGCTGACGAGCGACCCCACTTACTCGTACTACGATCCAAACGCGTATTACTACAACGGTGGCGATGAGATTGCCGATCTGCTGCTTGGACTCCCCTATGTTGTGGACCAGGGCCTGCAACTGACCAACGCAAGCACCACGGCCAACGAAAATACGTTCTATGCGCAGGACTATTGGCAGGTGACCCCAAGGCTGAATATTACTTACGGAATTCGCTACGAGTATCAGCAGCCCTATGTCGAAGCCAACAACAATGAATCGAACTTCAGTACCACGACCTTATTGCTTTCCCTTGCGGGCCGGGGCGGGAATTCAAGATCGCTGGTCAATCCAAACAAGGCCGACCTGATGCCACGCGTCGGCGTCGCGTATAAGTTGACGCCAACGTGGGTGATGCGCGGCGGCTTCGGGCTCTTCTACTCGCCCGAGAACGACGCACGCGAAGATATCCTGACAAAGAACTATCCTTTCTTTACCCAGCAGGAATTCGTCAACTATTTCGACTACGGCTGCTATTGCTTCGCTCTGCCTTACGACCTGGATGCAGGCCAGCCGCGCTCTACAACTGTCGCCCTTCCTTCGAGCGGGGGCACGATCAACCTGGCAAATGTGCCCGGCGGCAACACGCAGACAGTGTATTCAGAGCCCAACAACTTCCCCACGGCCCACTCGGTTAACTACAACGTGACCGTCGAAAAACAGCTGGGCAGCGCCACATCGGCCGAGGTGGGTTACATCGGCGCAGTCACCCGCCACCTCTCTTACGCGGTGGGAAACTACAACGTGAACAACCATCTCTCTGCTTCGATCGGGAAGGTGGATGCGCTGTTGCCAATTGGCCTGAGCAATTACAGCTCCATGCAGGCTAAGATCAATCGGAGTTTCCATCACGGCTACAGTATTCTGGGTTCGTACACGTATGCTCACGGGCAAGATAACGGGCCGGCGCCATTCGATCTGGGCAGGGGCGGTAACTATCCGCAGAACCCGTTCAACATAAGCAGTGAATATGCGAGCTCCGACACCGATCTTCGCCATCACTTTGTGGCCAGCCAGATTATTGAGCTTCCTGTCGGTCGTGGAAAGCGCTTCCTTACGCATGCAAGTGGCTTGGTGGACGATGTGCTTGGCGGGTGGCAATTGAACAGCATCACCACGCTGCAAACGGGCAAGCCAATCAATGTTGTAAGCAACGCAAACCAGCCAGACTACCCGGGATTGCGGCCCAATCTCGTGGCAAGCACATCGCTGCCCCATCGTTCCACCAAGGAGTGGTTCAATACGAAAGCTTTCTCGATTCCATCGGGCCAGGCAGCATCGGTTGAGGCGGGAAAGACTCTGATTGTGGGCGATGCCGGGCGAAATATCGTGTATGGCCCTGGATACAGCAATGAAGACTTGTCGCTCTTCAAGGTGCTGACGCTTCCACGCGAGATGAAATTCCAGATGCGTTTTGAGGCATTCAACCTGCTGAATATCGCGCACTATGACAATCCGGTGGGCAATTATGCTGCCGGCTCACAGTTCGGCGAAATCCTTGGTGGATATAATCCACGCGTCATGCAGTTCGCGGGACGCCTCACCTTCTGATGCAGGTGCGGCATCGGATTTTCAGGGGTCTCTTCTGCGCGAGCGGGAGAGGCCTTGAAACTGGACTGCGCCCCAAACTGTTTATAAATTGCGCCAAACGCCGTGCCATAGGCGCGCACTGCCAGCGGACGATCTACGATACTTAGGTGGTGGAGATTCGTGGCGTGATTGGTTTTATTTCCGGCGTCGGTCGGCGAACGCCGGAACTGGCTGTTGCCGTTTCGCTCTGCGTTTGCCTGTTGACGGCCGCGGCTGCGCACGCACAGGCGATTGCGCCGGCGCAGAAATATTATATTGATTGCTCGGCTGGCGGAAATGGCGATGGCTCAAGCCAGCAGCCCTGGAACAAACTTGCTGCGGCCGAGGCTCACGAGTTCGCTGCCGGCGACACCATCTTGATGGCACGCGGATCAACTTGCAAAGGCAGCTTTGCGCCGAAAGGTTCCGGAGCTGACGGCCACGTCATTCGGCTCACCGCGTATGGAGACGGAGAGCGTCCAAGAATCATTGCGCCTGCAACCGCACGCCAGGCGCTGCTGCTCTTTAACCAACAATACTGGCAGGTCGATTCGCTCGACATCTCGGGCGGCAACAGATACGGCGTCTTCGTTAGTGGCGACCAGGGCCTGCTTCAGCATCTCTATCTCAGGAATCTCTATGTGCACGACGTCTACGGTGGCGCGCTCAAGAACAAAGACAACGGGCTGGTGATCGTCGGCCCCAGCAGCATCAATGTGTTTTTCGATGACGTGGTTATCGACGGCGTCGATGCGGCGCACACCAATCAGTGGGCCGGCATCCTGGTGGGTGGCGGCAGCTTTCCCTACAAAGACGATGCGCAGCGCAATACCAACATCCAGATTCGCAACTCGACCGTGCACGACGTTTACGGGGACGGCATCGTTCTCTTCCGCGACGCGCACAGTTCCATTCGATGGAGCACGGCCTGGGAGACTGGCATGCAGCCCACGCAGGGTGTGGGCACACCCGACGCAATCTGGATGTGGACCTGCAACGACTGCATCGTAGCAGACAACGAGGCATACCTTAGCGACAGTCCCGGCGTCGACGGCGGCGCTTTCGACATCGATTGGGATAATCAGCACGACACCATCGAGCGCAACTACGCGCACGATACGCAAGGTTACTGCATCTCGGTTTTTGGAGCGCGCTACGTCACCAGCGACAGCAAAGTGCTCAACAATCTCTGCATCGATAACGGATTGAGCCCACGCATGGCTGTGCTGCAGGGCGCAATTTATCTGAGCACGTGGAGCGGCGGAAAGATTAGCGGCCTCATTATCAGCGGCAACGAAATTCACTGGAATCCGCCGGTACCGGGCGCGGCGGCCATCGAAGGCTCCGACGATTTGAGCGGAGCGCAAATTGTCTTCACCGGCAATACCATTGAATCGACATCGCCGCTCATCTATCGCATCAAGGCACCGTGGAAGAGCTCAAACAACAAATTTGTTCTCGACGGGCAGCCGGTCTTCGCAATTGGCGACCAGAAAGGTCTCTCGCTCGAGGCACTTCTTGCCGAGGGGATTGATTCATCAAGCACAATTGTTGATGTTGAGAAACCGAAGCTCGAGAACGGTCTGCGCCTGGAGGCGCTGATCGGTCTCAATTACGATGAAGACGGGTTGATCTCCAGCGACGATCTTTCGCAGCTTATGGTGCTGCGAAGTTTGGCGGGCCAGTACAGCCAATCTCAGTTGCACGTTCTCGTCCGAGTTCCCCAGGGATCGGGACGCGAGTCCGGTAATAACGCCTTTCACGACCTCGGCGCGGTGTATCCCGATTCGTTCGATTTTGAATTCGATTCTCCACACAGCAAGATGGCGGTCGCTGACATTCGTCTCGAATTCAGCGACGGTCGAATCCTTCACGAGTGGCACGGCTTTCAAAATGCAGCCACGCTCGGCGGCGCAGTCCGCGAGCTTCTCGGTCCACCCGACTACTCTCACATGCAACCACTCGAACATCACGAGGGCCATCCATGACCAGCAACAACTATTCACTTCTTCGCGCCGCAACTCTCCGCGCGATTCTTGCATCCACTTTTTTTGCCTGCATTTTCGCAATGCCCGCATGGTCGCGCGCGCAAACCGAGCCGCCCCCTGCCGAACTGCAGGCGCCCATCTCGGTTTACAACAACTGGTCGTCGTACGACGAGCTCTCTGACAATGTTCGCCTGACTGAGACCCTGGCAATGCGCGAGCTTGACGAGCTGATACGCCTGAAGAAGGCCGGAGTGCGCTTTGACTACTACACGATGGATGCCTTTTGGTTCGCGCCCGATGGCGGATACCGTACCTGGCGCAAGGCCGACTGGCCCAACGGACCCGATGCGTGGATCAAAAAATGCCAGGAGAACGGCATCAAGCCGGGCATGTGGTTCGAAACAAATTCGCTGGTCCAGCTTAAAGCCGTACCCGCATGGAAAGACTCGCTCAACAAAGGCGGCTGGGCGATGTCGCTCTCTGAGGGCGGCTTTCTGCCTGACTTTATGGATGTGTTGCAGTACTGGTACGACCATGGCGTCCGCATGTTCAAGTTCGACTTTGCCAACATGAATGCCGCCACGCCCGCCGACGAAGCGGCGCATCTGAGCAAAGCCGAAATCAAAGAGCGCAACGTGGACGCACTCCGCGAGGCGCTGTTCAAATTCCGAACGAAGAACCCGGACGCAGTGCTGCTGGCCTTCAACGGTTTTGGCGGCTCGTACGACGACACGTTTTCGCCGCTGCCCTTCAAAGATCCTGCCGATCTGCGTTGGCTTCAGGCCTTCCAAATCCAGTACACCGGCGACCCGCGGCCGGGCGACGTACCTGAAACCAGCTTTTGGCGCGCAATGGATATCTACAGCGACCACTCGGTGCGCCGCTTTGAGCAGAGTGGTTTTCCACTCGAACGCATCGACACGACCGGTTTCATGATTGGCAAAACCGGTACCATTTACAACCGGGGCCTTCACGAGTGGAAGGGCGCTTACATATTGATGATGTCGCGCGGCGGCTGGGTCAACACCATTCACGGCAACCTCGAACTTGTCCAGGGCGCCGACGCGTTATGGATGGCGCGGGTGCAAAAACTATTCTTTGAAATTCAGGGCCGGGGACGCATTCGAACCTTCGGAGGAATCCCGGGCGATGTTCAGCCCTACGGGTTTGGCGGAGTCACCACGCGCGGCGCAGTCTACGTTGTCATGAATCCCGGACAAAGCGTCTCAACCATCAAGTTGCCAATGCTTGCGGCCGATCAGCCAGCTCTTGGCATTGGCCACATACAATTTCGCGACGCCGGCTTTTTGCCAAAGCTTGTTGGTGATCACATTACGCTCGGCCCAGGGCAGATGGCGATGGTCGGTTATGGCGCATACGCCGAACCCGGCTATAACTTCGGCATCCAGACCGACGTTGTTATTCCCCGAGCCATCGAACCATACTCGATTTCATTTGAGCCTTCGGGCACAGGATCCATCGACGCCACGACGGACCCGCCGTCGCATGGAGCACTCCGCATCATTATTCAGGAGATGAGTGCCGACGGCCATCCGCGCCGCTCCTCGGGAGGCCAGCCGCCCACCGGCGAAAGCATGGGCAAATTTTTTGCGCTATCGGCCACGCAAGCAGGCCGCTCGATCCCCATCCAAATTGACTACGACAAGATTGTTTGGAGCGGACTGAGCTGGGCCGTCGGCGAGATTGACGCGCGCGACGTGACGCCCGGAATTGCTCTCAAAATTCACTTCCACTCTTCTGAAAAAGACCCCATCACGCTCAAGGGCACGGCCTACGAGGTCGAGTATTGATGCACCGCGGCCCTCACTGCCAAAGGAGTTTGATTGCATGAAGCCTACGCATTGGATTTCGATCGCCATTCTCGCTGCAACCGCGGCGCTTTCTCTCTCCGCGCAGCAGCTCGCGCTCAAAGACGGCGATCGCGTGGTCTTTTATGGAGACAGCATTACGGCGCAGCGTTATTACCCGCGCTTTGTTGAGGATTTCCTGCTTACGCGCTACCCCAACATGCACGTCGCATTCTTCAATGCGGGCATTCCCGGCGACAATGTGAACGGCGGCTACACGGGCGATGCGCAGCTCCGCCTCAAGCGCGATCTATTTCCGCATCAGCCAACCGTGGTCACCATCATGCTGGGCATGAACGACGGCTTCTACTCGCCCTTCGAGCCCAATTACCTTGACATTTACTCAACCGGCTATCACAAGCTGCTCGACTCCATTCAGTCGAAGCTTCCCGGCGTCCGCATCACGGTGATCTCGCCTACGCCCTACCACGAAACTACGCACGGTACTGAGTTTCCGCACTACAACGAGACCATGGACCGTTACACGGCGTGGGTTCGCGATCTGGCTGCAACTTCACGTTATGTATACGCCGACTTCAACACGCCGATGAACAGGCTCACTGCGCGGGCCGCGGAACTGAATCCCTCATTCGCCGAGCTGCTCATTCCCGATCGCATCCATCCCAGCGAGCCTGCGCAGTGGATCATGGCCGCTGCACTCGCGCGCAGTTGGGGCTTCTCGCCTGTGGTCGCGAATGTGCATCTCGACGCATCGCAACCGTCGGCTACCGCGGCAGACAACGCTCAGATTTCAGCGCTCGCATTCAAAGACGGCAAGCTTGCTTGGACCGAGCTTGATGGATCGCTGCCTTTGCCGCTGGATCTTGAAAATGGCCTGGTGCGTTTTGTCGCAAGCGTCTCAGACTTCGTAGAAATGGATCAGGAGATTCTGCGCGTGGATCATCTCACCGCCGCGCGCTACGCGCTGAAGATCGATGGCAGAAATGTTGCCAGGTTCGATCGCAGCCAGCTTGAGCAGGGCGTGAACCTTGCGCTTTACGACACTCCCATGGAGGGCCAGGCGCGCGGTGTCGACGGAAGCGAGCAGAAGCGCATGCGGCTTGAAGATACGCACTTCATCGTTGTGCAGGAGGGACCGCAGTTGCCAGACGAAGCCGGCATGAATAAGGCGCTTGATGAGAAAGATGCGATGCTTTCTGCGGATCAGCGCAATAACGCGCAGCCTAAGGCGCACGTGTTTGAGCTTGACCCGCAATAAAGTCGTCTACTGCTTGTCCACATCGACGTAGTACAAATCTGTTGCTACCTGGAAATCGTTTTTGGCCAGAGGCGTCTTCATCCACTGCCACTCTGTTGTCTTCGGATGGATGATCTGCCATTGATCGGGCGTGCCTACTCGTACTGGCATCGCGAAATCCTCTTCATCGGCGTTCCACTTGTACATCACCAAGCCTGGCGCTTCACCGAAGAGCAGCTCGAGCCGCGGGATGTGAGGCTGGCGCAGATACTGGTTGAAGATGGGTGTCAGGTTCATGCCTGAATGCTGGTTGAAGTAGCTCACCACTTCGGGCGTCATGATGTTCTGGTACTTGTAACGCTGATAGAACCCGCGAATGAGCGCGAACCATTTTTGATCGTCGTTGATTACGCTGCGCAGCGTATTGAGCATGAGCGCGCCTTTAAAATACTGATCTTCGGTCGGCTCGGAGTTCACTTCGTGCTCGGCGATGATCGGCCGCATATTTACGATCTTCGGCTTCAGTCCGTTTAGATACTTGATGCCGTCGGCCTTGTTCCAGCGATACTCCACATAGAGGCCCTCCATGTAGGTGGCCCAGCCCTCGTGAATCCACATGTCCGACTCATCGTCTGCGGTGATGCTGTTGCCGAACCACTCATGCGCGCTCTCGTGGATGATGATGAAGTCGAACTTGAGGCTGATGCCGACGCCGGCCCAGTCGCGTCCCAGGTAGCCGTTCTTGAATAAATTGCCGTAGGCCACCGCGCTCTGGTGTTCCATGCCCGCGTACGGCACTTCGATGAGTTTGTATCCGTCGCGCGCAAAGGGATAGGGCCCGAAGTAGTGATCGTAGGCCTTGAGCATTTCAGGCACTTGCGCAAACTGCACCTTGGCTTTGTCGAGATCTTCGGGCAGCACGTAGTAGTCGAGCGGAATATCGCCGAGCTTTTCGCCCCAGTGCACGTAGTTGCCGATGTTCAGCGCCACATCGTAGTTATTGATGGGGTAGCTCACGTGCCAGTCCCAGCGCGTGAAGCCGTCGCCGAGGTCGGTCTTGCCCACAAACTTACCGTTCGACACGTCGGTGAGCCCGTTGGGCACGGCCACGCTGATGTCCATGCTCTCAACTTCGTCGCGCCACTGGTCCTTGTTTGGCCACCAAATGCTTGCGCCTTCGCCTTCGCACGCGGTGTTGACCCAGTCGTGATCCGACGAATCTTTCTTGAAGGTGATGCAGCCGAATCGCCCCTCGGCGGGTGGATTGCCTGAGTAATAGAACTCGATCTCGTAGACCTGGCCTGTGTGGAGCGTTTCGGGAAAGTCGATGAAGACCGCGCCCGTGTCGCGCTCGTATTTGAGCGGCGCGCCTTTGAACAGGATTTTGTCGATGTTCAGCTTCTCGCTGAGGTCGAGCTGGATGCGCGTGCCGTCTTTGAGCATGCGGAAGCGCACCGTGTTTTTGCCACCGATGAAGCCCTTGGCCGGGTCGACGCGAACGTCAAGATGGTAGTAGAGCAGATCGTTGTTGGCCCGGAAGGGGCCGTATGCTCCGCGCAGAAAGTCGAAGCGGGTGGGGATGGTGGCGGCGGCATCGATTGGCCTCACCGGCGGTTTGGGCTTGGACGCTGCGCTCTGCGGGGTGGAATTCTGCGTGACTGAATTTTGCGTACCTTGAGCGTTGAGGCAGACTCCGCCCGCGACCATGGGCAATGAGGCGAATAGAATCAGCGCCTGGCAGGCGACCTTGCCAAACCATTGAATTTGCATGACACATCCTAACCTAGACTGTTTCGAAGCTCTCGGTCCAGTCCCTCAACTGCGGCTTGAGGCCCAATGCGAATGCAGATTACAGGCTCCAGAGCGGCGCTTAACCCGTAAATTCCAACTCAAGGGCAGCCAAATTACCCGTAAACTGCTGCTGCGACCATCTGCCTGTATTGAATCGGTTTGCAGCCCGATGAATAGCGCCCGATTTACGTGTGTAAACGTAACTAACCTCTGAATTTGCGAGCCATTTGTAAAATTATCCCCGGCTTACGTTTTAAGTCCAGATGAAACGAGCCTTTAATGCCAGTTGTTTCCGGGAACCCTTTGCAACGGCAGCCTATGTAAGGATCGGGCATCTGTGGCCTGCGGGATTCCAGGATTTTGGAGGAATTGACGATGAGTTGGAAGAGAGTAATGGCCGTTCTGCTGCTGGCGGCATTTGGGGTCGCGGGGTCGTTATACGCGCAATCTGACCGCGGCGCCGTTACGGGCACCGTCAAGGACACATCCGCGGCGGTGGTGCCTGATGTTGAAGTTCTCGTAACCAACCCGGCCACCAATCAAACGTGGACGGCAACCACCGACACCCTCGGCATCTATCGGGTTGAGAACCTGCCGATCGGCACCTACACGGTGAGCTTCAGGAAGTCGGGCTTCAAAACGCTGGACCGGGCAGGCGTGACGCTGCTCATCGGGCAGGTGGGTGAGATCGATGCTTCGCTGCAGGTTGGCGGGACGACCGAGACTGTGGAAGTTTCAGGAGCGGCGCCGGTGCTGCAGACGCAGGACTCGACGGTATCGACCAATCTCGATAGCCAGGCCGTGAGCGAACTGCCGCTAAACGTGCAGGGCAGCCGTAACCTGTCGAACTTTATTTTTGCCTACGTGCCGGGCGCCGAGGGCTCAGACTACAGCTCGCACATCGACGGCGGGATGGCGATGACCAAGGAAGTGCTGATCGATGGCACTTCGGCGGTGTCGCAGCTGGGCGGATATATTTCGGAGTCGCAGCCGCCGATGGAAGCAGTGCAGGAGTTCGAGACTGACACGGCGGGAATCGGCGCCGACTCGGGCCGAAGTGGTGGAGGCGTCTTCAAGTACGAAATGAAGTCGGGCACAAACCAGATTCACGGGTCGCTATTCGGCTTTGTTCACTCGACCGATCTGGATGCGATCGGTGCGACAGGTCACCTTGCAGCGATCGAGAATCCGGCATTCGCCGAATACGATCTGCGCAAGCAGGATTCAATGAGCGATTGGGGCGGCAGCTTTGGCAGCGCGATCGTGAAGAACAAGCTCTTCTACTTTGCCTCGTTCGAGCGCTACATGCAGTCGATGTGGAACCTAGCCTCGCCGAGCCGGACAGTGCCCACCGATGCCATGATGGGTCTTGACTCGAGCGGCGACGCAACCACCTACGCCGACCTCAGCCCGATGCTTTCGCCGAGCATTCCCGTTGACACTTATGGAGGCGCGCCGGCTATCGACAACTGCGGTAATCCTGTATATCAGGGCGCGATCATCGATCCGTCAACGACGGGCATGACGCCCGTTGCAAGCGCCAACACTCCGGCCGGATTTGGCTGCGTCTTTGTCAACAACCAGATTCCAACCTCGCGGATCAGCCATGTGACGTCACAGATTCTTGCGTTGTATCACCAGTACTACCAGCCTGAGAATTCACTGACGGCCAACGACGCCGGGCCCGCGTACCAGCCCGATCCGTGGTTCCACAACACCCAATCCAGCATCAAGATGGACTACAACATGACGCAGCGGCAGCACATCGCCGGCTCGTTTTACTGGGATGACTATCCGCGCATCAACGCCGACCAGGGCGGTGCCTGGTCGGCGACGTCTCAGTACGGTGGCGCATTGGCAAACTCCTACTGGCACGACACCACTGCGCCGGGGGCTCGGCTGAACGACGCGATCACCATCACCCCCAACCTGCTCAACACTGTCTACGCCACCTTCAACCGCTTCCGCAATCCCTCGATCGCGGTTTCGCAAACGGGCGGATGGGACAAGAAGCTGGTGGGCTTCGACGGCGCCGGCAACTTCCCGCTCATCTATTTCGACTCGGGCATGTATTTTGGCGGCGCCAACTACCAGAATGGCTGGAGCTTTTCGCCCATCGGCAGCCAGTACAACGACTACTATGCGGGGAACACCTACATCTATAACGACGAGCTGGTATGGAGCCATGGCCGCAACAATGTAAAGGGCGGCGTCGAGTTCCGCGCGATGCAGTTCAACTACCATACGGATGACTTCACGTTCACGGGCGGCTATCCGCTTATCTTCGATCCCACCAACACGGCTCCGGCCTGGTACGACATCAACGCCTACGACAAGCTCGGCAACGCCTTCGGCAGCTTCCTGCTCGGCGACGTATATAACGCTGAAACCAGCAATCCCGATAACGAGTACGGGCGCCGCAAGGCTTTCTCGTGGTATGCGAGCGACGATATTCGCGTGAATACGCGCCTCACGCTCAATTTGAGCCTGCGGTGGGACTTCAATGCGCGCTACAAGGAGAAGTACGGCCACTGGTCCGACTTCGACCTGACCGCGCTGAACCCAGTTACAGGCGAAATGGGCACCATGGAGTACCTGACCAACGGCAGTCAGTCGTTTGAGAAGCGTCAGGACTACTTCAACTACTCGCCGCATATCGGCATTGCCTACAAGATCACCGACAAGACCGTGGCTCGGGCCAACTTGGGCGTCTTCTTTACTCCGCTGAACATGAACACGTGGGGAGGAGTTCCTTATCAGCAGGACGGCGACATGGGCTTCCACCCCACCACGCAGGAAGGAAATTTTGAGTGGGATAACGGCTACCAGCCGACCACAACCCAGGTGAAGACCCCGCAATACACCCAGGCTGACATGATCAACGTCGATCCGCGCTCGCTGACGCCAGGCAATGTGCAGCAATACAGCGTGGGTGTGCAACGGCAGCTCGACTCGGCCACCAAACTGGATGTGAACTGGATCCAGAGTCACAGTTACCACCTGCAGAGTGGTTTCTTCCAGACCAATCAACCCAAGTTCTCCGATTATCAAAACTATGTGACGACCGGAAAGTTCCCGGCTTCCTATAACGGCTACTGGGGCGGAGCAGGTCCGGGATGGGAAGGTCTTACGCCGTATCCGCAGGCTGAGGCTGGTTATGGCCCGCTGCTTTCGGTCGGCGTGCCGCTTGGCAACTCCGACTACAAGAGCATCCAGTTCAGCGTGCAGCGCCGCGCCGCGCACGGGCTCTCGCTCCTGGCCAGCTATAACTGGTCGCGCACCCACGGCGATATCGACTCCGACTTCCAGGAGCAGTGGTGGACCGGATCGCTGCAGAATACCTACGACCTGAAGGATGAGGCCAAAGACATCTCGGACTTTGACGAGACGCACATTGTGAAGGGCTACATTATCTACAACCTGCCCTTCGGCCGCGGCAAGATGTGGGGCTCCGCTGTTTCAGGGCTGACCAACGACTTTATCGGCGGATGGAGCCTCGACGGCGACTTCCACTACAACACCGGAACTCCGATTTCGGTCCATTCCTCCAACTACTACGATGGCTTTAACTCGGTGTACGTGAACCTTGTATCCGGTTGCAAACTCACTACCGGCGCGCGCAAACTCAACCAGCCTTTCCTTAACCGGAACTGCTTTCAGAACCCCAACCCCGGAGCCTACGGCGGTGCTGCGCCTGAACTTGGTACAGCCGGTAACTACCAGTCACAGGTGCGCAATCCCGGTCTCGCGACTGAAGACCTGGGCGTGCACAAGAGCGTGGCCTTCGGGGCCAATGAAGGCTACAACCTGACCTTCCGCCTGGAGTTCTTTAACCTCTTCAATCGCGATGCACTGGGCGGACCCGACACCAATTTGAACGACACCAACGCACAGGGCCAGAACATCTTCGGCTACATCAACGGCTACGGCGGAGTGGGGCCGCGCGTAGGCCAGTTCGGGGCACGCCTCACCTTCTAGGTTTTTGGCCGCTTGAATTCGTTCTTTCGGGTTCTGTGGTTTCCCACCCATTCGCCAGAAAACGGCGAATGGATGGGGCACGGAGCCGGCACAAAACCAGGCACGCAGAAACGTAGCGACATGAGTGCCAGGTTATCTAAGCCAATGCGGCTGTTGTCTTGAATCGAGTTAACCGGCACTTATGATCTTCTAATGCCGGGGGATATTTTCATTATGTCGTTCTTCTCCGATTTCCGGATTCGACTCGTGGTCGCTGCTGCATTCGTTCTGCTGGCCGGATGCGGCAGCGGTTCGGGTTCAACTGGCACTGGCCCCACTCAACCGCAGGCTGCCGCGCCCACCATTACAACCTCAACCAGCAATGGGGCGCAAAACAGCGCGGTGATTGTTTCGCTGGCCACCGCAACATCTGGCGCGACCATCTACTACACTCTCGATGGTTCCACGCCCTCGACTTCGTCGCAGGTTTATCAAGCGCCATTCCTGGTTGCGTCAAACCTGACCGTGAATGCGATAGCCGCGGCCACGGGCGAAACCAACAGCACTGTCACCACGCAGGCCTTCACACCGAACATAGCGTCTGGAACGCTGGTGTGGAGCGACGAATTTTCGAACACCGGCACGTCGAACGCATTGCCGAGCGCGACCAATTGGACTTACGACGTCGGCACCGACTGCTGCGGCAACGACGAGCAGGAAACTTACTGCGCCGCGGGCTCGAGCACCAGCCCATGTAACACCGCGAATCCGAATGCTTACATCGCACCCGGCGGCGGTCTGAACATTGTAGCGGAGAATCCTTCGGCGGGTGTTTATACCTCGGCGCGGCTCAAATCGCAGGGGCTGTTCAGTTTTGAGTATGGCCGCATTGAGGCGAAGATGCTGCTGCCGGAATCGACGGCCATGTGGCCCGCGTTCTGGCTGCTGGGCAATAGCATTTCCACCATCAGCTGGCCTGCCTGCGGCGAACTCGACATCATGGAGCACATCGACGGCAGCGATCCGCCGTCGGCTGCGGGTAACCCTCCCGAAGGTTATGACTGGATTGCCGGCTCGGTGCATGGCGGCGCGAGTTCGAGCGCGGAGGAGAGTGAGTCGGAGCAATATACGACATCAGGTTTTTCGGCCGCCGCATGGCACACCTACGGCATGATCTGGATGAAGGGTGAGATCGAGTATTACGTCGACAGCCCGTCGAACATCTACGCCACCTACAAATCGACCGACTCCGCGTGGTCGCCAACCGCGTGGCCCTTCGACGCCGGCCCGCAATTCATCATCCTGAACCTGGCGGTAGGTGGAAGCTGGCCGGGAAACGTCACTCCGGCTACAGTCTTTCCGTCGACCATGCAGGTGCAATACGTGCGCATATACACGAATTGAACGGGCTCCAGATTGTTTGCGGCCGTTCATGCGCTTGATGTGTGTTTTTATTTATCCGTTCCGCGGGAGCGCCGCTTAAGCTGTGCCCTGACGGAATGAGTTAAGGAATGGGAGAAAATGTTTCGATCTTCGCGCACTTTTATTTGCGCAATTGTCATAGCAAGTTTCTGTGCTGCTGCGCATGGCGCGGGGCCGAAAAAGGCGCAAAGCGGCGACGCGGGCGCAAAGAACCTCACGCTGGTGTGGAGCGACGAGTTCAACGGCGCCGACGGCAGCGCGCCCGATCCGGCCAAGTGGACAGCGGTCACCAACGACTCGGGCTACGGAAATCGCGAGCTTGAGTTTTACACTCCGCGCAATGAAAACGTTCACCTGCAAAACGGGTCTCTGGTGATTACTGCGCGCCGTGAGGATTTCACGGGCGCCGATGGGCAATCGCGCAGCTACACCTCGGCGCGGCTTGAATCGCGCGGGCTCTTCGAGCTAAAGTATGGCCGCGTTGAGGCTCGCATCAAAATTCCAAAGGGGCAGGGAATCTGGCCCGCCTTCTGGATGCTGGGCACCAACTTCGAGCAGGTTGGCTGGCCGGCCTGCGGTGAAATCGACATCATGGAGAACGTGGGCTTTGAGCCTAACAAGGTGCACAGCAGCCTGCACGGGCCGGGCTACTCCGGCGGCAGCCCGCTTACCGGCGCCTACACTCTGACGGGTCAGGCGCATTTCAGCGACGATTACCACGTGTTCGCCATCGAGTGGGAGCCGCGCTTCATCCGCTTTTACGTTGACGGCACGCTGTTTGAAACGCAGTCTGCCGATAGCGTGCCAGCGGGTCACTGGGCATTCGATCACTCTTTTTACCTGGTGCTGAATGTGGCCGTGGGCGGCTACTGGCCCGGCAATCCAGATGCGACCACTGAGTTTCCGCAATCCATGATGGTCGACTGGGTACGCGTGTACAAGATTGGGGATGAGCGCGCCGACAAAACCAGGCCGTGATCTTCAGGTTGTCGCCAACCGGCGGCGGCACGGTACGGCCGATTTCGCACTCTGAAGAAAAGGGTTCAGCTTTTGCCGCCGGATTGTGTATCGTGCCAGAAGTAACTTCTCCTACCCAAAGGGTGATGGAATGGCGCGAGGTTTTTGCTCTGCTCTGATTTTTTTGGCTAGCCTTGTGTTTGGTGTCCTGGCGCGGGCTCAAAAGCTGACTGTCCAGCCCGTGCAGCGGCAGCAAATCGCTGCGGGCGGCGCGGTAAATGTCCGGCTGGGCCAGTCGGTTGTTCCACTCAACGGGCCGTGGAAGTTCACCGTGGGCGATTCGCCGCTTGATGCAAAGACAGGCCAGCCGCTGTGGGCCGAGCCCGGCTTTGACGACTCCAGTTGGGAGACCGTGGACCTGACGCCCAAAGTGGGGGCTGTCGATCCGCTTTCCGGCGAATCCAGCTACGTTCCGGGGTGGGCAGTGCGCGGGCACCCCGGTTACTGGGGCTACGCGTGGTATCGCATCCGGGTGCATGTTGAGGCACAGGCTGGGCAAAAGCTAGCCCTGGCCGGTCCTGCCAATATCGACGACGTTTACCAGGTGTTTGCGAACGGCGGGCTGGTGGGCCACTTCGGCAGTTTCAAAAACAATCCGCCCACCACTTACTACACCCAGCCGATGATGTTTTTGCTGCCCGGTCAGGGCGATTCCGGCGCAGAAAGCGGGAACGGGGCCGTTTCCGACGAGGCCTCCACGGATGGCTCCCGCACCCAGGTTCTGGCGTACAGAGTGTATATGCTGCCCAGCACCCTGACTGAAGCGGCCGATGTAGGCGGGTTCCACATGGCGCCCGTGCTGGGTGACGCCAGCACCGTGTCAGCCAGCTACCAGATGATCTGGTTGGAACTGGTTCGCGGATATGCGCTTCGCGCGGCGATGGTGCCGATGTTCGGTGTGATGGCCGTGCTGGCCTTCACGCTGATTCTCTTTGACCGTTCCGATCCTGTCTATCTATGGATCGGCGCGCTGTTCGTGCTGGAAACTGCCGGCAGCGGCTTGTCGATCTTAGCTTCGTGGACGCAGTGGGTGAGCATCCTGCAGTCTCAGGTGTTCAATGATGCCTTGCTGAACGCCCTGTCCTTTGCCGGGTGGGTGATGGTGTGGTGGGTGTGGTTCGGGCGGCAACGGCCAGCCTGGACTCCGCGGGCGGCTGCCTGCCTGGCGGCGCTTTTTGTCGTCACCATCATCCTCGGCCAGGAGATGTTCGCTGGGCTCATCCCGCATCAGATGGCTGCGGCCTTCCTGACGGCCTCGGTGCTGGTCCGGCTGCTCTTTTTGGCTCTCCAGTTGTGGATCGTCTTCCAGGGCATTCGCGGCAACGGGCTGGAGGGCTGGATGGTACTGCCCGCCGTGGTGTTGTGGGGTATCAGCACCTTCACGGCAGAACTCGCTGTGCTGCATATTCCCATACGATGGTCGCTCTTCGGTTTGAGCATCCGGCTTGGCCAGGTGTCGGATATGCTGCTGACGCTGGTGGTTGCCACGCTGCTGCTGCGCCGGCTTCTGAAGTCGATTCAAAACCAGCGGCAGATGGCGCTGGACGTGAAGCAGGCGCAGGAGGTGCAGCAGGTGATTCTGCCCGAAGCCATCACGCGCCATGGCGGGCTGGTGATCGAGAGCGAATATCACCCGGCGCGCGAGGTGGGCGGGGATTTTTATCAGATCATTCCCAACGAAAAGGACGGAAGCCTGCTGATTGTGGCCGGCGACGTGGCCGGAAAGGGTTTGCAGGCGGGTATGCTGGTGGCTCTGCTGGTGGGCGCCATTCGCACGGCCGCCAGCTTTACTACCGATCCCGGGTTTCTGCTCGACCAGCTGAACCAGAGATTGCTGGGCCGCAGCAATGGGCAGGCCACCTGCCTGGCTCTGAAGATTGCACCAGACGGCGCTGTGACCCTGGCCAACGCCGGGCACCTGCCGCCCTACCTGAACGGGGAACCTTTGCCGATGGAGGGCGCACTGCCGCTGGGTATGAAGACAGGCGCGGAGTTCTCCATCCTGCGCTTCCAGCTCAAGGTCGGCGACAAGCTGATGCTGCTCTCTGACGGGGTGGCAGAAGCCACCGACGCCAACGGACACCTGTTCGGCTTCGAGCGTGTGCGCGAACTGTTGCACACTGCCAGAAACGCGAGCGAAGTTGCCATCGCCGCGCAGAGCTTTGGGCAGGCAGACGACATCAGCATCATCGCCGTAAGCCGCAACGCCGTGCGGGAGCCTGCCGCCGCATAAAAGCCGCGCAAGAGGTAAAGCCGAACTGGATCTCAGCGCTGGTGCGGTTGCCTCCCTACCTGAGAGCCTGCACCGGATGCAACTCGTGACCAACCCTTCTTAACTGCGCCTCAAAATGCTATGATTCCTCGTTGATTCCCGGGCTAAGCGCCGGTTGCATTCCTGCCAGCATGATTGATTTCGGGGGATGTTCCGGGTTGCGCGTGTTGCAACCTGCCGGGATGAGCAGGTAAGACTATGCAGCGAGGCACATCGTGGGAAGGTCTTGAGAAGGCTGAGGTTTCCGCGCCCGTTGAGCCGCCGGAATCGATAGCCCCGCCGGACTTTCGTGAAGAACGCGAGGAACTTGAGCGGGTTCTGAACCATCCTGAGATTGCCCGCTCGGCTAGCCTGGTCCGGTTTCTCTCGTTTATCTGTAACAAGTACTTTGAGGGGCAGGCGGACGAAATCCGCGAATACTCGATTGCCGTTGAAGCCCTGGGGCGCAAGGAATCGAATTTCGACTCTCACATTGACCCAATCGTGCGGGTCACCGCGCGGTCGCTTCGCAAAAAGCTGATTCGGCTTTACGAGACTGATTGGCAACACCACCCGCTGCAAATTGTGCTGCCGCTGGGGCATTATGTGCCGGAGTTTGTGCGCCCCAATGCTGTAAATGCGGCTGGAGCGACGCATCCCCACGCCGGCAACGATGCCGCCGCGGCCGAAACGGCCCATGGAGTTGCCACGAGCGGAGTTGCCTCGGGTCCGTCGGGACACGTCCATGCCGGTCCTGCTACAAGGGGATTCTTTTCGCGCTCCGCAACAGTGAAGTACGCCATCGGAGTGCTGGTGGTGGCCGGTGTCTTTCTCGCCGGATACTTCTGGGGAATGCGAACCACCCAGCCTCAAGTGCCGGATACGCAATCGTTCAAGTGGGGCGATCCGGTGTGGGGCGACGAGTTCGACGGCCCCGCGCAGTCCGTTCCCGATCCCGCCAGATGGACGTTCGACACGGGCAGCCGCGACGAATTCGGTAACCCTGGGTGGGGCGATCACGAAGTCGAGACGTACTGTTCACCGCGGGGCGTCAATCCCCACGAATGCGATCTCAAGCGGCCCAATGCCTTTCTCGATGGAAACGGCCACCTGGTGGTCCGCGCCCAGCGCGGAGCTGACGGCGTATGGACCTCGGCTCGGCTGGTTACCCGCGGGCTGAAGGATTTCCAGTATGGCCGAATTGAGGTTCGCGTGCGCATGCCGGTAGGCACCGGCCTTTGGCCCGAATTCTGGATTCTCGGGTCCAACTACCTCACCACCGGATGGCCCGCATCGGGATCGGCCACGATCGCTGAAAATGTCTCGCTCACCCAGCGCACCAACGGAATCGGTCCCAACATGATCCGCGCCACGCTGCACGGCCCGCGATACTACGGCGGCAACGGCCTGTGGCGCGACTTCAAGTTCCCTGACGGCGCGCGCGTCGACGACGGCAATTTTCACACCTACGGCATTATCTGGTCGCCGGGCATGATTCAGTTTTACGTGGACGACCCGGCCAACATTTTCTATGTGCAGGACGCCAGCGACCTGCCCGAGGGCGGTGAGTGGGTCTTCGACCATCCCTTTTTCCTGGTGATGAATCTGGCGGTGGGTGGCGATTGGCCGGGAAACCCCGATGCAACCACGCCCTCCCCGTCGGATTTGATGGTGGATTATGTTCGCGTCTACCGGATTCCGCAGGTCTCGGCGCCTGCCATCCAGTGGCAGCCGGTTGAGGTGAAGGCGGGCTCATCGGTGGCCAGCGTGATTTCGCTGCGGGCACGAAACTACTCGGGCAAGGTGCATCTTTCCTGCTCCATTGAGCCGGCCGCGGCAGCCTGCGCCCTGGCCACATCGGTGGTGGATTTCTCAAGCACGCTGGCTCAGGACGACAGCCTGACCATCTCGACTGACTTTTTCTCAGATAACGGCAAGGTGGTAGCCCCACCGGGCCGCTACAAGATGACCATTACGGCCACCACCATCAGCGGCGACCACTCGCAGCTCACGGTGCCGTTTGAGATTAAAGGCGCAGATTGAGCCATCGCATTTGGTAATGCGACGGCTCAAATTGGCTGGGGAAGCTGCGAACCTGCTTTAGCGGGCTTTATCGTCCAGACGCGATGAGCACGGGCGGTTTTCTCAGTGCGGGCATCCAGCGGTCTTTGTTGCCCGCATTCAACATGTGAATGGGCAGAGCTTTGAGGGGCGTGTATCCGGTCGGCATCAGGCTGGCGGCCGTTGTTGAAGCTGCGGCGGGCATATGGGCTCGCATTTGAGCAGGGAATCCGGGCCGCACCGGCGGTACCGGGGTTGCTGTGAAGGCTGGAACATGATCCGGTCCCGCTCCGAAGCAGGACTCTGCTGTTCCAATCGGCGACTGCGCATGCGCAGAGGGGAGGCCCAGGAACACGACAAAAACCAAGCCAAAAGCCATTACCGGTAAACCGGCAAAGCGAAACTGGGCCCCCAGGCGACGTACTGCTTTAACTTGCCGCATTTGGGGAACACTCCTGGGGAGCTGAAACAGTCTCAGCTGTTGGAACACAGCCCCCGATGTCTGCAAGGTACGGGTCCTGAAGGTCATGGTCAATGGACGCTATCTTAATTCTGTCTGAATTCTACCTGAATTGATATCTTTTTGATTTTAAAAAAGTAACCAACAATTTTGGATTGCCGTAGTCCGAATTGTGGTATTGTGTTGCTACCCAAGATTCTTTCGATTTCGCAGTCAATAGGGCCCTTTCGTTGAATTTCGCTGGCTATGGTAACCTCTCCTTCATCAATGCGGGCGCAGGCCCGCTTCGGGCCTTTTTCTCTCGATCTCCATTCCGGGGACCTGAGCAAGAATGGAAGGCCCTTGCGTTTACAGGAGAAGCCACGCAGTCTTCTGGTGGCCCTGGCAGAGCGCAGCGGCGAGTTGGTCAGCCGTAAGGAACTGCACGAGCACCTGTGGCCCAACGACACGTTTGTAGATTTTGAAGACGGCCTGAACGCGGCAATGAGCAAGCTGCGTGAGGCGCTGGACGACGATCCGCAGTCGCCCCGCTACATCGAGACGGTGCGCGGACGCGGCTACCGCTTCGTGGCCAAGGTCGAATTGGTCCAGGAAGCTGTCGAGCCTCCGCCTCCTGCTGCTGTTCTGCCGGTTGCGCCCGCTCCGGTTGAAGCTCAACCCGCAGCGCACGTGCCGCACCGGCCGTCGTTTAGAGCGATTATTGCTGCCGGCCTGGCTTGCGTCCTGCTCACGGCCGCGGTTTTCTTTGCCGTGCACTGGCACGATATCCACATGCCGGTCATCTCCATCGCGGTGATGCCTTTTGTTAACAGCAGCGGCGACGTCTCGCGCGAATACATCTGCAACGGCATTACCGAGGAATTGATTGCGCGGCTGGGAGCGCTTGCTCCGGGCCGGCTCAGGGTGATTGCGCCGGCTTCAGTTCGCAGCTACGCCAACACCAACAAGTCACTCGACCAGATTGGCCGCGAGCTGAATGTCCAGTATTTGATTGAGGGCAGTCTCGAGCAGCAGGGAGACGCGGTGCGGGTTTCGGCGCAGCTGATCCGCATCGGAGATCAGTCGCGCGTGTGGGCCGACGTATATAAAGGCGACCTCAGCGATCAGTTTGCGTTCGAGTCGAGCGTGGCCGAATCGGTGGGGCACGCGCTTTCGCTTCATGTGCCCACGCTTCAGCAGACCCGCTACCGGCCGGGCAAGTTTGAGGCTCACGACGCATATCTCAAGGGGCTGTACTATTTCTCGCAGCGCTCAAAGAGCGGATTTGAGCTGGCGATTGAGAGCTTCTCGAGCGCCGTGGCCATCGACCCCAAGTACGCCGAGGCGTATGCGCAACTCGCAAATACATACAACCTGATGGGGCAATACAGTTGGATGGACGCCGGAACCGCGCGCAGCCAGGCGTGGGCCGCAGCCGAGCAGGCGCTCTCACTCGATCCCTCCCTGGCCGAGGCGCACGCGGCGCTGGGATTTTCAGACTGGTACTATCTGTGGAACCAGTCAGCGGCCGAGGCGGAATTCCGCAAGGCCATTGCTCTCGAACCCGAAAATGTGAATGCTCATCACTGGTACGAACAGATGCTGATGACTACGGGGCGCTTCAACGAAGCCGAGATGCAGATGCAGGCCGCGCTCGATGTCGATCCGCGCTCTCCCATTCTGCGCACTAATCTGGGCTGGCTCTATGAGTATGAGGGCCGTTTTCCGCAGGCCATTCAACTCATCCAGCAAGTCCTGGCCGAGAATCCCAACTTTCTTCCTGCGCATTACAAGCTCTGGTACATCTACTCTGCCATGGGCGATCGAACCCACGCCGCGCAGCAGTTCGAGTGGGTTCTCCACGGCCTCGCCGATCCCGCAATGGAGCAAAAAATCGCCAACCTTTACCAAACCGGCGGCTATCAGGTTGCGTTGCGGGCCTGCGGCTCAATGAACACCACCCCCTACTACGTTGGCAGCAAGGTAGACGGCGCGCGGTGCCTGGCGGCGCTTGGAGATAATGCTGCCGCGCTTGCCGCTCTCGAGAGCGCCTTTCGCGATCACGAAGGCTGGATGCTTTATGTTGACCTGGACCCGGCCTTTAAAGCTCTGCGCTCCGAGCCGGCTTACCAGCAGCTCATCGCGGAAGTGAAAAAGGCAGGCTGAGAGCTCGTACCCGTTAGCGGGTGATTATCTTCATGTTCCCGACCTATACTCGACGCTGCAGGCTTCAGCGTTCGCTCTTGCCGATGTAGTGCAGCATTAAATAGTAGCCGCTAAGAACCACAATCAGAATTAACTCATATATCGGTCGTCTTTGAGCGAGCCCGTCGGGACTAAGAACCTTTCCAACCAGATCCGTCGCTACCACTGCGATCATCAGGCTCGTAACGAGGCTCTTGGCCTCGGTCACAGCGCACTTCGCGGCAGGGTTATGACCTCCATTCGCCATGTCGGCTACGTAAATTGCAAGACTACGGTAGACCAGGAAGCTCATGGGGGCCAGAAATAGATACTCGATGCCCTTCAGAGCCACTGTAATGGCTTCAGATTCTGGAGTTGACATTAGTTCGCGAACCGGGATTCGATGAAAGAAAATCAGAAGTGATGTGCCTATCTCGCAGAAGGCGGCAATGAATATAGCGATCATCAACCCTCCGGCACATACCGCTCCGGCGATGTAGAGCGCCTTGACAATCCTCTGAAGATTCATCGCTTACCTTTCCGCTGTCCCGGGGTCGGTTTCGAGGGCGGTGTCTTGCGCGCTTGTTTCCCGTTGATGGTTCGATCAGTGCACGGCACAAACACAAGACCGGCCTGCCCGCACCAGTCGAATAGCGGCTCTCCCCTTCGAACCAACTCAAGGATTCCGCGCGCGCCCGCTGGCTGGCCGCCGGCAAAGCGCTCGACTTCCAATTGCACGGCGGTCACGTCTGCTGGAAGATCTGATTCGGAAAGTGGCGTGTGTGCGCCTGGCGGCATCTTGCGATTGAACCAATCGATGTAGTCGTCGCGCTTGAACGTCTTCCTCTCCAGCGAGATGATTAGTTCAGCCATCGAGAGCAGCCCATAGTACTCCGAGGCGACATGTTCTTCATGCGCGGCCACGAAAATACTCGTTGCGCCTTCGGCAGATAGCATTTGAATGATTCCGGGGATGAATATGTCCTCTTTGACGCATAGTGGAAAGCGCGAGGACAATTGATCGAGGCTATTAAAAAGCACCGTAACATGAGACTTGCTGGAGCCGGCCTTGAGGCGATTCAAGCTTAGCAACATGCGGTGAAAGAACTCCTCAGGAGTGATGAACCCTGGAGGGTAGTAAGTAATCTCGAGACGGCCCTCGGTTTCAAATTGCACCAGGTCGCTCTCAGGACGGTTCCATTGGTCCCTGAGAATCTTGCCCATCGTCTGTCGGGACATTCCCTCGTCGTCTCTCAGGGAAACAACCAATGCCCGCTCGTCGTAGGGTGAATTAATCTTCCTCCCCGGGGAATCGATCGACTTACCGATCAGGCTTGACAGAACTTGCACATATCCAAAATGACTCTTGTGCGTTCCTCGTCCCCCAACCAGGCCAACGCATCGTCCGCGCGGCAAGCCGCCGCCAAGCAGATAGGTCAAACTCGCCATCGGCGTCGGAACTGGGTCAGAGCTCTTCGAAGGCGATTTGGCCTTGTACCGCGAAAGAACGTAGTGAATCGATGGAAAAATAAAGACGCCGCCCTCTTTTCGATAGGGGTGAGCGCGCACGAATCGAGTCTTATCCTCGTCTTTAGGCAGGCCATCGGCGCGGAGATATGGCTCATATATCTTCAGTTGATGTCTACCCCAGACATGCGGCTGGTAACGGGCTTTTTCAATCTCGATGGTTCGCAATAAATAATTTGGAGAATAACTTCGGTCTAAACGAATTACGATGTCCGCACTAAAGTCCCACACCTTGGGGCCGCCTTGAGGAAACGAGTCGAGAATCATGATGATGATTCGTGGCCCGCTGGAGACCAGCGACATCAGATGATTGAATGTATCGAGTTTGTCGTCCTTTACCGTATTCAGGCTGTCGACAACAAGGATCTCGCGCAAGTCTGTCGGCATGGCTGACTGCGCAGAGCTTGGTAACGCAAATCCGGTGAACCCAAGCAGCTCTGCCAACTTCGTAATCATGTCCTTCGACGGCGCCGAATCGCGGCCAGCTAACTCCACAAGATCGGACGCATTCCGAACAGGGACTACAAGAACTTTTGGAGAGTGCGCCGCGTCGCCTTTGAACACCTTTTCGGCCCCGGGCCAGCCATACGAACAGGCATTCTCAATAAGCCACGGCGGATGGGCCTCGAGGGTGAGATATAGCGACCGCAACCCCTTTGGATCAATGTCCTTTGATACTGCTGCGCTAAAGCAGAGCTCGGCAGCCAGCGTGCTCTTGCCTGTCCCGGGTGGGCCGCTTATGAGGATAGTGAGCGCTCGGTTTTCACCCGGAGCCGTTACCGGAATGCGGATGCCGCCTTCGAAGAGCTCATCGAGCCAGCAAGTACCGTGTCCCGGACTTGCCTGCGTCAACACCGGAAGAGTCGCCGATTCGAACGCGTAATTATTCTGCGGATTGCACCAATACGCGCGGGATATATTGGTCCGAAGCTGGACAAATTTCTGCTCCGATTCGCCGTCAGCGGGCATAATCAATGCTCCAATTCACTTCAATGGAATACAGGCCGAAATTCTACAGCGCATTCTATACATCGCCCAACCGCTTCAGCAAGACAGTAGTACCATGGAATCTCAATTTTGAAAACAAAGTCAGTGCAATTGCACGCGCGTTGGCGTGAATTGCAGGGCTCAACGCAATCATTGAGACAGCGGTCGGTGATGGGAAGTCGTTCGGCGTCCGGCGAGTTTCGCGTCGAGGATTCGCCCCGGCTGCCTTTGTTGTTTAACAGTGCTTCTGCTCAACTCTGCGACTGCTTCACTGTTTCCCCATCGCCCTGATCCACTGCGCTACGAAATCGTGTACGTGCATCAGGCTGGTGGGCGCAGTCACCGTCGTTGCGCTCTGCTGTCCCGGCTCGTGAATCAGCAGCACCGGCCGCGGATCCCACTCTCCGCCGTGTGAGATGCGCTCATCTTCGGCGCTCCAACCCGGCAGCGGCCTCCACATCGCCGTGCGCCATGAGTGATCTCCGTGGACAATCAGCGTAGTCGATGCCCATCGCGGCTGCTTTTCGAGTTCAGCGAGCATCTGGCCAAGCAGACGGTCGCTGTAATCAAGCCCGTCTGCATATGACCCGCCGATTGCAAATGTCCCGGTTCGCCGGTCCCAGAATCCCGGCGGGTGCGGCGCGGGAATATGCAGATAGATAACATCGGCCTGGCTGTTGGCCAGCGTTTCCAGAGCGTGCCCGCTCACGTCTTTGACTGACGCGATGTGGGTCTGTTCGCTCCACGCCGCGTCGTCGGCCCAGGCGCGGCTTGGCCACACAAACTGCTCAACCATCATCCGCAGCGGGAACCACACGTTCTCTTGAAAGCTCGCGTCCTGCGCGGTTGGGCCGCGATCCTGCGCGTCATTGTTGCTCCAGTAGCACTCTGTCGCCACTTTCTCGAATGCCGGGCAATAGGGGAGGTACCAGCCGATCATCGATGTGGTCACGCCATCCCGGGCTGCCAGCCCAATCAGTGAGTTCTCGGCATTGAATTCCTCCCAGTGCTTATCCTTAGCCTTCACCAGATACTTGTTGCTGCTGGTGAATTCAACGTGGGTGACTACGCGGCCCAGCATCAGCGTGGGCACTGCACGGGCGGTTTTGTACGCGATGGGCGTTACGTCGGTGTAGATGGTGCTCTCGGCGCGCAGACGGTCAAAATTCGGCAGGGTGAGCGAGGGGTCGCGAGCCTCAAAGGTCTGCTTGTAACCCAGCTCGTCAAAAAGCACCCACACCAGCCGCGGCCTGTCAGCTGGCGGGGTGGGAATGGGATGCGCGTAAGCCTGCGTACCGGGCCGCCACATCGCTGCGCGCACAATTTGCGCGGTCATCACCATGGCGAAGACGGCAAATCCGGTCAAAATCAAGCTGCCAGCTCTGCGCACTTTGGTTGCAAGCGGATTGAAGCGCCACACCAGCACGACTACGATCGCAATCCATGCCAGGTTGAGCGCAATCACCGCTGCGTTCGGAATGTCGACCGGCATCACGTTCAGATTGCGGACAAACAGCATGGGCGGCAGCAGGGCCACCAGCACCCAGCGAATGGCAGGCCAGCTCTTGAGCCGGCGCAGCGCAGCCATCAGGAAGGCAAACACCATGCCCACAATCAGCATGTCAGTCAGCTGAGCCAGCGCGATCCAGGTCAGCGGCGAAGGCACATGCATGCGGGCATCGCCACCCTGCGAAGTGAGGTCAATGTAGTTGGGGAGCAAAAGAATTGAGGCGAATCCCCACGCCTGGGCGAGGCGCTTCATCATTCGGCCTCATCCTTTGCCTGCGAGCCGGAGCTTATGGCCTCGCCGGCAGCATTTATCCGTTCGAGCACCAGCAACACGCGTTTGTTCGCCAGCTCTTTTCGGTCTATTTGTTTAAAGAACGGCTTGAGCGCGTCAACCAGGTCGGCCTCAGTAAGATTCCCGTACAGCTCATCGCGTCCGCGCAACCACTCCTGGTACATGGGGTCAGACGGCGGCACCCACTCCACCAACAGCCATCGGTTGCCAAGCTCGGCGGCCAGGTCGGCAATGTGAGAGAGCGGCGCTTGCTCGCGCAAAATCAGGTGGTGGATGACGGCCAGCATCAGTACCAGGTCGAACTTGCCGCTCAACCGGTGAAGCAATGAAAGCTGCTCGCGATTGCGCCAGCCGGCCGCCGGCGTGGGCCGCGCAATGTTCGCCAGCATGGGCGTCACGGGTTGTTGTGCGGTTGATGCGGTGCGGAACAGCACTTCAAGCGCGGCGGTGTCGTTGTCGAGCGCCACTACTTTTGCACCGGCTTCGGCCGCTATCAGTGAATAGGTGCCGGTATTGGCGCCGATATCCAGAACACTCGCGGGCTGCAGCCGTTCCAGAACGCCGCGCACAAAAGCCTGCTTGGCTTCAACGTCGGCCGGCTGGTAATGGCTGGCAGTCTGGTTGTATTGGCTCCACTGGCTCGCGTTCTCACCCCCCGCGGCATGGGCGATCTGCTTTTTGAGCCGCGCCAGCCGTTTGTGCAGAATGTGTTTTGCGAGCTCCGGATCGGTTTTAGCTACCGCCGGTTTTGCGCTGCCTTTGCCTTCGAACATCGCCGCCAGGGTTACAACGTCAAGCAGGTCCGGATTGAGCCGTCGCCACAGCGGCAGCGCACGCGCCAGCATGGTTGGCTCATAGCCATCGCGCCAGAAGATGGTTGCCTGCAACGGCCAGTTCAGATACTTTGCCGCCACCAGGGGCAGCAAGAAAGTGCGCACAAACTGCCCGTAAGCCAGCCAGACGGTGGAGTGCGGGTTGCGCGGCTCAAACGACAGAACGTCGACAAATATTGGCCGCGCGCCGTCGAAGACCACGTTCAGAGGGGTTGCATCTTTCAGCGTCCAGCCGGCTTCAATTGCCTTGCCGGCGATGCCCAGCGTCAGCTCCGCAGCGGCCCGCCACTGGGCCGGCGTCCACTCCCACGGGTAATTAATAGGGTTAATGCGCGGATGCCTGAGCCAGAACCCGCCGTCTTCGGCCGAAGATTGAGTTCCACTCGCGCCCGGCTCGGCAATCTCACTCGTTACAAGGTCGCCGCTCTTCTCAAGCTGCGCCCTGAGAGGCGAGTCGAGAAAGCGCTTTGCGTCGGCAGCCGCCGCAGGACGGACCAGTCTCAATGCGCAATCCGCGGTCAACATGAGCTGCCCCGCCGGATCACGAAAGGTCAGTTCACTTTGCGGGAGCCGAACAAGAGCTTGCGGATTGATTTGTGCGCGCTCGATCGTGAAACCTGCCGGAGCTTTCAGGAGTTAGGCGAGCCTTCGCCTTCGCCAACAGCCGGCGCCGCATCTGCTTCCTTTACCGCTGCGCCGCCCTTGTTGAACAAAGAATATATCTTCCGGCGAAGATACCACCCCGCTGCCACAAGCGCAGACCCAGCGGCTTGGATTGCCAGCAGTCCGGTGCCAGGGTCGGCATAAGCGTAAGCGGGCCGCTCAACAAGAATCACGGCGCCCAAAACGATAAGCAATAATGGCAGAATTTTGAGTAGTCTCATTTTTCTTTTTGCGATTTCAAAAACTCCAAGCCGGCGCCTGAAAGTCTGGCGCCTGGATAACAACAAACCGTTCCTGGCGAGTCTCTAATTGACTAGACGCAAGCGGGCCCAACGAAGTTTACCGCGCAGAAACAATAGGTTTTCGTGCCGGCGTGCGCGGCGCCGGTTCCATTCCCGCCCTGGCTTGCTGATTTTTTATGATAAAACGCCTCACCGGAGCCTGCCGGAATCATTCTGCGCCGCACAAATAGCGATCGAAAATTACTTTTTGCCCGCTCGCTTCGGTCAATTATCCTGAGTGAGTTGCAGGTTTTTTGATCCGCCGGTTTCGTTCCCCCATGCCAGACTCGCGTGAGCGACCGGCAGTACCTCGGTTTTTCACCGGGCCGGATAGGTTAATGTGAGACGCCTGCCTGAGAGAGCGTATTGATTTATACCCCGGACAAGCACCCCCCTTATTTGCGCCTCGCCCTGATTACCGCAGGCGCCATCGGGATAGCAGGCTATCACCTGGGCGTCGACGACGGCGGAATCTATATTCCTGCGGCGGAAAAGCTATTGCACCCGGCGCTTTTCCCGTACGGCACTGAGTTTTTCCAGTCCCACGAGCGTCTGTCGTTTTTCGCGCCCACGCTTGCCTGGACCGCCCGGCTCACCCATCTTTCGATCGACTGGACGATCCTGCTCTGGTACGTTCTTACAACCTTCGCGTTGCTGGTTTCGTGCTGGCTGCTGGCATCGGCCTGCTTTACAACGTCGCGCGCCCGCTGGGCTTCGGTGCTGGTTATGGCTACCATCCTGACCATGCCGGCGACGAATACGGGATTGGTGCTGATGGACCCGTACCTGACGGCCCGGTCGTTTTCGACGCCACTTTCGCTGCTGGCGCTGGCAGCACTTTTGACGCGGCGCTATGGGCTGGGCGCGATACTCGTGCTGGTGACTGCGGCGTTTCATCCGCTGATGGCGTCTTACGTGGTTATACCGGCCGCGCTGCTGTGGATGATGGAGCGCAGCCGCGTTTCCGCGCCTGAGCCGGTTCCGGTTTGCGGCGTTGTTCTCAGCATCATCCCCGTCGGCTTCAATCTTGCGCCTGCACAGGGCGCGTACCGCGAAGCGCTCTACTCCCGGGATTTCTTTTTCCTGTCGAGGTGGACGTGGTACCACTGGCTGGGGCTGCTCGCGCCTCTGGCCTTTCTGGTCTGGTTCTGGAAGGGCAATTTTCGCGGCGTAACGCAGCAGTTCAACCGCATGAGCTTTGTCCTTGTTCCGTTCGGCTTTGTTTCCATCGTGGCCGGCGCCATGATCTCTTCAACCCACGATCTCGACATGTATGCACGGCTTCAGCCGCTGCGCTGCTTTCACCTCATCACCTTGATCTTCATGCTGCTGCTGGCAGGCCTCATCGGCGAATACACCAGGGGAAAGAAACTCAGCTGGGTGCTGCCGGCCCTGCTCACCGGCCTCACGGTGGGCATGAGCTACGTCAGCTACGCCAGCTATCCCAACAGCCCGCGCATCGAGGTTCCGGGGCTGTCAACGACTTCAAACGCCTGGCTTGAGGCGACCGGGTGGATTCGCGACAACACGCCTCAAAACGCAATCTTCGCGGTCGATGCCCACTATATAGAAGTTGATGGAGTAGACCTGCACGGTTTCCGCGCGCTTGCCGAGCGGTCGTCGCTGGCCGACTATTACAAAGACGGCAGCGTGGTCACCATCTTCCCCAACCTGGCCACGGAGTGGAAGCAGATGACCGATGCCACCACCGGCCTGAACAGTTTTAGCGCCGAGCAGTTCACCCGTCTGGCCCACCAGTACCCGGTAACCTGGACGGTGATCCACGGCGCCGCGCCCAGCGGCATGTATTGCCCCTACGACCACCAGGGCTACGCGGTTTGCCAGATTCGCGATGCGCCGGGGCTCACAGACCAGAGCTCTTCGATCGCGGCTGCTGGATCAACTCCCAAGACTGACGCCGCGCAGAGCACTTTGGCCCGTTAAGCGCCACTTACGGGGTGCCGTTCAGGCTTAGCTTGGGCGGGAGGGAACTCAGTTGCCCCGCACGCCTGATCCGCTTCCGGATTTATGATGTCGCCATGCCTCAGAGGAAATGGCTCGCGGCAACTGCAACTCTCATATTTTCCGCATTCCTTCTCTGCGCTGCTGCGCCGCACGCGCAAACGCCTGCTCCGGTCAAGGCTGACTCCGTTCTGATTCTCAAAAAAGATCACGTAATGGAGCTGCTCGCGGGCGGCAGGGTGATTCGCACCTATAAAGTCGCCCTGGGCCGTGGGGGGCTTGCGGCTAAGGAACGCGAAGGCGACGGCCGCACGCCCGAAGGCCACTACACCATTGATGAAAAGAATGCGGCCAGCCACTATCACAAGGCTCTGCACATCTCTTATCCCAGCGCCGAAGACCGCAGGCGCGCCGCAAAATTGGGCGTTTCTCCGGGGGGAGCCATCATGATCCACGGCCTGCCTGACGGCATGGGCTGGCTGGGCGATACGCACCGGATGTATGACTGGACGCTGGGCTGCGTCGCCGTTACCGACGCCGAGATCGACGAGGTCTGGAACATGGTGCCCGTCGGCACTCCCGTTGAGATCAGGCCGTGAAGCGCATTTATTAAGGCTCCGCGTCCTTCATATAGGCGGTCGCGTCGGCTTGTGAGATGGCATCCTCAGCAAAGGTAAACGTGCCTTTGTCTCTTATCTCGCGGGCTGCGCGGACCAAGGCTCCCAGAGCGGCGCGGGCCAGGCTTCCACCCACGCTGATTCGCTTGACTCCCGCGGCTCCGAGGTCTTCCACGGTATAGGTTGCTCCCTTCAATCCCATCACAACGTTTACCGGCTTCGGGACCGAAGCACAGACCTCGCGAATGGCGTCGAGGCTGGGCAGGCCCGGCGCGTACAGCACGTCGGCGCCCGCCTCGGAAAAGGCCTGCAGGCGGCGAATCGTGTCATGGAGATCGGCGCGTCCGCAAAGGAAATTCTCAGCCCTTGCGGTTAACAAAAAGTGGGAATTGTGTGTCGCCTCGGCCGCTGCGGCAACCCTCTCAACTGCAAGCCTGAAGTCGTAGATTGGCTCGCCAGCTTCGCCGGAAGAATCTTCGATAGAGCCCGCCGGCCAGACCCGCCTGAGCAGCCAGGCGAATGGTTTCAGCGCACGCATGCGGGCCATGGCCGAAGCCGTTCTGAAGATCGGCGGAGACGGGAAGGTCCGTTGCGTCCACAATCGACTTCGCATTTGCCAGAATCGCATCGCGCGTCAGCGCTTGCGGAGAGTCCTGAAGTCCGGCGTTGAAGGCATAGCCGGCACTGGTAGTGGCGAGGGCCTCAAAGCCGAGCGCTGTGAGAATTTTCGCCGAGCCGGCATTCCAGGGATTGGGGATGACAAAAACTCCCGGCCGCTGGTGCAGAGCCTGAAATACTGCGAACTTTTCTTCTCGTGTCATCGTTCAGTCCTTGTTCGTCAGCCTTCGTTCGAAACAATCCGATTGTGCCATAACGTGAGGAGCCCGTGCAGCCTTCTGCGAGAATAGAAACAGATGATCTCGCTCCAGAATGCCGGCAAGCGGTTCGGTCCGCGCACACTCTTTCTCGAGGCCGACTGGCTTATTCGCAATAACGAGAAGACAGCGCTGGTGGGCGCCAACGGCACCGGCAAATCCACGCTGATGAAGGTGATCGCCGGCCTCGAAACCCTCGATTACGGCACACTGCAAACCACGCGCGGCATCAGCATCGGCTATCTGCCGCAGGAGGGATTGCGGCTCGAAGGCCGTACGGTTTTTGAGGAGTGCCTGACCGTCTTCGACGAGATTCGCGCCATGGCCGGCGAAGTTGAATCCCTGGCCGCGCAAATGGCCGAGCTGGACCACGAAGGCGCCGAGTACGCGGCCGTCGCCGAGCGTTACTCCAACGTGCAGGAGCGCTTCCACAGACTCGACGGATACGCGCTCGATGCGCAGGTGGGCGCCGTGCTCACCGGCCTCGGCTTTGGCAAGCAGGATTGGTCGCGCGACACCGGAGAGTTCAGCGGCGGATGGCAGATGCGCATTGCCCTCGCCAAGCTGCTGCTCGCCAAGCCTTCTCTTTTACTTTTGGACGAGCCTACAAACCACCTCGACCTTGAAACCCGCAACTGGCTTGAGGACTACCTGAAGAACTATCCCTTCGGCTACATCCTCATCTCGCACGACCGGTATTTTCTCGACGTCACCATCGATCGCACCGTCGAAATCTGGAACAAGCGCCTCTCCATCTACCAGGGCAACTTTACCAAGTACCTGTCGCAAAAGGACGAGCGCCGCGCGCAGCTGCAGGCCGCTTACCGCAATCAGAAGATCCAGGTCGAGCACCTTGAAGCCTTCATCAACAGGTTCCGCGCTCAGGCCACCAAGGCCAAGCAGGTGCAGTCACGCATCAAGGAACTTGAAAAAATCGAACGCATCGAGATTCCTGAAGAAGAGCCGGTGATTCACTTCAAGTTTCCGCAGCCGCCGCCCTCGGGCCGCACGGTGGTTGAGGCTGAGGGGCTTTCGAAGAGCTACGGCGAAAAGCAGGTGTTGCAGAACGTGCGCTTCACCATTGAGCGCGGCGACCGCGTGGCGCTGGTTGGAGTGAACGGGGCCGGCAAATCGACGCTCATCAAGCTGCTCACCGGCGTTGAACACCCTACCTCGGGTACGGTCAAGCTTGGCCATAACGTTCTTACCGAGTATTTTGCGCAAGATCAGTACAAGGTGCTCGACCCGGAGTCGCGCATGCTCGACGACATCAGCCGCGCCGCTATCAAAGTGCCTGAGTTGCAGCTTCGCTCGCTGCTTGGCTGTTTCCTTTTCAGCGGCGACGATGTGTTCAAGCCGCTCGGCGTGCTGTCGGGCGGCGAGCGAAATCGATTTGCTCTCGCGCGGATTCTGGTTTCGCCATCGAATTTTCTGCTGCTTGACGAGCCCACCAACCATCTGGACATGCGCGCCAAAGACGTGCTGCTTGAGGCCATCGCCGCATTCAGCGGCACCATTATCTTTGTCTCGCACGATCGCTACTTTATTGATCGGCTCGCCACGCGCGTGCTCGAAGTCGAAAACGGTTCGGTCATATCATACGAAGGCAACTACGAAGATTACCTGCGGAAGAAAGAGTTGATGGCTACGGCTGGGGATTCATCTACAGCGTCCTCCAAAATCGCAAGTCATCCTGAGCGAGCGCAGCGAGTCGAAGGACCTGCGGTTGATTCTCGCCCCACCTCGCACTCCGTTTCCGCTTCGTATCAGGGCACGACTTCAGTCGTGCCGAATATGGACCAAAAAGGAAAAGGGGCTTTAGCCCCTGCGGAATCGTCGCAGGCCGCTACTCCCGGCAACACCATCGTCATCGAAGGCGGCTACGAGCCGGCCGAGGCTTCGCGAACTCGCCGCCTGAACCCCATCAAACAAAAGCAAATGCAGGAACGCTGCGCTTATCTTGAAGAAGAGATTCCGCGCGTCGAAGCGTCAATCGAGCACACTGAGCAGCAACTTGGGGTCTATGTCTCCGCTGGCGAAACGCAGCGCCTCTCGACGCTGGCTGATAATCTTCGCGCGCAGTTGGCCTCGCTCACCTCAGAGTGGGAGGAGCTGACGGTGCAGTTGGAAGGGGCATAACCGATGAAACCCGCTATCAAGAGGATTTGATGACAACGCCACTTTCAGACGAAGTCAAACTCCGCATCAACCTGCTTTTTCGTCCAGACGAAAGAGATTCTGCATCTGCTTTGCTTGCAGACGAGTGCGGAAGCAACCTTCCGTTTCATAGGAACTGCACGCCTGCCGCACTGGACCCGGTTCGTCTTGCAGCCTTGAAACTGAGTGAGGGCGATTTGGCAAAGCTTCGAGAAGCAGTAGACCTCGCCAAGAGCGATTGGCGCGATGTTCTCGTGGCTGCGGGATTTGCCGGCAATGCCGAAGCGCATGAGGAGTGGCTGCCAGATAACTGGAGGAAATCGCGCACATGACCACTACCAAGGAAAAATCCCGCTGCGCCTGGGCTGAGAGCGATCCGCTCATGCGCGAATACCACGACACCGAATGGGGTGTGCCCGTGCGCGACAGCCGCGCGCTATGGGAATTGCTCATGCTTGAAGGGTTTCAGGCTGGTCTCTCGTGGATCACGGTACTGCGCAAGCGCGATGCCTTTCGCAAGGCATTCAAAGGGTTCGATCCCGTTAAGGTGGCCCGCTTCAAAGAAGCGGATATCGCCCGGCTGCTCCAGGATCCCGGCATCATCCGCTCGCGTGCGAAGATTGAGGCAACCGTCAACGCTGCCCGCATTTATCTTGAAATGCAAGAATCCGGCGAAGACTTTGGCTCGTTTCTCTGGGGTATTGTGGGCGGTAAGCCCATCCAGAATGTGGGGCCACTTCCCGCGCAAACACCGCTCTCTGTCGAAATGTCAATGCAGCTCAAGCAACGAGGCTTCAAATTCGTTGGCCCGGTCATTGTCTATGCCTTCATGCAGGCCGCGGGAATGGTCAATGACCACAGCTCGACCTGCTTCCGCCGCTGACTTGCCGCTTCATTCAGGCATAATCGAAATACGATGGCCCTTTTGTGGAACCCTGAGAGCTGGTCGCAACGGCTCGCGGAACTTGAAGCTCAATCCGGCGATATTAAAGAAGCTCCCCTGCGTCGCGACGTGCGTTCGCTGGGCATGCTGCTGGGCGAAGTGCTGCGCGAGCAGGCCGGCGACGACCTGTTTGAGCACGTTGAAGCGCTGCGCCAGGGCACCATCCGCCGCCGCGATGCCGAGGCCCATGGCCGCGATGAAGATGCCGGCCGCCACGGCGCGGCCGCACTCGAACTGGTTCACTCCATCCCCGCCGAGCGCGCCATTCTGCTTACGCGCGCGTTTGCGTTTTACTTCGAGCTCATCAATCTTGCTGAAACAAACCACCGCAAACGCCGCCGCGTGGCCCTGCGCCTGAACGGTCAGGCCGGCCGCCAGCGCGGGTCTCTTGAAGGTACCTTGTGTGAAATGCGCCGGGTGGGTATCGGGGCCAGCGAAGCTCTCGAATGGCTGCGCCGCGTGCTTATCGTTCCCGTCTTCACCGCGCACCCCACTGAGGCCGCGCGCCGCACCGTGATGTTCAAGCGGCGGCGCATCGGTGAATTCCTCGAGGCCCTCGATCGCATTCCCGTCCCCGAGCAGGACATTGCCATTCTTGAGCAGCTCGTGCTCGCTGAAATCACCGGCCTGTGGCAGACCGACGAAGTCCGCTCGCGCCGGCCAACAGTCTACGACGAAATCAAGATGGGGCTCGACTACTACGATGTTTCCATCTTTGAAACGCTGCCGGGGCTCTATCGCGAAATCTCCCAGGCGTTGCGCGCGGCCTACGATCTCGACATTGAACCGCACGAGCTGCCGCTGCTGGTTCGCTTCGGCTCGTGGATTGGTGGCGACCGCGATGGCAATCCCTTTGTTACGCCCGAGGTGACCAGCGACGCAATTCAACTCGCCCGCGGCCACCTGCTGCTCCACTATCAGCGCCGGCTCGACGTGATCATCGACCTGCTGACCACCAGCGCCCAGCAACGCACGGTGAGCGACGAGCTGCTGGCGCGGCTGAACGCTTACGTGGCCCAGGTGCACACGCCTGAGGCGCAGGTCTTCGGCGCGCAATACGAGTTTGAATACTATCGCCGTTTCGCTATCTGCCTCAAAGCCCGCATTCAGCGGACCCTCGGCGAGACGGGCCATCCGCATACCCGCGGCGAGGCGTTGCCGGTTACGCCCTTTACGCTTTCGCGCGAACACGACAAACTGACCCAGGCGCTGCCTCCTTATGGCTCTTCACGGGAGTTTCTTGACGATCTCGAAACACTGCGCGCGTCGCTCTCGGCCAACTGCGGCATTCGCATCGCCCGCACGCTTATCGATCCGCTCATTCTCGAGGTGCGCACTTTCGGACTGCATCTGCACACGCTCGACGTTCGCCAGCATGCGCGCGTGCACGCGGCGGCGCTGCAGGAAGCGATTTCAGATACCGTCGCGCCGTCGCTGCCCAGCGGTCTCTCTGCGCAAACTTCAAGCGTGCTTGAAACATTTCGCGTGATCGCCGAGGTAAAAGAGGGCAGCTCGCCCGAATCCATCCGCCAGTACGTCATCAGCGGCGCTTCCACGGTTGACGATGTGCTCGCCGTGGTCCGCCTGGCGCGCCTGGGCGGTGCTCATGTTGAGGGTCGCGGCGCTGACCCCGGACTTATGCCTGTCCCGCTCTTCGAATCAATCGAAGACCTGCGCAATGCGCCCGGCGTTTGCCGCGAACTTTGGAGCCGCGCCGATTACCGCAAGCTGATTGCCAGCTGGGACAACTGGCAGGAAGTGATGCTGGGCTACTCCGACTCAAACAAAGACGGCGGCATGCTGACTTCGACGTGGGAGATTTTCCGGGCGCATCGCGATCTGCACGTGGTGGCGCGCGAGGCTGGTATCAAGCTGCGGCTCTTCCATGGCCGCGGCGGCACGGTCGGCCGCGGCGGAGGGCCCACGCATCGCGCCATCTTTGCGCAGCCCTTCGACGCTTTTGATGGCCAGCTTCGAATTACCGAGCAGGGCGAAGTGCTCAACTTCAAATATGCCGATGAAGTGCTGGCTGAGCGCAATCTTGAGCTGATGATTGCCGCTTCGCTTGACGCGCTTGCCCGCCCTAACGCGCGCGATCCGCAGGGCCACTTCACAGGCGTGCTCAAGCCTGAGTGGGAGTCCGCGTTCAACGAGCTTTCAGACCTGGCCTACGGCTGCTATCGCAAACACATCCTCGAAGATCCCGACGTGGTGACTTACTTTGAGCAGTCCACGCCCGTCGGGGAGCTTGAGAATGCCAAGATCGGCTCAAGGCCTGCGCGCCGGAATGCATCGCCGAAATTATCCGATCTTCGCGCCATTCCATGGGTCTTCGGCTGGACCCAGTCGCGGCTGCTCGTTCCGGCATGGTTCGGCGTTGGCTATGCCGTGGAGCAGTATCTCGGCGAGACTTCCGCACCGTCCGCCGATCGGCAGGCATTGCTGCGCACCATGGCCAGGGAGTTTCCGCTCTTTATCGACCTTATTCGCAATGTTGAAATGGCGCTGGGCAAAGTCGACCTGACTACCGCGCGCCTCTACTCCGCGCTGGTTCCCGACGCTGCGCTTCGCGAGCGCGTGTACGACTTGTTCGAGGCTGAGTTTCATCGCAGCGTGCGGGCCGTTCTCGCCGTCACCGGGCAAACCGAGTTATTGCAGTCAAACCAGGTGCTGGCGCGCTCTATCAAGCTGCGCAACCCGTATGTTGACCCCATGCACCTTATCCAGGTGGACATGCTGCGCCGCAAGCGCGCCGGCGAAGACACGCCTGAAGTGAACCGTGCAATCGCCGCGACCATCAGCGGCATTTCCGCTGGGCTGCGCAACACGGGCTGAGGCGCGACCAAGCCGGCAATGGCAGCGAGAGCAATACAATGCACAGTTGGGGTATTGGCCTTAAGTGAAAGCGCAATCCAATTCCGCTCGCAATGGCCTGATGTGCGTGGCAATTTTTACTGCCTGTTATTGGGCTGCCTGGCCTGTTGCTGAAATGGGCTTCATCGACGATTGGTCGTACATACGGTCCGCGCAAGTGTTTGCGCAAACGGGTCATTTTGTATACAACGGCTGGGCAACCGCCATGCTCGGATGGCAGATCGCCTGGGGCGCGCTTTTCGTGCGCCTGTTCGGTTTCTCTTTTATGGCGGTCAAGCTATCCACTCTGCCCTTGGCGATGGCAGCCCTGTTTCTGTTTCATGCCATCCTGGTGCGCTTCGGATGTACGCCGCGCAATGCAGTGGTCGGCTGCCTCACGCTGGGGCTTTCGCCATTGTTTCTACCACTTGCCGCCAGCTATATGACCGATATTCCGGGCGTGTTTGTGATCGTGCTCTGCCTTTACTGTTGCCAGCGCGCTGTCAGTGCCGAAAGCCAGGCGGCTGCCATAACCTGGCTCTGTGCTGCCGCGGCCTCAGATGTGGTGGGCGGAACGGCGCGGCAGATTGCATGGCTGGGCGCTTTGGTGATGGTGCCTGCCACGGCGATCTTTCTGCGCCGGCAACGCTGGGTGCTTCTCTGCGGGCTGGCGTTATGGATAGGCTCCTTGGCGGCGATTTTCTGCTGCATGCATTGGTTTGGATCGCAGCCGTACTCGCTGTCCGAGTCCATATCAATTCCATCGCCGATCGTCAGCGGGCTGGTGATTGGCTTTTGGGGCATCTTTGGCGAATTGCTGTGCCTGGCACTGGTTGTGTATCCGCTGCTCATGCCGTGGCTTCCGCGGCTCCGCGAATTCTCAAAGGCGAGGCTGGCTATTGTTGTGGCGATTCTGGCCGTGTGGACCGGCTTTCAGTGGGTGTGGGGCTGGATGCTGCCATGGCGGCCGCACCTGCTGGTTTCGGAGTTCGCTCGAGCGAGAGATGCCGGGTTAAGCCCTCCTGAGACTTCCAGTTTCTTTCTGCCTACGGCATTTCGGTTGCTGCTTTCAGCGGTGGTGGTCGCCACGGTGATTGCGTTGTTTGCAGCGCGGCCGAAGAATCTGCGGCTCGCTGCGATTCTGTCCAAACGCACTTTCTGGCTGTTAGGGCCGTTTTCGATCGCGTATTTCGCCATTCTCATTCCACGAGCAACGGTGGTGTCGGCATTTGACCGTTACATGCTGGGCGTAATGCCCATGGCCATTATTCTTCTCATTCAATTCCATCAACGACGTATCGCGCCAAACCTGCCTGCCGGTTCGGTGATCGCCCTGGTTATTTATGCGGCTCTTGCCGTTGCGGGCACGCATGACTGGTTTGCATGGCAGAGGGCGCGGCTGGCTGCGATTGACGAAGTGCTTGCCGCTGGCGTGCCGCGCAATCAGATTCAGGGAGGACTTGAATACGATGGATGGACGCAGACTGAAGATGGAGGCCACGTGAACAACGAGTTTATTCGGGTGCCACCCGGCGCGTACGATCCAAATCCAAAGCTCCCGCACGTCGCGGCCGATTGTCGGCTCGAATTTGCATCTTTAACGCCGGATGTAGTTCCCAAATACACGGTCGCATTCAGGCCGAAACCGTGCCTGGCGCCATCGAATTTTCCTCCCGTGGAGTTCCACGCGTGGCTGCCGCCGTTCAGCAGAACGATTGTGGTTCAGAAAATTCCCGGCTCGTGAGATGTAAAGTGGTTGGATATTTCTGCGCGGCTGCTTCTCAAAAATCCGGGTTGGAGATGATGGCGGCCTCTACTGGTTTTCCTGAGCCGCCTCAGAGCCGATGCCATCCTGCCGGAAATCGAACTGCACCTGCCACGCGCCGCCAGCTCCCGCGGCAAATTTCCACTGCCGCGCCGCGTCAACAGCCACCCGGTTGAAGTAATTGCTTCTGCTCGGCGATTGAAGCACTGCGCCTGTCACGTTGCCCGCGGGGTCCACGGTCACGCGCACGCCCACGTCCACATGCCCGCGAATCGACTGCTGTGCCGCGGGCAGCAAATCGGGATTCACTCGCCGCAACACGCCGTGACTCCCGCCGCCGGGCAACGCTGAGAATGCCCCGGGACTTGGCTTCGTCTGCGCTGCTGCCTGCCGGTTCGGCGTTGATGGTGAGGGCTTTTCTGGCGCAGTCTGCGGCGCTGCTGTTGAAACGGAATCACTCGCCGAAGTTTGCTGCGCGCCGCTCTTTGTTGCCGTCGCCGGAAACCCAGTCTTGCGTACTATCAGCGCGGCCCCGGCTAAAACCACCACCGCTGCTACGGCAATCAGAGCTGCCTTCCAACTGCCTGTGCGTGTGCCTGGCTCCTGCGGTTTGGCTTGCTCTGTTTTCCGCGCCTCAAACAGGGGAGTGGATCTACGATCGAGCATCGCTCTCAACTCAACGAGCGTGCACCGCTGTGCCGGGTTCACGCGCAAACAGGCCCTGGCGATTTGAGCAAACGGCTCCGCAATCCCTGCGGGAATTGCCGGATCCTCGCCGGTCCACGGTTCCCACCGTGCGGGCTTCTGCGTCAGTGCCGCAACGAGCGTCATGCCCAGCGCCCACACATCCACGGCCTGCGTGACAGGGCCGCAGCCCAGTTCCGGTGCTTCATACGGGCTCGTTTCGGGCATGCTCGTCTCAGGCACAACCATCTCAGCCGGCTCCGCTCGATAGTCCTTGTCAATGGGGGTGCAATCCCTTGAGAGCTTCAACCGGTCGCCAACTACCAGGATGTTCGATGGTTTGAGCCGCCCATGCACATAGCCCTTCGTGCCCAGAAACTCCAGCGCATCGAGCAGCGGTGCGAGCATCGCACGGGTCTCGTCCGGAGTTAAAGATCGCGCAGGAAGAATCTCGTCGAGAACCTCATCGGCGAACTCCATGATCTCGTAAACAAAATGGGAGTCGTCAATCTGGCAGTGGCCGCAATCGAAGGTGCTAATCAGATTCTTGTGGCTGAGCTGCCCAGCCGCGATCCATCCGGCCAGGCGAAGTTCAGCATCGGGCGCGCCGGCGGCTACCAATTTGAATGCAGCCATTCGCGGCGGGTCGTCGTCGTACGCAGTCAGGTAAACGGCGCTCGATTTCGAGCCTCCTAACCTGCGCAGAAGCCGAAACCGCCCGTTGACAACCCGTCCTTCGAGTTGGGTGAGATCCTCCGCGGCGTCCATTGCATCAATCCCTCGGGCCGCCGCTTGCCAGCTTTCATTGCAAACAGGCAGGGCGATCCGGCACGCCTCTATTTTAGGCCCGCCTGGGTGAGTTGATGCGTGATCTACTCTGCCGCGGCGCTCGGTCAGCCAGTCAATTCGTGGCATCGCCTGGCCGAAGACAAGGTCGCCTGGCTCGCATTTGAGTTGCATCCTCTCAAATCTTAATGCCACTTTGCTTGCCACGTGACGCCCGGCGGGTCTAGGCTATTTGCATGCGTCGATGTCGCTAACACCGTGCCTGGTGCAAGCTCCGATGCCGATGTGCGCCTGATGGCGCGCGCTTTTTTCCTACCCGACAGGCTGCACCGTTTCCTCAACCATCGATATTTCAGCGCTCCGGGCGCATTGTCCCCGGACAAAGGAGATTTTTCAAAATGGCGCGCATTGCTGCAAACGTGACTGAACTGATTGGCAAGACCCCTCTTGTGAAACTTAACCGCGTAACCGCCGGGCTTGGGGCAACCGTTGTCGTCAAGCTCGAGAGCCAGAACCCCGCCTCCAGCGTGAAAGACCGGATCGGCTTTGCCATGATCGAGGACGCTGAGCGGAGAGGCAAAATCACGCCCGGCAAAACCGTCCTGATTGAGCCCACCAGCGGCAACACCGGCATCGCACTCGCTTTTGTGGCTGCCGTCAAAGGCTACAAGCTCATCCTCACCATGCCTGAGACCATGAGCCTTGAGCGCCGCGTCACTCTGCTCGCCTATGGCGCCGAAATTGTTCTTACGCCCGGTCCCAACGGCATGAAGGGCGCTATCGCCAAGGCCAACGAGATTCTGGAGAAGACGCCGGACGGCTACATGCTGCAGCAGTTCGACAACCCGGCCAACCCGGCCATCCACTTGTGGACGACTGGCCCCGAGATCTGGGACGACACCGACGGCGAAGTCGACATTCTCATCTCCGGCATCGGCACTGGCGGCACCATTACCGGTGTCTCGAACCACATCAAGCCCAAGAAGCCATCGTTCAAGGCCATTGCCGTGGAGCCGACTGACAGCCCGGTGCTGAGCGGCGGCAAACCCGGCCCGCACAAGATTCAGGGCATCGGCGCAGGCTTTGTGCCCAGCGTGCTCGACACCAAGGTCATCGATGAAGTGGTGCAGATAACCAACGATGAAGCTGTGGAGACGGCTCGCCGCCTGGCGAAGGAAGAAGGGCTGTTTGTGGGCATCAGCTCCGGTGCGGCTGCGGCTGCGGCGCTCAAGGTTGCAGCACGGCCCGAGAATGCGGGCAAGCTGATTGTGGTTGTGCTGCCCGACTTCGGCGAGCGCTACCTCTCGAGCGTGCTCTTTGAACCGTTGCGCCAGCAGGCGCTCGCGCTGCAGGCCGAGCCGATCGCGGTAACGGCGTAAAGAAGGCAGGGAACAAAGGAGCAAGGGAACAAGGATCTTAACCGCCTGATATTTGTATGTTGGGCTGCAAGCTTCTTGTTCCCTTGTTCCCTTGCTCCCTCGTTCCCTATGTCCCTGTTTTCCCGCATTCGCGAAGACATCCACTCCGTGCTGGAGCGCGACCCCGCTGCGCGCTCCACTCTCGAAGTGCTGCTTTGCTATCCGGGTCTCTGGGCGGTGTGGATTCATCGCGTATCGCACAAGTTGTGGCGGGCCAAACTCTACCTGCCCGCGCGTCTTGTCTCGCAGATCGCCCGCTTCTTCACCGGGGTCGACATCCACCCGGGCGCGCTGCTCGGCCGCCGTCTCTTCATCGATCACGCTGCCGGCGTGGTGATCGGCGAGACCGCCATCGTCGGTTCCGATGTCACCATGTACCAGGGTGTCACGCTCGGCGGCACTGGCAAGGGCAACGGCAAGCGCCACCCGACCATTTGCGACGGCGTCTTCATCGGCAACAACGCCAACATCCTGGGCAATATTGCCATCGGCGAAAACTCCCGCGTCGGCGCCGGCTCAGTCGTTCTTAATGACGTGCCGCCCAACTCCACCGTTGTCGGCGTGCCCGCGCACATTGTCTACCGCAACGGCGAGCGCGTACTCATCACCGACCCGCACGACGTCAAAGACCCGCTCTCTGACGCGCTCATCGCGCTCTCAGTCCGTGTGGAGGAGTTGGAAGAACAGTTGTGCGCGCGCGACCATCGCGTGTCAGATCGCCTTCAAGACCGCCGCGCCCAGCCTTTTGCCAATGAGGAAGCCGAGCGCTCAGCCTATCGCACAGAGATCGAGCAGCAGGGCGCTTATGTCTCCATGGGCGAAGGCATCTAGAAAAATAGGCTTCTCGCGGCTTAAGGCACTAAATTACGTAATCCTCATCACAACTGGCCCGAAAGGCCGACCCCTAGAATCAATTTACCTTTTTTGCGAGTGGAGTTGTGGCGGCGAAAGATCAGGCCGGAAGAGTGGTCTGTCTGTCCGCAGGCCGCTGACACGGCCTGCGGGCAGTGCTAACGCAAAGGAGGTGAGGGCATGGATGAGAAATCGTCCTGGATGCGAGCTGCCATAACCATCGCCATTGACTGGGGGTTCATTACTGCGCTCGTTATCCTCGTCCTCGCGCTACTGCTCAAGTAGCCAACCCCCGGCCGGGGTCCACTCCCTGCCGGGATAAGCCAAGTATAGCAAAATGGCGCGTAATGATCTTTTCAACCGCCGCTCGCTGGTCGATTCGCTAATCTCCCGCCGCCGTCAATGCCAGCCGCGCCAACTCCTTGAACGTCCCGCGCAACTCATCGGGGCTGTGCACCACGATTCGCCGGCCAGCGCTCAGCAGCATTGCCGCAACCATCTCCAGCCGATCGCGCGCACAGCGCAACCGCGTTCCGCCGTTCTCTTGCTCAATTGCCACCCTCCACATCGCAAATATTTGTTGCGCTTCCTCAATCGGCAACTCGATCCATACATCGATCCGGTACTGCGCCTGGATGAACGGCATGCTGGTCTGCATGTAACGCCGCGCCTCGAAATCGGCGGGCCTCTTGAACTTGCCCGCGCCCATCGCCAGCTCCGATACGCGATCGAGCCGGAAGGTGCGCATCGCCTTTCGCGTAAGACAGTAACCGATCAAGTACCAGCGCCCGTCGGTATGCATCACCGCATACGGCTCAATCTGCCGCCTCGTTCGCGCGCCCTCACGCGACTCGTAATCGAACCGCACCCGCCGGCCGAGGCGAATGGCCGATGCCGCGCCAATCAAAGACTCTACCGAAGTCGTAACCACCCACGGGCCCGGCTCAATGGCCACTACGTCGTCCACGGTCCTGATGCTCTCTCGCAGCGCTTCAGGCATCACGCGCCGCAGCTTCGCCAATGCGCCTTCGGTGGCCGGTGCAAACGCTGAAAGCCCGACCTGGCGCAGTGAATGCAGCCCGAGGGACAGCGCAAACGCCTCCTCATTGGTCAGCAGCAGCGGGGGCAACCTGAACCCCGGCTTCAACCGATACGCACCGCCTACGCCCCGCGACGACTCAACCGGAATGCTCAAATCCTTGAGCCGCACCATGTAGCGCTGCACCGTGCGCAAGTTTACCTCAAGCCGCTCGGCCAGCTCCGCTCCAGACACAAAGTCGCGCGCCTGCAAAACCCCCAGCACTGTCAGCACACGCATGATCGGGTCGTAAGTCACAGCCTTTATCCTGCATTTAATTTACGACAAGTTCTGTCGGGAATTGCCGCTATCTTCAATCGTGAGCCTTGAAGGGCCATGGAGGCCCCAAGGGCACATGGAGGTTTGACATGACAACTGCAACAGGAACCGTAAACGTGGTCTCCGCCGAAGAGCTGCTCAAGAACTGGCAGGGCCACCGCAGGCTCACGCGCCGCACCATTGAGGCGTTCCCTGAAGACAAGCTTTTCAACTTTATTTTGGGGGGCATGCGGCCATTCGCGGTAATGGCCTCGGAGTTTATCGGCATGGCCGTGCCCATTGTCGACGGCGTGGCCACCGGCAAGTGGGTGGAGTACGGCGGTGGACCCAAGCCCACCACCAAAAGTGAGATTCTCGAAGTCTGGGATCGCCAGACCCGGGAGCTCGACGAAAAGTTCCCCACCATTCCGCCGCACCGCTTTGCCGAAGTCGATACGGCGTTCGGGCAGTGGACGATGCCGGGAATCGCGATGATTCAATACGCCATCGACAACGAGATTCATCACCGCGGCCAGGGCTTTGTCTACCTGCGCGCCCTGGGCATTGAGCCGCCGCACTTCTGGGAGCGCGACTAAGCGCGAGTGCGATGCCAGATGAAACGAAAGTGGATGCCCCATCCCTGGCGCGTCTTTGTTCTTGCGCCAAGGGTGGGGAATCACGACTCACCGTTCACCGTCCACGAACCGAAAACTATTGACGCGTCAACGCACCCTGGAGAATCAAAAGCCTGTACGTCCGCGGGCTTCGAGGGTACTGTCATGGCCGCCGCCGAAATGAGTTTCCTGCACAAGCAACTGGAGGAGCGCAAGCGCCGCCTTGAGGCGGTTGTTGCGCATGCGCCCGATGACGCGAGCCTTGAGGCGCTGCTGCGCGAGGTGGATTCGGCGCTCGATCGATTTGCAGCCGGCACCTACGGCATTTGCGAGATGTGTAATGACACCGTGGAGCGCGACCGGCTGCTCGCCGATCCGCTTATTCGCTACTGCCTCGACCACCTCAGCAAGCTCGAGCGCGCCACGCTGCAACGCGATCTTGACCTGGCCTCGGAACTGCAGCGCGGCCTGTTGCCGCCTGCCGGCCTCACCGTCGACGGTTGGGAGACGAGCTATCACTACGCTCCACTCGGGCCGGTCAGCGGCGACTATTGCGACCTCTATCCATATAACGGGCAGCTCTTTTTCATGCTTGGCGACGTCTCAGGCAAGGGCGTGGCTGCTTCGATGCGGATGACGCAGCTCCACGCGCTCTTCCGCAGCCTGATCGGCATGGGCCTTCCGTTGAGTGAAATTGTGGTCCAAATCAACTGCTTCCTCGCGAGCAGCGGGATCGCCGGGCAATACGCCACGCTGGTTTGCGGGCGCGCCAGCGCTCAAGGCGATGTGGAGATTTTCAACGCCGGCCACTTGCCCGTGATCGCCGTTCAGCAACGCAATGTGCGATTGCTCGAGTCAACGGCGTTTCCGCTGGGAATGTTTCGCGATGCTACGTTCAGTTCATCCCAGGTGCAACTGAGCGCGGGCGATTTGCTTTTTCTCTTTACCGACGGCTTCTCTGAAGCCAACGGAGATGACGGCGAGTACGGCGTGGAACGCGTAGCGAATCTGGTGTGCCGCCTGGGTGCGTGCCGCGCGGCTTCGGTCATCGCCGCGGCTCTCGAAGACCTGCGCTGCTTTGCCGGCGCCAACCCCGGTGTGGACGATGTGACGCTGCTGGCGATTCGGCACGCCGCATAATTTCGTTACGCCTCGCGCATGAGCTGCGCAAATTGCGCGGTAAGTTTTTCAAACTTGTCTTTATTGCACACTTTGCAAACCGTAGGCATGCGACGGCCTATAAAGAGCGTCAAACTGCCCTTGCATTTGGTGCAATGAGCGAATTCGATGCTCGCTCGCAGGGGCTCATCGAGTTGAGCGTTCAGCTTAGCGGCAATGTGCGCAAGTTGCGATCGGTCAAAGCGCCAGGATATCGTCAACGATCGGAGATTGGGGAATGACGAAGCAATGAATGAGATATCGTCGTCTTCCAATTGCATGTTGGTGACTTCAAGCACTCTGAGCTTCGATAGCTTTGCGATCGGCTTAATTGATTGCAGGCGAAGAGGCGGGTCCATACTGCCGCGATTGCCCGACAAGCGCAATTCAGTCAGGTTTTGTAATGCTTCAATCCCTTCTATGTCCCGAAGCTTTGGGAGATCGTAGAGGTAGAGAGTCTCGAGCCAATCCATCTTGAGCACGGGCTTGATGTCAGTGATCTTGTTGGCATATTCAATTTTGAGAATTGAAGTGGATCGCAGCTTTTCAATGCCTTCCAGCGATTTAATTTTCAGATAGTACAGGCGAACCTCAGAAGCTTTGCATCGCGAAGTAATCGCGCTCCAGGCTTTGTCGCCGATGCTGCGCAAATCGAGCGCGTCTGAGTTTTCAAGGGCTTCCTGAGAGAAGCCCGGCTCCATATAGATCATCACTGGCTGCATATGCTGATGAGTGTAGATCAACAGTGCGCGGCGGCGCATCGATGTTACAGCGATGCGCATCGGCCGCGAAAACCGGTGGGCTGATTCAAGCTTCTGCGTCGTCGGAGCAATCGTCGGGACCGAGGTCGAGGGCGTCGTTGGAGGCGAAGCGGTAGCTGGCCATGACGGTTTGCAGGGTCTGAAGCATGACGGAGGCTCTGCCTTTTGAGAGCCGGTTTGCGGCCATCGCCTGGAGGATCTGATTACCGATGAGGGGGATGTCGGAAGGTTCGGAGATCTGCTCGATTTCGAACTCCGACTCGGCGGGTTTGGAGACGCGCCGGGGAGACTTTTGCGGGCCGCGATAGTAGCAGTAGGCGCTGCCGCGCATGGCGGGTGACTTGCAGGTTCGGCCGTTGGTCATAATGTGGCGACAGGTTTTGGAATAGAACATAGGTGATTCTCCTTTACGGGCGGAATCGGGTAGTACCCCTCCCCCCTGTTCCGATACCCCCGGCCTCTGCTGAAAGTCTCAAAGTCTATTGGTATCAGCGTGATAGAGGGTAGACTTGGTTGCCAGGTCTATTGTTATCAGGGCTTTAGGATGTGTAGGTCCGCCGAACTCCGGCCTGAAAAGTTGATTTCTGAATTAAGGATAGTGCGGCGCGGGGATAAAACCGGCAAGGGGAGTGGCGATGCAAGTCTTTTGGAATGAGAGCTAGGAAGGGGAATTTGGCGGAGGGGGATTGACAAGGGAAAAAGTGCGTCGGTGTTCGAGGTCACTCTTTTGAGGAAACAGGAGTGAATAGAATGAGTGCGCCTTCTTTGCGAGTGGGAACGCGGTAGCGAAAGATCAGCCCGGAAGATTGGGCTGTCGGTCCGCAGGCCGCTCGAACGACCTGCGGGCCGTTTAACGCAAAGGAGGTGAGGGCATGGATGAGAGATCGTCCTGGATGCGGTTTGCCGTTACTATCGCCATTGACTGGCGGTTCGTGCTGGCAATCGTCTTCCTTGTCCTCGCGCTACTGCTGAAGCAGTAGCTAACCCCGGGCAGGGTCCACTCCCTGCCGGGATGAGATCAGTATAGCGCGGTTTTGGGTTGGTGGATGGACGGTTGCGCGTGCCCGAGCGGGCTGAGTTTAACGCCGGCCCATTGAAAACGCGGCGTACGGGTGGGACAATGAGGCATGGGTACGACCCTACGCAAATACACGAGTTTCGACGAGATGAAGGCCGACGAGTATCGTTACTGGCAGAGTCGGCCCGTGCATGAGCGGATGGACGCGGTGGAGGAGATGATCCGCACCGCCTATGCGCTGAAAGGTTGGGAGATCGAGCCCGATGTACCAAGATTACAAAGACCTTTTGTCCGTCTTCAATGCCCATGGCGTTAGATAGATATTTGGGAGAGTCGCCGACTTGTCGCAGTCAGTAATTGGCAGCCATTGACTCGTCGAATGGGAGAATCAAAGTGCGTTCCGCTTCGATCTCTTCCTGTCTCCTTTTTCTTGACCCACTCTTTCGATCACGCTTGCCGATAGAAACAGGGACGCCAAAATGACTGGCCGCTTCCGACATGTCCATTCGCAACAATCTGGTGTCTCCGAGTCGGATAGCTTCTGAGGGGCGTCTCGGAGCGTAGCGGAGCACCCTGATAACCTGTGCTGCCACCGCACGGGCAAGCGGCGGAGGGACCGCGTTTCCGATTTGTCTTGCTCCATGCCATTTGGTCTGGTGAAAACGGAACCAGTCCGGAAAGCCATGGAGTCGGGCCATTTCGCGAACCGTTATACAGCGCGGGTATGCGTAATGTATCGGCCTGGGGCTCGTGAATGCTCCCCTTGACGAGTCCGTGCCCGCCCTTAATGTGTTGCTAAGTCCATCGGCAGGCAGTTTGTAAAAGCGAGATATTGGTTCCACTTCTCCCGGTAGTGTAGCTTCGAATCGTCGCCTCGAAATCGATGTGTGGACGGTACGCAGGCTTGACGTCATCAAGTGACGATTCCATTTACGCATATAACCAAAGTGCCAGGACGCGCTCCCGACGCAATGCATCTCTTTCCCGTATCTAGCGGGGTTTCCCCATCCGGTTGCCAGAACTTCGTCGCTCTGCATCAGCGCGTCGATTTGTTCAGCGTCGGGTAAATCGCCCAGTGCGTCCTGGCAGGTCGGTCCCTTGGCGAGTAAGCTGCACTTTTCCGCATCCGCTGGCCGGAAAGCTGGGGCCGGGTACTCTGGCAATGGGTAGCCTTTCCGCGCGCCCATGAGTATCAAGCGCTCACGATGTTGAGGTACGCCGAACTCCGCAGCGTCCAAGACTTGCCACGGCAAGCGCATCCGGTATCCCAGGCCTTCGAACTCTTCGATTAACTCTTCGAGGAGTCGCCGGTGCTCGCCGACCGTCAGGCCTTTGACGTTCTCGAAAACAAAGTAAGAGGCCTTCAGCTCGGACACAATTCGGGCAAATTCGCGGACGAGGCTATTCCTCGGATCGTCAAGTGCCCGGTGGCCGATCAAAGAGAATCCCTGGCACGGAGCGCCACCAAAAACTACGTCAACGCGGCGGCGGCCAATTCCTGCCCGCCGCCTGATTTGATCTCCGGTGAGGCCAACAACCGACTCGGGAAAAATCGTGCAGCGAGGGAAATTGTATTCGTGGATTGCGCAATGGATGGGATCGATTTCAACGGCGGCGACAATGTCGAAGCCGGCCTGTTCGAAGCCCAAGCCAAGGCCTCCGGCGCCGGCGAATAAGTCGATTCCAATTGGTCGTGGCAAGCGCAGTCTCCAGCCTTCAAATATGAGCTTACGCGGTTTGGGGTCAGTTGTCGATCGGATTTTTTCCGGGCGGTCCCAGAAAAGAACGAAGTTGCGCAGCTAGGCGATCCTGGGATTTTGTTTCACATTGCCAGAGGGTCAGGACGCCCCATCCAAGGTTTCGCAGAGCGCGCCTATTGCGCGCGTCCTTTGCACGATTTTTTCCCAGTTTTGGCAGCCAGAACTCTTGTCGGGATTTAGGCGGACGGCCAATGCGGCACCCGTGCGCATGCCAAAAGCAGCCGTTTACGAAGATTACCTTTTTGCGCGTCGGAAGGACGATATCGGGAGTTCCCGGAAGGTCCCGACGATGCAGTCGAAACCTATATCCGAGGGCGAAGAGGAGACGACGCACCATCAGTTCCGGCGCAGTGTCCTTCCCGCCGATCCGGGACATCAGCGCGCTGCGGCTTTCAGGTGACCGGTTATCTGCCATGGTCCCAAAATGAACATTGAGAGGTAAAAACCTCTGAATGCCGTTTACGCTTTACACAAATGGTACCAAGAAAAGAATCGGAAAAACCCGTCGTTATCGAGTACCTCTATCACATGTATGAAAGGGGTAAGCTCCCTGATGGACTAGTTACAAGTGATCAAATAGTAAAGGCAATAAGGTTTACAAAGGCGCGGTTGGGTACGGCGAATCCTGCCAATTTTCTCAAGGACATTGTTCGCACAGAAAATGCGAATTCGATCTGGCCCGAGAAATTGACAAAGGAGAGGATTACAGCGCGCCAGCGCTATGGGTCAAAGCGAGTCTTCCAGTTCATAGAATTCGTCAAAGGACAGAAAGAGCCGTTCCCTGACCGATTTTCCATCGACGACGAAACAGCAGTCCACGAAATCCAGTCGGCTTCATTGCCTTTCGCCGCTCGGCAGATGGGCAGAACTGAGGAGTCGTGGCTGACGCAGGTTGTCGTTAATTTGCGGCTGATAGAAACTCAGCTTTCGATCTTTTCCCCACTGCGTGGCCGAGTGCGGGATGTGACGCACCTGCAGATGGGAATGAAGACCCAGCCCGAAATTGATGCTGTTTTTCTAGCGAGCTATGGCGCGTCCGAAAAGCTGAAATCTGCGACCGAACTCCATATGCTGGTCACCTGCGAGGCGAAGCAGATAAAACAGCGCATTCTTGAGGATCAGATCAGAGAGCAGGTTGCAATGGCATTGGAAGTAACCAGGGATATAAGGAATCCGAGCATAAATGCTGTTAAGCCAATGGCATTGAAAGTCGTGGATCATAGTTTTACCGGCGGGACGGAAAAGGCGATCTATATCGTGGAATTCCGCCATGTGGACCGAGAAGACTTCAGCGCGAAGTGGAAGGATTCGGGCTCCTCAGAGGAACGCCTCTACTCGATGCCGCTAGAAGCGGTCTCGAAGACGATCTATCGGATCAGCCCGCCAATTGCTGGACTAAACGCAGATCCCCTCTAATTGCTGACATCGCGTCGCCCGATGCCTTCATGATCGTTCGTTCGGTATGCACAAAGGCCGTCCTCATCGGGACGGCCTTTGTGAGTTGAACCTTGCCTGGACTGCTAGTCTTAGTCCCCGGAGACCAGTTCGCTTTCCTGGCGGTTGCGGTTGATCGGCATGGTTGCGTTGTTGCTCGCTGGCTTGATGTCGCCTAGCGAAACCAGGCCTTCTACCGGCTTTTCGCCCAGCACGTGCTCGCGGTAGAGCTTGGCCATCTGCGCGTTCTCGGCGTCCTGCTTCATCTTCTGATCGCGCGCGCGGATCTTTTCTTCGCGCGAGTTCTTGGCGATGCCCAGGGTGTCGAGCGTGTGGTTGGCTTCGGAGTTCACGTGTTCCATGTTCAGGTTCAGATCGTGGCCGATCTGGTTCATGCCAACCTTTTTGCCGCCGGCGAAGATTTCGTGGCGGCCGTGCTCGTCGTACCACTTGGTGAGCGTGGCCGTCATGTGCATCTTCTCGATAATGTTGCGCCAGCCTACGCCGGTGTTGTACGCGCAGAAGCTGATTTCGCCTTCCTGCGTGGCGTAAGGAATGATGCACTGCTCGGTGCGGCGGAAGTCGTAGTTGAACAGGTCCTGGAACCACATGCCGGCGATGAAGAGGAAGTTCCAGCGATCCTGGCGGCGCTTCTTGATGTCGTCCATGGTGCGGTCGCCCTTGACGCTGCCGTAGTTTTTGCCGGTGGCGTTGAAGGTCTTGTCCATCTTCTTCATCATGTCGGTGATTTTGAAGTGGGTGGGCGCCTGGAACGGATCGTAATTGCGCAACAGCGCAAGGCCGAATCCGATTACCGACATCCACTTGCCGCGGGCTGCGTCGTTCACCTTGGCCAGATCCTTGGCTACCTGGTCCATGTGGAGGAACGCGGTTACCGGAGCGGCTTCCTTGGTTTCCTTGTCGATCATCATGGCCATGCCGATGCCGCAGTTGGGATGGCATCCGCAGCTTAGCTGGCCCCACTCGGCGGTGGGCCCGTGCACCAGGTCGGCCCAGTCAGAGAAGGTGGACATGAACGAGATGGGGAACCAGTCGCGCTCGGGCACGCCGAAGCCGCATTGGTCCTTGATGTCGTGGGCCATGTGCGAGAGCGTGTAGCGCTGGGCGATGCGGCGCTCGTCGGTGATTTCTTCGTCGCGGCCGGTAAAGCTGACCGGCTGGAAGCTGAGGAAGCTGATCTTCTTGGGGTTGTCGAGCGCGAACTCGATGATGCGGCCCACCTGCTCATTATTGATGCCGTTGACGATGGTGGTGACGGGGACGATTTCAACGCCGGCTTCGTGCAGGTTGTTAATGGCCTGCAGCTTTACGTCGAACAGGTTGCCGACCTTGCGGTGGCTGTTGGCTGCGTTGCCGATTCCGTCGAACTGGAGGTAGACGTAGCGGAGGCCGGCTTCGGCTGCGGCGCGGCAGAGTTCTTTCGACTTGGCGAATTCGATGCCGTTTGATGCGGCCTGCACGCTGTTGTAGCCGACCTTGCGGCTGTAGGCAACCGCGTCGAGGAAGTACGGGCTCAGAGTGGGCTCGCCACCGCTGAACTGCACGCTCATCTGCCTTTTCGGCTTCATGGTGATGGCGTTGTCGAGCATGGTCTTGATTTCGTCCCAGGTGAGCTCGTGGACGAAGCCAACCTGGTTGGCGTCCATAAAGCAGGGATCGCACATCATGTTGCAGCGGTTGGTGAGGTCGATGGTGAGCACCGAGCCGCGGCCGTGGGTGACGGTCGAGGTGCCGTGGTGGTGCAGCTCCTTGTCGCCCTTGCCGTGCGCGCGGATGTCGCGGCCGGGGAAGCTTTCTTCGAGGTGCTTGAAGAAGGCCGGATCGATGGACATCACGTCTTCAAAGTGGCCGTGCTTGGGGCAATCCTTGACCATGAGGATCTGGCCGTCGCGCTCGATGATCTGGGCCTTGATTTCGCCAACCTTCTCATTGAGAAGGACTTCGTGGGGCAGCTTGCCGTCGAGAATCTGCTTGCGAATTTCGGGAACGCACTTGGGACAAAGCGAGTCAGTGGTGCGGGGCCATCCGAGAGGGGGCTTTTCTTTCTGCCAGCTCTTCAGCAGGGGCTTTTCGCTCCACTTGGGGATGAATCCTGCGTTGGGGCTGATGCGGTTCAGTCTCTCGTACACAACCCAGGCGCCCTGGGCCGCGTAAACGGCGGCCTTCTCGGCGTATTTCATCGCTTTTGACATAAGTGCGATCTCCTTGAATTCAATTTGGTTGCCGGTTCTTTTGTGTTGTAGGCCTCGCATCATCTTTCCGGTTTTAGATGGAGGGTATAAGTAGTCACTTTCAGGGTAGCCGGATGGGCCGGTCAATCCAATTGTGCTGCAGCGAACGGGGAAATGCGGGGGTGAATGGGGAATTCGGGGCGGCGAATGGGGGTGGGGTCCGAGGGGCTATCCGATTCGGCAAGTGATAGATGCCGGGGACCTTAAATGAGGAGTGGCATGCTGCTCACGCTATCGCTAGGGTAAGCGCAGCTTTGCCGGAACCAGGAGCGGATGAGCTGGGAAACCACCGCGCATTTGCTGGCGGACCTGAGCAAAAAGGGCCGCATAGCCGGGATCCCTCGAAAGCGTTCTTGCCCACGGACACTCCTCCATGGTGATGAGCAGTACGTAACGCCGATTGAGAGCGGCCCTGAAGTACGGTAAGGCCTCTCCTGGCCGTCCTAGCAGCAGGAGATTCTGGCCCAGCTTGTAGCCCGATTCGGCGCCCTGATCGAAGGCGGCCTTTAGCGCTCTGGCCCTTGCCTGGAGTAAACCGGCTCTGCCGCCCTGGGCCCAGCCACGCGCCAAGGCGTCATCCAGGGCAACATCTTCCGGGGCGCCCGTGGTCGAGGCATAATGGTGAATATCCGCTACGTAGCTTGCGTAGTTCCCCGCGGCGAAATCGATCTCACTGAGAAAGTAGGCGGGAGTCGCAAGGGTCGGCTGGGTCAGCTCAATCTCCTTCAGGGCTTTCATGCCGTCGTTGTAATCGCCAAAGTTTGCGCGGAATAGAGCTGCGTCGGCTGCAATCGCGGCTGAAGTTGGGCTTAGCCGGAGCGCCAAGTCGATTTGCTTGAGGCATTCGACGCCTTCCAGCCTGTCCTCCAGAGTGCTGGCATACCACTGGTGGGTTTGGGCCGAATTTGGATCCAGAGATAGCGCACGCCGGAATTCGGCATCCGAATCGGCAATGTTCCACTCGGAGTAAAAGAGGGCAAAGGCCTTGGCCGCATGGGCTGAAGCTAGATAGGGATTGAGGGCGATGGCGTGGTTAGCATCATCTTCCGCTATGGCCAGCGAGTCAGCCAGTTTGGCGCGACCGAACTGGGGCAGCAGATCGTAGGTTTCGGCGAGTCCCGCGTACGCCTCCGCATAGTTTGGATCCTTCGCAATCGCCTGGCGATAAGTGTCCAATGCTTTAGCGAGACCATCTGCAGTGCGCAGATTCCAGAAGTATCGGCCCCGCAGGTACAGATCTTCGGCATCTGGCGGCGGAATATGCCGCAATGCGCTCGCTGACGTGAGTACACCGCGAGAACCTGCTCGGATTGTGTATCGACCCGACCGCAAAACCTGTGTGGCAGCGATTGCGAGAAGAGTGGACACGGCAACTGCCGCCCACAGTGACCATCTGCGAGATAACGGAAGCTTGTCGTGCGGTGCGGTTGCGGGGGGCGGCGCTAATTCCCTTTGAATTGTCTCCGGGGATTCCACCGGGAGGGGTTGAGTTCCGCCATCTTCTGCCTGCTGCCTCTTTGCCGATGCCTCGGAATGCGGATCCCGCTCCAAGGTTTTCGTTTGCAGCCAGACTTCAAGCTCCAACGGATAGGCGAACACGCGGCTGCGTTTCTTGCCGGGGATACGGTGCACCGGCAACCCCCGCTCCAGTTCCCAGCGCTTTGCCGTGCGCTCGTCGCAATCAAAGTAGGCGGCGATTGACTTCCACGAGGCGAGCTTATGGGAGTTAGCCGAAACGCGCGCTGGCACCGGGCCGGAGTTAAGCATATGAATGCGCACCCACTAATGCGGTGGTGAAGAGAAATACAAGCGGGCCCAAGGGGAGAGCTGTCAGTATATCGCCCAGGAATAGCACCAGTGTGAAAAATCAAGGAGCGGCTTCGCCCCGTAATGCCCTTTCATTTCCCGTTATTTCTGTTGCCGGGTGCCGAGGAACAAGAGGAAGCTATGGAGGCACTCATCGTAGCTAAAGCTATCCAGAGTGTTTCGGGGTGACTGAATCGTCGTTTTCAGCCGCCACGCAGTTGATCCGAGTGCCTGATGGAGACTGACGCAGGGGCGAGGAAACAGAAGAAATATCGGTGTGGACCGGGGAGTTCGCGCAAGCAATTTTGAGCGCCGTGAGAGGACGAATTCGGATGAAAAAATTGGGATTGCAATTGCTTGGAGCCGGGCTGATGTTCACTGCCTTATGCTCGGCTGCCCGGGCCAGCACGCCTATCACATTTGGCCAGACGCTGACTGGTACGATCGGCTCTGCCGCTCAGGTCAACTCCTACTCATTCAGCGCCAACGCCGGCGACATCGTGGATGTGACAGTAACCGCGACAAGCGGGTCACTCAGCCCGGAAATCCAACTGTTAATTTCAAACGGCACGCAGGTTCCAGGCAGTCCAGTCAAGACCAGCGGTAATACCGTGGAGCTGAATCCAGCCACTCTTCCGGCGAGCCCGAGCGGCGTGTACACAATCGAGGTTAGTGACAGTTATGCTACGTATACCGGCAACTACGCGATCTACTTACAGCGCCAGGACGATCCCGGCGGGACAGTTCCCCTTCCGTTCGGTCAGACACAGACCGGCACGATCAGTCAGGCAGCACAATCGAATACCTACACCTTTTTGGCGAACGCGGGAGACGTTGTGTTCCTCACAATGACCACAACGACCGACGATTTTGACCCTGAAATAAAGCTCTTCTTATCGGATGGAACGCCAGTTGGTTCCCCAGCCATCGCGGCCGGCTGCAATGCCAACACTGTGGAGATGAATCCGGTCACGCTGCCTGCCAGTCCTAACGGCACGTATACGGTTGAGGTAAGCGACTGCGCTTCCTACTGGACTGGGAACTACGCGCTATACGCACAGCGACTTAACAATCCTGGTGGGATGGTGTTTCCCTTATTGCTTGGCGAGGCGCAAACCGCCTCCATAGGCCTGGCGGCACAATCGAATACCTACACCTTTACAGCGAACGCAGGAGACATTGTCGATTTGACAATGACCTCGACAAGCGACGATTTTGACCCTGAAATAAAGCTCTTCCTATCGGATGGAACGCCAGTTGGTTCCCCAGCCATCGCGGCCGGCTGCAATGCCAACACTGTGGAGATGAATCCGGTCAAGCTACCCGCCAGTCCTAACGGCACGTACCTCGTTGAGGTAAGCGACTGCGCTTCCTACTGGACCGGGAACTATGGGATTTACGCACAACGTCTCAGCAACCCAGGTAATTCGAATGGTTTGCTCTGGCAACAGCCTCAGATAGGAACAATCGCCATGGCCGCACAGAGCGACACCTATACATTCAAGGGCACAGCGGGCGACTCGATTGACTTAACCGTAACTGCTTCAAGCGGCTACTTAAGCCCCAAAATCCGCATTTTCTACGAGAACGGATCGCCATTTGTGTCTGCGAATCTTCCCAGCGGCAGCTGCAACGCGACATCGACTTCGTTGAGCGAACTAAGTATCCCGACGACCGAGAACTATACGGTTCTGATTGGCGACTGCAATGACACCTACACAGGAAACTACGGTGTCTCGTCTGAGTGCTTTGGCACTTGCTTGCTTGCGACGCCCACGCTCACGTCGATTTCGTCTACGAGCGCGCTGGCTGGAAGCGGGGGCTTTACCCTGACGGTAAACGGCTCGAACTTCGTCAACCAGGACGCCAACTCGGTGGTGCAATGGAACGGCAATGATCTTGCCACCACATGGGTGAGTACGATTCAAATGACAGCTGCGGTCCCGGCCGGGGACGTTGCCACCGCCGGCATCTTTCCTGTTACGGTTTTCACCCCCGGTGGCGGCACATCCAACCCAATTGACTTCACCGTCAACAATCCGGTGCCCACCCTTACATCGATCTCGTCAACCAGCGCTCTTGTGGGCGCGACATTCACGCTCACGGTGACCGGCACCAACTTCGTGCAGGGCTCAGCGGTTCAGTGGAATTCAAACAGCTTGGCCACCACATACGTCAGCTCGACTGAACTGAAAGCTGTGGTCCCAGTCACCGACACAGCTACGGCCGGCGTTTTCCCGGTATCGGTTTTCAACTTCACCCCAGGCGGCGGAACATCCAGCTCAATCGATTTCACCGTCAATAATCCGGTACCCACAGTTACATCAATCTCGCCAACCATCGCAGTGAAGGGGGGTGCGACATTCACACTCACGGTAAAAGGCACCAACTTCGTGCAGGGTTCAGCGGTTCAGTGGAATTCGAACAGTTTGGCCACCACCTACGTCAGCTCGACCGAACTCACCGCCCAGGTCCCGGCCACCGACATTGAAACCGACGGCACAGCCTCGGTGACCGTCTTCAATTCCAGTCCCGGCGGAGGTACCGGGGGGCCTGAAACGTTTACCGTCGTGACCCCAACACCAGCGACGCTTAGCTCTCCCACGCCCAGCTCGGTGCTTACGGGTCCCACGATAACGTTCAGCTGGACCGCCGAGACCGGCGCTACCAATTACTCCCTGCGGCTCGGAACCACGATGGGATCGAACAATCTTTATGGTTCGGGATACTTGTCAACCACCTCCGCCACGGTGACCAATCTGCCGACTAACGGCGAGACCATCTATGCGCAGTTGACTACCTACTACGGCACTGCTATCCAGGTGTATAACGACTACACCTTCACCGCGACCACGCAGGCAGCGCTTACCTCTCCGGCCAACGATTCGGTGCTTGTTGGCCCCAAGGTGACGTTTACGTGGACGGCCGCTACGGGGGCTACCAATTACTCTCTGAAGCTCGGAACCACGGTGGGATCGAACAACCTCTACGGTTCGGGATACGTAACAGGCACCTCGGCTACACCCACGGATCTGCC
>Ga0182016_10000294_pt1 | contig 62167 bp, 53 predicted proteins | sample 712S2MmetaG_FD_120491 | JGI IMG/M metagenome (GOLD analysis project Ga0182016, IMG submission 120491) | Permafrost microbial communities from Stordalen Mire, Sweden - 712S2M metaG | ecosystem: Environmental > Terrestrial > Soil > Wetlands > Permafrost | place: Sweden: Stordalen | collected...
ATCGAAGCTCCAAATGCGGGAAGCCACCTCGTCTATGACATCGTGATCGTGCGTGACCAGGAGCACCGTGCCCTCGTAACGCTGGAGCGCGATGTTCAATGCGTTGATGGACTCGAGGTCCAGGTGATTGGTCGGCTCATCCAACGCCAGAACGTTGGGTTTCTCCAGCATGAGGCGGCAAAAGGTCAGGCGGGCCGCTTCGCCGCCGGACAAGGCCTCGGTCCGCTTCAACGCATCGTCGCCGCTGAAGAGCATCTGCCCGAGCACACCGCGCAATTCTGCCTGCGACGCCATCGGATCGAACTGATGAAGCCAGTCGATCAGCGTCACTCCCGCGCCAATAGACTGGCGATGATCCTGCGAAAAGTAGCCGACCGAGACCTCATGCCCCCAAGCGACGCTGCCGGCATCGATGGCGAAGGAGCACTCCGCCTCCAGGTTCGGTCCCGGCGCGTTTCGCATTACCGAACGCAGCATTGTCGTTTTTCCCGCGCCATTGCGGCCGATCAAGGCAATCTTCTCGCCGCGGCTGATGCTAGCGGTGAACTTATCGATCACCGGAACGCCTTCGTAGGATTTCGAAAGGCCCTTAATCTCCAGCGGATGACGGCCCGAAGGACGTTCCACGCCAAAGCGGATAAACGGGCGCTGGATGTTCGACTTCGCCAGTTCCGAGGTCTGCAGCCGCTCCACTTCTTTCTTTCGCGAGGTGACCTGGGAGGAGCGGGTTCCGGCGGAAAAGCGGGCGATAAACTCGTTCAATTGCGCGATTTTCTTTTCCCGCTGCGCATTTCCGGCCTCCACGGTGGCTCGAATCCGCGTCTTGGCGAGCACCATATCGTCGTAGCCGCCGGTATACGTGATGACGGTCTCGTAATCGATGTCGGCGGTGTGGGTGCACACCTCGTTCAGGAAGTGCCGGTCGTGCGAAATGACGATGAGACAGCCCTCGAAATGGAGGAGGTAATTCTGCAGCCAATGCACCGATTCCAGGTCGAGATGGTTGGTGGGCTCATCCAGCAGCAGCACGGTAGGATTGCCGAACAGCGCCTGCGCGAGGAGAACGCGGACTTTCTGGCCGCCCTGCAATTCGCCCATCTTCCGCGCGTGCAGCTTTTCGCCGATGTCCAGGCCGTCGAGCAGGACAGCGGCGTCACTCTCGGCGGTGTAGCCGCCCTCCTCGCCGACGATGCCTTCGAGCTCGCCCAGGCGCATCCCGTCATCGTCCGTGAGGTCGCTGTGATCCTTCGCGTAGAGGGCCTCCCGGTCCTGCAGCGCGGCCCAAAGCGGCGCGTTCCCCATGATGACGGTATCGAGCACGCTGAACGAGTCGAACGCAAACTGATCCTGATGCAGGACCCCGACCTTCTTGGGCCGCGTCACAGAGCCCTTGGACGGCTCGATGTCGGCAGCCAGGATGCGCATCAGGGTCGATTTGCCGGCGCCGTTCGGCCCGCTGATCGCGTAACGGCGGCCGCCGAGAAACGAGGTGGTCACGTCCTCGAAGAGCAGGCGGGCGCCGAAGCGCATAGAGATGTTGTTGATGGTTATCAAGCGATTTTTCTCGAAAGGGATTGAATCGGGCTCAGACCACGCGGGCGGGCCTAACGCCTTATTATACCCTTTCGGCGGCCACGGTTGCGTCATGGCGCACGCTCTCAACCTGTGCGCAACCCGCCGGCTGGCGGGCTTATGATAGCCCTATGACATTTGCCAGACTTCCTGTTCTTCAGTTGTGCGTCCTGCTGAGTTCCACAACGGCCGTATTCGGGCAGTCGCCGTTTACTTTGGAGCAGGTTTTGAGCTCGCCCTTTCCTACCGGTCTGGTGGCTGCTGCGCACGGCAACCGTGTGGCGTGGGTGTTCGACGCGAAGGGGGTTCGCAACGTGTGGGTGGCGGATGGTCCCGACTTCGCTCATACGGCGCGCCAGGTGACCCACTACGTCGCGGATGACGGCCAGCCCATCGCCAGTCTGAGACTCACTTCCGACGGCAGGTCCGTGGTTTATGCGCTTGGCAGCGAGGTGAACGGGTCGCAGGAGAGCGCCAACCCCGTGAGCTGGACGAAAGGCGTCAAACAGCAGGTATACGCGCTGGATGTCGACGCCGGGGATGCGAAACCGCGGCTGTTGGGAGATATGGGCTGCCCGGAAGAGGGATGCGAAGACATCGAGATTTCCCCTGACGGCCGGTGGGCGGTGTGGGCGGCAAAGAGTAAGTTGTGGCTCGCCGGTGTGGATGGGAAACAGCCGGCGAAGGAACTGACCACCGTGCGCGGCGCGGCGGTTCAACCGAAATGGTCGCCGGACGGCAAGCACCTGGCGTTTGTCAGCCTGCGCGATTCTCACAGCCTGGTGGCGATTTACGATTTCGACGGTGATGCGATCCGCTACATGGCGCCCAGTGTCGACAAGGATTCCATGCCACGGTGGTCGCCCGATGGGAAATCGATGGTATTTGTGCGCACGGCCGGAGATGAGAAGAAGCTGCCGCTGATTCCGGTGCGTCCCGAGCCGTGGTCTCTGTGGACCGCCGACGTCGCCACCGGAGCGGGCCGCCTGTTATGGCGAAGCGGCAACAAGCTCGCGGATTCGCTGCCCGCGCTGACAGAAGACGTGTCGCTCCACGTTGCCGGCGACGGACGAGTGGTATTCGCATCGGAACGCGACGGACGCAATCACCTATACTCGGTCGCCGCTGGCGGTGAGCCAATCTTACTGACGCCTGGCGACTTCGACGTGGAAGACGTTACCCTGAGCGCGGACAAAGCGTCGGTGATCTACTCCTCCAATCAGGGCGATGTCGACCGGCGGCACATCTGGCGGGTGGCGGTACCCGGCGGCAAGCCGCAGCAGGCGCTGACCGCGGGAGAGACCATGGAGTGGACTCCGGTGGAGACCGGCGACGGCGCGAGTGTCCTTTGCCTCGGTTCTACCGCGACATCGCCGGCCATGCCGTACGCCATTCATGAGAAGGAACGGGAGATGATTGCGAGTCAGGCGCTGCCGGGCGATTTCCCGTCCGCGTCGTTGGTGACACCGAAGCAGGTGATCTTCCGCAGCGACGACGGAATGACCGTCCACGGCCAGCTTTTTCTGCCGCGCAACGCGAGCGGGAAGATTCCGGGGCTGGTGTTCATGCATGGCGGGCCGATCCGCCAGATGATGCTGGGCTTCCACTACATGGATTACTATCACAACGCATACGCCCAGAATCAGTATCTGGCAAGCCGGGGATACGCCGTTCTGTCGGTGAATTACCGGCTGGGAATTATGTACGGACGCGAGTTTCGCGAGGCCCTCAACACCGTGTGGCGCGGGGCTGCGGAGTACAAAGACGTGGTCGCGGCCGGCAAGTACTTACAATCTCTTGCGGAGGTGGATAAAGATAAGATCGGGCTGTGGGGCGGTTCCTATGGCGGCTTTCTGACCGCCATGGGGTTGGCACGCAATTCGGATCTATTCAAGGCGGGAGTGGACTTCCACGGAGTACACGACTGGAGCGTGTTTCTCACCGAGGAACCGTTCTTCGGAAGCCTGGCATCGCGGCCGCCCGACGCCGAGGCTGCCGTCAAGCTGGCTTGGAGTTCCTCTCCCGATGCCAGCGTGCAAACCTGGAAGTCGCCGGTGCTGCTGATTCACGGCGATGACGATCGCAACGTGCCGTTCAGCCAGACGGTCGACCTGGTGCAGCGGTTGCGGGCGCAGAAGACGCCCTTCGAGCAGATAGTCCTGCCCGACGAGATCCATGGTTTTCTGATGTGGAAGACATGGCTGCGGGTCTATTCCGCGACTGCCGAGTTCTTCGATCGGACGCTGAAGCGCGGTGAGAAGATCGGTACGGGGAACTGAGATCTCGGCGCTGGCGGGCTATTCCACTCGGGCTGGCGATGATCTTCGGCGGTGGCGGCGCTCGACTCCCGGACTGCGGCGGCATGAGGGCGAATGGCCTGGCTCACTACGTTTCAATCGCAAATGCACGCCCGCTGAATCGCCGCATTATGTTAAGGAAATAGGATGAGCTCACCCCATTCTTCGACCCGGCGACCCTCCAGGCGCTCGAAGTGGGCCGTCTCCAGGGAGATACCTTGAGGCCGGGAGATTTCGCGCCGCGTCAAGATGTGACGCGCCATTCAGAATGGAGACGGCATAGCGACCGGTCGGGACTGATCCTTGAACTTCACCAACGTCGTCTCGGAGGAGCGTGCCGGGGCAATTCGGCGATAAGACGACATCTCGGTCAAGAAGTTTCCGTGGGCGGTGTTTCACGAGAGGAGTCCTGGCGCGAACCATCGCCTCGGTTTTGCAGAAGGGAATGCAACGGGGATGGGTCTCAGCGTAAGAGAAAGGGCCCGCGGTGTGCAAGGCGATAGCTGCAAACGCGTGGCTGATGCTAAGCGTCGTACTTGCTTAGGTAGATTAGCTGTTCGTAATCGACGAGGCCCAATCGGACCTGAAGCAACCAGCCTTGCCTGCCGAGGAGGTTCCTGTGGATGCCGGAATCCAGCGGAAAATACGCGACAAGGGAAAAATCGAACCCGAGCACTCGCAACGAGACCTCATGTCCAAAAGCTACAAAGCTGCTGTTTGCGGTGCGCAACTCCTTTCTTTCGCCGGACTCGACATCGATGCCTAGTGCCTCGCCCAAGCCACGCTCAAAGAGGCAGAACTCTGCCCCTGTGTCGACCTTCGCGGTGAGCCGCACAATACTCCGCCCGTAGCCGAGTTCTATCGGAACAGTGATCCCCAATGGTTCATTGCCGTAATTGTGGTGGGCTTGAAATCCGATGCTGTGCATGGAACCTACCAGCCCGCAAATGGCAAATGATCGTCAGGGTCGATGTACGCCAAGAAAGGCACGGCGACACCCAGCGCGCGAGCTTTGGAGTAAACTTCCGGGGCGTTCGGGCCAGCGGCAAGCAGTGAGTCGCCGGAGAGAGCTACCCACTTTCCGATGTACATTAGGCGATTCGCCAACAGCCAGTACTGCTCGGTCTGCTGACTGGCTTCGCGTGTAAATACCCCGCCGGCTTGAGAGGCACTGGGCCGCGAAAAAGTTGCCGCCTCTCGACCGAGTGGACCGGCTTGAGTGACAAAATGCAAGTCAGGTTGGCCAAACATGGCGCGGGGCACGAAAACGCCGTCCCTACTTACCACTACGTGATCCCCCTTCGGAAAGTACGCCGGATCCCAGCGCTGCTCCTGCGGAATTGTTGATTGAAACAGAGGCGAAATGCGCTTCGGTGGGAGCTCTTGAGATATCCGGAGGCCCTGAGTCTGCAAGGGCAAATCCATTGAGGTATGTGTGCCTGCGAATACGAGTGCCTGGCAACCGGGAGTTAGGGAATTGCTCAGTGCGGACCTCCCGTTCATTTCTCTTCCTCCCCTTTGTTCTCCGCCAAACCGAGCAACGCGAGCCTTTCGAAATAATCAATTCGCATCGCATTGACTGTATCTGCCGTGAACTGAGGATTAGCGTACTCGGCGACGTAGTCGACAAATACCGATCCTGGGAATATCGCGGAAACGGCGATAACAATCCGCCCCTGCTGCCGAATCACATCTCCACAGGAGACTAGATTGAATGCAAATGCATCGGGCTTGTAAGACGCATCGCCACCCGCCAAGTGTTCGCTAATATAGACACCCGGGTCTAGAGAGTCGAGCCGAAGGTGCGCGACAGATTGAACGACGAGATTACACTTGCCCGCGTCGGGGTCCAAAAGGGCTAACGCCCCAAGAGTGGTGTTTATGATGTCCGGCAGCGAGTCCACTTGCCCCTGGACCAAAGTCGGAACCACCAGCTCAAGCCACTCGTACTGGACGCGCAGAGTGACCGAGTCTTGGAGAAGCCCTATGGTTACTCGAACGTCAGAAAGCTTGGTAGACGGTGTCTCGAGGCTGAATTTATCAGCGCTGAAGCCAAATCTCTTGAGTTCGCGACAAAGCTCTACAAACGCGGGTGTGCCGGGCACAGGCAACCCTGGTAGTATGTTCCCGAACGTTAACCTGCACGTGAGGGCTGATTGCATCGCTGAAAACTGGCGCACAACTTAAGCTTACGACGTCTCGACAGATGGTGCCACCCTAGGTATGCCTCCTCTCGTGCCGGTCCGGAATTGCGAAGGGATGATCTCGTCGCTGTGCCGACGATGCGCCATCAATTGCGGAACTGGCTTGAAACTAATACCGCTTGCAATAAAGACCTCGCGCCACCTGAAAGCCTATGAAAACAAAGGGCATTCCTTGACATTCTAAGGTTATTCGGCCTGATCGCTCCGTTGAAGTCCCCTTTCATGTCGACCTGACTGCACCGCCGATTCCGCCGATGTGCCCAGATCGGCGTCCTCCCCGATCTGTCGCCTAGCCGACTGTCGGGGCCAGTCCGGCGCAGCTTTGCCGACGATCGGCCCGATACACGGGGGCAGCCTTAGTGCTACAACCGAACGTATGCACCGATTCACCCGCAGAGAATTTGGCGGCGTGGCGCTTGCCGTCGGCGCGCACTCGCGCAGACTCTTCGCCGCCAACAGCATCGATGCCGTATTGCGCTCCGGCCTCGATCAACGCAAGATTCCGGCGATCGCCGCCGTGGCCGGTACCGCCACCGCGATCACTTACTCCGGTGCGTTCGGCACACGCGACTCGGTCTCCGGCGTGCCAATCGCTCCGGAGTCCATCTTCTCCATCGCCTCCATGACCAAGGCGATCACGTCCGTAGGCGCGATGCAACTTGTCGAACAGGGTAAGCTGGCGCTGGACGAGCCGGCCTCGAAGCATCTGCCGGAACTGGGAGCGCTCCAGGTTCTGAATGGATTCGATCCCTCGGGTAAAGCGATTCTCCGGCCGGCCGCCAAGCCCGTAACTCTGCGGCAACTGCTCACCCATACATCCGGCTTTGCCTACGACATCTGGCATGAGGCCATGTTCAAGTTCGCTTCCTCCGGCGGAGACGCAACTCACGTGTTGGCGTTCGAGCCGGGCACGAAATGGCAGTATGGGCCCAGCACCTTGTGGGCGGGCCGCTTGGTGGAAGCAGTAAGCGGCATGGACTTGGAAAAATACCTGCAAACAAACGTGCTGGGTCCTTTGGGAATGAAAGACACCACCTTCATTTTTCCCAAGGATAAATACGAGCGACTGGTCGGCGGTTATCGGCGCGAGACCAACGGTTTGCTGGCCCCGGCGGCGCGTACCCTACCGGCGCCCCCAACTGCATACCGCGGCGACGGTGGACTGTTCTCTACCGCTCCCGACTACCTCCAGTTCACGCAGATGATCCTCAAGCGTGGCGTGGGGGCGGGCGGCGAACGAGTTCTGAGAGAAAAGACCGTGGCGCTGATGTCAGCCAACGGCACCGGGCGCATTCCCGCTGGCAGGCTCAAGACGTTCCGCCCCACCCTGTCGAGCGACGTGGATTTTCACCCCGGCCATGACGATCGCTACACGCTCGGTTTTCTGATGAATCCCCAGGCGGTCCCCGGCGCCCGTGCGGCGGGGAGCCTGGCATGGGCCGGGATCAGCAATACCTATTACTGGATCGATCCTCATCGCAGCGTTTGCGGAGTGATCATGATGCAGTTTCTTCCCTTCGCGGATAAAGAAGCCGTCGGGTTATTGAACGATTTTCAGCACGCCGTCTATTCCCAGCGAACGTGACGACTATGCCTCTGGAAAGGGATGCCGTTGAGATACAGGTCCGGAGTTGATATGCGGCGGCGTTTCACACGCCGGGAGACGATAGCTGGAGCAGTTGCCGCGAGTGTTTTGCCATCGATGGGCAGTCCCGGGGCGGCGCCGGGTTCCGCTGCGCGGTGTGTGAACATTGTGAACTTCATCCGCGCGGAGGAGCCGCGTGAAGCTTGCGATCTATTCCAGCCCGTTCAGGAACAGATGGGATTGATTCGCAAGTTTCAGTTACCGGCGACGTGGCTGCTCCAGTACGACGCGTTGGTGGAGGGACCATTTGTCGAGTTTCTCAAAACCGAGATGCCTGCCGGCCACGAGATCGGCATCTGGTTTGAAATGAATCGCAAGATCTGTGACGACGCAGGAATCGCGTGGCGCGGCAATCCGGATTGGGAATGGGATTATCACGTCCCTATCGCATACTCGATAGGATACACACCGGCCGAACGCCGCACACTCGCCGACACCGCGATGACAACGTTCCGGCGTATCCTGGGCCGCGGCGCGAAAAGCATTGCCTCGTGGAATCTCGACGCTGTCAGCCTGGCACACTTCTCTGACCGTCACGATGTCGATGCGTTTGGGAATTGCCGCGATCAACGGGCTACCGATGGCTTTACGATTTGGGGCGCGCCCATCGCCGGGTATTATCCGAGCCGCCGCAATGCGTGGAGCCCTGCATTGGACCGGGTCAATCAGATTGCCACGCCTATGTTCCGCCTGCTGGGACAGGACCCAGTCTATTACTACGACAACAAGTTTCCATATCCGGACACGATGGAGCCTGTTTGGCCGTCGGGCCAGTCGGAGCCGTTTGTCGGTCGCTTCCTGAATATGATCGCTCATGAGCCGAGCCAGTTCTTCGCGTATGCTCAGCTTGGCCAGGAGAACAGTTTTGGCTGGCCGAAGATGCGGAACGCCTATCCGATGCAGATGGAGAAATTGGCGAAGATCCGTAAGCAAGGCGGACTCATCGTCGAGACAATGGGCGAGACGGGACGCCGCTTCAAGCGCGCCTTCGAGTCCACACCCGCTCAGGCACAGGTTATGCTTTCCGACCCGTTCGGCAACACCGATTTCCCGGAGCGGACCGTGTGGTATCAGAGCAAGTACTTCCGCGCCAATCTGCATTTTCGGGGCGATCGGTTTTACTGGCGCGATCTGCATGTATACGATGACCGCTTTCCGCAGCCGTATCTCGAGGATGTAGCCCGGCAGCATGGTATTGAGCAGCGGGCACTGGCTGTGCTCGACGGATATCACTGGAGCGACGATGAGGTGCGCGCCGGTCGCAGCGGCAGGCGCGCTATGGGTCGCTTCGTGCTGATCGGTCTCGATGGGAAAGAGGGCCCCCTCGCGATGAGGGGCGTGCCAACTGTGCGCGAGACGGGGCCGGTGTTGCGGACGACCGTGCCTCTGTCCTCCGGAGGAAGCTTGGAAGTTGCATTTCACGAGCGCGAGATCGCGTGCAGTCTTAGCGGAGTGCAGGCAGATACCAGGCTTGGCGTGACGTTCGAATGGGATCCGAATCGTAGCGCAATCCAGGACGTCTCGCGCGATCGGCTGCGCTATCGCTTTGGCAACTTCGACTATGCTGTGCGCATCGCGAATGGCGCCGCTTCGAAGGCTGCGAATGGCGTCAGAATCACTGCCGACGGAATGACTGGACTTCGTTTGCTGATGGCGCAGACATCCTGACAAGGGCTCGTTAGCCCTTTACGCCGCGCCCGAGTGCCGCCATCGTTCGACGAATTTGTCAGCCGACATGGGAATTCAAATAGGCCCGGCCAAACGAGGGTGTAACTGGGCGCACCCAATACCGAGGGAGCGTGTCGCGGTCAAGCTCACCGAGGAGGTTCGACAAGGCGGACTATACTGGTCCTGTGAGGTTCCGAGTCGTCCTTGAATATGACGCCGTCGCCGAAAGCTGGTCTGCCGTGTACCCGGAATTGCCGGGGTGTGTGTCAGCCGGCGAAACGGAAGCGGAAGCGCGCCAAAGCATAAGAGACGCTATCCGGCTTTATCTTGCGCCCTCCGAAATCGAGTTGCCGGAGGACGCCAAACTGGTAGAGGTCACGGTTGGGTGAACGCGGGACTCCGCGTCTGACTCAACGCGAATCGATGCGCCTTCAGTCAGGCAGCGTATCGAATCACTTCCAATTCCGCGGATCCATCCACCCCGGCGAGAAGTTGATCGACGCGGGTCATTGTCGCCTGCTCCAGTTCGGTGTCGCCGCACTGACGGCACTGCAATACCGGCAGCGACCTGAGGATCACAATGGACGAATCGCCGATCTTGAATGGTAGATCCGTGACCCGTGACTCCAGCAATCCCCCGCAAATCCGGCACCTCATCTGATCCTCCTGTAACGCAATCCCTCGTCCCACTCGCCAGGGTCGGGAATATACATGGTAACAACCCGAATATTTTCGCCCTCCACGTCCGTAGCGACGTGGACGTGGAAAACCGATCCGTCGGAATCGCCCCTCAAGAGAAAGCTCGGCAAGTATTTGTCGTGCGGGTACGCTTCGATGATTTCCAACGTTGCTAAAGTGTCGTGGAGCATTTCCGCCGTCAACGCGCGCTGCTGAAGACGCATCGTGACATGATACGTCCAGCGGACACGTCCGCTGGAGAGACAGGCCTTGATAAACGCAAGCGGCGCATCTGGTAAAGGAGCGCTTGGCAAATTCGATTATAGAACGCGAACCGGGACGCCGCGAAGAGCTCGGTTCGGCTGACACCGCAGCGCCTCGGGCTGCCGCTGAATTGCGTGTAACCCATGACCACGATCCCTCACATATAAGCCGGAATCGTAATCCCCAAAATCCCCGCCGTCCGCTCTAACTGCTTCCGGAAGAAATCCGTCATCCACAACAGAAACACCTTCTTCTCGCGATCTTCTTCGTGAATGATGGAATATTTCTGATAGAAATTGCTGAACGCCTGCGCCACCTGGAACGCATACCGCGCCACATGCGCCGGCTCGCCCGAGCTCACCGCGTTCTCCACCGCCGAGTCCGCCTTCGACGCGGCCAGCAGCACCTGCCAGAAGTCTTCGAACTGCAGCTGCCGACCCAGCGCCTCACCGCTCAACTCCGCCGCGAAATCCGGAATCGCCTCGCCCCGCTCTTCCCACTTCCGCAAAATATTCCGCGCCCGCACCGCCGAGTATTGCACGTACGGACCCGTTTCGCCCTCGAAACTCAGCGCCTCCTGCAGATCGAACGCGATCACCGTATTGCGCGTGAACTTCAGCAGGAAATAGCGCAGCGCCGCAATCGCAATCTCCGTCGCCACCGCGCGATTCCGCTCCTCGCCATCGTCCGGATGCCGGTCCGCCACTTCCCGCAGCGCCTTCTCGATCAGGCTGTCCATCAGGTCGTCGGCCTTCACTCCCAGGCCCTTCCGCCCGCTCACTTCCACATACGGCCGCTTGCGGTCCTCCTCCGAAAGCGATATCCCAAGATCCGCGCAGCACCGCGGCGAAAGCGCCACCATCTCGTAATTGAAGTGCACCGACCGGTCCGCCTGCTCGTTGTACCCCAACCCGCGCAGCCCCGCCACCACCACGTCCTGCAAATACGATTGCCTCGTGTCGATCACGTTATACACGCGCGACCCGCGCCCGAATTGCTGCCCCGATTCCATCGGCTCGTCCGTCGTCACCCACAGCACGCGCCCGTCGGCATACGTCTGCGCCGGCCGGTAATAAAAGTCCTTGCCCAACAGCCCGAATTTCCAGAGCTGATACGCGATGTCTTTCCCCGTGTACACCACCGTGCCGTCCGACCGCACGATCACCTTGCCCTCTTCCGAGAGCCCCGGCATCACCCAGCACCCCGCGTGCTTGCCCTCCGTCTCGAAAAAGATCGCCTTGCGCTCTTTCAGCAGTTCGAACGCCGCCGCCCAGAATTGCAGATGCAGAATCTCGCTCTCGCGCGGCAGCACGTCGTACTCCACGTTCAGCCGCAGCATCGTCTTCAGGTGCGCCTGCACAACCGCATCGGCCACCAGGTGCGCCAGTTCCGCCGCTTCGCCGATTCCGGCTTCAATCGCGTGCAGCGTTGCCTGCCGCCACGCGAGCGACTCCGGATGGTCCTTATAATATGACGACGTATGCGCGTACAAGTCCCAGCAGTAGTAATCGAATCGCACCGCCGGGTCGGCCAGCATGGCGCGCACGTCGGCCGGCGTCTTATGCTCCAGATGATGGAAACCCACCACCACGTCCGCCACCTGTACGCCGGTGTTGTCGATGTAGTTCTGCACTTCCACGCGATGCCCGCGCGACCGCAGCATGCGCACGAAGGTATCGCCCAACGTAGCGTTGCGCAGATGGCCGATATGCGCCGCTTTATTGGGATTGATGTTGGTGTGCTCGACGATGATTTTCTCGTCCGCGCCGGCCGATTCTTCGGAATCGCCGCGCAGCAGCGCCGCGGCATACGCCCCGCGATCCAGCCTGATATTGATGTAGCCGCCGCCAGCCACTTCCATACTCGCCACGCCCGCGATCGGCCCGATCTCGTCTACCAGTTCCGCGGCGATTTTGCGCGGCGCCAGCCGCAGCTGTTTGGCCAGTTGAAACGCCGCCGGCACCGCCATTTCCCCGAAGTCGCTCTGCCGCGGCTGCTCGATCCCCACCGCCAGATCGATGCCGTACCTTATCTGAATATGCGCGTGGAAAGCGCTCGCTACCAGCTTTTCAATGGAATGGAACACGGGAATCCTGAGTATAACAAGGTGGGCCGGACCCCCCTGGCTTTCCGCCTTTTTCGTGGGACATGCTTCAGCTTGTCTGGCGAGCGGAGCTCGCCCCTGCGCGGGAGGCCCAAGTCCCGCCCATCTCGTTAGCGCCCCACCAGCGCGTCGATGTCGACGAAGTCCCCGCTGGAGGCGGAGTTATGCCGGCCGAGAACCTGGATCTCCACCCGATGTGGCCCCGCCTGCAGACCGCCGAACACCGTGCGCACCTGCCACACGATATGAGGATCGTAGAGGTCGATCGTGCCCCGCGGCCTTCCATCGATCGTCACCATGGCCATCCCGCGATTGGGCGCCTTGGTGTAGACATACTGCAATTCGGTGCCTTCGAAGGAGAATCGAGCCGCGGCGCCAGGTCGATCGGAATAACTGAGCGTTCCACCGTAGGCACGTCCGAACGTGCCCGCGGTCCAATTCCCGAGATAGATCACTGCGGAACTGGCGTCATCCACTGTACCGGCCGGCAACACGGAATCGAGCGACACGGGAGGGGCCGCCGCTGAGATCTCGAACTTGCCGATCACCACCGCGAAGACCGCCAGGCACGCCGCTACCAGGACGACTGCCGGCTTCCGCCATGAGCCCGGACAAGCGGCATCCAGCACGCTCGCGGCAAACACCAGCCCCAGAAAAATGGATACGTCGCTATAGACGTGAAACATTAGCAAGTGGCGTGGCGTTTCCACCGCGTCCGCCAGCGAGGCGATTGCAAATTCGCCCAAAGCCATCATGGAGACGGCCAGCATGGTCCACGCCAGCCCCCGGCGAAGAGCATCGAAGGATCCGAACCAGAGCGCTGCCGGCGGCAAGAGAACCAGCCAGACCAAAATCGACGCGGGCCATTTTCGCGAGGCCCTTGTGCGCAGCGCACTCCACGAGCCCAGGCTAACGGCCATCGCTCCGTCCGTCCGGCCCGCCGCGCGCGCGAAATTCGCCAGCCCCGGAACGCGGCGCTGCCAGGCTTGCCCCGCGAGATCGGCGCGCAGAATCGTCAGCGCTCTCGTAGGGTGCCTGAGGTAGAACCGCATCACGCGTCCGTCTGTGCATCTGGCGCCGAATCGATCCACCCATCCCGCATCCTCCATCGGTCCGCCCCGCACGTAGGAGTTCATGCCGATGTAGCGTGCGTCCTCGGCGGCAAGTCCCAGTTCCGCCAGATCCCGCGCGGGCGATGGAGAATTCTTCGTGATTTTGAAGAACACCAGATTGAAGCGCGCCTGCGACTTGTACCACGCGGGTGTGCCGGCCACCATCCAGACGGTGGCGGCGAGCAGCGCCACTGCCACCAGCCATGCCGCTATGCGCGTGCGCCGGCCGGTGGCGCGCCAGCCAATTAGCAGAGCGAGCGCGGCCGGAATCGGCCCCAGCAATCCATGCTGAGCTTTCGAGGCGATCGACAGAATCGCCGCCAGGCCGAAGAGGACCAGAGCACTAAGTGCGATTCGCTTAGCGCCCACCAGATGGGCCGCCAGAACAGCCATGCACAAGCCACCCAACGCCGCCGGTGTGTCCGTGTAGAACGAATTGAAATAGGCCAGCAGACCGATGTCGGCAAAGATCCACAGCGCCAACAGCGACAACGCAAAGCGGGCAACCCCGCCGAGCGGCTGAAGCAGCGTCAGCACCGAATAGTAAAACGCCAGAAAGATCAAAGCGTGGATCGCGCCCAGCCAGCGTATGTCGAAACGGGTCGGGCTTCCAACGGTTCGCTCGAAAGACGATGCCAACCATGCCAGAGCCAACTCCGATGCCGGAAGATGCGTTTGGAAACAATTCGTCTTATTGCGAACGTACACCGAGTGGAAGAAATTTTCCCGCTCCGGCTCGGCGCTGGCGAGACACAGCGGACCGGCCACCTTCCCGAAATCGCCATTGTCCGCCATCCCGATGAACCCCGGAAGAAGCAGCTTCCAGGCAAGAATCCCAGCGCAAAGAGTCAGCCAGGTGGTCCGCTCGAGGTTCACCGGTCTCATCATACATTCGGCCGGGCAGCGCGTTCAGACTTTCGGCGCGCGGCTTACCGACCAAGTGCTGAAACAGGAGCCCCTAATGAGCCGCGGCCGAGGGAGCGATGCCTTCGGTTTGCCCAAACCGGAGTTCGCCCGTGGCTGCTCATCCTAAATCTCGTATTCCGGAGGCTTCGTCCGTCCGAACTGAATGCGATCCCAGATGCGCTCGTGAACGAAATAGGCCCCAATTTTCAGAACCATATCCGCCACGCTGCCCAGCACCGAAATCGTCCCTTTTCCTGTGATGGCAAACAGGATCAGTCCCGTCACCGACGACCCGAGCAGTCGATAGCTGACCGCTTTCACGATGCTGCGGGCGTTGGTTTCCATGCCTAGCCGCATTCTACCATATCCCGATAGACATTAACGTGTTTAGCACAACCCCTACAATAGAAGTATGCACTTTGCGGAGTCGATTTTCGCGACTAGATTCCATATCACGAGGGGCGATCTGGAGGGGTATTTGGCGGAGGCGCTCTCCCACGGCGGCGATTACGCCGACCTCTACTTCGAATATCTCCTCACCAGCTCCATCGGAATCGACGAGTCGATGGTGAAAAGCGCTGCCCAAGGCGTTTCCATGGGAGTCGGCGTCCGCGTCATCTCCGGCGAGCGGACCGGCTACGCCTACAGCGACGACCTCTCCCCCGAACGCATCCGCAAAGCCGCGCGCGTCGCCGCCTGCATCGCCGCCGGCCCCAGCAAAGTCGAGAAATTCGATCTCAGCGAAGGCGCCCGTCACAATCTGTATCCCGTCCTCACCGCACCCACCGAGACCGCCTTCGCGGATCGCGTTGAGCTCGTGAAGCGGGCCGACCGCGCCGCGCGCGCCTACGATCCGCGCATCTTCCAGGTGCAGGCCGTCTACGCCGACAATCTTCGCCACGTGATGGTCGCCACCAGCGAAGGCGTCCTCACGCTCGATCGCCAGCCGCTCGCGCGCCTCAGCGTTGCCGCGCTCGCCCGCCAGAACGGCGGACCGCCGCAGCGCGGCCATGCCGGCGGCGGCGGGCGCGTCGAGCTCGATTTCTTCCTCACCGACAAACCGCCCGAGCACTTCGCCAATCAGGCCGCGCGCGAAGCCGTCGCCATGCTCGATTCCGTGGAAGCGCCCGCCGGTGAAATGACCGTCGTGCTCGGTCCCGGATGGCCCGGCGTTCTGCTCCACGAGGCCGTGGGCCACGGGCTCGAAGCCGATTTCAATCGTAAGGGCGTTTCCGCTTTTAGCGGGCGCATCGGCCAGAAAGTCGCCAGCGAACTCTGTACCGTGATCGACGACGGCACCATCTCCAGCCGCCGCGGCTCGCTCAATGTCGACGACGAAGGCCACCCCACGCAGCGCAACGTGCTCATCGAAAACGGTGTGCTGCAGGGCTACCTCCAGGACAAGCTCTCCAGCACGCTGCTCCACTCCGCTTCCACCGGCAGCGGCCGCCGCGAAAGCTACGCTCATATTCCCATGCCGCGCATGACCAACACCTTCATGCTCGCCGGCGAAAGCGCCCCTGAAGACATCATCCGCTCCGTGCCCAAAGGCCTCTACTGCGCCAATTTCGGCGGCGGCCAGGTCGACATCACCAGCGGCAACTTCGTCTTTTCCGCGTCCGAGAGTTACCTCATCGAGGACGGCAAACTTACCCGCCCGGTGCGCAACGCCACGCTCATCGGCAATGGCCCCGAAGCGCTGAAATACGTCAGCATGGTGGGCAACGATCTCAAGCTCGACGAAGGCGTCGGCGTCTGCGGCAAGGAAGGTCAAAGCGTGCCGGTCGGCGTTGGCATTCCGACCATCAAGATCGACAAGATGACCGTCGGCGGTACTGCCTGACACCTCATCTTGACATTTCATGATTCATCATGATAGCCTCTAAATGGAGGTCAACATGCCCGCCGCACCTGCAAAAACCCGCGAAAAATTCGCCACTCAGATCAATTCCGAAATCCTGGTCGCCGTGCGTATACTGGCGGAAAAGGAAGGGCGTCAGATTCAGGCGTTGGTCGACGAAGCTCTGGCCGACCTCCTCGAAAAGCGCAAGCGCGCTACTCCGCGTCCACACGTGATGGCCGCTTACGCCGCCAGTCACCAGGAATACGCGCCCGTCTACAAGAAGCTCGCTGAGTGACCGATTACCTCACCACGGTCGAAGTGCTGGCCATCCACACCGATCAGATCGAACGCTACGGCGGCGCCCATGGCGTTCGCGACCACGGCCTGCTGGAGTCCGCTCTCTACCGCCCGCAGACCGGCTACTACGCCGATCTTATTGAGGAAGCCGCCGCACTCTGGGAAAGCCTTTCGCAGAATCATCCCTTCGTCGATGGCAACAAGCGCACCGCGTTTGCCGCCCTCTACACCTTCCTCGCGATTAACGGCCTGCGTCTCACGGCGGGCGCGGAACAAACCTGCGCCTTCGTCCTCGCTCTGTACGAAGCAAACCAGTTCAGCTTCGAGAAACTCGTTCCCTGGCTGCGTGAGAACAGCTGCGCGAGAATGTAAAAGGAGAATCTGTTGATTGAACTCGCGAATGACATCGTGAAGCAAGCTCTTGCAGCCGGCGCCACCGACGCCGAATGCACCATCGCCGAGGGTGACGAGTTCACCGCTAACGTGCGCATGCGCGAGCTCGAAAACTTGAAGGAAGCGGGATCGCGCGGCGCCGGCCTCCGTATTATGGTGGGCCGCCGCACCGGAGCGTCGTACACGTCCGACCTTTCCCGCGAAGGCATCGATAAGCTGGTCCGCTCGGCAGTCGAACTCGCCGAGATCACCACCGAAGATCCGCATGCGGGCCTGCCCGAGCCGGAAGAACTGGGTTCGCTTTCCGGTGATTTGCAGCTCTATTCCGCCGATGTCGAAGGCCTCGATACCGGCGTCAAGGTCGACCTCGCCAAGCGCGCCGAGGAAGCCGCGCTCTCTTTCGATCCGCGCATCTCCAACTCCGAAGGCGCTTCGTTCGACACCCACCTCGGCCGCCACATTTTCGCCAATTCGCGCGGATTCTCGGGCGAGTATCGCTCCAGCTATTGCGCGCTCGGAGTCGCTCCCGTCGCCCGTTCGGGCGATTCTATGGAACGCGATTCCTGGGACACGCTCTCGCGTGCATTCGCCGATCTCGACGCGCCCGAATCGGTCGGCCGCACCGCCGCGCAGCGCGCACTGCGCCGTTTGAATCCCGTCAAGGTCGAGACCCAGAAAGTGCCCGTGGTCTTCGAGCCGCGCACCGCGCGCACGCTGCTCGATCACATCTTCGACGCCGTCCACGGTATGTCGGTCTACCGGCACGAATCGTTCCTCGCCGGCAAGCTCGGCGAAAAAGTTGCCGCCGAGACAGTCACTGTTGTTGACGATGGCACCATTCCCGGCCTGTTCGGATCGTCGCCATTCGATGACGAAGGCGTGCCCTCGCAGCGCACCGTGGTGATCGATAAGGGCGTGCTGAAGAGCTACCTGATGAACACTTACGCCGCCCGCAAGCTCGGCCTGAAGACGACGGGCAACGCGTCGCGCGGCCTCACCGGCAACGCCGGCATCGGCCACGGGAACTTTTACGTCGAAAAGGGCGTCCAAACGCCGGAGCAGATTTTGGCCGGCATCTACAACGGATTTTATGTCACCGAGCTGATGGGCTTCGGCGTGAACACCGTGACGGGCGATTATTCGCGCGGCGCCGCGGGCCTGTGGATCCGCGACGGAGAGCTCGCCTACGCGGTGTCGGAAGTCACCATCGCCGGCAATCTGCAGGAGATGCTGCTGGGATTGGAAGCGCTGGGCAGCGACCTGGAATTCCGCCGCTCGATTTCGGCGCCTACAATCAAGATAGGGGAGATGACCGTTGGTGGCAGGTAATCGAGCGGTAGCGCAAAACAAGAAATTCACCATCCCGCCGATGGCGATTGTGGCCGGCATCGTCGTGCTTGTCGGCGCGGGCGGATTTCTGTATCTCGATCGCGTTTCGAAGCAGACTCCCGCCGGTCCGGCGCCGCCTTCCGCCGAAGCGCGGGCTTACGCCAAGAATCTCCGCTTCGTGGCGGACGACGGAATCAACCTGGAAAATCCCAAGATGGAATCGCATGAGAGCTATCTCAAGCAGTCCATCGTGGAGGTCAGCGGAAATATCATGAACGCCGGCGACCGGCCGGTCGACTCGGTCGATGTCACCTGGCTCTTCAAGGATCCCGGGACGCCGATGCCCGACGGCCAGCTCTATCAGGAGATCATCTGGCGCGAGCGCACGCCGCTGATCACTAAGAAAATGGGCGGCCTGGCGCCGGGGCAATACCGCCATTTCTCAGTGTCGTTCGACAACGTCCCGGATACCTGGAACCAGGCGATGCCCAGCCTGGTAATCGCCGGCATCCAGTTCAAGAAGTAACGCCGAGTTCTTTCATCAAGAGTTCGCGCTCCTCGCGCGGCAGACCGAGGAGTGCCCTCGGGTCCTTTTCCTTGCAATATTGGACTTGAAGTCGTCGGGTGATTTGGGGCGAGACAACAGGGGACCGAAAAAGGGCGTCAAAAACGACGTGCGTCTGCTTTGACGCATAATATGGGGCGAGTCCGGCAGTCAGTGACAAAACGAGAATGCGCTCCGAAACTCAGGAGCGCATTCTCATTAATACCGATTCCTAACGAAATCTACCCGCTCATCGAGCCCAGGAATTCCCCGTTGCTACGAGTCTTCCCGAGCTTGTCGAGCAGCAGTTCCATGGTCTCCACAGGCGAGAGCGGATTCAACACTTTCCTCAGAATCCACACGCGATTGAGTTCGTCTTTCGGCAGCAGCAGCTCTTCCTTGCGGGTGCCGCTCTTGTTGATGTCGATGGCCGGGAAGACGCGCTTGTCCACCAGCTTGCGCTCGAGGTGGATTTCCATATTGCCGGTGCCTTTGAACTCTTCGAAAATCACGTCGTCCATGCGGCTGCCGGTGTCGATCAGCGCAGTCGCCACGATGCTCAGCGAGCCGCCTTCCTCGATATTGCGCGCCGCGCCGAAGAAGCGCTTGGGACGCTGCAAGGCGTTCGAGTCGACGCCGCCGGAGAGCACTTTGCCCGAGGGCGGAACGATGGTATTGTAAGCGCGCGCCAGGCGCGTGATGGAATCGAGCAGGATGACCACGTCGCGCTTGTGCTCGACCAGGCGCTTGGCCTTCTCGATCACCATTTCGGCCACCTGCACGTGGCGCGTAGCGGGCTCGTCGAATGTGGAGCTGATGACTTCGCCGCGCACGCTGCGCTGCATGTCGGTGACTTCTTCCGGCCGCTCGTCGATGAGGAGCACGATGAGCGTCACTTCCGGATGGTTGGTGGTCACCGAGTTAGCGATGCTCTGCAGCAGCATCGTCTTACCGGTGCGGGGCGGGGAAACGATCAGCCCGCGCTGTCCCTTGCCGATGGGGGTGAGCAGATCCATGACGCGCCCGGAATAGTTGTCGCGCACGGTTTCGAGCTTGAGCCGTTCATTGGGGTAGAGTGGCGTCAGGTTGTCGAAGAAGATCTTGTTGCGCGCTTCCTCGGGCGGCTCGAAGTTGATGGCGTCCACCTTGATGAGCGCGAAGTATCGCTCGCCTTCTTTCGGCGGGCGAATCTGGCCGGAGATGGTGTCGCCGGTGCGCAGATCGAAGCGGCGAATCTGCGAAGGCGATACGTAGACGTCGTCGGGGCCGGGCAGGTAATTGTACTCGGGCGCGCGCAGGAAGCCGAAGCCGTCGGGCAGGCATTCGAGCACGCCCTCGGAGAAGATCAGCCCGCTCTTTTCGGCTTGCGTCTGCAGGATTTTGAAGATGAGCTCCTGCTTGCGCAGTCCGGCAGCTCCCGCGATTCCCATTTCCTTGGCGACCTGATTGAGATTCTGGATGCTCATGTCCTTGAGCTCCACCAGATCGAGTGTCGGGGTTCCGTTCTTGACGGCCTGCGCGGTTTGCTGCTTGCGCCGCTGTTGTCCGGGGTGAACGCCATGATCGGCCGGCGGAGCGGCGGCCGGCGGTTCCGCGGCTTTGGGCGCCTCAGCCACCACGGCCGGCTTGGGATCGGCCGGTTTGGGCTCCACGGCGGCAACGGGTGCCGGTTTGGGCTCCACGGCGGCAACCGGCGCCGGTTTGGGTTCGGCCGCAACCGGTTTCGGCTCGGCAGCCTTCACCTCGGCCGGCTTGGCTTCCGCGGCAGCTGGCTTGGGCTCGGCATTGGCCGGGGGCGGCGCCGCCGCTTTCGGAGCGCGCTCCTTGTGTTCAGCCTTCTCCAGTTTGTCGTGCTTCTCTGCTTTGGCCGGTTTTTCCGGCTTCTCCGTGTCCGCGGAAACGGCGGGCGCCGAATTTTCGGGGACAGAATTCTTATCGGTGGGTTTGTCCTGCGGCAGGGCGGTGCCTACCGTGGTTGAAGTGTTTTCGCTATTGCTTGCCAAATTTCCCTCACTCCCCGGCCGGTGACGGCCGAGAACGGCAGCGGCTCCACGCCTTCCTCACGGATGGCGCGCAACCCGCGGCTCTCTTCAGATTGATTTAATTTATCGGTCTTCGTGGCGATTACCAGATACTCTCTGCCCTGGTCGTCGAGCCACCGCTTCAGGTCCAGATCTTTTTCCATCCATCCGCGGCGGGCATCCAAAATCAGGCAGGAAAGTTTAAGGGTCTCTCTTTTTTCCAAATACTCTTCGATCAGCTTTTTCCAGCTTTGTTGGAACCCCATGGGAACCCGGGCGAATCCATATCCGGGAAGATCGACGAAGTAAAACGCATTGTCGACCCGGTAAAAATTGATGGTTTGTGTTCGACCCGGAGTGCTGCTGACAAATGCCAGCCCTTTGCGCCCAATCAGAGCGTTCAGCAAGCTGGACTTTCCTACGTTACTTCTCCCTAAGAATGAAACTTCCGGCAACCGGTCGCCGGGAAACATCCCCGGCTGGCCGGCGCTCACTACGAATTCCGCTCTCACCGCTCCCTTTGGTCGCGGATCGGTCAATGGGCGCGCGTCTCTTCGCGCGGCTCTTCCCTGACGGGTTGCAACCCGACTTCCGGGCCGGGCGTCATCGGAATGGCTACCAATTCCCGCTCCAGGGCGATTTTCAGAACCTCATCCATGGAATCCACGAAGTTCAGCTTCATGGACTGCTTGATGGCGTCCGGAATGTCGGGGAGATCCTTCTCATTCTCCCGCGGCATGATTGCTTCCACAATGCCATGACGATGCGCCGCCATCAACTTCTCTTTTAGCCCACCGATTCCCAAAACCTTGCCGCGCAGGGTGATTTCGCCGGTCATGGCGATGTCGCCGCGCACCGGGATGCGGGTCAACGCGCTGCAAATCGTAGTCGCCAGGGTGATGCCGGCGGAGGGCCCATCTTTGGGGATGGCGCCTTCGGGAATGTGGATGTGGACGTCGAGATTGCGGTAGAAATCGCGCGGCAGCCCAAAGGTGTGGGCGCGCGAGCGGATGTAGCTCATCGCGGCCTGGGCGGATTCCTGCATCACATCGCCGAGTTTGCCGGTGATGGTGAGCTTACCCTTGCCCTCCATGAGCGTGCATTCCACCGTGAGGATCTGGCCTCCGACTTCGGTCCATGCGAGCCCGGTAACCGCGCCGACCTCATTCTTCTTGTCGAGAGTCATGTCGCGGAACTTCCAGGGGCCGAGCAGGTCGGGAAGCTTCTCCTCGTTGATTTCGAGCTTGGCGAGGGCCTTCTTGTCTTTGCCGTTCTGGTGATTCACCACCTGGCGCGCGGCTTTGCGGCAGACGTTGCCGATCTCGCGTTCCAGGTTGCGGACGCCGGCTTCGCGCGTGTAGTGCTGGATGAGGCCGTTGATGCCGGAATCGGCGAAGTTGATTTGCTCGCCGCTGAGGCCCGTCTGCTCCATCTGCTTTTTCACCAGGAAGCGCTTGGCGATTTCCATCTTCTCGAGCTCGGTGTATCCCGAGAGCCGGATGACTTCCATGCGATCCTGCAATGCCGGCGGAACGGTGTGCAGCACGTTGGCGGTGGCCACGAAGAAGACTTCCCTGAGATCGTACTCGACATCGAGGTAATGGTCCACGAACATGTAATTCTGTTCGGGGTCGAGCACTTCCAGCAGCGCGGCCGACGGATCGCCGCGGAAGTCCATGGACATCTTGTCCACTTCATCCAGCATGAAGACGGGATTGCGCGTGCCGGCCTTCTTCATCATCTGGATGATCTGGCCGGGCAGGGCGCCGATATAGGTGCGGCGATGGCCGCGGATTTCGGCTTCATCGCGCACGCCGCCGAGCGACATGCGGACGAACTTGCGGCCGGTGGCTTTCGCAATCGACATGCCGAGCGAAGTTTTGCCCACTCCGGGAGGCCCGACGAAGCAGAGGATGGAGCCCCTGGGATTCTTTACCAGCCGGCGGACGGCGAGGAATTCGAGGATGCGCTCCTTGATCTTTTCGAGGCCGTAGTGATCGCTCTCGAGCGTCTTTTCGGCGAATTTGAGATCGCGGATCTCCTTGGATTTTTTCTTCCACGGCACCGCCAGGAGCCAGTCGAGGTAGTTGCGGGAGACGGTGGATTCGGCCGACATGGGCGGCATATTCTCCAGCCGCTTCAGTTCGGCCATGGCCTTTTCCTGTGCATCGGCGGTCATACCGGCGGTCTCGATGCGCTTTTTCAGCTCGTCGATCTCGCTCTTCTCGCCGCGGCCCAGTTCCTTCTGGATGGCCTTGATCTTCTCGTTGAGGTAATACTCTTTCTGCGCCTTTTCCATCTGGCGCTTCACGCGGCCCTGAATGGTGCGGTCGACATTGAGCTTTTCGATCTCGATGTCGAGCATTTCGGCCACGCGGGTGAGGCGGTCGATGGGGTCGAAGATTTCGAGCAGTTCCTGTTTCTCTTCGAGCGTCAGCGGAAGGTTGGCTCCCACGGTATCGGCCAGTTTGCCGGGCTCGTCTCCGCCGCGGATCGCCTGCAGCATCTGCTCGTAATTCAGGTTCTGGCTAAGTTTTACGTACTGCTCGAACAGGGTGGTAACGCGGCTCACCAGGGCATCGAGCTGCGGCCCGGCCTCCACGCGGTAGGTCGAAGTCTTGACAATGGCGCGGAAAAATCCGTCCTCATCGGAGACCGAAACGACCTTGGCGCGCTCCACGCCTTCCACCAGCACCTTGATATTGCCATCGGGCAGTTTGAGACTCTGCACGATGTTGACGATGGTACCGACGCTGAAAATTTCGTTGGGCTTGGGTTCGTCGACAGAAGCATCGTGCTGGGCGGCAAGGAAAATTTTCTTGTCGCCGGCCATGGCTTCCTCGAGCGCCCGCACACTCGACTCACGCCCCACCACAAACGGGGTCATCATGTACGGAAAGATGACCACCTCGCGAATGGGCATCATCGGCAGACGTTTTGTGTCGGGCTTTTCCTTCGATGTAAGCATTGATCTCCCCAGGGGCTCGGCCCGGCCCCTGGTCCTCTCTGGTTTCAAGGAAACTTCTTTTCGGGGGTTTGGGGCTAACCGGCCTTTTCTAATATTGTAAGACTGATTTTCTGCGACAGCACCATTTCCTTGGTGACCTGGAATTCGCGCACCTTCTTGTAGGAGGGCAGATAGTACATCAGGTCGAGCATCAAGTCTTCCAGAATCATGCGCAAACCGCGCGCGCCCACCTTGCGTTCCATGGCCAGGTCGGCGATGGCTTCGAGTGCTTCGTCGCTGAATTTCAGGCGCACATTCTCGAACTCAAACAGCTTCTGGTACTGCTTGATGATCGCGTTTTTGGGCCGTGAGAGAATCTGGATGAGCGCCGAGCGGTCCAGATCTTCGAGCACGGCATTCACCGGCAGCCGGCCGATGAATTCCGGAATGAACCCAAATTTGATGAGGTCGATGGGCTGCACATGGCTCAGCAGATCGATATCCCGGCGGCCGCTGGTGCCGGAACGCATCGACATTTTATCCTCTTCCTGCAGAAAGCCGATGGACTTCTTGCCGGTGCGGCGGGCAATGACCTTCTCCAGACCCACGAACGCGCCCCCGCAGATGAAGAGAATGTTGGTGGTATCCACCGGGGTGAATTCCTGGTGTGGGTGCTTGCGCCCGCCCTGCGGCGGAACATTGGCCACCGTGCCTTCGAGGATTTTCAGGAGCGCCTGCTGGACGCCTTCGCCGGAGACATCGCGGGTGATGGAAGGGTTCTCGTCCTTGCGGCAGATCTTATCGATTTCGTCGATATAAATAATACCTTGCTGGCACTTCTGTACATCGCCGTCAGCCGCCTGAAGGAGCTTGAGGATGATGTTCTCGACGTCTTCGCCTACGTACCCGGCTTCCGTCAGCGTGGTGGCGTCCACGATGGCGAACGGCACGTCGAGGATCTTGGCGAGGGTCTGCGCCAGCAGGGTTTTGCCCGTGCCGGTAGGGCCGATCAGCAGGATATTCGACTTCTGCAACTCCACGTCGGAGTTGCGCATGCGGTTCATGTGGATGCGCTTGCAGTGGTTATAAACCGCCACGGCAAGCTTTTTCTTGGTGGCATCCTGCCCGATCACGTATTGATCCAGAAACTCTTTGACTTCCAAAGGTTTCGGAATCTTGTTGGGCGTCCCCGAGGGCGGCTCGACCTTGTCGTCCTCCAAAATCGAGTTGCACACCGCAATGCACTCATCGCAGATATAGGCACGCGGGTAGTCGCTGGGGGAGGAAATGAGCTTTCCGACTACGTCCTGGCTTTTATGGCAAAACGAACACCGTAAAGCGTCATCCGATCCGGCTCGCTTCAAGCTGTTTTCTCCTCTTCCGCCGAGGGTGTGGGCGGGCGGGAACCTCCAAATCGCTTCGTCTTCATTATCGCCTGAACGGCCTCCCTTAGCAATGTACTCCGAAGGTAGGTAACACGAAGGAGGTAGTACCGGCGGTTACGGTTCATTTTGACCCCCTTTTTGCACTGCTGACCGCTCCCTCACGGTCGCGGCTCGGTAAAACGTCTCAGTTCGGTAAAACGGCTCGGTTCGGTAAAAGCACCGCTCCCTTGCGGTCGCGGCTCATTAACAATATCGCGGCTCATTTGGCAACTACTGCGCCTCCGCTGTCTTGCGGGCTTGTTCGAAAAGAAAACTCAGCGTCTTTTCGGTTTGAATATGCGAGGCGATCCGGCCCAGCGTGCCGTCCTTTTCGAACTTCAGATGCATCGCCGCCACCGGCTCTTTCTGCTGGCGGGCGATCTTCTCGACTTCGCGATCTACTTCGTCGCGGGTGGCGCCGATGGCTTCGCGCTCGGAAATCTTGGAGAGCAGCAGGGAAGCTTTGACCTCGCGGAGCGCCTTCTCGCGCTGGGTTTCCATGACCTTCTTCCAATCGAGCTTGATGGATCGCGGGTCGACACCCTCGCCGGCCATGGCGCGGAGGGTTTGCTCCATGCGATTCTTCACCTGCCGCTCGACGAAGACTTCGGGGACGGCGAATTCGTGCGCGTCCACCAGCTTATCGACGATTTTGTTCTTGGCTTCCTGCTGCGCTTCGTATTCGCGCTGGCCGAAGATGTTCTTGCGGATGGCCTCGCGAAGTTCGCCCACGTCGCGGTAGTCGCCCAGGTCCTGGGCGAACTCATCGTTGATCTCGGGGAGTTCTTTGCGGCGAATTCCCTTCAAACTGGCGCGGAATTTGACGGTGTGACCGGCGAGTCGCTTCGATCCGTAGTCCTCGGGGTAGGCGACCTCGAATTCGCGCTCTTCGCCGGGGGTGACGCCGCGCAAATTCTCGGTGAAGGCCGGGAAAGTTTCGGCTCCGCCGATTTCGAGCACCATTTCGTCGGTCTTTACCGGTTCGCCATCCACGCCGCCGAGGCTTTCGAGCGCCACCACGGCATGGTCGCCGTCCTCCACGGGCCGGGGATCGACGTTGACATATTGCGCCTTCTGCCCGCGGAGTTCTTCAATGCGCTTATCGATGTCTTCCTCGGTGACTGCAGGCTCGGCATAGGGGACTTCGACGCCGCGGAACTCACCGAGCTCGATTACGGGGACGACTTCGAATTCGGCCTTGAATCGGAGGGGCTCGCCGTCGTGGAAATGGACATCCTTTATATCGGGCTTGCCGACCACGTTGAGGTTTTCGGCTTCGAACTGCTGCTGCAGGAACTTGGGGATGAGATTTTCCAGCACCTGCTGCCGGATATCGCCGGCGAACTGCTTACGGATGATGCTGGTAGGGGCTTTGCCAGGCCGGAATCCGGGGAGTTTGGCGCGCTTCTGGACATCGGCCGTGACGCGTCCCAACTCGCTTTCCACATCGAGGACAGGGATGGAAATTTCGAGCGAGTGCTTGCAACCTTCAACTAAAGCCAAGTGGAATGAACCTCAGGAAAGAAATGATGGCGTAAATCTCATAATACCACGGGCGGGTAGGCCCGGATTTCTACCACGGCAACCAAGAAATATTCACCGCCTGGACGCTGAGACGCTGAGGAAAACAAGGGTCAAGGTCAAAACCGGAGAGCGCGGAGGTGGCAGAGGCCGCCGAGGCGCAAGGTTGTCGGGTCTCTGCGTGCCAGGAGCTTCGGCTCGGTGGATGGCCCGCACGTCTCTCCATCGCCTTCAACACCGGTGCGGAGAGTTGGTTCGGCCGAAAACGTCTGCCCGTGACGAGGCTAACCGCCGCCTGATCAGGTTCCTCTCAAGTAGCAGAACGACTGCGGCCCTGGGCGGCAGGCCTTGCACAAAGTCCTACACCATCCTTGCCTGGTGCGATTGAAAAGTGCGGCGAGCAGGCACCGAGGCGATTCTCACTCCTTAGTCTCAGTCCCGTCCGCCTTGACCAGGACTTCGTGCTTGCGGCCGTCCTTGCCGGTATAGCCAGCCTCGTACATGGTCCCGCCGCCTCTCGTGAAGAGCTCCACCCGAGCGAGCTTTCCGGCGCCCACCTTCTTCAGGACTGCGGCCTTGGCAGGGGCGGGGATGGAATCGATATCGGTCTCTTCCTCCACCACCATTAAGTTGCCTTTGGTATCCACATCGAAATCGCGGTGCTTGCCATTCAGCATGGTTTCCACTTCGTACTGAGCAACTCCGTTCTCCGTCTCTTTGTCGATGTTCTGGATTTCGCCGCCCTTCAGCTCTGCCTGAACGGTCTTCTGAACTGCCGGCGGCAGATCTTGCAGGGTGAGCTTCTTTTGACCGGAAGAAACACCCAGGAAGAGGGCAAGCGCGGCCGGGATGGCGATCGTTTTTCGCATAGTAAGGCTCCTTAGTGTTCAATGACCAGCAGCGTGAATGAACCCGGCAGCACAGGGCCTCTCCGGCCAGCCGCGGGCGGCGGCCCGAATTTGCCGGAAGCGAGATAGATGCGGTGAGTCGACGGATCGAGCCCCATGTTGCGCGAGCCCTGTGGTGTCTCAACCGTGTCGGCAACGTGGTATTGGCCGGGCGAATCCTGGTGGATCACTGTCAACGTTCCATCGGCATTGGAAGCGAATACATTGCCGAAAGCCGGGTCGAAGCCGGCGCCGTCCACACCGGTACCGATAGGCAGCGTTGCGACCACCTTGCCCGCCTCATAATCCGACACTGCCAGAACGCCGCTGCGGCATCCGCTAAACACGCGACGATGGGCAGCGTCGATGGCCATCGAAACCGGCTGCTTGCAGGGAGCGATAGGCCACCGGCGAGTCACTTTCGCCGCCTTCGCGTCAATCTCGACCACTTCGTTGGTGTCTGTGAGGTTGGCGTACACCTTGCCATCTCCCGCCGACGTGCCATACTCCGGCTTGCCGCCCAGCGGGATATCGGCGATCGGGGTTCCCGCCTTGGGGTCGATCACGGTGGCGGAATGCGCATCGCCGTTGAGTGTGAAGACCCGCTTGGAGGCGGGATCGTAGACGATGGCGTCGGCATCCTCGGCGGCGGAAATCCGGCCCAGCGGCTTGTAGGTTTGGAGGTGGAACATGACGACCGACCGGTCGTTGCCGGAAGTCGCGAACCCATGCCCGGTGCCCTCCGCAATGGCGGTCCCGTGGGCACCGTCGATGCCAGTTACTTCGCCCAACAGGGTTCCCTTGTCCTCGTCGATCGCCATTACACGATTCTGCCGGGCCACAAATACGCGATGATTCGGCGGATCGGGCACCAGGTAATCCCAGCTACCGTCGCCGCCCAGAGGGTAGCTGTGAGCGATATGGTACGAAGCGGGCGATTGCGCGACCGGCGTAATGGCGGCGGCCATCGGAAGAACCAGGAAAGATCGCATCGATGTCTCCTTTGCAGTCCACTCAGTACGTCAAGCCGCTTGTTTGCGGCCGGTATTGCACAGTATGGCAGATCGATTCAGAAGGTTTTCCGGAACGATGGACTCCGAAGTTGTCGTCAGGCTAGCTCGCTGGACAGCCGTTCCACCGATTTCAGCTCGACCACCAACACTTCTTCGACGAGCAGATCGGCAAAGTACTCTCCGACAGAGTGACTCTTCTAGGCGACAGTAAACGAAGCTTCGGCGGTAGCCCGGAGGCCGCGACGGCCGAGTTCTGAAAGCAGCGCCCGCTGCTAGACCTTCTCGAGGAATCCGGCGCCCAGGGTGTTGGTAACCTCAAAGACGGCGCCCAGCACGCGCTCGGTCAGTGAATCCAACCGATCTTTATCGGCGTTGATTGCCGTTTATCGGCGGCTAGAATCGATGTCGCGTCCTAACGCGAAAGCTCTCCAGAAGATTCCTTAGCCGCCGATGAACACCGATGAACGCCGATTTTGGCCGGTTATGCCGGATTCGACCTGTCCAGTCAAATCGTGGACACTACAGTAAGTCGAGCAAAAACCACCACAAAAGAGTCCGTTTGGCCATGAAACAGGCTTGCGCCCGTCATCCCTCCAGGATTAACGATATACCTTGAAAAAATCCCTGAACGACGGATGTGCTCATTGCTAATCTGCAACTATGGCCGGGACACCTAAAATGCGCACAGCATCGAGAAGACAGTTTCTTGGCGGGACCATTATGGGCGCCGCGGCGGCCGGGTACCTGCTCCGGGGTGCGCCGCAACTGGGCGCGGATCCGCTCGGAAAACCCATTGGGTGCCAGATTTTCCCGGTGAGAAAACAGCTGGTAAAGGACTTCGACGGCACTCTGCGGGAGCTTTATGCGGCGGGATACCGGGTCATCGAGTTCTGTTCGCCGCCCGGCTTCGTGACCATGGATATGGCGCCCCTGGTGAGCATGAAAGCCGCGGAGATCCGTCGAAGGGTGGAAGCCACCGGGTTGCGCGTGGTGAGCTGCCACTACCAGTTCCGGGAGCTCAAGGACAACACTGGCGAGAGAATCGCGTTTGCCCAGGAACTCGGTCTGGATCAAATGATTGTCGCGACGTACGGCCTACCGGCAAACGGAACCTTAGATGACTGGAGACGGGCCGCCGACGATACCAACAAACTGGGCGAACAGACCCGGAAGGCGGGTATGCAGCTTGGCTTTCACAATCACCTTTTCGAATTCCAGCAAATCGGCGGGGTGCTGATTTTCGATGAATTGATGAAGCAATGGGACCGCGAACTGGTCAAGAGCCAGTTCCAGGTTAACCTGCTTAGTCTGGGCTTGGACCCGGTCACGTTTCTTCGGAAGTACCCTGGGCGCTTTCTCTCGATGCATCTGCAGGACTGGTCGACGGCTGCCAGGAAAGAAGTGCCGATCGGGCAGGGTTCCATCGACTGGAAGAAGCTTTTCGCCGCCGCCAGGAAGAGCGGCATCAGGAACTATTTCGTCGAAATGGATATGGAGGCCCTCAAGGCCAGCTACTCCTACCTCCACTCCCTGAAGGTATAAATGAACGGCCATTTTCTGAGCCGTCGCCAGCGGTGTCGGCAGGAACGGTCCGGATGGCGCGTTGACTTTCAGGATGTTTATCGGGGTGCACTCGGTCGCGAAGATGCCGGCACATCCGCCCCCGCTCCCGCCGGTGATGTACACATTCTGCTGGGCGTCGATCGCCGAGATGGCATTGCTGCACCAAACCTAGCCTGAAACGGGATGCAACGGTGGCTCGAGCCAGGCGGCGTTATCGGCCCTCAACCCAAAAGGGTGTTATCCGATAACGCTCCTAGGCACTAACTCTCCAAGGATAACCTTCCGGCGGGAGCGCGCTCCGTGTGAGACTGGGCCAATCGTTTTGCTAGGTCAATCTTAGCTGGCAGCAACCAAAGTTTCCGGGAGGGACAAGCTTGTTATCGCCAATCGTCACGCCGCGCGAGCCGGAGTCGTTAGAAGAAACCGGTCTGGCTGCATCTATCGTCGAACAAACCATCCTCCGTATCCTGTACTTCCGCGGCGAATTATACGGCAGGGACCTCTCCCACGCGATCGGTCTGCGCTTCAGCGTGATCGAGGGAATCGTCGAAAGCCTCAAGCTCAGCCATCACATCCACGTGAAGCGCTCCATGGGGATGGGCAGTAGTGTCGGATCGGCCCTTGCGTTGACCGAGTCGGGCCGCGGACTCGCCCGCCAGTACCTGGAATCCAACCAATATAGCGGAGCGGCGCCGGTCCCCGCCGGACCATACGCGGACATCGTCCGCCGGCAGCGGCAGCAGGACGGCTGGCTCACCAAAGAGGGGTTGGCCAGGGCATTTCGCGGGATGGTGCTGACCGAGTCCATCCTGTCGCAGATGGGGCCGGCGATAAGCGCGGGAAAATCGCTGCTGTTGTACGGCAAGCCCGGCGATGGAAAAACGTACCTGATCGAACAGCTCGTCAACCTGGATACCGCGCCCATTTACGTGCCCTACGCCATCGAATGCCAGGGGAACATCATTCAGGTTTACGATCCCATATACCACCACCGGGTGGACGACGGCGAAGACGATTCTGACGGCGGCACGTCGATCTTTGCGAACGAATCAGGTCACGACCGCCGATGGGTGAAGTGCCAGCGGCCGTTCATCGTCAGCGGCGGCGAGCTCTCCATGGAGATGCTCGACCTGCGCTACAACGCGACCTCGAAAGTGTACGAAGCGCCGTTCCAGTTGAAGGCCAACAATGGCATCTACCTGATTGACGACTTTGGCCGGCAGCGCGCGACGCCGGCGGAAGTCTTAAATCGCTGGATCGTGCCCATGGAGCGCCGCCAGGACTATCTCAGCTTTCTGACCGGCGGCAAAATGAGCGTTCCCTTCGAGATTTTCCTGGTCTTCTCCACCAACCTCAACCCGGCGGCCCTGGGGGACGAAGCCTTCCTGCGGCGCATTCAGTATAAGATGCTGCTGCGCGGCCCCAGCGAAAGGGAATTCATCCGCATCTTCGAGGACTTTTGCGCGCAGCGCCAACTCCCATTGCCCGCCGGCATGCTGGAGCGATTTCTGGAGAAGCGTTACCGCACCACCGGGAAGCTCTTCCGGCGCTGCCATCCGCGCGATGTCCTGTCGCATGCCCTCAATCTGATGCACTTTGAGAAGCTTCCCTTCGCACTGACGGATGAGATCCTCGATCGCGCGTTCAACAGCTGCTTTCTGGAAGAGAACGCCGAAGAAAAGGCTCCCGATTCGGCCCTCCTGCCGCTGGACTCCGCGCCCCCTGCTCCGGCCGAAGGGCCCTCCTCCGGCTGCCCGGATTACTGGGCCGATATACTCGCGGAGCACGGCACGTCATTCGGCGCCCTGGCGCTGCTGGGAGCAGCGAAAGACGCCACCAGCGGGCAGTACCGTCACGAAGAATCCGAACGGCAATTCGGTGCGGACGAGACCGCCCGCGTCCTCGCGAAGCTTCACCGCCGGCAGTTCGAGGAGTGGCGCACGCTGGGCCGCGACCACCAGATACGCGACCTGAAAAGGTACACGGAGCGTTCTTCGCTTACGCCGGAGATGTTGAAAGATCGGCTCGACGATTGGGTCGGCACGCTGATGCCTTCGGGCGCCGAGAGCGCGGATCGAAGTCTCCTGGTTCACGACCTTGCTATGGCTCTGGAGAGGCTCTCTCACTCGCAGGGAGAGGACGCGGTGGATTCGGCATACTCCAACTGATTCGCCCTCTGCGCACGTCGGCCGCCTCAACAAAGGTATTTACAGGCAACATTATGTAATGTATACTTTACTTGTAGTTATTTGAAGATAACGCGAGGAGGTATACATGTCGGATTCTGAAAAGTGGGCGTGGTGGGTGCTTGGAGTGGTGTTGTTGACCGTCGGCGCGTATGGCGCGTTCCTCAAATTCTTCGGACACAACCAGGCAACTACTTCGGTTTTCGCGCTGTTAGCGCTGACCGCCGTCCCGGCTTCCAGCCGGCGTTATTTCCGGGGCCGGACCTTCGATGAACGAGAACGCGAGATTGCTAACAAGGCATGGCGCGCCGGTTTCAGCGCGGTATGGCTGGCGTTCATCGGCCTGTTTATGACTATCGGTTTCGTCAAGGGATGGGATGCCACTCTCACCGTGCCGGTTTGGAATCTCGAAGAGACTATCTTGTGGGCATGGGTTGTAGTGCTGGGGGTGGAAGCCGTGACTACACTCATTCTCTACCGGGGTGGAGCCCATGCCTAGCCAGGAACCGGCAATCACCAACCAGATTCGCAGGCTGCGATTCGAGCACGGAGAGATGACGCAGGATCAGCTGGCGAAAATGGCGGGCGTGACACGCCACACCATCATGGCCCTGGAAGCAGGCAAATATTTTCCTTCGCTGCTGTTGGCATTCCGGATCGCGCGAGCTTTCGGTGCGCCAGTCGATCGCGTCTTCGAATTCCGGGATACGGTTTGAGCCCTCTCGTTTAGTGCGACGGTGTCGAAAATCCACTAGGATAGCCAAGTCGTCCAGGCCGGAACGGACGTCTCTGCTTTGCGCTTATTGCTCCACACGGAAGAGCGCGCAGCTGTGGGGCGGCAGATCCACATGCAGAGACGGGGCGCTGGGGACATGTCGCTGCGTCCAGATTTCGTAGGCCGCATGCGCGCTTCCTGGCAGGGAGGACGGCCACGCTATATCCTTTTCTAGTTTGGATTCCTGGAGGTTGAAGACCGCAATATAGCTCTTTGGCTGCGGACCGCCTGTCGCGGCCGACCAGATGCGAAAGCGCGCGGAATCGGCGGAATCGCCGGGGATCTCGGCGCTTGAAACCGCAGTCTGGTCGATGGCGATTACTTCCTGGTTGGCGATCAGCGAGCGAGTGAACTCGTCCAGCGCGGTGAGATTGGAGCCCAGGATCAGAGGCGATCGCGATATCGCCCAGAGTGTGAACTGGGTTCGCTCCTCGTCCTGCGAAATGCGCGACTGTCGTGGCGGTCCCCAGCCGGGGTGGGGCGTCAGCGATCCCCACGGAAGCATGTCCGCGTCCGGCCAGTTGCCGGGCTTGGCGAATTTCGCCCACTTTGCCAGGTTGTCGAAGGCCGAGCGGATGCCGTTGGGAAACTGCTGCCCGGGGAAATCCCATCCATCCCAGATGTCATCGGCGATGCGCCACATCTGCGAGTATTCGGCTACTTCAGCGGCATGGCTCAGGTTGGTCGGACCCGGCGAGAGGCTGAGCACGATCGGCCGCCGCGCCTTCTCGATGGCGGTGGCGATCATGCGAATCTCGGCTGACTTGTATGGGTGGTCGGAGATGCAATCTACCTTTAGGAAATCCAGCCCCCAACCGGCGTAGAGGCTCATCATCGAGTCGTAGTAGGCCTGACCCGCGGGGTTGTCGTGCACGCCGTAATTGCCGTTGTCCCACGGACAGGTGTCGCCGGTGTCGGCCACGTCGCCGGCGTAGAAGTGGGAATCGGCGACCGGCAGGTTGTCGCCGACCACCCCTTTGGGAATCCCGCGGACGATGTGGATGCCGAATTTCAGACCCTGCGAGTGGGTCCAATCGGCGAGGGGTTTGAATCCGGCGCCCTTCGCCGACGAAGGGTAGCGCACCGCATCGGGAATGAGGCGCCCGTTGGAATCCCAGGAAGACTTCCGGGCTTCGGGTTTGGCATCGGGATCCTGGAAATACCAACCTTCGTCGACCACTGCATAGTTCCAGCCATAACTCTTCAGGCTGGCGAGGACCTTGGCGTTGTCGCGGAACTGTTCCTCGGTAATCGTGAGGCCGTAGGCGTCCCAGCTGTTCCAACCCATGGGCGGCGTGGGGGCCAACTTCTCCGCCGGAGCGGCAATCATGGCAAAAGCGGCACAGAGGGCGATGGTATTCAAGCTGCGAATCAGCATGAGTAGACACATACCATATCTCGCCTTTTCTCGCGGCTAGTGAATCGCCATTGCCAGCGATTTCATGGCTTCGAACTCGCCGGTATTGGCGGAATAAGTGCGCGCCGGCAGCTTTTCGATCGCCGCCTTCACGGCTTGCCTCCGGGATGACCGAGGATGAAATCCTGGGTGATTACCCGTACCTGGAAAACGCCGATTTTCCCGCCGTCTATGCCTACGCTTCGCAAATTGGGCGGAATCGCAAATCCCGTTGAAACTCCTCTTTGACGCGAATCTTTCGCCGAAGTTGGTTGGCCGTCTTGCGGACCTTTTCCCGGGGTCCGCCGGACGATAAGATCCGGGAGTACGCAGCGGCCGAGGGGTTTGCGATCGTAACGGCGGTTTCCGGCTATCTCGATCTCGCCAAATCGAAAGGCGCGCCGCCCAAGATCGTCCACCTTGAGAATTGCGGCTATCGGACCTCGCAAATCGAGAGCATGCTCCGCCGTACGCTGTCCGGATTGCGGAGTTGGAGCAATCCTCACGAAACAACGCTGGCGATCCCTAACAAAAAGTAAGCCTGAGGCATTTTGACTTCGCAGAACTCCGTACGGGCGGCTGCCGGCCTGTTCCCTCCGCGATCAATCCCTCTAATAGATCTTTAGTTATCCAGGAAAGAATAACTATCGAGGATTGTAAACCCATATGGCACGTACAGTATTCTTGACACGATGACAGTCCGCCGTTGTCTCTCGCCAATAAGTGAGTTTCCCTTCTTACTGCTCCTGATCGTGGGAAGCGCTGCCGCCGCGCAGGGGCAGACTCTCAGTGCCTGCGATGTGAATCAGGACGGGAGCACCAATGTCGCCGACATCCAGTTCATCGTCAAAGAAGCGTTGGGGGAGGGACCGGCGAACGGCGACCTCAACAATGACGGTGTCGGCAACGTTGCCGATGTCGAGATCGTAATCGATGCGGTGATGGAACGGGGATGCGCGGCCGACGGCGCCATCGCTTACACCTTGACCGTGGTGAACGGAGCCGGCGCCGGGAGCTATTTTCCCGGCGCGCTGGCGAATATCCTGGCGAACACCCCGGGGGCGGGGCAGTCGTTCCTCAACTGGACCGGAGCCACCGTTGCCAACGCCACATCCACATCTACCACGCTAACGATGCCGGCGGCCAATGTGACGCTTACGGCGAATTTCTCCGCGGCGCCGCCGCCGGCCTCATGCGCCAATATGAGTCTGGGAAACAACGCCAGCCTGAACGGCTTCGTGCCATTTCCGTCCACCGCCGCCTGGAACACGGACATCTCCGCGGCGCCTCTCGATCCCAACAATACGGCCATTACCTCGGCCGCCGGATTCACCGGCTTGCATCTGCACCACGATTTTTCCTCGGTGGCCGGCGGGAACTACGGCATTCCGTATGTGGTCGTCGATTCCACATCCACCCCGCTGGTTCCGATCGACGTGCTCGACTACGCCAGTGAGAGCGACGTCGCTTTGGCGCCCTTTCCGTTGAACGCTCCCATTGAAGGTTCGCCTGCCGATTGCGACGGATGGCCGGACACCTACATCGGGGACTCGCACGTTCTGGTGTTGGACCGCCACGCATGCATGTTGTACGAGACATTCAACACGCACCGTTGCAGCGGGGCGTGGAACTCATCGTCGGAAACGATTTGGGACATGCAGAATTTCGAGCAGCGTCCCTGGGGATGGACGTCGGCGGACGCCGCCGGACTGGCTATCTTCCCCGGGCTGGTGCGGTATGACGAAGTAGCCGCTGGCGCGATCGAACACGCCATCCGGTTCACGATGGAGCACACCAAGAACGATGCCAACGACGGGTATTTCGTCGAACCAGCGAGCCATGCCGCGGGAACAGACTGGGGTGTGAGTAACGTGATGGGGATGCGCGTCCGCCTGAAGGCCGGCTTCGACATTTCGAGTTACTCGCCCGCGAACCAGGTGATTCTGACGGCGATGAAGAAGTACGGCATGATTCTGGCGGACAACGGCGGCTATTTCTATTTTCAGGGAGTGCCGGACCCGCGTTGGAACGACGACGACCTGGTGAACTTGGACACGATTCAATCGTCGAACTTCGAAGTGGTCCAAATGACGCCCGCCTACCCTGGGTACGATTCGGCCACCGCGCCCACGGGCAACCCGCCGACCATTAGTAGCTTCACGGCTTCCGCGATGACGATCGGTGCGGGGACGCCGGTGACCCTCAGTTGGAGCACCAGCAACGATTCCTACGACTTCATCGACAAACTGGGCGGCGTGCGCGGGGGAAGCGTTACTACGGCTCCCACGGCAACGGCCACCTACACGCTGAACGCGACCAATCAATACGGACGCTCTACCAAACAGGTCACCGTCACCGTGAAGTAGGGGCTGGAACTCCGAACTCGCTCCCTCGCGGCCGCGGCTCGTAAAGTCGGGGAATGGTGCGGTCGCGCACGGGGAAAGAGGCGCGGCCGCGAGGGTAGCTGAAGTTAGACAACTCTAGTTGAAAACCAGGCGGGTCTTGGTGCCGCCGAGACTGATCTCACGAACGATGTTCTGATTGGGTCCCCCGTCATACAGGACCTCGGTGTTATCGAACTTTTTCGGGGAGCTTTCGATCTTGGCAGGGACATCGAAAGTCTTCTTGCCGACGCTGAAGGTGACCTTGGCATCACCGATAAGCAGGCGGTAGTCGCCGGCCTGGAGGGTCGTTCCACTGAGAACAGCGGTTTTGAAGAACGTTACATGGGCGACGGCGGGCACGGTGCCTGCAAACGCTGCGAGAAGAGCCAGCACACTGAACGCGACAACGAACTTGGTCAACATATTTGCTCCTGAGCCGGGAATTTTGCCATTGCATGGGGCGAGCGGCTCATAAAAATATTTTATTACCTTGTTATCCTAAATTGCAACGAGAAACTGTGAATAAACACCACAGTTGATGCGATTCACCTCGGCCCCCCGGAGCAGTTCTAGTCGGATCCACCTAAAATCCGGTTCGAATGTGGTAACTTTCATCAGTGAAACGGGTATAAGAAATATGCGTTTCCTGACCTGTCTCTGCCTTTTCGGGCTGCTACCCGCCGCCTTTGCACAATCCGAAGCTCCGGCGCCGATTTTCGATGTCGCCGATATCCACCAGAGCCCCGCCGACGGCGGCCTGTATCTCCACGCTAACCGGCTGGAAATGCATGGTGTTACGATGCTGCACCTGATCACGGCCGCCTGGGGGATCCCCGCCGAGAAAGTCTTCAGCGGCCCGAACTGGCTGGACACGGACCGGTTCGAGATCGTAGCCAAATCGGAAAACCCGGTCACGACGCAAAACTTCCGGCCCATGCTGCAGGCACTGCTGGCCGGCCGCTTTCAACTGAAGGTCGCGAACGAGGACAAGGCGGAACAGTTTTTCAACTTGACGGCCACCAAACGCCTCCAACTGAAGGAAAGCGTCGGACCGGGCGAACCGCAGTGCAAAAGAGCGAATGAGGAGGGCTACCTCGGCCAGGTATGCCAGCACGTGACCATGGCATACCTGGCGGAACAGCTTCCCTTCGTGGCGCCCAATTACCTCAACCATCCAGTGGTGGATAAGACCGGACTGACCGGCTCCTACGATGTGAAGCTGAAATGGAGCGGGCGGGGCCAGTTGGGCGGCGCCGATCCGGACCACCCCGGCATCTCGCTCTTCGACTACCTCTAGAAAGAACTCGGAATTAAAGCGGACGCTCAGACGCTGCACTCCGGGCTCGAATCGATCCGTCCACTTCTGTAGACTCGGCCGGTCCACATCCAACGCCAGCGCCGTAGCTTCAATCCCATCCCGCCTCGCCAACTTCGCCGCTGCGGCCCACAACTCCTCCGGCAACCGCGACCGCACAGGGTGCGTATTGCGAAGCTCCGAAAACCGCTGCCCCAACTGCTCCACATCCTCGCGATCGCTTGCCGATTCCGGCGCCATGCTGCGTGTGCCTCCCCTCGACACACCCTACCAGTCAAGCTCAACCGCAGTCATGCACGCTTACCGGAAACTCACCCGATAGGACGAGTGTAAGAACCGGTTGACGAGGCGGCAGAACCGGTTGTTTCCGACGGCCGAAACCAGGAATGCGCAGGGCTCCGATTTTTCGTTACTCGCATACGAACTTCCGCTGTTTCCGGATGGATCGAAGATGCGGATCCCTATGTGCTTTTCTGGCAGCTGTTGGTTCAGGTGCGCCTCTGACGTGCAGCCTCCGGCCCAACCCGGGCATCCCGGCTGAAAGATACGATTAATCGTATTCCGGACGGCTCCCGACTCTCTACGCTTACCGAGGCGCCGAACAAAGAGAGAATGCGGCATGCCACAGCCGGACCTAAGCCCAAGTCCCCAGCAGGTGTGCTCGCCTCTCCGATCGAGAACAGCTCGAAGAATCTTGAGGCCGCGCGCGCCGGTAGCACCCTACCCTCGCCCTCGATGACTATCCTTAGCGAGTCCTCGATGACCTCACGCGCTACCCGGACCGTTCCACCGTGTTCTGAGAACTTCACCGCGGCTTCCACCAGATCGTGCAGGGCTCTGATGAGCAGATCCTCGTGCCCGAGGATGAGGTCCGGGGCCGCACCTGGAGAACCTAGAGCCACGCCACGGGATTCGGCAAATGCAGCGCTCCTCTCAATGGCGCGACTCAGGGCCAAATGCAAGGAGATCGGGACAAACTTGAACTCCCTTCCACTCACGTCGATCTCCGTCAGAAGAAGAGCATCATTCAGGATCGTAAGAATTCTTTGCCGGGAGTGTTGAAATAGCTCTTGCAGTTCGACGTTCTCCCGAGTGACAGGCATGCCTTCTAAAATGAGTTCGCCCACGCCGAGAAGCCCGTTGAGGGGAGTGCGAAACTCGTGCGAGATCAGATTCAGGAACTCATTTTTGGAACGATCCAGAATGGTTAGCCGATTATTTGCCTCGTCAAGTTCACGTGTACGCACGGCTACGGCTTCTTCCAAGTGTTCATTTTGCAGCTTCAGGGCTTGCTGCAGACCGTGCAACTTAAGGTGCGTTTCGACGCGTGCGCGAACTTCCTCGACTTGGAACGGCTTGGATATGTAGTCGACCGCGCCTGACCGAAAGGCCTTCACCTTATCCTCGACTTCAGTCAGGGCGCTGAGGAAAATCACCGGAATGTCGGCAAGCTGTGGGCTGGACTTGAGCTGTTCGCACACTTCGTAGCCGTTCATTTCCGGCATGTTGACATCCAGCAGGATCAGGCTCGGAAGGTTCTTCATTGCCGACGCCAATGCCAGCCTCCCCAGTGGAAACGAACACACTCCATACCCCTGCTGCGACAGCATGTCTTCCAGCAGCTTCAGGTTGCTGGGATTATCGTCCACGATCATGATATCGGCCTGAGCCACGATGGCTCCTCTGATTGGCGTCATAATTCCACCCAATGCGCTCGTTATTCTCACTATGGATCGACGGGTCTGGCAATGCGGGCGTCCACCAATTGCTGCGCCCCGCGGGTCCTGGCGAAGTTCTCCAGGCGTTCTAGCCATGTCTCGGTAAGAACGGTGCCCTGTTTGAGGATGAGAAGATTCCCATCGCTGCTCATCAGATCCATCTCGAGCACCATGCCGGCCCGAAGCTCCCGAATCGGCATTCGTCGCACTTCGAAATCCGCTTGTGTTGGCGCGTAGCCTACTAGGGCCTCAAGCGCGCGGCCATCGAATCGACCCGATAACTGGAGTTCGGCGAGCGCGGAGCGGGAAGAGAGCCCGCGGTAGATTCTTCGGTCGAATTCCATTGCCAGATGGAGGATTTCAATTCCCAGTCCGTCCGCACCCCGGGCAGTCGATGTTGCCGGGGGCCGTTGCTGCTTTTGAATCATCTCGGACACGGCCTCCAAACGTGGGATCTTCGAAATCAGGCGGGCGGCTCTCTCCGGATGCGCCTCAAACATTCGACGCTCATCCGCGGATAGATGTTGCCCCCGGTAACCTCTTTCGAAGACTTCGTCCGGCAAAGTGACGCAGCCCACCAAACACAATGTCGCCGCAAGTTCGCACTGCCATGTATTCTGAACTTCCAGCCGCCTCGCGATGGTGAGCACGATATCGCGAATCGCGCTCGATCGCGCTGCCAGCGCTGGCGAGGTCAGTTGTATCATCTCCCAAAGAGTGCTCACCGCGCCCCCCAGTGTCTTTTCCAACAGCTCGTGTTCCGCCTGTAGGGCACGGCGTAAGCGGATGTGCGTTTCCACGCGCGCCTGCACCTCCTCAAATTGGAACGGTTTGGAGATGTAGTCGACTCCGCCGGACCGGAAAGCCTTGATCTTGTCCTCAATTTCAGTCAGGGCGCTGAGAAAGATGACTGGAATGCCAGCTAGACGTGCGTTGGACTTGAGCTGTTGGCAGACTTCGTAGCCATTCATTTCCGGCATATTGATGTCCAGCAGGATTAAGTCCGGCGGCTCTTGTTCGGCGGCGACCAGCGCCAGGCGCCCTCGTGGAAACGAACGCACCTCGTATTGCTGCCTGCGGAGCATGTCTTCCAGCAGCTGCAGATTCGCGGGATTGTCGTCGACCACCATGATGTCACCGTGGATCGTAGGCGGGGATTCCGTCATCGGCGGCACGCTGCCTCCAGCGATTCCCTCAGAACGTCGTATTCGTATTTGTCGGCGAGATCCTTTAGAGCGTCTGCGAGCCCGCCGTCGCCCGTCTTGCGCACTTGGTCGATCAGAGCATCGAAACGCTTTTTCTTGCCGCCGACAATCGCGTTCCGGAGCTCCTCCACCAGCGCGATCGGCAATTGCCCCAGCCTTTCGGAACTGAGTGCCGCAGCGCCGGTAGGGAATTGGCCTTCGCCATCGCTGACTTCTTCGTAGTCGTAGGTAATGTTGAGACGGGCTCTCATCATTTCGAGCAGTTCGTCCTCACGGCAAGGCTTGGTTAAGAAGCCGTCGGCGCCGCTGCCGGAGACGGCTCTCCGGTCATCGTCCAGTGCGCTCGCCGTCAGCACGACAACGATCGTCTCCTTTCCCCGCTCATCCGCCTTAATTCTCCGGGTCGCCTCCAACCCATCCATGACCGGCATGTGCACATCCATCAGGATTAACCGCGGGTTCCACTCCCGCCAGCTACGGATCGCTGCCGCGCCGTCATTCGCGCCCCTCACGGAAAAGCCAATGACAGCCAGCAGCTTGACCAGCCAATCCCGGTTCCCAACCTGATCGTCGACAACCAATACTCTGGGGCCTTCGTTGCCTCCGGCTATGCCAATGACGCGCCGCGCAGCATCGCGCCTCAACGCAACGCCAGCATTGCCGCGCCCGACAGGGGCCTCGAATCCGAAAGTGGAACCCTTACCGGGAATGCTGGTTGCGGTGACATCACCCCCCATCAGCCGCGCGTACTTGCGGCTGATGGCTAACCCCAAACCGGTTCCCTCCACGACGTTGAGCCCCCGCTTAGCCTGGCTGAACGGCTCGAACAACCCCGCTTGTTCCTCAATCGGTATGCCAGAGCCGGTATCCTGAACGTGAGCAGACAGCCATAACTGGCCATCGTTGCGCTGCTCCAAAGTGACTTGCAGTCCGATCTGGCCATACCTGGTAAACTTGATCGCGTTACCCAAAAGGTTGATCAACACCTGGCGCACCTTGCCTTCGTCAGCCACGATGTAAGGAACGGATTCCCCGTCCACCGCCATTTCGAATCGCAGCGCCTTCGCCTCCGCGCGTAAGCGAAACATCGCCGCGAGATCGTCCAGCAGCCTTGGAAGATTAAACGTGGTGGCCGTAAGCTCCGTGCGGCCCGCCTCGATCTTCGACATGTCCAGAACATCGTTGATCAGGGCCAGCAGATGCTCGCCGCTGCGGCCGATGATTCGGAGATTCGCCTTCGAGTCCGTTCCCAGGTTCGGATCCCGTAACATCAGTTGGGCGTAGCCGAGAATCGCATTCATCGGCGTACGGATTTCGTGAGACATCGTCGACAGAAACGTGCTCTTGGCCCGGTTGGCAGCCTCTGCGTCGGCCTTGGCCTGGAGCAATTGCGCATTCGCATCGTGAAGCTGCCGGTTGGCGGTCTGCAACTGCTGTGAGTTGTGGAAAATCTCGGCCTCCATCTGCTCCAAACGGGTGAGCGGCCCGGTGGCAGTGCTCGCGGGGTAAGACTTTTGGCGCAGGAACTCGGTCACGTCCTCTACGCGGTGGATCAAGAACTTGATCTGCCGGTCGGTTCCGAGCACCGCAGAGTTGATCGGGCTCCAGTACCGCTCCTCGAACACGCCGTCGGGCCGCCGGATGTCGTATTTCTGGATGGCCATTGTGTCCGCGGATGCGGTGCGGAGCACCCGCTCCAGAGAAGTCCGCAAGTTTGAAGCGCCGGTAGCGCCAATTTCAGCGGGGTTGTCGGGGAAGATCTCGAAGAGGCCGCGGCCACAGAGGTCCTCGCGCCTTGTCATAGTCGCCTTCAGGTAAGCGTCGCTCGAGAAAACGATTTCCAGGTCCGGTTTGAGAATCAAGAAGAGGCCAGGCAGCGACTCGAAGAGTCCCTGCATCACGGCGCGGCTGTTGCGCAGTTCATCTTCAACTGCCCGGCGCTCGGTGATGTCGCGAATGGCGCTGGAAACCAGCACGCCTTCCTCGGTCTGCAGCGGGCTGAGGCTGATCTCAATCGGAAACTCGCTTCCATCCTTGCGCAGCCCGTATAGCTCCACGCCGGCGCCCACGGCCCTCACTCGGGGGTCGGCGAAGAACCCCGCGCGGTGCCCGGGATGTTTATCCCGGAAGCGCTCCGGCACCAGCATCTCAATGGTTTGTCCGAGCAGTTCTTGTCGCACGTATCCAAACAGGTTCTCCGCCTGCGTATTGACCAGGACGATCTTCCCCTCCGGATTGACCACAACCATGGCATCGGGCGCCGCTTCGAGGAGCCCTCGAAACTTCGCCTCCGCCCGCCTTCGCTCGCTGATGTCGCGCGCGATGGCTGAGGCCGCCGTGACTTCGCCGCGGGAATTCCTGATGGGAGAAACGGTTAGTGCGACGTCAATCAGCGTGCCGTCCTTGCGCCGCCGAACGGTTTCCTCATTGATAATCTCTCCATGTTGGAGCTTCGATATGATTTCGATTAGCTCGTCCGGGCGGTCGAGTGGAAGCAGGATGGAGATCGGCTTGCCGATTACCTCTTCGGCTGAGTACCCGTAAAGCCGCTCTGCTCCTTTGTTCCAATTGACGATAATTCCCTCCAGCGACTTGCCGATGATGGCGTCGTCCGAGTAGTCGACGATGGAGGCAAGTTGCTCTCGGCCCCGCTCCACGCGCTTTCGTTCGGTGATATCTCGAACGGTGGTGGAAACCAGCGGACCTTCCTCGGTTTCGAGAGGGCTGAGACTGATCTCAACGGGGAATTCAGTGCCGTCCTTGCGTAAGGCGTGTAATTCCACACCAACCCCCATGGGCCGCGCACGAGGATCCGCGAAGAAATCCGTGCGGTATCCGGGATGCTTGCCCCGGAAGCGCTCCGGTACCAACATCTCAATGGTCTGCCCTAAAAGCTCTCGCCGCTCGTATCCAAACAACTTCTCCGCCTGCGCATTTACCAGGTTGATCTTGCCTTCTCGATTCGCCACAACCACGGCGTCTGGCGCTGCTTCCAATAACTCCCGGAACTTCCCCTCTGCCACCAGCTTCTGAGCGGTGGCCCGCAGGCTCTCCTCCGCTTTCGACTTCTCCCGTAGCGAGTCCATCACGAGATTGAGCCCGTCGGCCAGCAGGCTGAATTCGCCGCCTTGCGTAAGCACGATTTTCCGCGAATAGTCACCGCCGCGCACTTGGTCCATGGCAGCTACAAGCCGGGCCAAAGGACGGTTGATGGCTTGGACTAACAGATATCCTGCGGAAAGCGCAAGGATAATGCCAAGAGGTAAGGTCGCCAGCATGAATGCCTCAGCTCTCAATGCGGTGTCCTGAATCTGGCGGCCTGCTTCATCCGCACTTGCCCTATTGAAATCCACTTCGGCCTGAATCGCACCCTGTAGATTTTCGTATAGGGTTCGCAATTGGTTCTGGAACAGCGCTGTCGCTTCTGCACTGGTTTTCGGGTCTTCACTCAACCGTTCAACCTGTCCCCGGACAGTCATGTACGGGGTGAGAGCAGTCTCGGTAGCTTTATACAGTTCACGCTGCCTGTCGGATCTGATGATGGATTGGTACCGCTTTAGGAGGTCCAGCCGTTCGGCAGTGTTCTCTTCCAGATAAGCCTTGATCTGTTTTCTTTTCAGTGAATCGCGCGTCAGGTTCAGCTCCTCAACCGAGGTATAGGTTGAGATCGAGATGGCCTGTAGGCGGCCGGCCAAGACGAGTCCAGGTACTGACTCCGATCGAGCGAGGGTTGCTTGGTCTCCGATCCGGTGTAATTGGACATAGGCATAGGCGCACAGAGCGAGCAGCAGCAGCGTCGCTGCCGAGAAATATGCGACGATTCGTGCTCGTATCGTGGGATTTTTCATTTGCCAATCCTCACAAAGCAGTTCCTATCCCAAGAGTGCAGAGGCAATGCTCCGTAGTCACCTCAAAAGCGGCCATAGTGGACAGGACAGTTGGCCAATCGTAAAGGACGGCCACTGCCAGCTTCAAAGCAAGCATTCCAACGTAATGCATCGCCCCGCCGCGTAAGAAGCAAGGATCGAGCAAGATAAATCGGGCGACGAGACGGTAATCGTAAACGCCTACGAAAGCAACTCCTGAAAGGACAATTGGCATCGGATCAGTATTTCCAATCGGTTGCTTGCGGATGGGGCCGCTATCTTTATGGGTTAGTCCAAAGAGGACTGTTGCCTGAGCTGCACCAGGACCTAAAGGTTTACCTTCGATGGAGGGCTTCCTTTGTTGCCCGTGTCTTGAACACGTTGGCGGGTGCAACAGAGAAAGGCAGAGTGAATCCTCTTGCCCATAGGTTAGGGCGCCGATCGATCCCGCCGAAATCTCAACCCGCGAATTTGTTTCTTGATTAGTTCTGGGCGCACTGTCGCCGGAGGCGGCGAACGCGCTGCCGGCAAAAGCAGCGCGCGTGCCTGGGACAGTGGCCATATCTTAATTCTATGTTTTCAAAAGCTGAAGTACTGGAAATTCACTGTGCTACTACAGCACATTCGCGTAGCCGTTGGGAACCCCCCTCAAATGGGGGTATAGTACATCAATGCAGCGGCAGGCACTTTCAATCGGTTACGAATGGTCGATCGTCCCCATTCCGGCGGCTGACGCGGGCCTTACCAGCGCGCCGCGCCGGCGCCGTCCAGCCCCTAATTAAGACACTTCCGGCGGGGATCGACTCGTGCTTTACCCCATTTCCCGATTCTGCTATCCTCAATACGTTGAATTCATAACATTTACAACTCCCGGCCGACGCGGCCGGGTCCCTCGTGAGGTTCATCATGTCGGGCCACTCCAAATGGGCCACCATTAAACACAAAAAGGCGGCACTTGACGCCAAGCGTGGAAAATCGTTCACGCGCATCATCAAGGAGATTATGATCGCCGCGCGCAGCGGCGGCGATCCGGACGGGAATCCCCGCCTGCGCACCGCCGTACTGGCGGCCAAAGCGGTCAGCATGCCTTCCGACAACATCAAGAAGGCCATCATGCGTGGCACCGGCGAACTGGAAGGCGGACAGATCGAAGAGGTCATGTTCGAAGGCTACGGGCCGGGAGGCGCAGCCGTCCTGGTCAACGTCGCCACCGACAACCGCAACCGCACCGTCGCCGATATCCGTCACGCGTTTTCCAAGAACGGCGGGAACATGGGCGAACAGGGCAGCGTCGCGTGGATGTTCGAACGCAAGAGCCAGATCTTCATCCCTCACGATAAAGCTTCCGAGGACCAGCTCATGGAGGTGGTCTTGGAAGGTGGCGGAGAGGACATCAAAGACGACGGCGACCAATGGGAGGTGTTGTCCGACCCGCTGGCGCACGAGGCCATTCTCAAGGCGCTGGAGGCGGCCCATATCCCGGTCGAGGAATCCAGCATCGCCATGGTCCCCAAGAACCTCATTAAGCTCGAAGGTAAGCAGGCCGCGGGCATGCTGCGCTTGAATGAGGCGCTGGAGGATCACGACGACGTGCAGAACGTGTACTCCAACTTCGATATCGACGAGAAGGAGCTGGAGTCGCTCTCCGCCTAAGATGCGAATCCTCGGCATCGATTGCGGCTCGGCGCGCACCGGTTACGGCGTGATCGAGAGCGACGGCCGGGATCATCGCATGCTGATTGCGGGAGTGATTTGCACCAACACGCGCTGGCCGTTTGAGAAGCGGCTGATGGAGATCGCGGGGGAATTGCGGCGCGTGATGCGCGAGCAGCGCCCGGAGTTCGCCGCCGTGGAGGAAGTTTTTCACGCCGTGAACGCCAAAACGGCGCTCAAGCTGGCGCACGTCAGGGGAGCGGTGCTGTTGGCGATCGCCGAGGCCGGCGTGGAACTGGCGGAGTACTCCCCGCTGGAGGTCAAAATGAACGTGGTCGGTTATGGGCGGGCCGAAAAGTGCCAGGTGCAGTTGATGGTGCAATCGATTCTCGGTCTGCGGGATGCCATCGTGTCGGAAGATGCCGCCGACGCCTTGGCCGTTGCCCTTTGCCATGCCACGCACGAAGCCACCAGCCGCAAGCTGCTGGCATAGCCGAGGAATGCTCATGAAGTGGCCGTCGATTCTCCTGTTCGCGAGCGTGGCTTTCGCCGGTGACGGTCCCCGCGTATTCTACTCGCGCACTTTCCCCGGGAGCAATCCGGCGTACTTCGATATCGCGATCGAGAGCAACGGGGATACCGTGTACCGCGAGGCGGTGGACGACGAACTTCCGTCGAAGTTCCACCTATCCGAGGCCGAAACCAAGGAAGTCTTCGCGCTGGCCGACAAGCTGGACCACTTCAAGCATCCGCTCGAATCGCCGCTCAAAGTGGCGTTCATGGGCAACAAGGTGTTCCGGTATGAGCAAGGGGCCGAAAAGACCGAGGTGAAGTTCAACTATACCGAGGACCTCAATGGCCAGGCGCTGCAGGATTGGTTCGAGCGCATGGCGGAATCGGCGCAGCAGCGCGATAACCTGGAGCGCGCGGCGAAGTACGACCACCTGGGCGTGATGCACGCCATGGATTTGCTGGCTTCGGCGTACATGCGTAAGCGGCTGGTGGCGGTGGAGCAGTTCCTGCCGATTCTCGATCGCGTAGCCAAGAATGAGACGTACATGCACCAGGCGAGGGCGTTGGCGGCGGAAGTGGCGGAGGCCATTCGCAAAGGTCAGCCGTGAGGGTGTGTTGGCTGCTGGGCTTGGCTCTGTCTTGCGCTTTCGGCCAACAGCCGGCGGCACCCTCCGCCTCCGAGCTCGACGAACTGCAGCGTGCGTTAGCGGAAGCCAACTCGAGCCAGATCGAAGTCCTCAGGGTAATCGAAAAATACCTGGCGCTGCACGCCGCAACTGCCTTCCGCCCCGACCTGGAGCACCGGGCGGCCGAAGCCGCCATTGCAATCCACAATAATCCGCTCATCGTCCGCTACGGCGAAGCGTCGCTGGCGCGCGTGCCGGATGACACCAAGCTATTGCCTGCCGTGACGCGCGCGCTGCTGGCGCTCGATACGCCGGCAGCCGCCGAACATGCCATGAAGTACGCGCGCCACACCGAGGACTTGGTGCGGCAGATGCAGAAAGACGGCAATCCTGGCAACGTCAGCCCCATCGAATGGCGCAACCGGACGGATCGCCTGCTGAATCGGGCTTTAACCGATGAGGCCCGTGCGGCCGGCATTCTGGGCAATCCAGCGGAGGCCCTGGCCCTCGCGCGCCAAGCCTTCGAGATCTATCCCGACGCCGCCGCGGCTCGCGAGACGGCCTTCTGGTGCGAACGCCTGGGCAAGCCCATGGACGCGATCCGTTCCTTAGCGGACGCCTTCATGATTCCCGATGCGCAAGCCGGGGAAAGCGAACGCGCCGCGGACCGCGCACGGCTCGGCGAGCTATACCGCAAAGTCAAAGGGTCGGAAGACGGCTTGGGGACGCTTTGCCTGGAAGCTTACGGCCGGACCGCCGCACTGCTCAAAGCGCGCGACCAGAGCCTGCAGCGGAACGAACCCAATTCCGGCCGAACCAATGTCCTCGAGTTCACGCTCTCCGGACTGGATGGTAAGAGTCTGACGATGGCGACCCTCAAGGGCAAAGTGGTGGCGATGGACCTTTGGGCCACGTGGTGTATTCCCTGCCGCGAGCAGCATCCACTCTACGAGCAGGTGAAGGAACGATTCCGCGGCAATCCCTCGGTGGTGTTTCTCTCCATCGACGCCGATCCCGACCGTTCCCTGGTGAAGCCGTTCCTGGACCGCATGAAGTGGCAGGGCCCAGTCTATTTCGAGGACGGCCTCGCGCGCCTTTTCACCGTGGACGGACTGCCCGCCACCATCCTGCTGGATCGTAACGGCCATCTCTACACCCACCTGAACGGCTTTCTCGACAAGAATCACTTCGCCGACTTACTGACGGAACGCATTCGCGATGCGCTGGCAGTGCCGGCGTCGCAGTGACGGACGTGGCGCGGGCACGCCGAACTCCTGAGGTCGGAATTTGCCATGAGCCCGCAAACCGGCTCCCTCACGGTCGCGGCTCGGTATGGCACACTGCGTTTTTCCGAGCCGCGCGCGTGAGCAAGCGGTCCCATAGCTCAAGTCAAATTCCACGATATCAGGATTTCGATTCTGATCCAGCACGCTGAAGTCTGCGTCACATCTCGGCTCAAGTCAATTTCCGGTCCGCACCCGAACTGCGGGGCGACATCGGGAGGTCGGAGTCTCCGGCCAGACAAGAGTACCAACCCGTAGTTCTTCTTTTTGCTATACAATGTCTTGCGGGCGGATTGTGTGTCCGCCGGAGGGAGTGGAAAACAGGGGACCATGTCTGATCGTGCAGCGTTATTCCTTTTCAGTATCTTTATGATCTTAGTGTCACTAGGCGCCGCGGGATGGCTCCTGGCGGCCGGCCAGGCGGGAACGGTGGATGGTCTGTTCTTATTATTGACCGCATTGCTGAGCGCGGCGGTCTTCGGATTATACGTAAAGTTCACTCTTGGGCGCGCAATGGAGGCGCAGAAGCAGTCGCCGGCCCAATCCACGGCGGCGGCAAAGGTGGCGGCCAAACAGCAGGCTACCCCTGCTGCCTAGAGTGGTAAAAAACAACTCGCTATAAAAGCCGAATTGGTATAGACTGATTTTCAGCGAATTTGGCTGAGTAAAGTTCTTATAGAGCGCCGAATTCTTATTCGGAGGGTAACCGGTGAGTTACCAAGATCCTAGCCCGACCGTATTGGTGGTGGAAGATGACCCACATCTTCTCCGCTTAGTGGAACTTATGCTCGTGAGCGGCGGGTTCGCCGCGGTCACGGCCGGCACCGCGTCGGGCGGTCTCGATCTGGTCCGCGAGCGCGATGGCCGTTTCGATCTGGCGGTGATCGACATGGTGATGCCCGGTGTGAGCGGCCTCGATCTGGCCACCGACCTCGCCCGCGAATACCCCAATCTCAAGATCCTCTATATCTCCGGCTACATTGGCAGCCTCGCCGCCGAGGCTCTATCCCGCCGTTCTCCCGACCGCGTTTTGTTGAAGCCGTTTACCGAAGAAGAACTTTTGAGCCGCGTGAGAATGCTCCTCGACATGGCGCCGCGCTCCGCTCCAGCTAGTTCAAAAGGCACGACTGGTTGACCATATGGCCTTCAGCATCGTCCTCGTAGACGACCATCAAGTACTGCGCGACGCCATCAAGGAGATCCTCCTGCGGCACCCGGATTTCCAGGTGGTGGGCGAGGCTGGCTCGGGCCCTGAGGCGGTTGACGTCTGCGGCCGCACCGATCCCGATCTGGTGGTGATGGACATCGGACTGCCGGGGATGAACGGAATCGAAGCTACCGGCGAACTGGCGCGCCGCAGCCCGCGGGCGCGCGTGCTGATGCTTTCGATGTACGACGACGAAGACTCGGTGATGGCGGCCGTGCGCGCCGGCGCCCGCGGCTTCGTCCTGAAGAAAGCCTGCGCCACCGAACTGGTGGATGCCATGCGCACGGTGGTGCGCGGCGGCACCTATTTCGGCGCCCAGGTTTCCGACCGCCTGCTGTCCGGAGTGCAAACGGGTAAGCTTCGCCAGCCGGCCCGGCCGGGCCGCGAGGCGCTTTCGCCGCGCGAGCAGCAGGTCTTGCGGCTCACCGCGGAGGGCAAGAGCAATAAGGAAGTAGCCACGCTGCTTCATTTAGAAGTCCACACGGTGCGCAGCTACCGTAAGAGCCTGATGGCCAAATTAGGCGCCAGCAATGTCGCGCAGTTGATCCAGGTGGCCGCCGCGGCGGGCATGCTCGATCGCATCAAGAGCAACCATTCCGACAGCGAGTGAATACGCGTCTGGCCGGCCTCCGGATAGCGGGTGTTTGCTATCCAGGGTACGCATTGCAATCCACCCCTCCCGGCAATTATAAGGGGGTATGAAATTCGCGCGATATCTTTTTCCGGCCCTACTCATTCTGCCGGCGGTTTCCGCCGCCGATACCCTGACGGATCTCCTCCCGCCCGAGACTAAGGTGGTCTTCGGAATTCGCGTGCACAATCTGGCGATATCCTCGACCGCGCAGACCTTCGCGGCGCAGGCGCAAACCGCCGCCGCCGGTTGGCTGAAGGCAGTTTCGCTGGACGGAATCGACTTTCTGCGCGACATCGATGAGGTTCTGATCGCGACTTCCGGCAAAGGAAAGACTCCGCCGGCCATCATCGTGGTGACCGGCCGGTTTGACGTACCGCGCCTGGCCGAGGGCGCCAAACGCTACTATCACGGCGTACCGCTTTTAGAGGGCGAAGCGGCAAGCGATGCCATGGTAGCCCTGATCGATAGCAGCACGGCGATTCTGGGTGAACCTAATCTGGTTCGCGCGGCGATCGATCGGCGCGGAGCGCAAACTAAAATCGATGCCGCGCTCAACGACCGCATCACTTCCCTCCGGCAACGGTACGACATTTGGGGAATCGGCGAGCAGAGCGAGGGTTTCTCAGCGCCCGTGGCAGAGGCCAAAGTGCTGGAATCCGCCGATCGGTTTCAATTCGGCATGCAGTTGGCCAGCGGTCTCGAATTGAGCGCGGAGATTCATGCGCGTTCCGCCGGGGACGCCGAGAAGTTGCACACAGGTTTCGGTATGATCGCCGCGATGGTAAAAGGGCAGACGTCCGCCAGCGCGTCGAAATTCGATCTCCAGTCTGACGGCGGAACTCTGAAGTTCGACGTGTACATCCCCGATGCGGAATTGAAAAAGGCCATCCTGGCCGAGACGGCGGCTCTCTCGCCCGTTTCGGTGTCGGCGCCCGTCGCCAGTGCGGACACAGAAGGTGCCGGTCCGAGCGCCGCGCCCGAAGCAGCGCCGCTTGCGGCGGCAATACCGCCCGCACAGCCTGCCACGGTGCAACCTGCGCCCCAGCCGGCGGTAGCCAAGGTGCTCGATCAATACCAGGACACGGTGGTGTTCAAACTTCCCGGCAAGAAATAGCGCCGCCTATACTGAAAAGCGTGCTGCGTTACACACTGTTCCTACTGTGCGCCTCCGCATGGGCGCAAGATACGCGGGTCATCCTTCTCGGCACCGGCACTCCCAATCCCGAACCGCAGCGCATGGGACCGTCCTTGGCGGTGGTATCGGCCGATCGCGTCTATCTGGTGGATTGCGGACCGGGCGTCGTCCGGCGCGCCGTGGAAGCGGGGCTCAAAACGGACCAACTGACCCGCGTCTTCGTGACCCATCTCCACTCCGACCATACTGCCGGGTACCCCGATCTCATCCTGACGCCTCCCAACTCCGGCCGCGTGGAACCGCTCCAGGCGTTCGGACCGCCCGGTCTGCGCGCCATGACGGCCCACGTGCTGGCTGCCTGGAAGGAAGACCTGGACATCCGCCTGCACGGTACGCAACCGGTATCGGCACGCGGATTCCGGGTGGAGGCGCACGATGTCAAGCCGGGCGAGGTCTACCGCGATGCGGGCATGCGGATCGTGGCATTCGCGGTAGAGCACGGCCAGTGGAAGCACGCCTACGGCTATCGTCTGGAAGCGTCCGATAAGACTATCGTGATCTCCGGCGACACCACGTACAGCACGAACTTGATCGCGGCCGCGAAAGGCTGCGACATTCTGGTGCACGAAGTGTATTCCGAAAAGGGTTTGGCGAACCGGACTGCGGACTGGCAGCGCTACCACTCCGCGTACCACACGTCAGCGCCGGACGTGGGCCGTGTAGCGGCCGAGGTGCAACCGAAGAAACTGGTTCTCTACCATTTGTTGCCCATGGGACAAACACCGGCAGAAGTGCTGGACGAGGTGCGGCGCCATTTCACCGGTGAGATAGTTTACGGCAACGATTTGGACGTAATCCGCTGACTTTCGTGGCGCAGGCACTCTTGCCTGGGTCGAGACTCATCTCGACCCGTCGCGCCGAGATGAGTCTCGGCGCTGCGGACTAAGCGTCCGCGCCACATCGGAAATTTTACTTTGGGACGTGGCACGTTCCAACCTGAAACGCGATTCACATCGAAACGTTCGTCATAGGGGGAGAGATCCAACAAAATCAGATATTTGTCTCTTTTTCTATGTGGCACTAAGGCTGCATTCCTAAGGTTGTCGGGAAAATAACCCGAGATCCCAAAAAAATCCGAAACGAGGACGAAAAACAATGCAGGCCACCAGTGTGTCTACACAGCGAAAATCGAAAGTCTCCGAAGAAGTGCGCGATCGGATTGTACTAGAGCACCTGCCGTTGGTGAGAGCGATCGCCATCCGCGTCCACGAAAATCTTCCCGTGCATGTGGATCTGGACGATCTCACGCACGCCGGCGTGCTGGGGCTATTCGATGCCGTTACCAAGTACGACGCGCTGAAAAACGTGGCCTTCCATGCTTACGCCAAGCACCGCATCAAGGGCGCGATCCTCGACAGCCTGCGGCAGCTGGATTGGGCTTCGCGCGATCTGCGCAAGCGGCAAAAGCAGGTGGATTCCGTGACCCACGCCTTGGCCACCAAGCTCGGACGAACTCCTCTCGATGGCGAGGTCGCCGCCGAAATGGGCCTCAGCCAGGACCGTTGGCACAAAATCCAAATGGAACTGCGCACGGTGGGAACCGTATCGACCACTCATAGCGATCCCGAATTCGATCGCCCGCTCGATTTCCCCGCCACTCCGGAATTACAGCCCGACCGCATGTGCGGCCATCGCCAGCTCCAGCTCACTCTGGCGCGCGCCATGGAGAAACTGCCGAAGCGTTACCAGAAAGTGGTCTTCCTTTACTACACCAACGAAATGACCATGAAAGAAATCGGGGAAGTGATGGGCGTCAATGAAAGCCGCGTCTCCCAGATTCACAAGATCGCGCTCAAGAAAATGGCTACCGTATTGCAATCGGAGGGGATCCACTCAGCGGAAGCGTTTTGAGACGACTGGCTCAGTGGGACCGCTTCCTCACGGTTGCGGCTCGGAAACTGCCTACCGAGCCGCGCGCGTAAGCAAGCGGATTCGAAGTGTTGCGAAGCCCTCTATTGGCTGCCGGTTTCCGGGAGGGAGAAAAGATACGCCGTCAGATTCGCCATCTCTTTCGGCGAGAGCGAATATGGCGGCATCGTCGATCCCGGAGAGAGCGCATCGGGATTGGCAAAATGCTCATCCACCCAACTGCGGCTGCGACGCTGTGCGAGGCCATTCAGCGGAGGTCCGATCTTCGCGCCGTTGCCATTCACCATGTGGCATCCGCCGCATTGCTTCGCCTGATAGACGAGAGCGCCTGCCGGGGCGAAGTCGGGAGCGTTGCCGAGCGCGCTGGCATTGGTTGGAGTGAGTTTCAGCAGAAAAGCCGCCAGCGAGTTCAACTGCGCGTCGCTGAGCTGGATGGGCGGCATGGCAGTGCCCGGACGCATTGCCGAGGGCCGCTTGAAATGTTGGATCATCCAGGCGGCATCTTTGTGGATGGAGGCCCGTGTCAAGTCCGGACCGAGCTTCGAAGAGCCGTCACCGGTAGCGTGGCAGCTCGCGCAACGTTCCTGCCGGAAGTAAGCGATACCGGACATCTCCTGCGGCGTGAGCTGCAGCCAGTCGGTGGGCGCCGAATAATCGATTTCCGCCGCCGCCTGCGTCTTCGGAGTAGTGGCCACCGCTGTGGCAGTCAAGCCGCCCCAGCCGATCGCCGCGAGCACGACGGCGCCGATGGCGAAGGTCCGCTTCGTGACCTTCACCATCTGCCCGCGATCGAAAAACGGCACCAGTATCAGCGCGAGCACGGCCAACCCGGGCAGCACCACGCTGCCCACCACTTCGAGCGGTCCGGGGAACAGCTTCAGAGTCTGGAACAGGAACAGGAAATACCATTCCGGACGGGGAATATACGATGTATCGGTAGGGTCGGCCAACTGTTCGAGAGGCACTCGAGCCACCAGCGCCAGCGTGTACAGAATGGCGAAGGCAATGAAGATTGCCACCGTGTCTTTAAAAACCTGCGCGGGGAAAAACTTCTTGCGGGGAAGCAGTTCGTCGCCGGGCTCGGGCGCGACACCGTGCTTGCGCACCAGAAAAACGTGCAGCGCGATCAGCAGAATGGTGGCCGGCGGCAACAGCAGCACGTGCATCCCATAGAATCGCGCGAAAGTCACGACACCCACGGATCCACCGCCGCCGAGCAGGCGCGTCAGATAAGGCCCCAGAACAGGAGCGGAGCCCGCGATCCGCGTGGTAACCACGGTTCCCCAATAGGCGCGATTGTCCCAAGGCAGCAGGTATCCGGTAAGACCGTACGCCAGCGTAACGAGCAGAAGCACTACCCCGGCCATCCAGGTGGCCTCACGCGGTTTCCTGTACGCTCCGTAGAGGAATACCTGCACCATGTGAAGCACCACTACCACGATCATCATGCTGGCGCCCCAGTGATGCAGGCCGCGGATCAGTCGGCCGCCGGTCAGTTCGGTGAGGATATAACGCAGGCTGTTGTACGCGTCGCCGGGCGTGGCCGCGTAATTGAAGGCCAGCAGCGCGCCGGTAAAAGCCTGCACCAGGAATAAGAATACGGCGACACTGCCGAAGATCTGCTGCCATCCGCTCGACGCCGGGATTTCCTCATAGAGGAACTGGCGCACGGCGGTCTGCACGCCGGTGCGGTTGTCGAGCCATGCGCCGACGCGGTCCCAACGCCGCCTCACGCTTGCCGCTCCGGCGCGATCAATCGGCCGATCAGGAGTTTCTTGCCGTCGATCCGGGTCTCATACCGGTCGAGCGGACGCGGCGCCGGGCCGGCAGTCACTTTGCCGTCGATGGAGAAGAGCGAGTTGTGGCAGGGACACATGAATTCGCTCTTGCCATCGTCCCAGTGATAGGCGCATCCCAGATGAGTGCATTGCGGGCCGAAAGCGGTAACGGAGTTGTCGGCGTGCTTTACCACCCACGCCGTGGCTTTTTCGCTGCTGACCTTCCAGCCGTCCACGCGATTGCGCCGGAAAGTCATTTCTGCGGGCGAATCGGCCGCCAGACTGGCGATGTCGCCGATTTCGACCCACTGGTCGGCTTGCCGGATCTTGGGCGGCAACAAGAGATAGATGGCGGCGGGCACCCCCAGGGCAGCGGCGATCGCCGCGCCGATTCCATAGATGGCGCCGACATAAAAATTTCGCCGGGTAACGCCTTCCGGAGCAGACACGATGGGAGTGGGTCCAGGCACGTTATCCATGGTAGACCGGCGCTGGCGTTGAGGTTGTCTTCCTGTTGTATAAAGATTGCAAAAAATAGGACGGTCCGGCTATGCGGGATGTTACCTCGCGAATTCCGGGCTGGAGGATGTGGCGGGTTCCTGGCCTTCAGTGGCGCGCAGGATGCCGCTCTGATCGAGATAGAAGGATTTGATGCCCGACGAACCGAAAGCGACTGGCGAGGCTGTGATCGCGTAGGTGTCGGCGGTCCCGGTGAGGGTGAACTTGTAGCCTCCCAGCGCGCCGCTCGCCAAGGCGCCGCTGATCAGTCCGGCGGCAGCGGGGCTCGATGGGCCAGCGTCAGGCGGCCCTAGTTCGCGCAGGGATGAAGCGAAGTGGCCGTACTGCGATTGATAGATCACTTCGTCGGTCTGAATCGTCTGGACGGCTTTGGACGCCGCCATTTCTCGCGCGAGCGTTTGCGCCCGCTGGTAGGGCGGGACGGCCACTGTGATGATGACCAGAATGATGGCGATTACGATGAGTAGCTCAATGAGCGAGAAACCACGGCGCATAAGATCACCTGCCTTATTGACGCCAGGCCGGCGCGCGACGTGGAACTATTTCGATTCGGGATCCTGCGCGGTGGCCGGCTCGGGACCGTAGTGCTCGTGGACCACCATGGTCTGGTCGGAATAGAATGTGCGGCTGCCGCCGGTATTGAACACCTCGGGCATGGCTTGCACGATGTATCCGCCCTGGTTTCCGGTGACGGTGAAGACGTAGCCCTGTTTCTTGCCGTTTGCCAGGTCGTTGCCGATCATGTCCGCGGCGGACGCGTTGGCCGATCCGCTCGCCGGCGGCCCCAACTCGGCCAGCGACGTGGCGTAGCGGCTGAATTGCGAGTAATACACCGTCTGCGCGGTGTGAATCGTCCGGATGGCCGCGATCGCTGCAACTTCCTGCGTGTACATGCGCGCGCGAGTCAAGCGCGGCAGGGCGATGGTGATGATAATCAGGATGATCGCGATAACGATCAACAATTCAATGAGGGAGAACCCCCGGCGCCTTTTCAGGTTCCACATACAATTCACTCTTATATTATGACGCTTCCAAGGCTGGAGGCGTGCAGGGGAATACTTCGACATCGCGTAGCTCGGCTTCGATCTCCTCGACCGTCGGAAGCCGGAACTCCGAGACACCTAAGGGCGTGGTGACGTTCCTTAGGGCGTACTCGGCGACCACGCGGTTCTTCTCCTTGCAGAGAATCAGACCGATACTCGGCCCGTCATCGGGATGGCGGAGCAGGTCGTCCACCACGGCAAGATAGAAGTTCATTTTGCCGGCGTATTCCGGCTTGAACGAACCCATTTTCAGATCGATCGCCACAAAGGAGCGCAGCTTCAAATGGTAGAAGAGGAGGTCGAGGCGGAAGTCCTCGCCGCCGACTTCGAGCGGCACCTGACTGCCGACGAAGGCGAACCCGGCGCCTAACTCGAGCAAAAAATCGCGCAGGTGAACGAGCAGGCCGCTTTCGAGTTCGCGCTCGCGGGCGTCTTTGGTTAGGGTCAGGAAGTCGAAAGTGTACGGGTCTTTAATGAGCTGCTGGGCGAGGTCGGAGTCCGGCTCTGGGAGCGTCGCCCGGAAATTGGTGACGGCGCTGCCCTGTCGGCGGTGCAGACCGCTCTCGATCTGCATCACCAGGACGTTGCGGCTCCAGCCGTTCTCGATGGTTTGTTCGACATACCAAAGGCGCTCCGGCGGCGTCTTCACCTTGTCGAGCAGGATGCAATTGTGGGTCCACGGCAATTGTGCAGCAAGCTGCTGCACAATTGACTTTTTCGGCCAGGCCTCCGCGAAACTCCTCATATATTTGAGGTTACGTGTCGAGAGCCCTCGCATCTCGGGGAACTCCACCCGGAGATCCTGGGCGAGGAAGTCGATAACCCGTGTACCCCACCCCTCTTGCCGCTGGCGCGTCAGGATCTCTTTTCCAATCTGCCAATAGAGCAGAACGAGTTCCCGATTGGCCGCCAGCGCTGCCCGCACGCGGGCCGTCCGAATCTGGGCCTTTACATTCGCCAAAAGGTCCCGATAGACCTTCGAATTTGGAAGCAGTTCCGTCATCGCGTACCACCGTGTTAACAGGTGGCGGCGATTTCGTAAATATCTCTTAAGAATGGAGAGGGATAGACGCCGGCTGCCAGCCCGCGCCCGATTCCAGGCGCTGGACCAGGTGCGGGATCTCTTCTTCAAAGCACGGGTCGGGAACCGGCAGATCGAGCTTCACCCGCGACCCACGTTCCGGCGACTCCCGAGCCAGCACGATCACCCGCGTGCCGAGCCGCAAGGCTTCCTGGGTGTTGTGCGTAACGAACAGGATCGTAGTGCCGGTCGCCTTCCAAAGATCCCGGATCAGTTCCTGCATACCCCTGCGCGTTCCCGGATCGAGCGCGCTGAAAGCCTCGTCCATGAGCAGAATGCGGGGCTTGGTCATGAGCGCCTGGGCGATGGCGACGCGCTGCTGCATGCCGCCGGAAAGCTGGTCGGGATATTTTCGCGAGTCGGACTCGCGCAGACCGATGCGGCGCAGATAGTCGAACGCGGCGCCACGCAACTCGCGCCGGCGGCGAAAGAACCGTGGAGTGAAATGGCCCAAAAAGCTGAACTCGCTCACTTCGGGCCCGAACGTAATGTTGTCGAGAACCGTCTTGTCGGGGAACAGCGAGTATTTCTGCGGAACGTAGCCGCGGGTGCGGTCGGGTTGATGGTGCTCGACGCCGTCGATCAGGATCCGCCCGGCGAGCGGCTTTTCCGAGCCCAACACCAGGCGCAGAAGCGTCGATTTTCCGCAGCCCGTCTGCCCCAGCACGCAAACGAATTCGCCTTCTTCGATGCGCAGGCTGACGCCGTCCAGCACCGTCTTTGGCGGAGTTCCGTAAGCCACCGAGATGTCGTCGATTTCAATCAGCGCCATCTGTCATGACTCCTGGAACCACGGATGCAGCTTGCGATTCAGTACCCGCATCCCGAAATCGACAAGGAACAGCAGCAGCGCCACCCAGAGCACGTACGGAATGATGACGTCCATGCCCATGTGACGCCGCAGCAGCGCGATGCGAAACGCCAAGCCGTCGGTAGACGCGATCATTTCGCCGGCGAACAGGAAGAGCATCACCGATTTCAGATTCAGGCGGATGCTGTTGAGCACGCGCGGCATGATCTGCTTGAGAACTACACGATAAGCTGCATCGAAGTCGCCCGCGCCCAGGGTGAATGCCTTGACCAATTGCTCGTTGGGGACCCCGCGCGTGAGATTGAATGTGTCGAGAATGATGGTCGGGGTCACGCCGATGACGATCAGCATGATCTTCGCCAGCTCATCGATGCCGAACACGATAAACAGAATGGGCAGCAGCGAGAGGGCGATAATCTTGTCGAAGAAAAGCACGAAGCGCAGGAAGAACGCGCCAATGTATGGAAACAGGCCCATGTGCAGGCCCAGCAACACCGCGGGAATGAGCAGCAGCATGCTGTAGATGAATCTTCGCGAGGTCGCCTTGGTGTCCTTCCAGAGCATGCTGTTCTGAAAGCGCTGGAGCATGGTGCCGCCCTCGGCTGGTTGCTCATCGTCTTCGGCCGGCTTGAGCGCCGCGTCGTACATGCCGCGCGCCATCTGCGCGATAGTCGGCGTCACGCGCTCCTCGGGATTATCGCGATGCCGTTGCTGTGCGACGTACAAATACAGCGCGATGCCGGAGACGAAAAGCGCCCACGAAAGCAGCATCGCCGAAGTGCGATGCGGTTTAGCGTGGATGAGCAGGAACCCTACCGCCATAGATTACTCCGGACAAGCTAAAGCATGTCCTACAACTTCCCTTCCGCCGCCATCTTCATGTACGACAGATCGAACACCAGCCGCACGCGGCCGGCCTTGCCTTGCACCGACGAATCGGGATAGAGGATCGCCACATCGTCCACCGACTTGGTATTCGCGCCGAGCAATCCGTGGTCGAAGCAGAACTGGCGCACCAGATCCATCTTCTTTTTCAAGTCGGCGGAAGCGCCGAATTCGACCGCCGATTGCGGCGTGTAGAACATCTTCGTGGTGCTGAGCTGCTCCTTGTACGACTCGAGCGTGTCCTGCGAGCCGTCGGCGATGGCGGCCAGAATCTTGTCCGTCGCCGGCGATTTCGCCGACATCATGGCCAGAATTTCGTACCACGCGCCCGCCAGCGCCTTCGCGAATTTCTGCCCGTCCGGCTTGGCGAGCACGTCCGTGCGCACCACCGTAAGATCCAGAATCTCGCCGGGAATCTGCGACGAATTGAACAGCGACGAAATGCCTTTCTGCTTGGCGATCTGCGACACCATCGGCTTCCAGGTGACCGTCGCCGAGGCGCTGGAATCGCTGAGGAACGCCGTGGCGATGTCGGAATCGGACGTGTTGATGAGGCGGACCTTCTTGATTTGATCGCGCATGCCGTTGAGGGTCATGGCGCGGTCGAACAGATACTCCGACACGGTCTTCTCGACCAGTAGCAGCTTCTTGCCGGGCAGGTCTTTCATCTGCAGACCGTTGCGCACCAGCAGAGCGTCGTTGCCGTTAGAATAGTCGCCGATCAGGATGCTGGTAGTGGGCACGCCTGAAGCGGCGGGCATATCGAGCGCCTCCATGTTCGTCATGGTGCAGGCGTCGATGTTCTTGGCGACGAACGCGTCGAGCGAAGGCGCGTAGTCGAACCGCTGGACCTTGATCGTAATGCCGTATTTGTCCGCCCACTTCTTGAGAATGCCGGCCTTGTTGAGGTAGAAGTACGGCGTCCAACCGGCATAGACCGACCAGCCGACGGTGAAGCTCGGTTTTTGGGCGAAGCTCGCAGGGGCCGAAACGGCGAGAAGAAAAAGTACGGACAGGTTACGCGTCATCGTCGTCACAAGTGGGCAAACGCTCGTGGCGACGGGGCCGAGAGCAGGCTTTCCAGGGAGTTTATCATAGCGGTTCATGGCAGGCTCGCTGATTCTTTCTATCGGCGGGATTCAAGATACTTACGCCACCCCCCGAATTCCGTGATTTCGCGCGCGCCGGCGATCGCGTACGGCTCGCAAATGAAACCTTTCACCGTCTCGCCGCCGTCGAGCACGGCGTTGCCGATGCCCAATGGCGGCGGAATGGCGGCCACGAAGCTGCCGAACCGGTCTTCGGGCACTGCCCAGACTTCCACTTCGATTCCCGGACCTGCGAACCCATCCTGGCGGATCAATCCCGGCTTCGGAATCGCGCCTTCGAGCGCATAGAATCGATAGCCCGGAGCCGTCCGGCAGGTCTTCAGCAGGCGCGCGCCGCGCTCCGTGAGCTGACAATTGAGCGGCTGCCCGCTGAGATGCGCGCCCAGTACTGCGACGGAGATACATCCCGGCGCGATCCCGTCGACCGGCTCGCGCAAATAGCGGCCCGCAAGGGCGAGCAATCCGCGATCCGTAAACGCCGGTCCGGCGATCGATATCCCGAAGGGCAGGCCGTTCGGACGGAACCCCGCCGGCGCTGCGACGGCCGCGAGATCGAGCAGGTTGACGAAATTGGTGTAATACCCGAGATCGGTATTCAACCGAACCGGATCGGCGGCCACCGCCTCGTGGGTGTAGATCGTACCGGTAGTAGGCAGCACGAGCACGTCCATGCGCGCCCACTCAGCTTCAGTCGCGCGCCGCAGTTCGCGCAGCTTGTACTCGGCGTTAAACGCGTCGACTGCCGTGAAGCGGCGCGCTCCAGCGATGATGTCGCGCACCACGGGATTCATGTCGCCGGCGTGATTCTCGAGGAACGGACCGATGGCGGCCAGCCGCTCTGCTACCCAAGGGCCGGAATAGAGCAGATCCGCGGCGGCGCGAAA
>Ga0182016_10000296_pt1 | contig 61939 bp, 57 predicted proteins | sample 712S2MmetaG_FD_120491 | JGI IMG/M metagenome (GOLD analysis project Ga0182016, IMG submission 120491) | Permafrost microbial communities from Stordalen Mire, Sweden - 712S2M metaG | ecosystem: Environmental > Terrestrial > Soil > Wetlands > Permafrost | place: Sweden: Stordalen | collected...
AACCTGGACGACATGCTCGCTGCCATGGAGGAAGCCGCCCAACCGCACCTTGCCCAGCAGCAGCCCCCAGAACCTGCAAACGATGCACAAAATTGCACAACCATGCACAACGACGCCCAGCCCGAACCCGCCTCCCAGATGCACAATTTTGCACAACCGCCCGAAACCTACCGCCGTCCCGAACCCAAAATCGGCCGCAACGACCCCTGCCCCTGTGCCAGCGGCAAGAAATACAAACACTGCTGCCTCGATAAGTCCTCAGCCGCCGCCTGACGGTCGTGGAGCGGACTCTCACCGCTTGTATTCGAACGAGAACTTCCCGCTGCTTCGTCCGCTCGTCGCCGGGGAACGTGTCATGATTAAGATGTATGGCGACGGGCAACGGCATTTCGCTTCCTGAAGATCTTCTGGCGCGTGTCAGGGGTGCCGCGGAGTCCGAGCATCGCAGTGTGGACGACGTGCTCGCCGAGGCCGTACAGCGTTACCTGGAGAACCGCTCCTGGACGGGCCTGCTCGCTTATGGCGCGGGGAGGGCAGCGGCCCTGGGCATTGAGGAGCACGATGTCGATCGGCTCATCGACGAATCGCGAGCCGAGCGGAATCGTTGACCAGCGCCACCCTCGATAGCAGCGTTTACGTCCGGGCGCTGCATTTCGGAGGTCCGGGCGCGCTCCTCATTGGTCACGCCAGGGCGGGGAGGATCCGTATCGACATCTCCGATCCGATCGTCGACGAGACCATGCGTGTATTGCGCGACAAGTTCTCGTGGGATGGCTACATGGTCCAAGAGGCTCGCCGGTCCCTATTATCGTTTAGCCGCCGAGTGTCCCCCACGGCCACGGTCAACATAGTCAAGGAGGATCCGGAGGATGATCGCATCCTGGAGTGCGCTGCGGAGGCGAAGTCCGATTTTATCGTGACCGAGGATAAAGACCTGTTGCGGGTCGGGCGGTTCGGCCCTGCCAAGATTGTGACTATTCGAGAATTCGTAAGGTTGGCCCTGACACAGGGCGAAATACGACGTGGGGAATAGGCCGTGCGCGATCTGGCCGTGGTTTTGTCAGCTGTCAGCAGGTAGGTAGCCGGTGATCTTTCTCGTGCAAAGGGCGTCTGCGGGATATGGCCTCCAGGACCTGAACCTAATTTTAGCTGGCCCGCGCGCCACTCACATCTCCCGCCTTCCCTCCATCGCTTTCGAAATCGTCACTTCATCCGCAAACTCCAGATCGCTGCCCACGGGTATTCCCATAGCAATTCGAGTGACTCTAACTCCCAGCGGTTTCAGCAGCCGAGCCAGATACACTGCTGTCGCCTCACCCTCCACGGTGGGATTGGTGGCGACAATCACTTCCTCGATCTCGCCCTGGCCGATCCGTTCTACTAAGCCTTTGATGCGCAGCGATTCCGGTCCGATACCGCGCAGCGGGGACAGCGCGCCCTGCAGTACATGGTAGCGGCCCTGAAACTCGCGGGTGGTTTCGATGCCGACGATGTTATGGGCTTCTTCCACTACGCAGACAATCTTAGCGTCGCGATTCGGATCGCGGCAATACGAACACAGTTCGCCATCGGAGATGTTATTGCACTGGCTGCACAGACCGAGCTTGTCCTTGACATCGAGAACCGCCTGAGCCAGGCGCGCGGCATCGTCTTTCGACGCCCGCAGCACGTGGAACGCCAGGCGCTGTGCGGATTTCTGTCCGATACCGGGCAGGCGTTTGAATTCGGTGATCAGGCGGGCGAGCGGTTCGGCGAAATCGGGCATGAACTTGTTAGTCTAGATCAACCCCGGCGGCAGGCCCATGCCGCCCAGCATGCCGCCCATTTTCTGCTGGATTTCGGCGTCAACTTTCTTGACGGCCTCGTTGGCGGCGGCGACAATCATATCCTGCAGCATTTCGACATCGCCGGCGACCTCGGGGTCGATCTTGACGCTGAGCATGTTCTTCTGCCCGTCCATGCCCACCGTAACCATGCCGCCGCCGGCGGTGGCTTCCACTTTGATCAGGGCGATCTCCTGCTGCATTTTCTCCTGCATCTGCTGCGCCTGGCGCATCATCTGCTGCATATTGCCGGGTAGTTTCACGGAATTCACTCCTTGAGATTGCGAACGGTGCGGATCTCGCCGCCGAATACTTCGCGGAAGCGCTGCACTTCGGGATTGGTCAGGGCCCGCCGGGTGGCGTCATCTTCGGCGTCGCTTTTCGTTGCAGGCATGGGCGCGGCAGCCCCGCCCGGCTCGCCGGCGCTGAACTTGACATTCAGGGGGCGGCCGAATACCTGGCGCACCGCTTCCTGAAAGCCGCGATCGTTGAAGTAGAGCGCGTAGGATTTGGCCGCCGCGACGTGGAGGTCGCTGCCGGAAATGCTGACAGCGGCGTTTTCCACGGCGTCGGCCAGGTGGGTCAAACCGGCCGCCGCCAGGTGAGCGTACAGGCGCGCGCGGGCGTCGCCGGTCGGCGTTTCCACCGGGACCGGAGCCAGCGCGTTGGCGCCGGACGATTGCGGCTCGGACGGGCGCGACGCGGCTTTCTTGGCGCGGTCCAACTCGAATGGCGACGGGCCGCTACGTACCGGAGCCGGCGCGGGTGCCACGGTAGCAGGCGGCCGCGGCGCTTGCGGCACTCGAACCGCGGGCACGGAGGGCGCCAGGCCGGCCAGGGCGTCCTCCAGTTTTATGAGCCTGCCCGCATGCACCAGGCGCACCAGCCCGATTTCCAGATGGAAACGCGGCTGCAGGGAAAACTGCAGGTCGCGAAACAGGTCGAGCGAAAGCTGCAAGTAGCGGGTCAGGTCTTCCTCGGAGAATTGGGCGGCAATTTCCGCCATCCGTTCCCGTTCCGAGGGGGACGCCGCCACCAGGCGCGTGTCCGAGCCGGCGATACGCGTCACCAGCAGGTTCCGGAAATAGCGCGTCAACTCGCGGCTGAAATGCTGCAGGTTTTGTCCGGTACGCTCCAACTCGTCGACCACTTCCAGCATGCGCCGGGGGTCGGAGGCAATGAGCGCCTGGGAAACCTTGGCCAGGGAATCGATCGAAAACGAACCCAGCAAAGCGCGAACTTCGGCGGCGACAAGTTTCGAGCCGCAGCAGGCGATGGCCTGGTCGAGCGCGGAAAGCGAATCGCGCACGCTGCCCTCGCCCGCCACGGCCAGCACCGCGAGGGCTTCGGCATCGGCTTCAATTCCCTCCTGGGAACAGATCCAGGCCATGCGCGCCGTCAGGTCGTCGAAATCCACCGAGCGGAAACTGAAATGCTGGCAGCGCGAGGCGATGGTGGCGGGAATCTTATGGGCTTCGGTGGTGCAAAGCACGAAAACTGCCCATTCAGGCGGTTCTTCGATGGTCTTGAGCAGCGCGTTGAAGGCTTCGTTGGTAATCTGGTGCGCCTCGTCGATGATGAAGATCTTGTAACGGTCGCGGGACGGCTGGTAGCGCACGTTTTCGCGCAATTCGCGCATTTCGTTGATGCCGCGGTTGGAAGCCGCGTCGATTTCGATGACGTCGGGCGCACCGCCCGCGGCGACTTCCTTGCAACTGGCGCAAACGCCGCAAGGCGAAGCCGTCGGTCCTTCCACACAGTTCAGGCAGCGGGCCAGAATGCGCGCGATGGTGGTTTTGCCGGTGCCGCGCTGGCCCGAAAAAATATAGCCGTGCGCGATCCGTTTCTGCGCGATGGCGTTTTCCAGGGTGGTCTTGACGTGTTCCTGGTTGACCACATCATGGAAGGTTTGCGGCCGGTATTTTCGGGCGATTACCTGATACATGCGGCGGGTTTATCTGCCAGGCCCCGGGTAATCCGCGGCACACGAACCGCACCGCTACCGTTGCTTCCTTCCGGACCTGGCGGGGTTTGCAGCCGTCCATTGCACGGAGCCCGAGACCTGACAAGATCTTATCGTAGCATGGGCACAATTCCGGTCTGCCGGCCGGTGGCGCGGGTGGCGCGCGGGCTAAAGCTTCCGCAAGTCGATGCCGGCGTCCCAGTGCTGCTTCAGCCGGTTCAGCTCTTCCCAGGTGACTTCGCGTTTTCGGTAGGCGGCCTCGCGCCCGAGCATCGCCGTCAGGGCCGATTCCACTCCGGTTGCGGCCTGGTTGTGAAGCTTCCCGGTGGCGATGCTGTCGATGAAGGCTTTGTGCTTCTCTTCGTCGGCGTGCGCCAGGTTATCTTCGAACGCGCCGCTCGCGGAAAACGTAGCCGAGGCCGGTTGTTTCTCGCTGCCCTCCCACGTCCAGGGCTCTTCGCCTTCGATGCCCAGGCGCCCCGAATAGGGCGACGCGGACGAGCCGCGGGTGCCGAAGAACCGCTCGTCGACGTCGAACTTCCCCTTCCCGAATTGAGTCGAGGCGAAGCTGATATCGACGGCATTGGGATACCGGTACACCACGTCGAAATGCGAATACACGTCGCCGGCGCCGTTTCGGCCCTCCGGCCCGCCGCGCCCGATGGCGCTCACCGGATGCGCCTTGAGCACCCAATTGCAGATATCGATGGCGTGAATGTTCTGTTCCACGATGATATCGCCGGAAAGCACCCGGTCCGACAGCCAGTTGCGCAAGCGCGCCTGGGCGGCACTGACTCCCGGCCACGGCGGATAATCGGGCAACGGGCAGAAGTAATGGGCCGTGCCGCTGCGAATGTCTCCCAGCGCGCCCGCCTGGATACGCCGCACCAGTTCGACAAACGGCGGCGCGGAGCGGATCTGGAAACCTACGTCCAGGCTGACCTTGGCGGCGTTCCGGCCAATTTCCAGGACCCGCTTGGCGCCGGCTACGTCCACCGCCACGGGCTTTTCGCAATAGACGTGTTTGCCCCCGGCGACCACGGCCGCCAGGTGCTCGGGATGGTAGTAGGCCGGGGTGGCGATCACGACGGCGTCCACTTCAGCCGATTCGGCAAGCTGGCGATAGGCGTCCGGACCCACGAAAGTCCGCCCCACGCCCGCGTAGCCTTTCGATTCGGCCAGCTTGTCGAAGCGCAGCTTGGCTTTCTCGATGGCGTCCGGAAATAGGTCCGCCAGGGCCACCACCCGCGCCGGGGTGTGCTGAGCAATGCTGGTGGCGTCCGTGCTTCCGCGCCTCCCGCAACCCAGCAACCCGACCCGTATCGCCGAATTCGCCTCGGTACCTCGCACCAGGCGCGGCGCAATCATGGCGAATGCACCCGTCGCCCCTGCCCGTAGCAGGTCCCTACGGCGATACGGCACCGGCGGCAAAGCTCCCGTTGTTTTAGACATTTGGCTCCCAGTTTACTCCAACAGCCCCTGGCAGAGACCGCAACATTCGGTCGCGGCTCAGTTGCTATGCGCCGATCAGTTTTTCCAGGTACGCCTTGGCGGCCAGAATATCCGCTGTCTGGCGGGCGCCTTCGGTGGCTTCACGCTCGATGGTGAGCGGATTCCGGTAGCCGATTTGCTTAAGCTTCGCGATTAACGCCGGAAAGTCCACCGTGCCCTGGCCGATCGGAACTTCCTGGCCCAGTTTGGCGGGATCGGTGGGATAGAGGCCGTCCTTGGCATGCACGCCTTGAATGTAAGGGCCGAGTGTATCGACCGCATCGACCGGGTTGGCTTTGCCGTACAGCACCAGGTTGCCGCAATCGAAGTTGACGCCAAGGTTGTCCAGCCCGACGTCGCGAATGGCGCGCAGCAGAGTGATAGGAGTCTCCTGGCCGGTTTCGCAGCGGAACTTCTGGCCGCGCTCGCGGCAGTAGGCAGCCACCTCGCGAATGGCTGCAACGGTTTCAGCGTAGAGCGGATCCCCAGGGTTTTCCGGAATGAATCCGCAATGACCCTGAACGGCTGGAATGCCGGCCAGACGGGCAAAGTCCGAGACCGCTTTCATTCGCGCGATACGGGCGCTGCGGTAGAGGCGCGGCACCAGTCCGATGGTGGCCGGGCCCTGAAGGAAATCGTAAATTTCCGGTCCTGGCCCCGTGGATACGGCGGAAGTGGCTTCAATGCCGTAACGATCGAGAGCCGCCCGCAGCCTGCCCGCAGCCGCGGGTTCGGTGGCACCCACCCCGGCCTGGCACGTGGGCAAACCTAAGTCATGCACCCTGCGGATAGCGGCGTCCGCGTCCCGCGCGACGCTCACGATCAGTCCAAGGCGTATCTTGGCGGGGGTTGGCCCGTGAGCGGCCGGCGCCTCGGCCCGCAAAGCGGCAACCGCGGCACCGAGGCAACCTTGCAGAATTCGTCGGCGTTCCAAGTGCTTGGCACCTCCAGCAATCCGGGACAGGCACCCTTAACCGGTCATAACCCGTCACCGCGGCGCCGAAAACCGCGCCGGTCCCTATTTTGCCAGATTTTGCCAGATTTCAGGATGGGCCGGCGCCAGCCGCGCCAGCCGTAAACTCCTTGAGCGGTTCCACCCACTCCCGCTCCACCTCGACCGATAGCGATCGGCACAGCAAGCTGACCGAAACCACCAGCGACAGGGCGCCGTGCGACTCGACCACAATCCCCTCCACGCCCCGCAACGGACCTTCCCCTATCAGCACTTTTCGGCCACTTTCCAGGTAAGGCCGGGGTTTCGCCCCCAAACTGGCCCGTAGAACCGCGCGTACCGCCTCCAACTCTCTTTCATCCACCACCGCCAGTTCCCGACCGAAGGAAACGATATCGATTACACCCGGCGCCGTCAGCACAGGCAGCGTGTTGGATGGCTGCAACTGGCAAAATACATAACCGCTAAACAGCGGAACCTGGATCTCCTTGATTCGATCGGACCATCGTCTGCGGACTTTGTACGTCGGCAGAAAAACCGTGTGGTCCCGAGCCGTCAAACCGGTGGCGGCAATTTCCTCAAAGTTGGACTTCACCCGCACCGCATACCAATCCGCCCGCATCGCATCTTGTGCGGCTCCAAATTCTGGACGCGGAACGAAAATCTCGCGCGTGCCCTCCATTTTATGAACTACCTCCCGGATCGTTAATGCAAGTTTTTGTCAGTTCGTTACTTGCTGAGATACAGAATACCCGATAGGGAGGGCGACAATCCGTATTAGGCTCGGCCATTATAGTAATTTAGTACTGTATAGTACCTATGGTTTTTAACCCCCATTATGCCCCAAAGTTCCGCCGGGCGCAAAACTCATTGGAGCTACCAGCCGACCTCAAGAATTGCAAATCGGCAAGACAATTGTCGTGGACTACGCACTTGTAGGGTAGTGGCAGGAAAAGAGATTATCAGGACCGGGGGAATCGTTACCCTGATGTTGCTCGGTTGCGGCAAACTCGCAAGAGCGAACACGATAGAGATCTTGCCGCCGCTGGTGGACTGTCCGTGCGGAAGAATATCACTCGCGGCCGTGGCGTGCGGGGAGACCCCAATCGGCCGGGAACCTGGGGCCGAGATCGGCATGTTCGAGTTGCTGCCGGCGGAGGTGGACTTCAGTAGCCCTTTAGAGCCATCCCCCGCTGGCGAGTACCTGGAACCCGGCCTAGCGCTACAGCCGCGGCAGGCTTCGGGAACGACCGCGCCAGCCCTGCGTTTGGCCGTTGCCCTACTTGCCGTGAGCGGGCTCGGCGGACCGATCACAATTACAATCTGTCTGGCGGGGCTGGCGTTGAAGAGCACCGGGAATTCCGGGACTTGGCCCGAAAAAAGGCGCCGGGGCAGTCGCCAGAAAAAAAGCCGCGCAACGCCAGACAGGCGCCGCGCGGCTTGAGTCGGGACAGGGTTTTTTCGGACTCTAGTAGTCCATTTCCGGACCGTGACCGCCCGGACCGGCCGGAGCCGGTTTCTTTTCCGGGATCTCGGCGATCATGGCTTCGGTCGTCAGCATGAGCGAAGCAATGGATGCCGCATTCTGCAAAGCCGTACGGGTGACCTTGGTTGGGTCGATCACGCCCGCGACAACCAGGTCTTCGTAGGTATCGGTGGCCGCGTTGTAACCAAAATTCGGGTTGTCGTTGCTGCGGACTTTCTCGACAACGATGGCGCCTTCGGTGCCCGAATTCAGCACGATCTGGCGCAACGGCTCTTCCACCGCACGCTTCACGATGTTGACGCCGATCTGCTCGTCACCGCCAAGCGTCAAGGTGTTCAGCGCCTTGGAGGCACGCAGCAGGGCCACGCCGCCGCCCGGCACGATGCCTTCTTCCACGGCGGCGCGGGTGGCATGCAGGGCGTCTTCCACGCGGGCCTTCTTTTCCTTCATTTCGGTTTCGGTAGCCGCGCCCACGCGCACCACCGCCACGCCGCCGGCCAGCTTAGCCAGCCGCTCCTGCAGCTTCTCGCGATCGTAATCGGAGGTGGTTTCATCGATCTGCGCGCGGAGTTGCTTGATGCGGCCTTCGATGGCCTTCTGGTTGCCGGCGCCATCGACGATGGTGGTGTTGTCCTTGTCCACCGTCACGCGCTTGGCCTTGCCCAGGTCTTCCAGGCGCACGCCTTCGAGCTTAATGCCGGTTTCTTCCATCAACGCCTTGCCGCCAGTGAGGATGGCAATGTCTTCCAGCATCGCCTTGCGGCGGTCGCCGAAGCCGGGGGCCTTCACCGCGCAAGCGTTCAGGGTGCCGCGCAGCTTGTTCACTACCAGGGTGGCCAGCGCCTCGCCTTCCACTTCCTCGGCGATGATCAGCAGCGGGCGGCCGGCGCGGGCGATTTGCTCGAGCAGCGGCAGCAGGTCTTTCATGTTGCTGATTTTCTTCTCGTGGATCAGGATGTAGGGATCCTCGATCACGGCTTCCATGCGGTCCGCGTCGGTCACGAAATAGGGCGACAGATAACCGCGGTCGAACTGCATGCCTTCCACCGTGTCCAGCTCGGTGATCATGGTCTTGGACTCTTCCACGGTGATGACGCCGTCTTTGCCGACCTTGGTCATCGCCTCGGCAATGATCCTGCCGATCTCCGGATCGCTGTTGGCGGAAATGGTGCCGACCTGGGCGATCTTGGCGTTGTCGCTGACCTTCTGGGACAGTTTCTTGACTTCTTCGGTGACTACTTCCACGGCCTTTTCAATGCCGCGCTTCACCGCCATCGGATTGGCGCCCGCCGCTACCGCCTTCACGCCTTCGCGGAAGATGGCCTGCGCCAGAATGGTCGCCGTGGTGGTGCCGTCGCCGGCCACGTCGGATGTCTTCGACGCTACTTCCCGCACCATCTGCGCGCCCATGTTCTCGAGCGGATCCTTCAACTCCACTTCCTTGGCAACCGTCACCCCGTCCTTGGTGATGTTCGGTCCGCCGAACTTCTTCTCCAGAACCACGTTCCGGCCCTTGGGACCGAGGGTTACCTTTACCGCGTCCGCCAACTGGTTGACGCCGCGCAGAATCGCCTGTCGCGAGGTTTCCGAATATACGATTTGTTTCGCCATTGTCGTGATTGCTCCTTACGGGATTCCTTTTAGGAAGCCTTCTTGGCTTCTACCGGCTTGGCGTCCAGAATACCGAGGACCTCGTCCTCGCGCATAATCAGGTACTCCTCGCCATCCATCTTGATATCACTGCCCGAATACTTGCCGAACAGGATGCGGTCGCCCGCCTGGACATCCAGGGCTACCAGGCTGCCATTCTCCAAACGCTTGCCCTTGCCCACGGCCACCACTTCGCCTTCCTGCGGCTTCTCTTTAGCGGTGTCGGGGATGTACAACCCGCCCTGCATCTGTTCTTTTTGCTCGATTCTCTTGACCACAATGCGGTCGTAGAGCGGACGAATCTTCATGGAACTACGCCTCCAATGTTGTTGTTGTTGTGCGAAAACGGCTTACGGTTCGCAATCGAGGCGGCAGCCAGTGCTACCGGCCTCCCGTTGTCTATTATTAGCACATGTTACCCGAGAGTGACAAGATTTTTGTGTAACAAACACATAATAAACATGTTATTTCTATTGACGGTATTGCACTCATGTTTTATGAGCGCTTTGTAGGGGGATGGACCTTTGCCCCTTGACGGCGCTGCCGACGCCCCGCTTCAGTTTGGGCGGAACGAGCTCACGTCCACGCTCATCCCCACACCATCGATGCGAGGGGAGTCGGCAAGTGCCGTTCTCACCTGCGCTTCGACCGATCGGGCTTCGGCTTTGTGGCCGGTCCGCCGCAAGAAGAGCGCGTAGTCGGCCAGCGCCGCCAGATAGACGGGGTGGGAGGGTCCGAGGCGTCGCAAGGAGTCGAGCGCCTGGCGGTACAGCCGACCCGCTTCCTCACGCCGGCCGGTCAGAAAATCCACGCTCGCCAGATTGTGGTAGGTACGCCCCAGCAGCGGATGGTATGGCGTTATATCGAGCCGCAAAACATCGATGGAGCGCTCCAGCAGTTGGCGCGCCTCCGGGTCGCGCCGTTGACGGTGGCGGATCGTGGCAAGGTTGTTGAGCGCCACCGCAGTCATAGTCTGGCTGGGCTGACGCTCGAAGACCGGCAGCGCCAGGTTGAGTTCATTCTCGGCTTCCCGGTAGCGGCGCTGGCCGATCAGAACCTCCGCCAGAAAGTTGCGCGCGCCTGCGAGTCGTTCGCTGTCGGCGGAGAAGAAGCGCGCCTGGCGCGAAAGCGAATCGCGCAGCAGGGTTTCCGCCTGGTGAAGCCTGCCGCGTAGCCCCAACACACTGGCCAGGTGAGACTCGATCGCGGCGTAGTCGGCGTTGTCCTTGCCGATGGCGGTTTGGATTTCGTCGAGCGCCGCCCGGTATTGCAGTTCGGCGTCGTCGAGGCGCGAAAGGGCTTCTTCGCTGGACGCCAGCGTATCCCGTGTCACCCAACGGCGCGCGTCGCGCGAGCCAAACGTCTCGGCCACCGCGAGCGCCTGGCGAAGAGTCTCGACGGCTTCGCCGTAAGCGGCGCGGCTCAACTGTTCCCGTGCCGCCGCCATCTTTCGTTCCCACTGCTCCGCCGCCCGATCCGCCCCAAACGCATAATTTATCGAGCACAGACACACCACTACCCCGTATCGCACAACCCCTCCTTTTTTTTCGGCGCAGCGCGCCCACTCAGCGGGCGGTGTCCGACAGACAAGACTCCCCGCTCCGCCGGGTAACTCAATTTCTAGATAGCAAGCGCGATTCGCGACAGAGACAATCGTAGCAGCGGCCGCGCACGGCAACTATCCGAATCTTGCGCCTCAAGGGAAGCACGACGCCGGACGGTTCCGCTCCCCACCTTCACACCTCCACGTAACTCAACTACGACTCTTTGGCCCGCGACTTCTATCTTCGCGCTTAGTACACTACTTCATAAGTTCGCTAACGTATTTCCGGAACACCGCTCCCTGGCGGTCGCGGCTCGGAAACGCGCGAAACCGAGCCGCGACCGCCAGGGAGCGGTTGCTCATCATGTGCCGTGATTCCGAAACGGAGTACTTGGTTAGTAGACGACCCTCGGTTTCAACTGTCACTGAGGATTACGCAGCTTTGGCCGCGCGAGATGCATACAAAGTGACAGTTATGACTTTTTTTCGTGTTTTGCCAGGTTGTATCCCCGGCAACGCCCCCGTGGGGATGAGGCCCGGCGTGGCATCGGCGCACGCCTCAGTTCCGTACCGGGCCGGGTGGGCGGAAAAACGTCCCAAACGGGGCGGCAAGATGTACGTTTCGGGGTTCGAAACCGGTTGAACTGCTGGAGTTCCGGCGCGATTTCCGGTAACGGAAACCGGCCTCCGCACCGTCACCTACTGTTCAGGAATCGGGGCGCCAATGACGGCCGGAAAACGGAACTGGATTGTCGCGATCGGTCTTTCGGCCGTGGTAGTAGCGGGCGGTGTCGGAATCGCGGCGTCGCGGCTGGGCGCACGCATCGAACCTTATGCGCGCCAGGCGGCGATCGGCTACTTGAGCCAGCGGTTCGCGAGCGACGTCGAGCTCGAGGCGCTGCACCTCCGCCTTCCGGGGATTTCGCCGCTGCGCCTGGTCCTGACGCGCGGCCGGGGGGTTTCGGTCGGGGTCGAGGGACAGGGCCTCAAGATGTGGCTGAAGGGCCGGCCGAAGGCCGTTCCGCTGTTCGCGATCCGTAAATTCCGGTGCGAGGTGGATCTGGAATCGCTGCTGCACCCGCCGGTGGCCGTCAGCCAAGTCTTTGTGGACGGGATGGAGATCGACATACCGCCGCTGGGCGAGCGGTTGCGGCCGGCACCTTCGGCAGGTGTCGAGCCGGGCAGCCGGCAGGGTGCATCGAACCTTGGAGTGGCGATCGGCAAGGTAAGCATTCAGCACGCGGAGTTAGTGCTGGAGCCCGGGAATCCGCGGAGGGTTCCGCTGCGGTTCGATATCGAAGGTTTGGAGCTGGAATCGGGAGGAGCGGGCGCGCCCATGAAATATGACGCCTCGCTCACCAATGCCAAACCTCCGGGCAGGATACGCACCACGGGCACATTCGGACCGTGGCGCGCCGGTGAGCCGGGCGACACTCCCGTCACGGGCGACTATGTGTTCGAGAAGGCCGACCTGGGAGTTTTCGCCGGGATCGCGGGCACTCTCGAGTCCAGCGGCCGGTATGAAGGCAAGCTCTCCGCCATTACGGCGCGCGGTGAGGCCTCGGTCCCGGATTTCCGTTTGCGCAGGACGGGCACCGCCGTGCCGCTATTCGCCCGCTTCGCGGTGCTGGTGGACGGAACCAACGGAAATACCGTTCTCCAGCCAGTGGCGGCCATGTTGGGCTCGACAAACTTCACCACCAGCGGCGCCATCATCCGGCATGAAGCCAGCCAGCCGCGTGCGATCAGCCTGGATGTCACCATGCCCAACGGGGATCTGCGCGACGTGCTTCGGCTGGCGATGAAGGGCGCCCCTTTCATGGAAGGGCGGCTCGTGCTTCATACCAAAATCGACATTCCGGCGCTGACGGCCAAAGTGCGCGAGAAACTGGAAATGGATGGGCGCTTTGAAGTGGAAGAGGGCAAGTTTCTTCATTCCACGATTCAGGACCAGATTGACGGGCTGAGCCAGCGGGCGCGGGGGCTGCCGCGGAATCCGGACGGGGATCGGGCGGTCTCCCATATGGCGGGGGTATTCCATCTTGAGAACGCCGCGATGCGGTTCCAAAAGGTGTCCTTTGGGTTTCCAGGGGCGGACGTCGATCTGGCCGGCGATTACAACCTGGATAGCGACGCTCTCGATTTCGCCGGCACGCTCAAACTGCAGGCGACGGTTTCGCAGATGGTCACCGGATGGAAGAGATTAATCCTGAGGCCCGTGGACCGGTTCTTCGAAAGAGGAGGCGCGGGAACATTTCTTGGCATCCGGGTGGATGGGACCTCGAAGGCGCCCAAGTTCGGCGTGAATGTGGCCGGGAGGGAATTGGAGGTACCGCTGCCAAAGCGGTAGGCCAGTCCAGTCCGGAACCGGCGAATGGCGCGGCACACGCGGTTGTGCCGACGCTCAGGTTGCCATGCGCGGGTGGGTGTCGAGTCTCCGAATTCCTGAAGTCACCACGGCATTTTGGGTGGCCAAGGAAAATGACCCGACCTGGAAGTCACCCCGTCGTCCCTCCGGGCGTCGGAAGGGCCGCGGATCGGCCATGTCTTAAGTTCTGGAGCGCGGAACCAATCGCGAACGGGTCCTTCTCATTGTCGCCGACTGCGAGTTGCATCTGGCGTCGCTGCGGTGCCGAACTCGCCAGCGCCCATGTCGAGAGTCAATTCACCAATTCGCCTTACTACTTCTGGAAGGGGAATTCTGTGATCGGGCCGAAATTACGTCGCCTGAAAAACCTGCATTTCCAAGGCAGCACGATTCGCCGAATAGGAAGTCTAGCGGCGGTAAGTATTCTCGTCGCGCAAGGCGCAGGCTTTCAGATATACGCTTTGCCCTTCGATATCATAGCGAAACCGAAAACGGCCGGACCTGATACGCATCTGGCCCATGCCCGCTTCTACCGCTTGAAGCTTCTTGATGGCGTGCCTGCGGCTAAAGTTGTGGGGATCGGTTTGGAGAATGTCGAGTACATCTGCATAATGGGCTTTGAGCTGTGGATGTTTGGCGGTAAGTTTTTTATATTCGCGGTCAAAATGGCTAGTCGTGAAGACCGTAAAGGCCGGGGGCGTCATTTTTGCTTGCGCCGGCGGTCTTTGGCGGGGGAGCGCTGGGCAGAGAGGCTAGGCGCGCCGAGCAGAGCCGAGGCTGGTTTGATGCGGCCGGCGCGGATATCGGCGTTGCTGCCTTCAATCTGGCGGTTGACGGCCGGGGTGCGGAGTTCCAGGTAGTCTTCCAGTTCCTCGGCGCCCATGATGCCCATGACGGGAATGCCGTCTTTCTCCAGAATGAAGTACTCACCGCCGACGTGCACCCGTTTGGCCACCTGGCCGAGATTGACTCTGGCCTGGCTGATGGGTAAGCGATTGACCATAAAAGCGGCTTGTTTTCTCAAGGGTTACCTCCTTGATTAATGCTAATCAATGTTGATGTATTTGTAGTATAGCAGGCGGTGCCCCGCTGTCGAATTGGGCTGAGCCAGGTTTGACGATCCTTTGCCCATGCACTGCGATACAACTGATACTAGGGAAAAAAGCCAACGGGGACAGTGGGGACGGGACAGTGGGAACAGTCTGACGCGACGCCTGCGAAAATCAGCTTTTCGTGACGGAGCGGTGTGTCCCAGGCGGGAATTTTGGCCCTGGCGACGCAATCCTTCCTCGATGCCTCGAAACGCCAGGTGTATCGAGCCCTGACCCGCTTACCACCGTCACCCAGCGCGGAACCAATCGCGAACGGGTCTTTCTCATTGTCGCCGGCTGCAAGTTATATCTGGCGTCGCTGGTCCAATCCAATTGCCACCGCGCTTGGTGGCATTCTCACGGGTAGCATCGTCACTGGTCTTCTGGGCGATGATCTGAAGCGCCGACTTCAAGCATGGTTCCAGCGACATGAGGCACGACAAAGACTGTACGACGATCTCGGCGCTTATCTCGGACGCGTTGAGGCTCTATCGTTACTTCATAACCTTGACCTGCTGTTATGGGACGAAGTGATTTCCCCACAAGCTCCAAATTTCGACTACTACACCGCCCACGAGCCGGGCGTACTTTTACGAGCAGACAAGAATCGGGGTGTTTATAGGCTTGTGGAACGATTGCGTGGTCTGGGTGCGGCATACCGCAGGCGGAATCCGGTCTTACCGACGGGCGGGACCGATGACAATTTGCCACGGTCCTTCCTCGGAGACGTCCTCTGTCGGTACGAGGAACTGCTGGGGGATGGCCTTCTTGATCGTCGGTTGCTTGCCAAAGCGTGCAAGAGCCGGAGGCAAGTAATCGCGCGTGACCGCGAACCGTTGCTGTCCTTGAAGTAGACAACTGTTGGACCTCCGAAATAGCGCAATATAACGTCCTGGAAAACACAGTACGTCACACCTGTGACATAACGCAGAGCAGGATGCTAACCTTCCCTCATGCCCCGTAAGGCTGAGTGGTTGCAATACGTTCCGGGTGCTCTGGAGGCCCTGGAACACATCTCTCCGCGCTCAATGCCCCCGCCACGGTCTCTTAGTACCCAAGGAGCCGCCGTATGCCTACATAGGCGAGGAATCCGAGGAACAGCGCACCGACGATCAGCGGCCCGATCAGTGCGAAACCAGCTATCACTAGCTCACACAGAAACCAACCGACTCTCACGAGCACAACCGGCCGTTGCGATTTTGGACGGTTGCGCAGGTCGGCCCAGTCAATCGCATCGCGGGCCATTTCGACGAACAGATCCAACATCGAGGCTTCCAGCGTACGACCCAATCGCGCGTGTTTCAGGAAGGCGGTTCTACCGCCTCTTTTTCTTAGCCCGGCCACCAGTCTTGGGGCCGATATTGAAGAACACACCGTCTTCGAAGCCTTCCTTCACGCGCGCGGTCGGAATTATTTCTCCATGCCCGATGCCGCCGCAGCTCGGGCAGGTTCCCGCCTCGGCGAGCCGGTTCATGGCGTCGTCAAGGATGGGGATCACCTTGTGACAGCAAAAACAGTTATAAGCCGGCATTTCAAATCCCCACCAACAGTCTATCGCACCCGCTCAGCGTGCTTCGCCGTATCGGTCCGCTGGCAGCACAGCGGCCAACGGCGAAATGCCGAAGCTTTGCCCGGTTTTTTGATGGCCGAGTTTGGGCGATACTGGGGGCATGCCCTGCCCAGGCACGGTGGGGAAGAAGGCATGAGTTGCAGGAGGTAGGTGGCGATGCCGACACTCCGATTGGTCTTGTTGAGCGCCTCGGCCGTGCTCGCCAGCTCGGCCGCTATTGATGGCCCGATGCATTTCACGGTCCATCGCCCGTGCTACGGCAGCGGGATCGCTTGCGGCGCGTACGTCTTGGCAGAAGGAGACATCACTCCCAACTCCCCGTCGGACCTTGAGGGGATTATGCGGACGGTCAACTTTCAGCCGACCGTCTATTTCAACAGCCGTGGAGGATCACTGGCCGCTGGCATCAGTCTGGGCCGGTTGATTCGCAGCCTCGGGCTCGACACTTTCATTGGCGGCCCCTACAGGCAGGCCAAGACTCTGGGCGGTGATGCGGATGTCCTTGTCGATCAGGCGGTGTGTCTCTCAGCTTGCGCGTACGCATTCATGGGTGGCCGCATCCGTGAACTCACTGACCACGGGCTTCTTGGCGTGCATCAGTTCCGAACGCTCGGCGGTGACGCAGGCGAAGGTGCCGCTCAGCTCACCGTGGCCATACTTGCGGAATACCTAAGCGAAATGGGAATTGACCGAAAAGTCTTGGACCTCGCTTCCCTCACAGAGCCAGCACGGATCACACCGATTTCCCTGACCCTTGCGCGAGAACTGAGCCTCGACAATACCGATCCACCAAAGTCCAAATGGGAACTCAGAGCGCAAACAAGCGGCACTTTGACCTTGAGAACCGTTCAGCGTCAAGCGAGGAATGACGCCTCAATCGTGGTTGTCTTTTTGCGGCAAGGGCAGCACGTCGGGATAGCCGCCACGCTGTCGTACCATCTTCAACAGAATCCGCGCACCGCGAAGCTTCTCGACGAGGCCATCGGGGTCTTTCGAGCACCGCACGAGTTCCGATTGCTCACAGACTCTGGAGAACTGCTCCGCGGAACGACGATTTGGTCGGTCAGCGATGCGAATATGCGGACGGGCTTTGATATACCGTCTCCGATCCTAGAGAAACTAGCGAGCTTGGATCACTTCACTATTTGGTGGGATTGGCCGAGCGCGTTGCGCGACATCAACCCAACCACGGAATTTGGAACTACCGGCCTTGCGAACGGAGCTAAGGCTTTTCTAAGGTAGCAGAATGCCGATGGTGTATGGTAAGAATCGGCGCGGCGACATACACCGGCTGGACCCGGGCCAGCTCGCCAATCCCCTTGCCCTTCGCGCCAGCGGACAAACACGGCGGCGGCACGAGCATAGGCCGCCCGCGTGTTGCGGTTGCGGATGTTGACGGTGGAGAATTCGAGGAGGCGCCGCGCCGCCGGCTTCGCCGCCCCGGCGATCAGCGCCGGCAGTTGCGCGACATAATTCCTTTATGTTGCGCTATCATCGCGGCAGGCGCCGCGCTACGACTAACCCTCATTCGTACCTCAAAGCCCTCTGCGGATCGATCCGCGATGCCCGCCGTGCGGGCCAGAACACGGCGGCTAACAGGGTTGTTAAGACCGCCAGCGCGGCGGCGGCGAATGCGGGCGGGTCGAAGGGGCGGACTTCATACAGCAAGCCCGCCAGCCACTGTTGGGCCCAACCGGCTCCGGCCAGGCCCAACACAAGGCCGGTCCCACCCGCGGCCAGGCCGTAGCCCAGAAAGTACGCCAGGATTTGCGCGGGACGGGCACCCAGGGCCAGGCGCACGCCGATCTCGACGGTTCGTTCGCCGACGATTTGCGACACCACGCCGTGAAGACCCACCATGGCCAGCAACAGGCAGAGCGCCCCGAATACGCTCACCAGAATTCCCAGGATGCGGCGGATTCCCAGCGATTCGGCGATGCGGTCCTCCATCGAGCGGACGTCGAACACCGGCACCGAAGCGTTGGTTTGTTTCACCGCCTGGCGAATCAGCGGGCCGCCAGGGAGGGAGGTGCGCAGGATGACGGCGCGGGAGGGGAAATAGGGTATCTGCGGCATGGAGTAGTAAATGGTCGGGCGCGAACTGTGGTCGAGCGCGGTGCCGTGAATGGAGCCCACCACGCCGACGATTTGCGCCCAGCCGGCGAACATTGCGATCTTCGACCCAATCGGGCTGCCGCCGGGAAAGAAGCGCGAGGCAAAAAGCGAATCCACCACGCAAACGCGCGGCGCGGCAGCGGTGTCCGAATCGGCCAGGGCGCGGCCGCTCACGAGAGGAATGCGGAGAGTGGCGAAGTACGCGGCGGATACGAAATAGGCTTCGCCGTGAAATTCCGGCTGCCCTTGAAAGTGCTGGCGCCCTTGAATGCTGAAGCCGCTGGTTTCACCGCCGCCGCTAAACGGAATGGGATAGGCCAGAGCGGCCGATTCCACGCCGGGAAGGGCGCGCAAGTTGCGGTCGAGGCGGTCGAGAAAACCGGGGTCGTTGGGAGGCCGGAGCAGGAAGCCGGTGGCAAGGTGCGAGGAGTCGAAGCCGGGACGCACCTGCTCCAGTGCCCAGAGGCTGCGCAAGAGCAAACTGGTGCCAACCAGCAGCACCACGGTGGCGGCCACTTCAGCGGCGAGAAAGACGCGCTGGAAACCGCGTCGGGCGGAGCGAACCATGGCGGCGGCCTGATTGGTCCGAAGCAACTGCAACGCGGGGGCGATGCCGCTGGCCAGGCTGCAGGCTAGGGCGATGGCCAGGCCGTAGAGCATGAGCCGGCGGTCCAGCGAAACTAACTCGAGCAGGGCTTTGCCGGGCATGGCCAAACGCCCGATGAGCGACACGGCCAGCGCCGCGACCGCAATTCCGGCCAGACCGCTGAGCAAGCCGAGCAGCGAGCTTTCGATCGACAATTGGCGCAAGAGCTGCCAGCGCGTGGCGCCGACGGCCAGACGGATGGCCATCTCACGGCGGCGGCCGGCGGTACGCGAGGTGAGCAACAACGCCACGTTGGCGCAGCCGACCAGAAGCACGGTCGATGCGGCGGCCCACAAAAGCCAAAGCGGCCGGCGCAAATCGCCCGCCACGAAATGGGAAAACGAATCGAGATCGATGAAGTAGCCGAGATGGGCCATGCCGGTAGGATCGTTCGACGTCTTCAGGCCGGCTACGTACCGGTTGACACGGTCGGCGGCCCGAGCCGGGGTGACGCCGTCACGCAGCCGCGCGAAGACGCTTTCTATCATGTTGTAGCCGCGTCGGCGCAGGCGGTCCGGCGAAAACACCACCGGCACCCATGCCTGAACGCCGGCGGGAACGTGGAAGCGTGGCCCGGCAACGCCGACGATTCGATAAGGCCGGCCATCCAGCATCAGCACCGTGCCGATGGCGGACGGGCTGGCGGCGAATTGCGTTTGCCAGAGACCGTACGAGATCACGGCCACGGTTTCCCGGTCTTCGCGATGGAAGAAACGGCCGGCCAGCGGGTGCTCGCCGAAGACGCGAAAATAATCCGGCGTCACGCCGCGTCCCAGCATGCGGCTCGGCTGGCCGCCCAGTTCCGCGGTCCATTCGCGCGGTTCGGAAGCGGCAACCGCGCTGAATGTGTCGGTCATCTCCTGGAGCTCGCGGTACTCCACGGCGGAAGTTTCGGCGCCCGTCATCTGCAGCTTTTCGAGGCGCACACTGGCCACCATGATGTTGCCCGCGTCGCGGATTCCCAGCGGATCGAGAAGCGCGGTCCGGAGCACGCTGACAATCGCCGTATTGGCTCCCACGGCGAGGCCCACGGTGACGATGGCGGCCACCGTCACCAGCGGTTGATGGCGCAACAGACGCAGGGCGAAACGGGCGTCGCGCAAGGCGGGTTCGAGCCAGGCGAAGCCCCACTCGTCGCGGCTCCGCTCGCGGGCGCCGAGGTCGTTGCCGAACCGGCGCCGGGCGGCGGCGTGCGCGTCGGCGGGGGACAGGCCTTCGCCGCGAAGCTGGCGCTCGAGCATCTCCCGGTGGGCGCCGATTTCGTCGGCCAGTTCGCTATCGAGACGGGTTCGCGTAAGCCAGAAGCGGATGCGGTTCCAGAGCTTCATGCACCCTCCATCACACGGGCGATGGCGGCCACGAGGTACCCGAAGTCGCGGGTTTCGCGGGCCAATTGTTTGCGGCCGGCGGCGGTAAGGGAATACTGGCGCACCTTGCGGCCGGTATCGGACGCGGTCCATTCGGCCCGCACCCAGGCGTTGACCAGCAGGCGCTGCAGGGCGGGATAGAGCGAGCCTTCGCCGATGGTAAGGGCTTCGCCGGAGATGCGGTGGATGTGCTGGGCGATGCCGTAGCCGTGATTGGGGCCGCGAGCGAGGGTTTTCAAGACCAGCATGTCGAGCGTGCCGGGCAGCAGATCGGGAGCGCGTTCAGCCATTGTCTATCGATACCTCGAATGTCGATGCCTTGAGTATGAAACGCGGGGCCGGCGCTGTCAAGGGGTCCCGGCAGGGCCGGCCAGTGCGACACTGGAAGCATGCCTAACCAATCAGCCGGATCTCTCCGCTCGCACCTGGCCGAACTGCTCCGCATGAAGGGCGCTCACCTGACCCTCCACGCCGCGGCCGCCGATTTTCCGGCGCATCTGCGGGGGGTAAAGCCGCCAGGGGCCCCGCATTCGGCGTGGCAACTGCTGGAGCACATGCGCCTCGCGCAGGAAGACATCCTGGACTTCAGCCGCAATCCGGCGTACAAGGAGAAGAAGTTCCCGGACGACTACTGGCCGGCAACGGAGGCGCCCCCAAGCGAGGATGCCTGGGATGCCAGCGTGAAACAGTTTCAATCCGATTTGAAGGAGATGCAGGCGCTCATCGCCGACACGAAACACGACCTGCTGGCGGCGATCCCTCACGGCACCGGGCAAACCCTGCTGCGCGAAGCCCTGGTGGTGGCGGACCACAACTCCTATCACCTGGGACAGTTGATGTTTCTGCGCAAGATGCTGGAAGGCTGAGGCGGGGCTGCCGGCGTGAAGATCGCTCCGGCGGCGCCTTCGCCGATTTCTGCGAAATTTCCGGGCCCGCCGCCACTATAACCAGGTAGCGATATGCGGCTATTCCTGTTCCTGTGGGTCGGCGCGCTGGCCTGGGCGCAGCCGCCGGATCCGGCTTACGAACCTTTGGCGCGCGCGTACGCGGCACTGAAGGCCAAAGATTACGACGCTGCGATAGCGGGATTTCAGGCCGCCGGCGCGCTGGCGCCGGACCGGGCGTCGATCCACAAGGATCTGGCGTACACCTATCTGAAGATCGGCGAGAACGGATTGGCGTTGCGCGAATTCGGCGCGGCCATGCGGCTCAATACCAGCGACGAGCAAGTCGCCATGGAGTTTGCGTTCCTGAGTTACGAGAACAAGGACGAAGCCATGGCGCGGCGGATCTTCGACCGGATTCGCAAGACCGGCAACGCAACCGCCGAGCAGGCGTTTCAGAACATAGACCGCCCCTTGGCGGCGGGCATTGCACGATGGCAGGAGGCGATCCACCGCGGCGCGGATAATTTCGGCAGCCATTATGAGTTGGCCAAACTGGCCGAGCAGCGCGACGAATTGGCTCTGGCGGCGGAACATTATGCCAGCGCGTGGCGTCTGGAACCGGAGCGGCGCATGGTGCTGCTGGACCTGGCGCGGGTGTGGACAGGTATAGGGCGCACAGACGACGCCATGGCCGCTGTTTTGGCGGCGTCCCGCGCGCCGGAGCCCCGCTGCAGCGAACTGGCGCGCGAGTCTTTGCCGGAGCGGTATCCGTACGTGGGAGAGTTTCAGAGGGCCGTCGAACTTGATTCCCGGAACGTCGCCTTGCGGCGTGAGCTTGCCTACCTCCTGCTGAAGCTTGGGCGGCAACCGGAAGCGGAGAGCGCGTTCGGCAAGCTGGTGGAACAGGACGGCGACCTGCTGGCAGCCACCCAACTCGGCTTTCTGCTGCGGGCGCGGGGCGAACAGGCAGCCGCCCAACTCCTGTTCGACCGCGTGCTGGCGGGAGGCGACGAGGAACTGGCCAATCGGGTGCGCGCGGTTCTGCGCGTGCAGCAAGAGGCCGAGCCTCCCAGCGACTCCCGTACGCAGGCACTGAAGGCTAAAGAGATGGCGGATCGCAGCTATAAGGCGGGTTACCTGAAGGACGCGCTGAAATACCTGCAGGAGGCCAACGAAGCCGACCCCACCGACTACGCCGTGGTGTTGCGGCTGGGCTGGACGTACAACATGCTTCACCAGGACGTAGAAGCCTACCGGTATTTCGGCATGGCGCGGCAGAGCTCCGATCCGAAGATCGCGGCCGAGGCGCGGAAGGCGTGGCTGAATCTACGGTCGGTGGGCGCCCGCGTGCGCGTCACCGGGTGGATGTACCCGATCTTTTCGACCCGGTGGCACGATCTGTTCGGCTACGGCCAGGTGAGGTTGGAGTTGCGCACCGGCTTGCCGCTGGTGCTGTATAGCGGCGTTCGCCTGGTTGGAGATACGCGGTTGACAATAGGCGCGGTTTCGCCGGTGGCGCTATCGGAAAGCTCGGTGATTTTGGCTGGAGGGGTCCGAAGCCTGCCGTGGCATGGAGTAACGGGTTGGTTTGAAGCCGGATCGGCGGTGGGCTACATGAGCGGCCACGCGTTGCCCGACTACCGCGGGGGCGTGTCCATGGCGCGTGGCTGGGGACACTCGATAGCTGCCGAAACGGGAGGCTGGTTTACGGATACAACCCTCGATGGGGTATTCGTAAGCCGGTTCGGCGACGATCTCCTGGCGTATAGCCACACCAGGGTGGGGTATACGCTGGCGCCGGGCGGAGTTCGCGCGCAAGTCGTCTGGACCGGGAATCTGACCGTGGACAATCAACGGCAATACTGGGCCAATTTTGTGGAAACGGGTCCTGGTATCCGAATTCGCGCCGGCTGGATGCCGCCGCCGATGTACATAGGCGTGGACGCCATGCGCGGAGCGTTTCTGATCCACGATGGTAATCCTGAGCGACCGAATTTTAACGATGTTCGAATGGGGATCTGGTATGCGTTTGTGCATTAGCTTGCTGTGGCTCGCTGTTGGCTTGGTTCGGAGTGAGCAACTTCCGTATTTTCACGTTGTTGGCGGCGACCAAGAGAGCTGGGCGTCAATTCTCGGGTCGATCGGAATGGAAGCGAAGCCGATGGACGAGGCCCGGGTTTTCGTGGCTGGAGCAGGTGAGCCGGCTTCCACTGAATGGACGGCCCGAATAGAAGGGGGAGCTTTTCTGATTCTGGAGGGCCAATCGCCGCTGGCGGAGCAGCTTGGATTTCGAAGCGGTCAGAAGGCGATCCGCGTTGGAAACATACGTGACGTGCATCGGCCGGACCTGCCCATAATCTGGGAGAAGCCGCTGGAATTGACCGGGATCGAGGTGCCGGAGGGCGCTCGGGTCTTTGCCCGGGAGCGATGGACGGGAACGCCGGTTGAGGCGGGGTTGCGGCAGGGGAAAGGGGGGATCTTGTGGATCGCCGCCCCGGCGGGCGCGCGCGGCTATGAACGTTTTCCCTATCTTCTGCAAGCGCTTTGCGAGCTTGGCTTTGAGCCGTCTTTTCGGGCGCAGGGGCTGTGGGCGTTTTTCGATTCGGCTTACCGTTCCCGGGTAGACCTGGACTACTTTGCGGCCCGCTGGCGCGCGGCCGGCATTGCGGCGCTGCACGTGGCCGCCTGGCATTTTCAGGAGCGCGACAGGGATCGGGATGAGTATCTGGAGAAATTGATCGCCGCGTGCCATCGCGAGGGCATCCTGGTGTATGCCTGGTTCGAGTTGCCGCACGTCAGCGATCAGTTCTGGGAAGACCACCCCGAGTGGCGGGAGAAGACCGCGGTGCTGCAGGACGCCCAGCTCGATTGGCGGAAGCTGATGAACCTGAACGATCCGGCGTGCTTTCGGGCGGCGGCCGAAGGTGTTCGCAAGTTGGTCGGGCGATTCGACTGGGACGGGGTGAACCTGGCGGAGTTGTACTTCGAGTCGCTGGAGGGGATGAGCAATCCTGCCCGGTTCACGCCTATGAACGACACGGTGCGGGCGCGGTTTCGGCAGGCGGCGGGCTTCGATCCGCTGGAGCTATTCGGGACGCGGAAGGACGAGGCGTCGCTACGGGCGTTTCTCGATTTTCGCCGGGAGCTGGCGCGTGAAATGCAATCCAAGTGGGTTGGCGAGGTGGAAGCGGCTCGAGCCGGGAAGCCCGACCTGGATCTTGTGCTTACGCATGTCGACGACCGGTTCGATGCGGGCATGCGGGACGCGATCGGCGCCGACGTGGAACGGGTGATGCCACTGCTGGACAGCCACAAAATGACCCTACTGATTGAGGATCCCGCGACGGTATGGAACATGGGCCCGCAGCGTTACTCGAGTATTGCCGAGCGCTACCGCCCCCTGACGCCCCATCGCGAGCGGCTGGCAATCGACATCAACATCGTGGAGCGCTACCAGGATGTTTACCCGACCAAGCAGCAAACCGGGGTGGAGTTGTTCGAATTGGTGCATAACGCCGCACGGAACTTCCAGCGGGTTGCCCTGTATTTTGAAAATTCACTGCTGCCGGCCGACTTGCCGCTGCTGCCGATGTCGGCGGCGGCTGGAGCGCGTTTGGAAAAGAGAGGCGATACGCTGTTTCTGGAGGCTGGGGTTCCGGTCGGCTTGGCCTGGCAGGGCGCTGCCGTGGTGGACGGGAAACCATGGCCGGTGAGGGACGACCGGACCTTGTGGCTGCCGGCGGGAAGACACCGGATCGAACCGGCGAACACGGTGCTTCCGATCCGGCTGCTTCGTTTGAACGGCGAGTTGGATGGGGCGGCCGCGGTTGGCGCCAGGAGCATTCGGTTTTCTTATCACAGTACGACGGGAGCATTCGCGGTGGTGGATCGAATTCCCGACAGGGTGCAAATCGATGGGGCGGCGGAGGCGCCGTCGATGGCCGGCGCACGGACACTTCGGCTGCCGCGTGGGCAGCATTCCGTGACATTGACGGTTGAGTGAGTTAGGATGTCGGATGACGCATGACGGACGTGGCGATAGAGCCCGATTTTCCCGAGATTCCGGATAAGCTGTACTTCAAGATCGGCGAGGTTAGCGATCTGTTAGGGGTAGAGCCATATGTACTCCGCTATTGGGAGACGGAGTTTACGGCGCTGTCGCCGAAAAAGTCGGGGACCGGGCACCGGCTTTACCGGCGCAAAGACGTTGAGCTTTTGCTGCGCATAAAGCACCTGTTGTACGAGAGAAAATTCACCATTGAAGGGGCGCGGCAATCTTTGCAGTCGGAACCGCGCGCGCCGGTGCGTAAGCCGCGGCAAGCGCAGCAGGAGTTGTTCGCCGTAGATCCGTTGCCTGAGATCCGCAAGGAGCTCGTCGACATTCTGGAGATGCTGAAGTAGGCGTCAGGATTCGCCGGCGATCAAGTTGTAGATCCGGTCCAGATCCTCGGCTGAGTAATAGTCGATCTCGATCCTCCCTTTTTGCTTGTTCTTCTCGATAATGCGAACCTTGGTGCCAAGCGCCCGTTCCAGTTGCTCGATGGCGGCTTTGACGTTGGGATCGGTGGCAGCTTCGTCGGGATGCTTCGGCTTGCGGCCTTCCGTCATTCGCTGCGTGGTTCGTTCGGTTTGGCGGACGGACCAGCCCTCGGCGACCGCTTTCTCCGCGACTTCGACCTGCAACTCGGGCGTGGCAAGCGCCAGCAGGCAGCGAGCGTGACCGGCCGAGAGGCGGCGATCCTCCACCAACCGGCGGACTTCCGGTGGAAGGTTCAATAGGCGCAGGAAATTAACGACGGTCGTGCGGTCCTTACCCGTTCGCTGCCCAATATCTTCGGCGGAGAGGTTGAATTCGCGGCCCAACTGCTCGAAAGCGCTGGCGGTCTCCATCGGATTGAGGTCTTCCCGCTGAATATTCTCGATGAGAGAGACTTCGAGGAGCCTGTCGTCGGCGATGGGGCGGACAACTACGGGAACGGTCTCCAAACCGGCAATTTTGGCTGCCCGCCAACGGCGCTCTCCCGCGACGAGCTCGTAGCGATCACCGGTCTTCCGTACGACTAACGGCTGTATGATGCCGTTGGCCTGGATGGACTGGGCCAGCTCGGCGAGTTTCTCGCTTTGAAAGATCCGGCGCGGCTGGAGCGGATTTGGCTCAATGGAATTGATCGGCAGGGCCAGGTTCTCTTCGACTGGCGAAGGGGAAGGTGGCGGCAGGGCCGGCGGGCGGGTGGGCAGGAGCGCACCCAGGCCCCTACCGAGCGCCTTGCGCGGATTTTCGGGCTTGTTCATGGTCCAGGACTTCTTTCGCTAATTGAATGTAGCTTTCAGCGCCTTTGGATCTGGGGTCATATCCCAGAATTGGCTTGCCAAAGCTGGGGGCTTCGGCGAGGCGAATGCTGCGAGGGATCACGGTGGCGAATATCTCATCCGCGAAGAATTGCTTGAGGTCGGCCGCAACCTGGCGGGTGAGGTTGGTGCGGTCGTCGTACATCGTGAGGAGAATCCCCTCGATTTCCAGCGGATGGTCAAAGGCATCGCGAATGCGATCGATGGTATCCATGAGTTCCGATACACCCTCCAGGGCAAAAAACTCGCATTGGATGGGGACAAGGACGGAATCGGCGGCGATGAGGGCGTTTAGCGTTAGGAGGTCAAGTGCCGGGGGACAATCGATGAGGGCGAAGGCAAAGCGCTCGCGCAGACCAGCGATGCGATGCCGGAGCTGGAATTCCCGGTCTTCAATACCGACCAGTTCAAGATTGGCGGCAATGAGGTTTTTATCGGCGGAAATGACATAGAGGCCTTCGAGATCGGTGGAGCGAATGACTTCTTCAGGCTTAGCAGTGCCCAACAGTAGGTCGTACAATCCGGGCTGATCCTGAGACTTCTGCAAGCCAAGACCGGTGGTCGAGTTCCCTTGGGGATCGGAGTCGATCAAGAGCACCTGGAGATCGTTCGCGGCAAGGGAAGCTCCTAGGTTGATCGCGGTAGTGGTTTTACCCACTCCACCTTTTTGATTGGCGATAGCAATTACGCGGCTCAAGCGGCCATGCTACCACGTATGAAGTTTCGGGTGAAGTTTCACGTGAAACAACATTGCTGGGGCAGGTTCCTGGCTGTTTCACGTGAAACAGTCGCCCTCGCCGGCGCCGGTCATTTCCGGCGTTCACCCAACCGCAGGAAGCGCTCCTTGCCCCACGGCAGCCTGACGCTTTCCTTCCACACAAAGCCCAATTCCTCCGGCGGAGCTTCCCCTCCGGTCAAGAGATCGGCGGAGACACCAAGATTCTTTAGGCTCCCGGTGAGATCGCCATAGCTCACGGCCCGCGAGATTACGTGATCGAACTCCTCCCGAACTTCCTCCGCACGCACGGCCAGAATTCGGAAATTATCCAGTCTGCGCGTCACATCCCTCAAAAACACGCTCTTGCGTTGGTGCGATTCAATCAGCGTCACGCTGCAATCCGGACGCATTACACCCACCGGGAACCCGGGAAACCCTCCACCCGAACCTACATCCGCCACCCGCAAAGGGCCAGCGGGCAGGTGCATCGCCAGAAAGATTGACTCGCAGTAATGCCGTTCCACGGCTTCCTCCTCACTGCGAATCGCCGTCAAGTTAAGGACCTTGTTCCAGCGGGTCAGGAGCACGAAATGCATTTCCAGCAGGTCGACTTGCGCCTGGCCGAGAACCACCCTGCCGCCAAGCCGCTCCCGCAAGATGTCAGCAAACACGGTTCAAACTCAGATAGACGTCCAGAACCGCCACGGCGGCCGGCGTCACACCAGGTATTCGCGCGGCCTGGCCCAGCGTTGAGGGCCGCACCCGAGCCAGTTTCTCCTGCACCTCACGGGACAAACCGGGAATTCCGCCAAAACTGAAATCCGCCGGAATCGCCCTCCGACTGGACTCCTTCAAACGCTCCACTTGCCGCACCTGCTGGGCAATGTAGCCTCCATACTTACACTCCGTCTCCACGGTGGCCGTTGTCCCGCACACAGGATCGTCGCCCAACACCTCGCGCACCCAGGAGGACATCGTCCCTATCGAAACCTCAGGCCGCTTGAGCAACTGCCCGTTCCGATGCCCCTCGAAAGCAGCCGTTAGCCGCATAATCTGGGCTTTCTTTCGCTCAAACACCGCCCAGCGTTCATCCGTCACTAAGCCCGCGCGCCGCCCGATCGGCGTCAGGCGCAAGTCGGCATTGTCGATCCGCAGATGCAGGCGGTACTCCGCCCGCGAGGTAAACATGCGATACGGCTCATCGGTGCCCTTCGTGATCAAGTCGTCAATCAGGATCCCGATATAGCCCTCGCTGCGGCCCACGACCACAGCTTCCTTCCCCGCAATCCGGCACGCGGCGTTCAACCCCGCAATCAACCCCTGGCAACCTGCCTCTTCATAACCCGACGTTCCATTGATCTGGCCAGCCAGGTACAGCCCGCGGATTGCCTTCACCTCCAGCGTATGTTCCAACTCCCGCGCATCGATGGCGTCGTATTCAATGGCGTACCCCGGCCGGATCATCTCGGCCTGCTCCAAGCCGGGGATGGAAGCCACCATGGCCGCCTGCACGTCGATCGGCATGCTGGTGGACATCCCGTTCACGTACACCTCGTTCGTGTCGAGGCCCTCGGGTTCTAGAAAAATCTGGTGACGGGCCTTGTCCGGGAACTTGACGAACTTATCCTCAATGGATGGGCAATACCGCGGACCGATGCCTTCGATCTGCCCGCTATAGAGGGGGGAACGCGGAATCGCCTCAAGCAGAATCCGCCGCGTCTCCCCGGTGGTGTACCCAATATGGCACTGGATCTGTGGACGGTCGATCTTCCCGGTCAGGAAAGAAAACGGAGTTGGTTCGGCGTCGCCGGGCTGGGGCTCGAATTTCGACCAGTCGATCGTGCGGCCATCAAGACGCGGCGGCGTACCTGTCTTCAGGCGCCTCCAGCTCAAAGACAGGCTGCGCAACTGGTCCCCCAACAGTTGCGACGGCGCTTCGCCGTTCCGGCCGCAACTGTATTTCCTCTCACCAACGTGGGCCAACCCGTTCAGAAAAGTTCCCGTGGTGATGATCACGGCGGCAGCCTCGACCGTTCGGCCATCCCGCAAGGCAACGCCACGAACCACGCCCCCCTCCACCATCAGCGATCCAACCTCAGCCTGCTTGATGCGCAAGTTGGGCTCGCGCTCCAGGACTTCGCGCATTTTGACCCGGTACTGCCGTTTATCCATCTGCGCCCGCGGCGACCAAACCGCCGGACCCCGGCTGGTATTGAGCAGGCGAAACTGGATGCCGACGGCGTCCGCCACTTCCCCCATCACGCCGCCCAGCGCATCGATCTCTCGCACCAGGTGCCCCTTGGCGATACCGCCGATGGCGGGGTTGCACGACATTTGCGCGATCAGGTCCAGGTTCATCGTGACCATGGCCGTGCGCAATCCCATCCGGGCGCAAGCCCGCGCCGCCTCGCAACCCGCATGGCCGGCGCCAACCACGACCACGTCATACCTCTCGTGCATTGCTATCATTTTAGCGAATGCGCATCCTCATACTGGGCGGCGGCGGCCGTGAGCACGCTCTCGCCTGGAAACTCGCCCAATCGCCCGGCGTCGAAATTCTTGCCGCACCCGGCAATCCCGGCATTGCGGCCATCGGCCGGTGCCTCAGCCCGCAGGCCGCCGAAGAACTGAAACCGGACCTGACCGTGGTAGGACCGGAAGCGCCTCTGGTGGACGGCGTCGTGGACCGTTACCGGACGCGCGGCCTGAAAATTGTCGGCCCGGCGCGCGATGCCGCACGGCTCGAAGGCAGCAAAGTATTTGCAAAGAACTTCTTTTTGCAAAGTAATATCCCGACGGCCGGATTCGTTACCGTCGATTCCGCCCATGACGCCCGGCGAGCGCTCGCCCGCTTCGGGTATCCCGTGGTGCTCAAAGCCGACGGCCTGGCGGCGGGAAAAGGCGTCATCATCGCTCACGATGCGGCCGAGGCTGAAACGGCGCTCCAATCACTGCGCGGCCGATTGGTGATCGAAGAGTATCTGGAAGGCGAAGAAGTCAGCTTCATTGCCCTTTCGGACGGCAAGGACGTGCTGCCGCTGGCTCCCACGCAGGATCACAAAGCCGTCTTCGACGGCGACCAGGGGCCGAACACCGGCGGCATGGGCGCCTACTGCGATCTGGCGATCCTGACGGAGGCGCAGACAGCCGAGATTCTGGATCGCGTCATCCGCCCGACAGTGGAGCGAACCGGCTTCACCGGATTCCTCTATGCCGGCCTCATGCTGACGGCCGACGGCATTAAGGTTCTGGAGTTCAATGTCCGCCTGGGAGATCCCGAAACCCAGCCGCTCATGCACCGCATGTCGTCCGACTTGGTTCCGGTGCTGATGGCAGCGGCGACCGGCGAACTCGGTTCCGCGAAGATCGACTGGAGACCCGGACCCAGCGTTTGCGTGGTGCTTGCATCCGGCGGCTATCCCGGCGACTTCGCTACCGGGAAAACCATCACCGGAATCGCGGAAGCCGAAGCCACCGGAGCAACGGTCTTTCAGGCGGGAACCCGAATGGGGCCGAACGGTCTCGAAACGTCGGGCGGGCGTGTGTTGGGCGTTACCGCATCCGCCGAGACGCTCCCAGGCGCGATCCAGGCGGCATACACGGCCGCCGGCAGGATCCACTTCCACGGCATGCATTACCGGAAGGATATCGGCAGGAAGGGCTTGAACCGGCAGTCGTGATTCTGGAGACTCATCTTGATGCCAAAGAACCCTCCGCCCCCGCCCGACGAACCCCCATCCCCAACCGGCGAAATGCTTCTCTACCAGACGGAAGACGGACGCACCCGCGTCGAGTGCCGTTTTATGGACGAAACTCTTTGGCTGAGCCAAGCGCTCATCGCGGAGTTGTTCCAGAAGGACGTCCGAACCATAAACGAGCACCTCCAGAACATCTATATGGAAGGAGAGATCGACGCGCAAGCAACTATCCGGAAATTCCGGATAGTTCGCCCGGAAGGGCCGCGGGGGGTCGCCCGCGACATCGACTACTACGATCTCGACGCCATCCTGGCCGTGGGTTACCGGGTGCGCTCAGCGCGGGGGACGCAATTCCGCCGCTGGGCGACGGAACGCCTGAGCGAGTATCTGGTGAAGGGATTCACCATGGACGACCAGCGGCTGAAGAACCCGCCGGTCGAAGGCTCGGGGGGTCCTGACTACTTCGACGAGCTCCTCGACCGCATTCGCGACATCCGCGCCAGCGAGAGACGCATGTACTTGCGCGTGCGCGAGACCTTCGCCCTCGCAGGCGACTACGACCCCAGGCACAGAGAGACCACGGAGTTTTTTCAAATCATCCAGAACAGACTACACTTCGCCGCAACTGCGATGATTGAGACGTCCGCCCCATTTTCGGCGGCGCCCAGCCCGGCTAGCGCCCGCTGGACCGATTGCCAATCGGTCCGCAGGTTACCAGCCCCACATCCCCCGCCTTCGCTACAATAGAACTACCGTGGGCACGTAGCTCAGTTGGATAGAGCGGCCGCCTCCTAAGCGACAGGTCGGCAGTTCGAATCTGCCCGTGCCCACCACTCCAGCCTCCCCCGGGAAGAGTGAACGCGTCCATGGCTTTCGTCCATCTCCATTGCCACACCGACTATTCGCTGCTCGATGGCGCTTGCGACATCGACCAGCTCATGCAGATCGTTTCCGAACAGAAAATGCCGGCGGTCGCCATTACCGACCACGGCAATCTTTTCGGAGCGGTGAAGTTCTATAACGCCGCGAAAAATGCCGGCGTTCACCCGGTGATCGGCTGCGAGATGTACGTTGCCCAGCAAGGCCATAAGGACCGCTCCGAGGGCGGCTACAACCACCTGGTCCTGTTGTGCGAAACCCAGGAAGGCTACCGCAACCTCATCAAGCTGGTCTCCACCGGGTATCTCGACGGCTTCTATTACAAGCCGCGCGTGGATATGGACCTGCTGGCGCAGCACTCCAAGGGGCTGATCGCCCTCTCCGCGTGCCTGAAGGGCCACATTCCGGAGACCATTTTGGCCGACCGGTACGACGACGCACGGCGCCTGGCGCACACCTATGCCGACGTCTTCGGCAGGAACAACTATTTTCTGGAAGTGCAGGACCACCACCTGGACCAGGACAAGCGCCTCACTCCGGCGCTGAACCGCCTGTCGCAGGAAACCGGCATCAAACTGGTCGCCACCAACGATTCGCACTATCTCCGCCGAGAAGACGCGCGCGCGCACGAGATCCTGATGTGCATCCAGACCGGCAAGTTCTTCAACGATGCCAACCGCATGCGCTGGAACACGCCGGATTTCTACCTGAAATCGCGGGCCGAAATGATGGAGCTGTTCGGCGAACTGGAAGACGCGCTGGACCGCACCTGGGAAATCGCCGAGCGCTGCCACGTAAACATTGAGAAGGTGAAGGAATCCTTCCCGAAATTCGACGTTCCGGAAACTCACTCGGCCGACACCTACTTCGAGCACATCGCGCGGCAGGGTTTCGAGAAGCGGCGGCCGCGCCTGGAAGCCATGCGCGCGCAAGGCGCCCTGAAGCACGACCTGGCGGACTATAACGAACGCCTCGACCGCGAAATCCGGATGATTCAGAAAATGAAGTTCTCCGGCTATTTTCTGATCGTCTGGGACTTCATTCGCTACGCCAAATCCAAAGATATTCCCGTCGGCCCGGGGCGCGGATCGGCGGCTGGCAGCCTGGTCGGGTACGCCATGGCGATCACCGATATCGACCCGCTCCAGTACGGGCTGCTCTTCGAGCGCTTCCTCAATCCGGAGCGCGTCAGCATGCCCGATATTGACGTCGATTTCTGCATGAACCGCCGCGGCGAGGTGATCCAGTACGTCACCGAAAAATACGGCCGCGAGCAGGTCGCCCAGATCATCACCTTCAACACGCTGGGCGCCCGCGCGGCCATCAAAGACGTCGGCCGGGTACTGGAGATGCCCTTCGCCGAAGTCGAACGCCTCACCAAGTTGGTTCCTGGCGTCCTCAATATCTCGCTCGAAGACGCCATGAAGGCGGAGCCGGGCTTCGGCGAAGCCACCAGGAAAGATCCGCGCGTCGACGACGTGCTGAAAGTCGCACTGCGCCTCGAAGGCTTGGCGCGCAACTGCTCGGTGCATGCCGCGGGCGTGGTCATCTCGCCGCAACCGCTCACCGAGTTGGTCCCGCTGTACAAGACCAACCGCGACGAAATTGTGACCCAGTTCGACATGAGCGGACTCGAAAAGCTCCAGCTCCTCAAAATGGACTTCCTGGGCTTGACCACGCTCACCCTAATTCAGGACGCCCTGCGGCTCATCAAGAAGCGGCATAATGTCGAACTGGTTCCCGAGGACCTGCCCCTCAACGACAAGCCGACCTTCGAAATCTTCTGCAAGGGTTTCACTTCGGGAGTCTTCCAGTTCGAATCCGCCGGCATGAAAGATATCCTGCTGCGCTATCAGCCCAGCCGGCTGGAGGACCTGACCGCGCTCAACGCTCTGTATCGTCCCGGTCCGATACAGGGCGGCATGGTGGACGATTTCATCGAGCGCAAATGGGGCCGCAAAGCGGTGCAGTACGATCTCCCGGAACTGAAGGAATTACTGGAGGAGACCTACGGCGTCATCGTCTACCAGGAGCAGGTGATGCAGATCTCCAACCGCCTGGCGGGCTATTCGCTGGGCGAGGCCGACCTGCTGCGCCGCGCCATGGGCAAGAAGAAGTTGGAGGAAATGGTCAAGCAGCGCGAACATTTCATCCAGGGCGCGCTGGAACGCAACTTCCCACAGAAGAAGGTCGAGAAAATCTTCGACCTGATGGAACAGTTCGCCGGCTACGGCTTCAACAAGTCGCATTCGGCCGCTTACGCCTACCTGGCCTACGTGACGGCCTATCTGAAGGCGCACTACCCGGTGGACTTCATGGCCGCGCTGCTCACTTCGGAGACCGGCAATACCGCCAAGATCGTGAAGTACATCAACGAATGCCGGGCCATGGGCATCACCATTCTGCCGCCCGACGTGAATTCGTCGGAGTGGAATTTCACCCCGGACGGCGCCGCCATCCGGTTCGGCCTGGGCGCGGTCAAAAATGTGGGCCAATCGGCGGTGGAGGCCATCGGCAAGGCGCGCGGAGATTTGGCGTCGTTCCGCTCGCTCTATCAATTCTGCGACAAGGTGGATTCGGGCGCGGTCAACCGGCGCATGATCGAAAGCCTCATCAAAGCCGGCGCCATGGACACGCTGGAAGGCACCCGCGCACAGAAGTTCGCGGTGCTGGAATCCGCCATGGAGTCCGGCCAGAGGGCGCAGCGGGACCGCGAGAGCGGCCAAGTCGGCCTGTTCGGCGAAATCCTGGGCCCCGACGAGATCCGCGCCGCGCCGCTGCCCACCGTTCCGGATTGGACCGACAAAGAGAAGCTCGCCTTCGAGAAAGAGCTCCTGGGCTTCTGGGTGACCGGCCATCCTCTCGATCGCTATGCCGACAAGATCGCCGAGCTGGCCACGCACGACTCCGGCTCTCTGGAAGGGCTCGGCAAAGGCGCCGACGTGGTCCTCTGCGGCGTACTGACCGGCATCGCCCGGAAGCGCAACCGCGAAGGCAAACCCTGGGTTGCCATGACCATCGAGGACCGCGGCGGCAGCCTGGACGGCATGATCTTCGCCAACAATTACGAACGCCTCGCCGCGGAAGTCGCCGAGGACCAGGCGGTACTGATCCGAGGCCAGGTCCTGCCGGAAGAGAACGCGCCTCCCAAGATCTCCGTTCAGGACCTGGTAGCGCTCGATAACGCGCGCATCGACGTGCCCTCCGTCATTGCCATCCGCATCTGGCTGGGACCGAACGGGCATCAGGGCAACGGGAAAGCCGATCGCGCCGCCGCCCTGAACGAGCTATTCCAGCGCAAACCCGGCCCCACCCAGGTGCGCTTCCGCTTGGAGCTGCCGCGGGACTTTTCGGTGCTGCTCGACGTCGGCATGAAAGTCAAACCCGACAAGGAGTTCCGTGCCGCCGTGGAAGCTATTTGCGGCGCGCAAGCCATCGAGAAATTGGCCGGATAGCGTGCACAAGATGTTCTGCTCGCAGATGTTCTACGCCACCACGGCCCACGTCGCCAATGACTGGTTGGCGGTACCGCTGGCGGCATGGTGCTTCGCTTCCCTCGCCGCTTGCCGGAACAGGCCTGCCCCGCGGCGCGCGCTCGCGGCAGCCGCCTGGCTGGCGCTCGGCCTGCTGACGAAAGCTTATTTCCTGGCTTTCGCTCTGTGGGCGGCGATTGAGGCCGCGGCCATGATAAGGCGCGGGCGCATAGGATCAAAGCCGGTACTCGCCGCGGCGGCGTTCGTTCTTGCAATCGCCGGCCCCTGGTACGCTCGGAATGTAGCTCTCTACGGAAACGTAAGTGGCACCTACGAGGCGTCCACGGGAGTTGGAATCAAACAGGCGCTGGCAGCGGCGCCGCGGGTGAATTGGCCGGCTGCGGCGGGCTCCCTGGCCAGGGGTTCGCTCTGGCTGGGAAACAATTTCGGCACCAGTTTTCGCGGATCACGCTCCACGCGATTCTCCTCCTCCTTGCCCTTGCCATGATGGCGTGGGCCGGGCGCCCGGCTGCCATCAGACCCGGCGAACGAACGGTTTTCGCCGGTATTGCCGTGTTCGCCGTCGCCGTCGCTTATGCCTATGTTCCAGCTTTGCTTGCCAGAGTTGCGGGTTCCGAGGCGCCAGTCCCTGGTACACGCAGCCGCTGCTTGCGCCGGTTCTGGCTCTGGCGCACCTGGGCATGTCCCGCTGGAACAGGCTTGGCATGGCGCTGGCCGCTTGTAGCGTGGCGCTGTGGACCTGGGTATTCGCCGCTACCTGGGCCGTCAAACTTTTTCCGATGTACTCCGGCGCCGGCACGGCTCCCATGCGCCTTCACGATGTGTGGCAGTGGTATGCGCACCGCGCCATCGCGAGTGCGGGGATCTTTCGCTGACAGCGCTCGCGCCGGCTCCGGTTCTCTACGCCGGACTCGTGGTGACGTTGGTGTTGGCTGGGGGGCTGAGCGTAGTCGTAGGCTACAGCCTGATCGGGAGCGGCCGGTTAGGTCCCGAGTGAACGCCCTGTTACCACAGTGGGATAGACGCTCTTTCTTTGTCGTCCGCCAGGAGCGATCTCCGGTTCGAGCCAAAGCCTCAAGCCGCGTCCGGCGGCCTCAGAAGGAGCTTCTTCTCAATTTCGTACAGGCGCTGCTCGACGATTTCAAGGCGCCGGTCCGTGGATGCGTCGACATTGGAAAGGTCCGCCTGCAGCTTCCGGAACTTGATCTGTTCGGCGGCAGCGTAACGCTCGAATCCCCGCAGGATCTCTGTCTGCACGTCGCGTACGACCTCAATCAGCCGGTTTTCCAGCGCGGCCATGTCGCCCTTCAGATTTCTTTCCAGCGCGGCCATGTCGCCCTTCAGCGCGGCTACATCGCCCTTCAAATTTCTTTCCAGCGCGGCCACATCGCCCTTGGTTGCCGGCTTCGAGCTGTCGTCTTCAGGCATTGAAACTCCAACCCATTGTAGCCCAGGCGCGCCCGGGGCCCTCAGCCGTTGACCTTCCCCACCAGGATAATGGCAATCGGCAAGTCGCCGACTTTAACGTTCAGCACCCAATCCGGATTATCGCCTTCTTTCGTGACCGCTGGAAAGTTGGTACCGCCCACGGGCACTTCTAAAGACAGCACGGCCGGGTGGGGCGTGCCGGAGGCCTTCCTGCTCCAACTCACCAACTCGTCAAAGGCCGGCAACGCAGCCGCGTCCTTGTCCGCGGCGATGGGCGTCAGCAGGGCAAAATCCCGCTGGGGAGCCACGCCCTGATGAGCGCCGTCCGATGGATAGTCGCTATAGCGAAGGGTGTAGAGCCCCGCTTTGATGGTTTGTCCGCGGCGATCGCTGCCCTGCCCCGGGAAACGAAGTACTCCCACGAGTGTGCCCTGGGCAATTGGCAAGGTGATGGAATCGTCAGCCGGCTTGGCCACCGTCGGAATCGACTGCCGGAACCACACTTCGCACCATGTGCCACCTGGCCCTGCCAGACGATAACCTTGAGGAGAAATTACCGCCGCAAAACCAGCCGGCAGATCCGGAGCGGCACTCGCGATCGGCTCGACCCGATAATCCTGGGCCGCGGCCGGCAAAAGGACCGACAGTCCCGCGACCGCCAAAGAGATTACGATGCGCTTGATCATGATACCAGGAGGGACGATTGGAGCGGGAGACGGGATTCGAACCCGCGACATCGACCTTGGCAAGGTCGCACTCTACCAGCTGAGTTACTCCCGCCCTTCAAAGCAATCCCCATTGTCACCTACAAACATTAGCGCTGTCAAACGTTACGCATATCTCACTAAATCAAAACGATTTATAAACTTGCGACGAAGCTCGCCCGCTGTGCTAGACTACTTTTCGGTTGACCGGCAAGCGAGTGCCGCTGATGTCCACGTCCGCGACTCCCTTAGACACCTTGCTACTGGTTCTTCCAGTCGGCACATAACGATCCAGCAATCTTGTGAGAAAGTTGTGGAAAAAGTGCCGGCTTCGTGTGTAAAAAAATGAACCCATGGGATCAAATCCGGCACGAACTGCAAAACAAGATCGGCGCCGACGCGTATCAGAACTGGCTAACGGGCACGGCATTTCTGGGGATGGACACGGATACCCTGGTGGTATCGGTTCCGGACATTGAGACTCGCACCTGGCTTGAAACCGAGTTTTCCAAACTGGTCGAGCAGTCGATCCGGCAGCTCGCCCTGCCGGTGCGCAACGTTCGATACGAGCCCGAGCCGGTGCGTGGCGCCAGGAATCAGGCGATGGCGGCGCTTGAAACCGGGGAAATGGAACTCGCCGATTCGCTGCTTAACCCCAAGTTTACCTTCGACTCGTTCGTGGTGGGCGCCTGCAACCAGTTCGCTCACGCAGCCGCCCGTTCGGTAGCCACCAATCCGTCGCGCAGCTACAACCCGCTGTTTATTTACGGCGGCGTGGGTATGGGGAAGACTCACCTGATGCACGCCATCGGCCGGGAACTCATGCAGAGGTTCGGCTCCATGCGCGTCATCTACACCTCCAGCGAACGCTTCATGAACGAGATGATCGCCTGCATCCGCAACGAACGAATGCCGCAATTTCACAAGCGCTACCGCGAAGTCGACGTGCTGCTGATAGACGATATCCAATTGCTCGGCAACAAGGAACGCACGCAGGAAGAGTTTTTCCACACCTTCAATGAACTGCACGAGCACCAGAAACAGATCGTGCTGTCCAGCGACTCGCCTCCTAAAGAGATCCCCGGTCTGCTGGAGCGTTTACGCTCTCGCTTCGAATGGGGATTGCTGGCCGATATTCAACCGCCGGATCTCGAAACCAAAATGGCCATTTTGGACAAAAAATCCGAGGCGGAAGGTTTCAAACTGCCCGACGACGTGCGCTCCTTTATGGCTTCCAAGACCAAATCGAACGTCCGCGAGTTGGAGGGTGCGCTGGTCAAGCTGATTGCCTATTCCTCGCTCACCGGGACGCCGGTGAGCGTCGCCATGGCGCAGCAGGTTCTCAAGCACATGGTCCACGTACCCGACCGCAGAGTGACCATCGATGCCATTCAGAAAGCCGTAGCGGAACGCTTCCAGATCAAGCAAACCCAACTCAAGGAGCGCAGCAACATGCGCAAGGTGGTGTATCCCCGCCAGGTCGCTATGTACCTGGTCAAGGAGCTCACTAGCGCCTCGCTACCCGAGATCGGCAGAGCTTTTGGCGGCAAGCATCACACCACTGTGATCCATTCCATAAACAAAATCGATAAGGATCGTCATCATGATCCGGAATTGAACAGGTTACTTCACAGCTTAATGGACTCATTACAATGACTTTATGGTTGTTTTGCACAATGCCGTTAAAGAGCCATCTTCGGAAATTGAGGAAGAACCTCGGCCGAGGAGGGATTTGAACCGGCACAGGCCCGCGATGCACGCCCCAATACACAAGTTCAACTAGCCAAAAGTGGTTGAATTTAGTATAATTTAGGGTGTCTTCAGCAATTTGCACAGGCCCGATGAATACGGTTTAATTTCTCTGGACTTGTACAGTTAGCAATAGTAAGAGCCGAGGCGCTATGGAATTCACTGTCAGCAAGGCGGAGCTGGTACGAGAGCTGAGCCTGTCGCAAGGCGTGGTGGAGAAAAAAACCACGATTCCGATCCTGTCGAACGTCCTGATGGAAGCTAACGGCGACCGGATCACTCTGACGGCGACCGATCTGGAATTGGGGATTCGCTGTTCCTGCCCGGCACGGGTCAAAAAAGAAGGGGCTGGCACCGTGCCGGCACGCAAACTGCTGGATTACGTTCGCCTCTTGCCGGAGGGCGATATCCAGATGAAGTTTCTGGAGAACCATTGGGCGAGCATTACCAGCGGCCGTTCGCGGACCAGAATTGCCGGTATGTCCCGTGAAAGTTATCCGGAGCTTCCGCCAACTCCGCCGGTGGTAGCCCAGGTGCCCGTGAAGACGCTGGCGTCGATGATTGCGCGCACCGGGTTTGCCATTTCCATGGAAGAATCGCGTTTCACTTTGAGCGGCGCTCTGCTCCTGTTGCGCCCGGAAGGTTTGACCATGGTAGCCACCGACGGCCATCGCCTGGCATATGTGCAGGCGCCTCCAGCCGAAAGCGGGACCGTGGACCAACCCTTTCGCGCGCTCATACCCAAGAAAGCCATGGGAGAGCTAACCAAATTGGCCGACGATGCCGGCGAGGGAGCAGTCGCACTGTTTTCCGGCGACGACAATCACCTGTTCTTCCAGGTTGGCCACCGTTTGCTGCTCACACGCAAGCTGGCTGGCAACTTTCCCGATTATGAGCGTGTGCTGCCCAAGGACCATACCCATGTAGCCACACTCGACAAAGCGGAAATCCGCTCCGCTATCGAGCGTGTCGCACAGTTCGCCGATGAACGCTCGCGCGCCATCCGGGTGCAATTTGTGAGCGGAGAGGTGCGCATCTTTTCGTCCTCGGTGGAAATGGGGGAAAGCGAGGAAAGTGTACCCGCCGAGTACACCGGCCCGGACCTAGAGATTGGGTTTAACGCCCAGTATTTGCTGGATTTCCTGCGGGTGATCTCACAAGACCGGGTCGCGTTTCAGTTGAAGGATCAAAAAAGCGCCGGCGAGTTGCGTCCGGCGGGCGACTCCGTGACGGACGAATACCGCTACGTGGTTATGCCCATGAGGATCTGATTCGAGTCCTATGGCAAACGAAGTAAATCCCGCCAGTCCCGAGCAAGTATACGATTCCAGTAGTATCAAGGTTCTGGAAGGTTTGGAGGCAGTACGGCTCCGCCCCGCCATGTATATCGGTTCCACCGGGGAAATGGGCCTCCATCACCTGGTCTACGAAGTAGTCGACAACTCGGTGGATGAAGCCATGGCCGGCTACGCTACCGAAGTCAACGTCATCATCCACGACGATAACTCCGTCACCGTGATCGACAACGGCCGCGGCATTCCGGTGGATCTTCACGAAGAGGAGGGTGTTTCCGCCGCGCAAGTGGTCATGACCATGCTGCACGCCGGCGGCAAATTCGATTCCAAGAGTTACAAAGTCTCCGGCGGGCTGCACGGCGTCGGTGTAAGCTGCGTCAACGCGCTTTCCGAAAAGCTGGAACTGGAAATCTGGCGTGACGGGTTCACCTGGCAGCAGGAATATTCCTGCGGCATCCCGAAAGCTCCCTTGGCTAAAGCTGGCAAAGCCGGGCGCAAGACCGGTACGCGGGTCACCTTCAAACCCGACGTCACCATCATGGAAGCACAGGTCTTTAATTACGATACCCTCGCCAACCGCCTTCGCCAGCTCGCCTTCCTGAACAAGGGCCTCAAAGTCACCCTCACCGACGAGCGCGACGATCCCATTAAGACCGCCGAATACCTCTATACCGGCGGCATCGCCGAGTTCATCAAGCACCTCAACAAGGGCAAACAGGTGCTGCACGAGAAACCGATTTACTTTGAAGCCGACAGGGAGCTGCCCAACAACGGCACCCTGACCATGGAAGTCGCGCTGCAGTATAACGACTCCTATTCCGAGAACATTTCGAGCTTCGCCAACAACATCAACACCGTCGATGGCGGTTCGCACCTGCGCGGATTCTATTCGGCGCTGACCCGCACCATCAACGCTTTCGCCACCAGCCAAGGCCTGTTCAAGGAAAAAGAAACCCTCAGCGGAGACGACGTGCGCGAGGGCTTGACCGCGGTCGTGAGCGTGAAAGTGCCGCAGCCGCAGTTCGAAGGACAGACCAAAGGCAAACTCAACAGCGACATCAGCGGGCCGATGACCCAGTTCGTCAATGAGAAGCTGGGCGAGTACTTCGACAAGAACGCCACCGTGGGGCGCAAGATCGTCGCCAAGGCGATTGAGGCCTCCCGCGCCCGCGAAGCTGCCCGCAAGGCCCGCGACCTGACCCGCCGCAAAGGCGCCCTGGAATCCGGCGGCATGCCGCACAAACTGGCCGATTGCCAGGAGCGCGACCCGGAGCGCTGCGAGCTCTTCCTGGTGGAGGGCGAATCGGCCGGCGGCACCGCCAAACAGGGTCGCGATCGCCGCTTCCAGGCCATCCTTCCGCTAAAAGGAAAAATCCTCAACGTCGAAAAGGCGCGTTACGACAAAATGCTCGGCCACGAAGAAATCCGCGCCATGATCACCGCCTTCGGCACGGGTATCGGCAAGGACGATTTCGACTTCACCAAGCTCCGCTACGGCAAGATCATCATCATGACGGATGCCGACGTGGATGGCTCCCACATCCGCACCCTGCTGCTCACGTTCTTCTTCCGCCACATGCACGAGCTGATTCTTCGTGAGAAGGTTTTCATTGCCCAGCCGCCGCTCTTCCTGATCAAAAAGGGCAAAAGCGAAAAGTATATCCGCGACGAAAAGGAGCTCACCCGCGAGCTGACCCGCCGCGCCACCGAGAACCTGTCGCTTGAAACTCATTCCAACGGCAATGGCCCGAAAGCTGTGCTCGATGGCGCCGAACTGCGCAGCTTCCTGTTGAGCCTGGATGAGTATGCGCAAATGTTCGCCAAAGTCGAACGCCGGCTGCGCGACGCCCGCGTAGTGGAGTTGCTGGGCAACACCTCTCTTCGCCTGGACACCAAGGCCGACTTCCAGGAACAAGTCAATCTCCAGCCCGTGTTCGACGCCCTGGTTAAGCTCGGCCATAAGCCGCAAATGCGCACCGACGAGGAACACTCTTCGAACGCCGTCGTGTTCCACGATTCCACCAACGCCGAACGCTCGATCGGCGTCACCCTGGCCGCGCTGCCCGAATACCGGCGCTACCGCGCCCTGGCGCGCTCCATCGCCCGCTACAACGACCCGCCGTTCGTGGTAGTAAAAGAAGACCACCGCGAATCCCGCGGCACCTGGCGGGAGTTGTTGGACTACGTCAAAACCGAAGGCCAAAAAGGCGCCGCCGTGCAGCGCTACAAGGGCCTGGGCGAAATGAACGCCGAGCAGCTTGCCGACACTACCATGAATCCCGAAAAGCGCACCCTCTTAAAAGTACGCCTGGAAGACGCGGTGCTAAGCGAAGAGATCTTCTCCACGCTTATGGGCGAGGATGTGGAAAGCCGGCGCAAGTTCATCGAAGATAACGCGCTCGACGTGAAGAATTTGGACGTGTAGGGGCGTCCACCTCGTTTCATGCAGCGCCGCAGGGCCGATCGTCGCTCAGCCGCGCTTCGGCCGGCGGACGACTCTTACCTTCCCGCTCTTTTGTCCTCCGCAGAAAAAACAATCGTTACCGTCCGACTCGAGCCCGGAGATGAGTACACCGGGAGGCATTGCAAGCTTCTCAAGAACCTCTCCCGTTCGAGAATCGACGCGACGCACTTCGCTTTCGTCCCCTTCAGAGGTTGCATGCCAGAGCTCTCCGTCGACCCAGGTTACCCCGGTGACAAAGCGATTGGACTCGATGGTGCGAAGAATGGCCCCGGTGTCGGGATTGATTTGATGGATCTTCCGATCCCTGTACTGCCCGACCCAAAGGCTGCCTTCAGCCCACGTCAGCCCGGAGTCACGACCGCCGCCGGGCGCGGGAATCGTAGCCAGCACCGCGCCGTTTCGGGGATCGATCTTCTGGATGCGATCCTCGGCGATTTGGAAGAAGTGTTCGCCGTCGAAGGCGGTGCCCGCATGTGCGGCGGCGTCAATCGAGCGCCCCGCCTTTCCACTCGCGGGATCGAAGGCGTTCAGCTTGTCTCCGGACGCAAACCAGACGTTTTGGCCATCAAAAGTGACTCCATGCACGCGCTCGGCCCCGGGAAAGGGGCCATACTCACAAACGATTTCGGCGGTTGACTGTTTCATACATCCACCTTAATCAATAAATGGCGGAGCGGGGAGTAACAAAGTCGTCGTGAATCCCGGCACCGGTGGTGTTACCCAGCGACGAGCCCGGGCCTGTCCGAAGAATTGCGCCTTCCCTGTTGCCGCGAGTGAATCGAGGGCTCGTTGCACGGAACGCTGGCTTGTGCCAAGGGCAATCGCCAGGGCTGAACTCGACCACGACTCACCGTCGGCGAGGAATGCGAGCACGGCCCCATTCCCATCTTCGACCGGCTGTGCCAGCACGACCACTTCTTTGGCGTCCCGAGGCACGAGTACAAACCCTCGCTCGGTCGCATTCACATCCGCCAGCGGCCGAAGCACCTTGCGCAGCCGCGCGATTTCGACGCGCAGCCGCATGCGATGCGATTCATCGACGAATCTGGCTCCGAACGCGCGGGCAAGCAGCCGATGTCTTGGAACGTCACCGGGCCAGGCTTCGCCGAGGGCGCGGGCGAGCGCGAACAACACCGGACGCGTTATAAGCGAGATCACGGCGCCTTGATCCCGCACGACATTGCGGCACGCGTCCACGACGAGCACTTTGGACGTGAACAATACTTCGACTTCCTTGAGCAGGAGCGGCCGCTCATCACCGCGCGCAATCAGGCGTGCCGCCGGCGTGTTCAGGACATTGGACGCACTTTCAACCTCCGCGGTCAAAGCAGGGATATTGGCTTGCCCGGCGGCGCGTTCGGCCCGAGCCAGCGCCGCTCGCGCCGCTTTGGTTTGCAGGCGTCTAATTGCGATTCCGGCAACCATCAGTTCGTAGGTAGTTCTCAGTGGGGCCGGCAGGGGCGTCGAGTCAAAATCGGCGAGTAGGCGCTCTGCCTCGTTCAGGCGGCCGATCAGCACAAGACGTCGGACCTCGAGATACCGCGCGTGCGCGGCGTTCAGCCGGTCGCCGTGTTTCTCAAGCGTCGCCCGCGCTGCGTCCAGCGCCTTTGCGGGCCAGCCCAGGTCGCGCGAGGCCAGCGCGATCTCGGCTTCGGCGACGACGCACCTCGCGCGCGCCACGGATTCTTTTGGGCTGAAGGAGCGCACCGCTTTTCGCAGGAGCTCCTTTGCCCGCGTAAAATCGCCGAGCTGTGCCATCGCAATACCGCGAAGCGCAAGTGCGGGCGCATCGTCGCGCAGCGCCACGCGCTTCAATGCGCCGAGAGGGTCACCCGCCGCAAGGGCCTGTGCCGCGGCTGTGATCAGCGAATCCATCGGAATCCCGCCACACTTGTCACTCTCACTTCGTTCGAGACCTGCATCAGTATTTGTACATGGCCACGAAGCACCGGGTCATACCGGGAACGAAACGAAGGGTCATGCAAGAAAGGGCGAGCAAGAGCCAAGCCCAAATCCATAAAAGGAGATCATCATGAATATCGCACAAAAATCGGTCTTAATTACAGGCGCCAACCGCGGCATCGGCCGGGCACTTGTCGCTGAAGCGCTTCGCCGCGGAGCGAAGAGAGTCTACGCGGGAACTCGCGGAGCACTCGACATCGCGGACGAACGCGTAACGCCGCTGGGGCTCGACGTGACCAGCCCTGAGCAGATCGAACAGGCAGTCCGCCAGGTCGGCAGCCTCGACGTCCTCATCAACAACGCCGGCATCGCCATTTACGACGATCTAAGCCAGCCTGAGGTGATCGAACAGCATCTGGCGGTCAATCTATTCGGGCCGCTCAATGTGACTCGCGCGTTCTTGCCGCTGTTGAAACGGTCGAAGGGAGCCATCGTGAACAACGTTTCAACGGTGGCGCTCGCGGCCCTGCCGGTCGTTTCCGGCTATTCCATTTCAAAGGCCGCCGCGTTCAGCATGACGCAATCGCTGAGGGCGCTCCTGGCCGGCCAGGGAGTGACGGTCCACGCCATCCTGACCGGGCCTGTCGATACCGATATGAACCGGGGCTTCGATATCCCGAAGGCTTCGACCGCGTTTGCCGCCGCAGCCATCTTCGACGGCCTGGAGAAAGGCGAAGAGGAGATATTTCCCGATCCCATGTCCCAATCCATCGCGGACGGCTGGCGCAACGGCGTAGCCAAGGCCATGGAAAGGCAGGTCGCGGCTTTCGTGCCACAGAGCGTGGCGCTCTAACAAGCACCGCGCGCCATGCAATACTCGTAACCGCGAGACGAGACCAAAATCCAAAACTCAACGAGGGGAGAAAAAAGACGATGACGACACAGACAACGCACGGAACCGAAACCAAAGGGCAGCTCGCGATCGACAAGCCTCCGATCGTGTCGCAACAGGAGTGGGAGGCTGCCCGGAAGCATCTGCTCGTGAAAGAGAAAGCCCTGATGCACGCCCGCGATGCTATGGCCGCCGAACGCCGGCGCATGCCGTGGATGGCCGTCGAGAAGGCGTACGAGTTCGACGGACCCAACGGCAAAGTCGGCCTGCTCGATCTGTTCGAGGGCCGCCGGCAATTGATCGTCTACCGCGCTTTCTTCGAGCCCGGTGTGTTCGGCTGGCCCGACCATGCCTGCCGCGGCTGCTCGCTCGGCGCGGATCAGGTCGCCCACTTGTCCCATCTGAACGCCCGCGACACCACTCTCGCCTATGCATCGCGCGCGCCGCAGGCAGACATCGCGCGCCTCAAAGCGCGGATGAGCTGGAAGATGCCCTGGTACACCATAACCGACAGCTTCGACGTGGATTTCGGCGTCGATCAGTGGCACGGCCACAATGCATTCATCCGCGGCGGCGACAAGGTGTTCCGCACATACCTCATCAACAGCCGCGGCGACGAGGCGATGGGAACCACTTGGAGCTATCTCGATATGACGGCGCTCGGCCGCCAGGAGACCTGGGAGGATTCACCGGTGGGCTACCCGCGGACCCCGCCGTACAAGTGGTGGAACTGGCACGACAACTACGCGGCCGAGACCTCGCCGGACCCGCTGTGGCTCGATATCCTGACCGATCCCGAGGCCGCCGCGGCCCGAAGACGCGAAGCCGAGGCGAAAGGCTGCACCTGCGAATGAGCGCGACGTCGGACGGAGACAGCATCATGAAAAGCGCAACGTCCTTCAACAATCACGTCGAGTGGGGCCTCGCCTGCGCAAGTGGCGTTTGTCCGGATTCAGGGGACGCGTCTCGCCGAGCCTTCCTCGCTATCTCGGGGCTCCTCTTCGCTGTCAGCGCAATGGCGACAGTGCTTTGGTGCAACTCCATGTCTGAGATGGGAGAAATGCGGATGCCAGGCGGCTGGACGATGTCGATGGCCTGGAGGCGAATGCCCGGACAAACCTGGATCGAGGCCGCTGCGTGGTTCCTCGCGATGTGGATCGTGATGATGGCAGCCATGATGTTGCCGTCCCTGGCGCCCATGCTGGGTCGCTACCGCCAGGCAGTCCGCTGCACCGGCGAATCGCGTCTCGCACCTCTCACTGTGCTGGCGGGCCTTGGCTACTTCTTCGTCTGGGCCCTTTTCGGATTGGCCGTCTTTCCGCTGGGCGTAGCGCTGGCAACCGCCGGGATGGAACATTCGGAGGTGGCTTGTGCTGTTCCAGTCGCGGTCGCTGTGGTCGTCCTCCTCGCCGGCGCAGTTCAGCTCACGTCATGGAAGGCACATCACCTTGCCTGTTGCCGGGAAATGCCGGCGCGTGGTGCCACACTGCCGGCAGACGCGGGTACAGCCTGGCGGCAGGGCGTGCGTCTTGGATTGCATTGCGGCCTTAGCTGCGCCAACTTGACTGCGATCCTTTTGGTCGTCGGGGTCATGGATCTGCGCGCCATGGCCCTGGTAACGGCGGCAATTACTGCCGAGCGCCTTGCGCCGGCCGGGAAAACCGTCGCGCGAGCCATCGGGGTCGTTGTCATCGGGGCAGGATTGCTTCTGATCGCGCAATCAGCCGGGCTCCGATGATGCCATCAGTCCATCGGGAAATCGGCCCAGAGCGCCCGGATTCGCTGTCAAATCTGCAATCTCGCCAATCTGCTTCGGATAGGTAACCACAAGTCGGCTTGTGTCCGCCGACCCCACGTGCGCGGAACCGAGACCCTCGACCGCAGGCCTGGAGGCCCGCCCGAACAGGTCGCCTAGAATCTACTTCGCCTTCTTGATCGCTTCCGTTAGTTCCGGCACCACCTGAAACAGGTCGCCCACAATTCCGTAGTCCGCCACTTCAAAGATGGGTGCGTTGGGGTCTTTGTTGATGGCCACGACCGTGCGCGATCCCTTCATGCCCACCAGGTGCTGGATCGCTCCGGAAATTCCCACAGCCAGGTATAGCTTCGGGGCAACGGTCTGCCCGGAACTTCCCACCTGGCGCTCCATGGGCAGCCAGCCGGCGTCGCAGATCGGGCGCGAGGCAGCCAGCTCCGCGCCCAGCGCCGCCGCCAGTTGTTCGACGAGCGGGATGTTGCCGGCTTCCTGGATGCCGCGGCCCACCGAGACGATGATCTCGGCCGCGCCCAGGTCCACGACGCGCTCTCCGCTGCGGAAAAGCTCCAGCGGCCGGGTGCGCACCTGGGGGCCTTCGATCACCGGAACAAACTTCTCTACTGGTGCGCTGCCTTCCGCCACCCGCTCGGCGCGATATGCTCCCGCCTGCAACGACGCAAAGTGAGGGCCGTCGCCGGTGAAGCGCAGGTCCGCGTTCACCTTGCCCTGGAAGAGCTGCCGCACAGCCACCAGTTGGCCGCCTTCGGCAACGCGCAGGGCGATGGCGTCGCTCACCGCCGCCTTGCCCAGGCGGGTGGCCAGCTTCGGCATGAAGTCGCGCACCTGATAGGTATGGGGAAACAGCACGACCCGCGGCTTCACTTGCGCGATCAACTGCTCCAACGCCAGCGCGTAGCCGTCCGGTGTGTAGCTCGCCAGCAGATCGTGCTCAATGGCATACACGGCGGCCAATTGCCTGCCGGCGAGCTCGGCCGCCACAGCTTCGATGCCGCGTCCCAGTACCACCGCGGTCGCGGTGCCGCCGAGCTCCGTCGCCAGTTGCTGCGCCGCCGCCAGCGTTTCGAACGACATCGGGTTCCAGGCGCCGCCGCGCTGCTCCATTACCGCCAGGACAGTCGCGTTCATATCACCCTCGCCTCGAACCTGAGCTTCTCCACCAACTGGGCTGCCGCCGCCTTGGGCGGTCCGTCGAAAAGCTGGGTGCGCTGGTTGCGCTCCGGCAGATACACGCGCTCCAGCACGACGCCCGGCGAGCCCACGGCCACTCCCAGCTCCGCCGCCGAAATCCGCCGGACCGGCTTCGTCTTGGCTTTCTTGATGCCCATCAGGGTGGCGTAGCGCAGCTTGCTGATGCCGGATTGAATCGTCAGCACGGCCGGCAGCGGCATTTCCACGTGCTGAAACCAGCCGTCCTCGAGCTCGCGCTTAATGCGAATGCCGCCGGCCGAAGGTTCCACTTCCATCACGATGGTGGCGTGCGCCATGCCCAGCAACTCCGCCAGAATCACGCCCGTCTGTCCGAATCCCAGATCGTCGGACTGCAACCCGGTCAGTACCAGGTCCGGCCTTTCATCGGCCAGGGCCGCGGCCAGCAGGCGCCCGGTCGCCAGCGCGTCGGCTGCGGCCAGATCGTCTTTGATGTGAATGGCACGATCGCAACCCTTGGCCAGAGCCTCTTGAATGGCGGAAGCAACCCGTTCGGGGCCGGCGCACAGCGCGATCACCTCTCCGCCCTGCTTCTGCTTCCACTGCAGGCCGGCTTCGAGAGCGTAAGCGTCCGGCTCATTGATCTCCCAGCTAAGGTCGGCTTCTTCGATCCACCGTCCCGACGCGCCAATCCGCAATTCGGAATCGCGCGCGGCAACCTGTTTGATGGCGACTACGATTTTCATAACGGCGCTAGCTCTTCGTTTGTTAGGTAACGTGCCGGGCAGGCGGAACCGCCTGCCCCACCATCGAAAGCGACACACCCGCTTGGGTGGCGCAGGCGGTTCCGCCTGCGATTTGCGATTTCTTCACGGCCCCTTGCGGTCGCGGTTGCACAAGAATACGTTATCGAACTTCCGGAACAATGCGCTACGGCTGGTATTTCTTGAAGATCAGGCAACCGTTGGTGCCGCCGAATCCGAAGCTGTTCGACAGCGCGTACTGAATCGGCATGGGCCGGGCCCGATTGGGAACGTAGTCCAGATCGCATTCCGGGTCCGGGTTTTCCTGATTGATGGTGGGAGGAGCCACCTGGTCGCGAATCGCCATCACCGTGATGCCGGCTTCGAGACCGCCGGCGCCGCCCAGCATGTGCCCGGTCATGGACTTGGTGGAGCTGACCGCAACCTTCCAGGCGTGCTCCCCAAAGGCCCGCTTGATGGCTTGCGTCTCGGCGCGATCGCCCACCTCGGTGGAAGTGCCGTGCGCGTTGATGTAATCCACCTGGGAAGGCTCGATGCCGGCATCCTTGACGGCATTTCGCATCACCCGGTACGCGCCGTCGCCATCGGGCGAGGGAGCGGTGACGTGAAACGCGTCGGCGCTCATTCCGTAACCCACCACCTCGGCCAGGATGTGCGCCTGGCGCGCTTTGGCGAATTCCAGCTCCTCCAGAACCAGAATGCCCGCGCCCTCGCCCACCACGAACCCGTCGCGATCCCGGTCCCAAGGCCGCGAAGCGCGCTCCGGCTCGCCGTTGCGAGTGGAGAGCGCCCGCATGGCGGCGAAACCGCCGATTCCCATGGGGGTGATACAGGCCTCGGTGCCGCCGCAAATCATGGCATCGGCTTCGCCGTATTGAATCAGGCGGAACGAATCCCCGATCGAGTGGGCGCTGGTAGTGCACGCCGTGGCCGTCGCCGAATTGGGACCCTTGGCCCCGCTCCGGATGGAGACGTAGCCGCTGGCGAGATTCACGATCGTAGCCGGAATGAAAAATGGGGAAATGCGCCGCGGTCCGTGCTCCAGCAGGATCTGGTGTTCGCGCTCGATCACCTCGAACCCGCCAATGCCGCTGCCGATATAGACGCCCACCCGCTCGGCGTTCTCCGGCGCGATCTTCAACCCGGAACCCGACAGGGCGAACTCCGCCGCCGCGATGGCGAACTGGATAAACCGCCCCATCTTCTTGATTTCTTTCTTCTCGATGTAATTGGCCGGATCGAATCCCTTGACCTCGCCCGCGATCCGGCACGAAAAAGCCGAAGCATCGAACCGCGTGATGGGCCCGATCCCGCTAACTCCGTTGCGAATCGCTTCCCATGTCGGCTCCGTGCCGATACCCAATGGCGTCACCAAGCCAACGCCAGTCACTACCACTCTTCGCCTCAAAACGAGTTTCTCCCGCAACTATGTTCGGCTGCCTCTCCCATCCGCGACCGAGGGCCAATGCGCCGAAGGCCGTTCGCCAACCCAATCAGGGTTCCCCGGTGAGAAACGCAGAGGCTACTTTTTCGTGGTTTTACCCTCGATATAGTCGATGGCGTCCTTGACCGTAGCAATCTTCTCGGCGTCCTCGTCCGGAATTTCCAACTCGAAAGCCTCTTCAAAGGCCATCACCAACTCCACGATGTCGAGGGAGTCGGCCCCCAAGTCGTCCACAAACGATGCGTTCGTGTCAACCTGGCTCTCATCCACTCCGAGCTGCTCGACTATAATCTGCTTCACCTTCTGCTCAACCGCTGCCATGCATTCCTCCCTGGGATTTTTGCGAACGCGATGATTGTAGCGACCTTCGCCGAGTCCGCGCAAGTTAGCCGCAGCCCCAAAAAATACGTCGGGCCGTTTGTCCCAATCCTTCGGTCCGTTGGAACCACTATTGTGGCACAAACCACCCCTGGGGCTGGCGGGAACTGGCTCGCCGCCGGACTAGAGGTACCGCATCAACCTTCCCGCCCGCCGGCCGAGCTCCCGCCATTGGCTGAAAAGCACCATCGCCGGTGCTTTCCGGCCAACCCTCACAACGTGCTTAAATTAAATCTTTCAATAGTTTAGCAAGTGCGCGGAAATGGTGAAACAGATGCAAGTGGAGTGTGCGTCGAAGATTGTGAGGCAGTAACCATGAAACCAATCGCACTCTCTTTTCCCTTGCTCGTTTTTGCCATGACGAGTTCTTTGCTGGCGCAGACGAGCCCCCAGGATAGCTCCGGCGGCTGGCGCCGTGCCGGCGATGCGCCGGTAGCGTCCGCCCAGCAGGATCCTCAACAGGCGCAGCCGCAAGCCGATCCTACCCAGCCCGTGGCGGGCACCGACGCCTATGGACAGCCCTCGGCCCAAGCGCCGCGGGACCAGGCGCCCACGCCGCAGAGTCCGCCGGCAAACTATGCGCCCCGCCGTCCGGCTTATGGCCTTCCCCCGGAATTAACCGTCAAGCCCGGAACCTATCTCGCCGCGCGCATCAATCAATTCCTTTCGAGCGATAAGAACCACCCCGGCGACACTTTTACGGCATCGCTGGTACAGCCGCTGGTAGTCGACGGCGTGGTGGTAGCGGTGCGCGGCCAGACCGTGTACGGCAGCGTGGTGGAGGCCGAGAAGGCCCACGGCGGCCATCCCTCGCGCCTTAAACTGACTTTAACCGGCATCACTCTGGCCGACGGCACCCAGACCCCCGTGGCCTCTGAACTGGTCGCCAATACCGGGCCGCGCACACCGGCCGGCATGCAGGCTGGCGCCGTTGCCGGAACCACGGCCGTCGGCGCCGGCGTTGGCGCTGTAGCCGCGGGCGGTACCGGCGCTGCCATGGGAGCCGGCGTGGGCGCGGGCGCCGGCATCGTCGGCGTGCTGCTCACCCGCGATCACCCCACCATTGTTTATCCCGAAATGCCGCTGACCTTCCAGCTTACGTCCGCCCTAACGGTTTCCACCGCGCGCGCGCCGCAGGCCTTCCGTTTCGCCAGCCCGCAGGATTACGAGCGTCCACCGGCTCAAATGGCGGGCCGCCCCGGCTCCGGTCCGGGCTATTACTACGCTCCCGGCGGCTACGGCAGCGGCTACGGCTCTTATTACGCTCCCGGATATTACAACCCCTACGGGGCCTATCCCTATTATGGCTATCCCTATTACCCCTACTATTGGGGACCGTCAGTAGGTATCGGTTTTGGCTGGGGCGGCGGCTGGGGCCGGCGCTGGAGGTAAGAAGTTGACAGTCATCAGTTTTCAGTTCTCAGTATTGGTCTCCACATGCGGCGTGTCCAAACTGGGAACTGAAGACTGAGAACTGAGAGCTCACCTACTAACCCGCAATCGTCACCCCGCCTTGGCTGCCTGGCGACCGGCCTCCAATCCCGCCGCCGAATGGTTCGGAGCTGAAAACTGAGAACTGTTAACTGAGAACTTCTTCACCGCGTCTTCAAATGCTCCGGCAGCACCGCGTACCCTTCCGGCGGCGGAAAAAGCGAAATCAGCAGTTCCAGGCGTTTCCGCAAATACCGGCTGGGCATCTGCCGCGGACCGGTTTCGACGTCGATGTCGCAGCAGGTGCCGTGCAGGTACAGCGTGAGCGTATCTTCGAAGGCTTGCCGCGCGTATTCCCGAAAAAGTTTGGTTTCTTTGCGGATATTGGTCTGCCGCCGCAGCAGCGCTTGCTTCAGGTGCCAGCTTTTCTCGTCCACCTCGCCGTGAACTTCCGCGTTCAGCTCTTCCCGGATGGTACGGTAGAAGCGCTCCTGCGCCTCGATCGGCCAGTGGCGCGCCGTCAACTCCGCCAGCGCCGCATAGAAGTGGTAGTGGTAATCGGCCACCTCGATTTCCTTCACCGAGAGAGCCAGCACCGTCATGTCTTCCAGTTGGTGCAGAACCGAAAAGAGCTGCCGCCCCTCCGCCGGGCGCTCGTAGCTGATATATTCGCCGCTCTTTCCGTTGCCCTTTTCGAGGAACGGCGCCAGCAGGATGCTAATGTTGGGCAGGAGTTCGGTCACCGCCGGGGACACGGCGGCCAGCGGATCGTTCAGGTACTGGCGCAGATCTTCCTCCGCGACCGGCAGGGCGGAGAAATACGAGAACCGCTTCCCCAGCGGAACCAGCTCGCCGCGAACCCGCCGCGCGAATTCTTCTACCAATACTTTGGGTGGCTCGGCTTCGGTGGACATTCCAGGTGCCACCGATTGTAACAACTAGCCACGCTACACTTAATGTTGGGATGGTACCTAAGCGCGTTTTGGTATCGGCCGGGGAGGCGTCGGGCGATTTATACGCCGCGCTGGTAGTGGACGAACTCCGCGCCGCGTTTCCCGATGCCCGCTTCTTCGGCTGTACCGGACCGCGTTTGCGCGCCGCCGGTGTCGAAACCGTGGTGGATGCCGCCAGCCTGGCCGTCGTTGGCCTGCTCGAAGTGGTCGCCCACTTACCCCGAATTTACGGCGAATTCCGCAAGCTTATGCGCGCCGCCGAGGCCGAGCGCCCCGATCTCGCCATCCTCACCGATTCTCCCGATTTTCACCTCCGCGCCGCCCGCCGCCTCCACGCCGCCGGCATCCCCGTCGTCTACCTGGTAGCGCCGCAAGCCTGGGCCTGGCGCCAGGGCCGCGTCCGCTCCATGCGCCGCACTCTCCGCCGCCTGCTCTGTATCTTCCCCTTTGAACGGGAGTTCTTCGAGCGCGCCGGCGTTCCTACCACTTACATCGGCCATCCCCTGGCCGGCCTGGTGCGGCCCACCCTGTCGCGAGAGGAGTTTTTTAGGAAACACGCGCTCTCGATCGACCGTCCATTGTTAGCAGTGTTGCCGGGAAGCCGCCGCGGAGAAGCCGCCCGCCACCTTCCCGCGCTATTGGGTGCGGTGACCCGTCTGGTCCGCGAACGAGCCGTGCAAGCCGTTCTTCCGGCGTCGGTTACCTCCGGGGTGACGTTCTTTCGGGAACGCCTCGGCGCGGCCCCCGTCCAGGTGTTGGAAGGAGAAAGTTGGAACGCCATGGCCCACGCCGATCTGGCTCTGGCCGCCAGCGGTACTGTAACCGTGGAAGCCGCCCTGTTGGGTACGCCCATGGTGACGTTTTATAAGGTGACCCCGCCGAGCTGGCTGGCCGGCAAGCTGCTCGTGCGGGTTCCTTTTTATACTATGGTGAACCTGATTGCCGGGCGAAAAGTGGTGCCCGAACTAATGCAAGGCGAGTTTTCCGCCGATTCCCTCTATAGCGAAGCGGTTCGCCTCTTGTACGACCCCGCCGCCCGCGCCGCCATGCGCGCCGGACTGGCCGAAGTCCGCCACCTGCTGGGCGCCGAAGCCGGCCAACCGCCCGCGCCGCGCCGCGCCGCCGCCATCATTCACGACATTCTGGAAGGACAAGTTGCCCATGTTTAGCAGAACGCCTCGGAGAACAGGCTCAGGTGGGACAGACGATCGTTTTTTGTCGTCTGTCGAGCGGTCGTCCGCCAGGGCGCAACGACAGACGACAAAAGGCGATCGTCTGTCCCACGTGCTCACTCCCGCCCTCGCCCTCCTCGCCCTCGCCCTCCCGCTTTCGGCCCAGCCCGAACGCCGTGGCCGCATCGACGTTCACGACTATACCATCGATGCCGAAATCTCTCCCAATACCCAGTCGCTCAGCGCCCGCGCTGCGGTGCGCTTCATCCCCAGCGACGACGGCCTGACGTTTCTCACCTTCGAGCTCAACAACTCGCTCAACATCTCCCACGTCGACGACGCTCAGGGCAAGCCCCTGCAGACTTCGCGCAACCAGGGGGATTTCACCGTCCGAGTCAACTTTCCGCGGCCCCTTCCCAAGGGCCAGCCTTCCTCGCTCACCTTCTATTACGATGGCAAGCTCTCCGGCCAGGAAGAGTCCCCCGTCGAAGGCATCACCTTCGCCGCCATTCATCCCGATTACGCTTACCTGCTCTACCCCGCGCGCTGGTTCCCGGTGAGCGGCTATACTGCCGACCGCTTCGGCGCCGACCTGCGCATCACCGTTCCCACTGGTTATTCGGTGCTCGGCAGCGGCATCGATTCCCACCAGGCCTCGGGCGACAAGAACCTGTTCGAATTCAAGATGGACCGGCCGTCTTTTCCCGGCAGCATCGCCGTGGTCAAGGACGCTCCGGTCAAGGTGGATAGCGAGGGCGTCACCACCACCCTCTATTTCCGCGATCCGGAAAAGGCCATGTCCCAGGCCTATGGCGAAGAAATCGGCAAGATGATGAGCTACTTCACCGGCACTTTCGGCCTGCCGGCGTATGCTAACCTAACCATCGTCGAAACCGAACCCGGCGCGCCCAACGGCTACGCCGCGCCGGGTATGGTGTTCCTGGCGCCCCACGGCATCACCCAATCGGTGGCCTCGCGCCTGCTCGCCAACGAAGTTTCGCGCCAATGGTGGGAGGAGCTGGTGTCTTCCGCTTCCCGCAACCACATCTGGCTCACCAACGGCATGGCCGCCTATTCCGAGCTGCTCTGGACCGAGCACACCGCCGGCGCCGGCGCCATGGAAACCCAGTTGAACAGCGAGATGATCGGCGCCCTTACCGTGGACAACGTGCCCCTCATTCAGTCCTCCCGGCTCGACGACTACTCGCCCGAATTCTGGGCACTCACCGGCAGCAAGGGCGCCTCCGTCATGAATATGCTGCGCTACGTGCTCGGCGACGAACCTTTTTTCAAGGTGCTCAAGGAATACGCCAAACAGTGCGCCTGGCAGGCGGTGACCACCGAAGACCTGCGGAAAATCATCCAAACCGTCACCGGCAAGGATATCGGCTACTTCTTCATTCAGTGGGTCGAATCGAGCGGCGCGCCCGAGTTCAAGCTCGAATACACCATTTACCGCGTCCAGAAGGGCTTCCGCGTGATGGGCAAGATCTCCCAGGATCTCGATACCTTCCGCATGCCGGTCGAGCTCAAGATCGACACCGAAGGGAACCCCGAATCCACTCGGGTGGAAGTCATGGGCACCTCCTCGGAGTTTACCGTCGATACCTTCGGCAAGCCCAAGAACATCCAGATCGATCCCGACGGCCGGGTGCTGCGCTATAGCCCGGACGTCCGCGTCCAGGTGGCCATCCGCCGCGGCGAGCAGTACGCCGAAATGAGCGACTTCGCCAGTGCCCTGCGCGAATACTCGAAAGCCCTGGAAACCAAGCGCACGAGCTCGCTCGCCAGCTACCGCATCGGCGAGGTCTACTTCAAGCAGAGCAATCTGCAATCGGCCGCCAATTCGTTCCGCGAATGCCTCAACGGCGATCTCACCCCCAAGTGGACCGAAGTGTGGGCCCACATCAATCTCGGCTGGATCTACGACATCACCGGCCAGCGCGACCGCGCCGTCAACGAGTACAACCTCGCCCTGCGCACCAAGGACAACACCCAAAACGCCCAGGCCGAAGCCTCCCAGTATCTGAAGGCCCCCTACCAGCGCGAAAAACGCCCCGAGCAGTAAACCCCATGCCCAAGACTCATCGCTACGCCGTCACCGTCGCCTGGACCGGCAACACTGGCGCCGGCACGTCCGATTACCGAAGCTATGAGCGCCGGCATGAAATCTCCACCGGCGCCTTGAAGCCGGTCATACCGGGTTCCTCCGATCCGGCATTTCGCGGCGACCCGTCGCGCTGGAACCCCGAAGAACTGCTGGTTGCGTCCCTCTCCGCCTGTCACCAGCTTTGGTACCTCCATTTGTGCGCCGACGCCGGAATTGTCGTCGTCGGCTATGTAGACCGCGCCGAAGGCCTCCTGCGGGAAGACGCCGATGGGTCGGGCCGTTTCGAGCGCGTCATCCTCCGCCCCGAGGTCGCCGTCGCGCCCGGCTCCGATCTTTCGAAAGCTCGCGAATTGCACGCCTTGGCCCACGCCAAATGCTTCATCGCCAGCTCCGTGAACTTCCCAGTCGAGCACGAGCCGGAAATCGAAACCGCTGCTGAAAACGACCCGGTTTGACGGAGAGCGCCCCGAATGTTTCCTGAAAAGCCGCAGCTATGGCTCGGCGATCCACTTCCTCAGAACTTCCAAAAGCGTTTCAATTCAGGGCTGTTCCCGTCCGGCGCCGCCGGGAACCGGACCACCTTCCCCAGCGGCCTGCTCTCTTCGGCGGTGAGGACGTGATCCAATAGGTGCTGCACGGCCAGGCGCCGGTGGAAAGCCGCGAAATTGTCCGAGAAGCGGTACTCCACCGTATTCAGGTCGAAATCCAGGACGTAGACGATCCCTCCCAGCTCCGGCGTCGGAGTTTCCACCGTGATATGGCCGCCATCGATTTTGAAATTGGCGGGCATCGGGAGCAGCCCCATGGCTTTGTCCACGTCGGGAAGCGGCAGCAACGCATATGCCAGTTCTCCTCCGCCGGTCAGCGGTGGAAATGGGTCGCCGGGGGCCAATACCCGCCGCGGCGGCGCGCAGCGGCACGCTGACGATCGCGGGCGCCACCTTCACCATTTCCCAGGCGGCCGCGGCCGCCAGCGGTTGCTCCTACAACGTGAACCCCACGAACATTCACGCCACCGCGGCAGGGCTCAGTAACACGCTGCTGGTTTCGACTAACAGCGGGTGCGCCTGGACGGCCAGCGCGCCTTCGGGAGTGAGCTGGATCACGCTGAATCCGGTCTCCGGCAGCGGCTCGGGCGCGGTGGGCTATTCGATTGCGGCCAACACCGGCGCGGCGCGCAACACCACCATTACCGTGGCCGGCGTCGCCGTGACGGTGTCGCAGGATGCCTCCGTAAGCTGCACCTATACGTTAAGCGCCACCAGCAGCCTCCCGATTTCGGGAGTGGGCGGGGTGGAAACCGTGGGGGTAACGGTGACGGGAACCGGTTGCCCGGCCTGGAGCGTGGCGGCGCCCCCGGTCTCCTGGGTGCACGTACCCGCCGCCAGCGGCTCCGCTTCCAGCGGCACGGTGAGCTACAGCGTGGATTCCAATCCCACGTCTTCCAGCCGCAGCACCACCCTGACCATCGCTAACTATAGCTACACCGTGCAGCAAAACGCGGCTCCCTGCACCTACGCGCTGGCGTCTTCCGCGAGCGCCACCCTGGCCGCGGCCGGCGCCAGTGGGAGTTTTCAGGTAATCGCCACCGGGCCCGCCTCCACCTGGACGATTACCCTGCCCACCGACCCCGGCTCGCAGTGGATTCATGTGATTTCGGCGCTGAACGCCATGGGCCCGGGCGTGGTGAACTACACGGTGGATCCAAACAACACCACATCCCCGCGCAGCCTGGCGCTGACGTTGAATGGCAAGAACCCGGCCACCACCCTCACCTACACGGTGAACCAGGCGGCCGGTGCGGCCAACACCGCGCCGGGGCCGATCGTGAACCCGAACGGAATTGTGAACGCAGCCAGCTTTATCTCCGCCAGTCTCCCGGCGGGCTCCATCGCCCAGGGGTCGTTCTTTTCTATCTTCGGCAATGGGCTGGGGCCGGCCAATCCGGGCTCAGCGCCACCAGCTATCCGCTGGGCGCGAACCTGGGCGGCGTTACGGTGAAGGTTACGCAGGGTTCGACCTCGGTGAATGCCATCCCGGTGTTCGTGGCGCAATACCAGATCAACGCGGTGATGCCTTCCAACACCCCGGCCGGTACGGTGCAGGTAACGGTGAGCTATGGCGGCCTCAGCAGCGCGCCAGCCGCGGTGCAGGTGGTGCCGTCGAACTTCGGAGCGTTCACGGTGTCTGGCGGGCGCGGGCCGGGAATCGTGCAAAACTATGTCTCGGCCACCCAGACGCCGCTCAACATGACCAATCTGACGGCGGCTCCGGGAGATACCGTAATCCTGTGGGGCACGGGATTGGGGCCCCTGCCTGCAGGCGATTCCGATACGCAGCCGGCGCCGGCGGGTTCGCTGCCGGTATCGGTGCAGGTGCTGTTGGGCGACTTGACGATCCAGCCTGCTTACGCGGGGCGCGCGCCGGGACTGGCGGGCGTGGACCAGATCGACTTCCAGCTTCCCACTAGCGCGACCCTGGGCTGCTACGTTCCCTTGCAGGTGCTGGTGAACGGCAATGCCAGCAACACGGTGACGATGGCCATCAACAACAACCGCCAGCCCTGTTCGGACTCCAGTCCTTTCAGCGCCACCTCGCGCAGCGGCGGTAAAAACGCCAGCATCGGCCTGGTGCGTTTGTCTTACACCGATCCCACCAACGAGCTGAAAATCGGCAACGGAACGGTGGATATCGCCATGGCGACGTTCAACCAGTCGGCCGGAGTCGGCGATCTCGGGTTCTCCCTGTTCGCCTCCCTGCCGCCGGTGAACACCTGTACCTATTACAACAATGTCGGCAGTTTGAACGGCCTGCTCGGCGGACAAATGCCATCCTCCGCCAGTGGCACGACGCCTTTGGACGCGGGGCCCGCCATCACCATTCAGGGCCCGAACGGGACCGAAGGCGCATCGTATTCGGATTCGAGCGCGCAGGTGAGCCCGTACTTGGGGGTGCTCCGCACCGGAGGTGGATGGACGGCCCTTGGCCTGGGGCCGAACACGCCCTTCCTGGATCCGGGCACCTATACGGTTTCCGGAGCCGGCGGGAAGGACGTAGGCCCCTTCCAATACACCATGCAGATTCCGGCCGGGGCGGCCTGGACCAACGATTCGATCACCGCCATCGATCATACCAAGGGGCTGACCATCCAATGGAGCGGGGGCAGTCCGTCGACCCAGGCGGTGGCCATCGTCGGCTACGCCAGCAATCCGGCTACGAACGTGTCGGGCGCGTTTGCGTGTCTTTCCGACGTCGCCCCGCGGAGTTTCACCGTGCCGTCCAACTTCCTGGCCAACCTGCCGGCGACGCCGTCGCCCAATCCGGGCGACGCCATCTCGGCCCTGCTGTTCGTAACCGTGCCCAACGCCAGCCAGTTCGTCAATTTCAGCACCAGCGCGCCCCCCTCGCTCGATAGCGGCCTGGGGTATTACGCCGTCGGTGAGCTAAGGAACAACGTAGCGTTCCAGTAGATCGAACCAAATACGGATCGAAGGCCGCGGCAGCCGGCGCTGAGCCGTCAGCCAACCCAATGTACCCGCTCCAATCGCGGACCGGAGACAATAGAACCGTGAAGCGCTCCGGATTTGCGGACCTGCCTTTGCACGGCGGTCGTGTGCCGGCCTGGCTCGCCGATCGGATGACCCAGCTTGGGACGGCGATCGTCGAGAGCATTCTCCTCCATTACGGTCATTCGGCGTTTCTTTCGCGGCTCAGCGATCCGTATTGGTTTCAGGCGCTTGGGTCGGTCATGGGGATGGACTGGCACTCCTCCGGCATCACCACGTCGGTGATCGGCGCCCTGAAGCGTGGGCTCAATCCGCGTGCGTCGGAACTCGGGCTGTACGTCTGCGGCGGACGCGGGCGGCATTCCCGCAATACGCCTGCTGAACTGCGTGCCATCGCGGAAAGCCAGGGCCTCGATGGCGACGCGCTGGTCCGTACCAGCCGCCTCACCGCCAAGATCGACAACAACTGTATCGCCGACGGGTTTCAGATTTACCTGCACTCGTTCATCGTCGCCGCTACCGGCGAGTGGTCCATCGTGCAGCAGGGGCTCAATGATCGATCCGGCCTCGCGCGCCGCTACCACTGGCACTCCGCCAATGTGCGCGACTTCGTGGCCGATCCCCACACCGGCATCGCCGGCGCGCACCAGGGCACCATCATGAACCTGGTGGATGCCCATGCCGCGCCCGCCCAGGGCGCGCTGATTGCCATCGCGCACGCCGATCCCGATGTCACCCTGCGGGAGGTCCGCCATCTCACCCTGCCCCGCCATCATGACGTGCGCCGCGAGGACGTGGATCTGAAGCGTCTCGGCGCCGTGCTGGCGGTCGCTTATGAGCGCGACCTGAAGAGCTTCGCCGATCTGCTCCTGGTTGAGAACCTCGGCCCGCGCACGCTCCAGACGCTGGCGCTCATCGCCGAAGTGGTCCACGGGACGCCGGTCCGCTTCTCGGATCCGGCGCGCTTTTCCTTCGCCCTGGGCGGCAAGGACGGCCATCCGTTCCCGGTCCCGCTGAAGTCCTACGACGAATCGATCGCGCTGCTGCGGCGCTCGCTCGATAAGGCCAAACTGGACGGCGGCGCCAAGCTCGAAGGCTTCCGCCGTCTCGACCGTTTCGTGAAGGTGGTCGAGCGTCAGATCGAGCCCGAAGCGGATTTCGACGCGGTCCTGCGGCACGAGCGCGCAATTTCCCCCGCGCAGAACGGCCGCACCGTATTCGACGCCAAACGCCCAGAGCCCAAGTCTGGGCCGCAACAGATGAGCCTGTGGGACCTGTAAAGGCCAACCGACTCGGCCTGAACGTGCAGTTGTTCGACGGCGCGCCGCGGGCCGCAAAGCCTTCGCCGAGGCCCTTGCGTCCGGCGTTCCCGTCTTCCATCTCGACGCCGACGGTCTCAATGTAATGGAGCGCGGCGACGGCCGGAAATTTGAGGCCCATTGGCTTCCGGGCGCCCCTTCCGGAGAAAACTACGAAGTCGTCCGCGAGTTGACGGCGCACGCGGCCTAACTAAGGCGGTCATTCTCCCGCCGCAACGACTTTTTCGTGGAGCGGACCCTCGGTCTGCCACGCCGGGACTCATCCCGGCGCTCTTGGTTGCGGCTAAGCTGCGCTGTGGGGCAGCCAATCGTGGCTGGATAGCGTCGGGATAAACCGGCGTGGAGTAGGGAATGCAAGAGTCACACAGGAAAGGAGTAGCGAACCATCCTGACCCCGAGCCATGCGAGGGCAGTC
>Ga0182016_10000299_pt1 | contig 61874 bp, 44 predicted proteins | sample 712S2MmetaG_FD_120491 | JGI IMG/M metagenome (GOLD analysis project Ga0182016, IMG submission 120491) | Permafrost microbial communities from Stordalen Mire, Sweden - 712S2M metaG | ecosystem: Environmental > Terrestrial > Soil > Wetlands > Permafrost | place: Sweden: Stordalen | collected...
CGAATCTGCGCGAACAGGCGCGCGCGCTGGGCATCGACGACACACGCTGGCCGGAAGTCGCGCGAGCCTACGCCGACGTCAACGACATGTTTGGCGATGTCATCAAGGTGACGCCGACCTCCAAGGTCGTCGGCGACATGGCGCTGCTGATGGTGACCGGTGGACTGAGCCGCGCGGCGGTGCTCGATCCCGACACCGAGATCGCATTCCCCGAATCCGTGGTGCGGCTGTTTCATGGCGATGTCGGCCAGCCGCATGGCGGGTTCCCGCAAGCCCTGCAGCGCAAGATCCTCAAGGGTGCCGAACCGCGCAAGCACCGCGCGGGTGTGGAGATGCCGCCTGCCGACCTGGCGCAGTTGCGCATCGAGGCCGATGCCCGTTCGGCCCGCACGGTGACCGATCAGCAATTCGCCTCCTATCTGATGTATCCGGCCGTGTTCACCGAGTATGCCGCCGACCGTCGCCGTTTCAGCGATGTCGCGATCCTGCCCACGCCGGTGTTCTTCTACGGCATGGAGCCCGGACAGGAAATCAGTGTCGATCTCGAGCGCGGCAAGACGCTCATCGTGCGCTATGTCACGCAGAGCGAGCCGCACGAGGACGGCACGCGCACGGTATTCTTCGAGCTCAATGGCCAGCCTCGTTCGGTGCGGGTCATCGACCGCAGCCAGAAGCCGAAGCGGCCGCCGGCCCGCAAGGTCGATGCGGGCAATCCGCGGCACATCGGCGCGCCCATGCCCGGCACCGTCACGACCGTCAAGGTGGCACCCGGCCAGAAGGTGACGCGAGGTGATGTCGTCACCACGCTGGAGGCGATGAAGATGGAGGCCGCGGTGCGCGCCGAGATCGACGGCGAGGTAACCGAGGTGCTCGTGCAGCCGGGAATGACGGTGGATGCCAAGGATTTGCTGGTAGTGTTGCGGTGATTGCGGTCGCGTTATAAACGAGCGCCTGAGTCGTCTTTTGCTCTGAATTGGTGCTAGGGTATCGTCGCGCTATCGGCGACGGGTAGCGGAAAGGCGCTATTGGAAGGTCCAGCCGTGGCACGAAAGGTGCACCCTGTCGGAACGGGGAGGCGGCCGGCCTAACAAGAACGGAGGCGAAAGTTCTCGCATGAAACTGGTTACGGCAATTATCAAACCCTTCAAGCTCGATGATGTGCGCGCGGCATTGTCGGAAATCGGCGTTTCGGGAATGACCGTCACCGAGGTCAAGGGGTTCGGCCGGCAACGTGGGCACACCGAGCTGTATCGGGGCGCGGAATACGTCGTGGACTTCGTGCCCAAAACGCGTGTCGAGGTCGCCGTGCGCACCGACCTGGTCGATCAGGTGGTGGAGGCCGTGCTCAAGGCCGCCAAGACCGGGAAGGTCGGCGACGGCAAGATATTCATCACCGACATCAACCGCGTGGTCCGGATCCGAACCGGCGAAACCGACAACGCCGCACTCTAAAGGGCCGCGTATGGCTGCGGTTTCCTTCAACGCCATCGTCATTCACGAGCACGGCGGAGCCGAGGTTCTGAAGTGGGAGCGCCAGGAGCTTTCACCACCGGCACGCGGCGAGGTGCAGATCCGGCACACGGCGATCGGTGTCAATTTCATCGATGTCTATGATCGCAGCGGGCTTTATCCACGGCCGCTGCCGCAGATTCCCGGACGCGAAGCGGCCGGTGTCGTGGTGGCGCTCGGCCGCGGCGTGCGCTCCCTGAAAATCGGGCAGCGCGTCGCCTACGTTCACGGCGCCAGCGGATCCTATTCGGAGCTGCGCAATTTTCCGGCCGACCGGCTGGTCAAATTGCCCGCCGCCATCAGCGATGAGCAGGCCGCCGCGATCATGCTCAAGGGCCTGACGGCCGAATACCTGCTTCGTCGCACCTATCGCGTTCGTGCCGGCGACTACGTGCTGGTACACGCCGCGGCCGGCGGTGTCGGCTCCTTGCTGACGCAGTGGGCGCGCCGGCTTGGCGCGCGCGTCATGGGCATTGTCGGCAGCGAGGCGAAGGCGGCGATCGCACGCCGACAGGGTTGCCACCAGGTCTTCGTGGCCGGACGCGATGAGATCGTCGCCTCGGTACGCGGCTACACGCGCGGCAAGATGGCCGACGTCGTTTATGACTCGGTGGGCAAAGACACCTTCATCGAATCGCTCGACAGCCTGCGCCCGCGCGGCATGATGGTGAGCTTCGGCAACGCCTCGGGGCCGGTGCCCGCAGTCGCGCCGCTGGAGCTCACCCGCCGCGGCTCGCTGTTCCTGACGCGCCCATCGCTGTTCGATTACATCGCGCGGCACGAGGAACTCGAGACGGCCGCGCGCGCTCTGTTCGCGCTCGTGAAGAGCGGCAAGCTGCGGGTGTCCATAGGCCAGCGCTACGCACTGCAGGATGCCGCGCAATCGCATCGGGATCTGGAAACGCGCCGCACGGTCGGCGCCTCGGTGCTGATTCCCGGCGCGGTGGATTAGACAGGCTGCTCGCCGCCGCGCTATTCGACCAGCCGCAGCGCACGCAGCTCGCGGCTGATACCCAACGCGCCGCTGCGCACGACTTCCACCAGCTCGGCCTGGGTTGCGAGATTGCGCATGAAGCCGTTGATCTCCGCTTCGCTGCCCAGCAGCTCGACGATGAAACATTCGGTGGAAGGGTCCAGCACGCGGCCGCCGGTGCGAATGACGTAGCCACGCACCGTGTCGCGACGCGCGGCATCAAGCCGCAGCTTGATGAGCACCAGTTCGCGCTCGATGTGTTCGCCGCGCGTCATGTCCTCGGCACTGACGACGTCGACCAGCTTTTTGAGCTGATTGACGATCTGCAGGATGACGCCTTCCGAGCCGCTGGTGACGAGCGTCAGGCGCGAGACCGTCGGGTCGTCGGTCGTGGCAACTGCCAGCGACTCGATGTTGTAGCCGCGACTGGAAAACATGGCCGCCACGCGCGTGAGCGCGCCGGCCTCGTTCTGGAGCAGGATAGCGATGATGTGCCGCATGGCCTCAGAATAGCCAATTGCGGGCCGCGTCGGCCATAATCGAGCGATGATCGACACGGCGAAAGTTCTGCAGCCCGGTGCGCATCCGCTCGCCGGTAAGGCGATTTCCGGTGCGCAGACCATTGTTCAGGTCATCGCCGACGAGGGCACCGACGCGATTTTCGGCTACAGCGGCGGGGCCATTCTGCCCACCTATGATGCGATCTTCACATTCAACGAAGAGCAGAAGCGCGCCGGCGCACGCCAGGTCGCGCTGATCGTCCCGGCCAACGAGCAGGGCGCGGGCTTCATGGCTGCCGGCTACGCGCGCGCCAGCGGGCGAGTCGGGGTCTGCATGGTGACTTCCGGGCCCGGTGCCACCAACACCGTGACACCCGTGCGCGACTGCATGGCCGATTCGGTGCCCATCGTCGTGATCTGCGGCCAGGTGGCCACCGCATCGATCGGTACCGACGCCTTCCAGGAGGCGCCCGTCGCCTCGATGATGGGCTCGCTCGCCAAGCATGTCTTCCTGGTCACCGACCCGACACGCCTGGAAGCCACCATGCGCACGGCGTTCGAGATCGCTCGCACGGGCCGCCCCGGCCCCGTGGTGGTGGATATTCCGAAGGACGTCCAGACCGCCATCGGCGTGTTCCGTGGGGAAGGCACCCTCGCCATTCCGGGCTATCGGCAACGGCAGCACGACCTGACGTCCAGCGTTCTCGGCGACAAGGAATCGGCCGCGTTCTTCGAACTGCTGTCGCAGTCGCAGCGGCCGCTGCTGTACGCGGGCGGCGGCGTCATCAATGGCGGCGCGGCCGGAGCACTGGCCGAGTTCGCCACGACCTTCGGCATACCCGTGGTGACGACGCTCATGGGCATCGGCGCCATCGACACCACGCATCCGCTGTCGATGCGCATGCTCGGCATGCACGGCGCGGCATTTGCCAATTACGCGGTCGAGGACTGCGATTTCCTGATCGCGGTCGGTGCGCGCTTCGATGATCGCGTCGCGGGTGATCCGCGCAAGTTCGCGCGCAACGCGCGCCGCATCGCGCATCTGGACGTCGATCAGGCCGAGATCAACAAGGTCAAGCATTCGCAGTGGAATCACGTCGGCTTGCTGCCCGAGGCCTTGCGCGCGCTGACCACCTACGGCGCGCGCGTGTCGGGACTGCCGGATACCCGGCCCTGGCAGCGGCAGCTGGATGAACTCAGGCGCGCGCACGCCATGAACTACGATCGCAACAGCGAACTGGTTCAACCGCACTACGTGGTCGAGGAAATCAATCGTCACACGCGCGGCGAGGCGATCATCAGCACCGGTGTCGGACAGCACCAGATGTGGGCCGCGCAGATGTTCGACTTTCGCGAGCCACGGCTGTGGCTGACCTCGGGCAGCATGGGCACCATGGGATTCGGATTGCCGGCGGCGATCGGCGCGCAGATCGCGCAGCCGGGCCGGCTGGTCATCGATTTCGATGGCGATGCGAGTATTCGCATGAACATCGGCGAGCTCGAGACCGTTACGACCTACGATCTGCCGATCAAGGTCATCGTGCTCAACAACTTCGGCGACGGCATGGTCAAGCAGTGGCAGAAGCTGTTTTTCAAGGGCCGCCTGTCGGGCAGCGATAAGTCACTGCACAAAAAGAATTTCGTGCGCGCCGCCACCGCCGATGGCTTCCAGTGGGCAAGGCGGCTTGATCGCAAGCAGGATGTGGCCGCGGTGATCGAGGAATTCCTGAACTTCAAGGGCCCGGCTTTCCTCGAGGTCATCATCGACCCCGATGCCGGTGTCTATCCCATGGTGGGACCCGGACTGGGCTACGATGCCATGATCACCGGTGATTTCATCGCGGCACGCACGCAGGATGCTCCTGCCGGCGAGGTCGACCCGTCCGGGATGTTCTAACCGCGACGCAGATGGCGCAGCACGTGCTCGACCTCTGCTGCGCTCCCCAGGATGACCGGTGTGCGCTGATGGATGTCCTTAGGGACAATGGAAAGGATGGGAACATCGGGACCGGCAAAGGCCGCGCCGCCAGCTTGTTCGATCACCATCGCGATCGGATTGGCTTCATACATGAGCCGTAACTTTCCCTGTGGTGACTTGGCGGTGGGCGGGTAGAGGAATACGCCGCCCTTGAGAAGAATCCGATGCATATCGGCGACCATCGCGCCCACGTACCGGCCGGTGTAGTCGTGTGCCTGGGCCCAGTCCAGATAGCGCTGGAATCCCGTGGGGAAGCTGCGGCGGTGGCCTTCGTTGACCGAGTAGTTCTTGCCGGTATCCGGAATTCGCAGTTTTTCAGCCACGCGCACGAACGCGCCAATCGACGGATCGAGCACGAACATGTCCACGCCCGAACCGATCGTCAGCACGAAAACGGTCGATGAACCATAGAGTACGTAGCCGGCTGCAACCTGGTGCGCACCTGGCTGCAGCAGCGAATCCTCCGGCCGCAACGCGCGGTCGTGCTCGAGGATGCTGAAGATGGTACCGACGCCGCCGCAGACATCGAGATTGGAAGAGCCGTCGAGCGGGTCGAACAGGATGCAATACTGATGCTCGCCGCGGCTGCTTGTGCGCAGCAGCACCGGCTCCGCATTTTCCTCGGAGGCGATGATGGCGACCCCGTCACGGCCGCCGATCGTGCGCATGAGCACATCGTTGGCCATGACATCGAGCTTGCGATGCGCATCGCCCGGACCATGGGCGCCGGCGCCGGCCGGATCGTCATCGAGACGGGCGCGTCGGACACGTGCGGCGATGATCTTGGCCGAAATCGACAGCGCCGAGAGGATCCACGAAAAGGAGCTGTCGGCTGCCGGCTCCAGCGCTTCCTGCTGCAAAATGTGCGATTGCAGCGTAACGGGACCTTCCGCGTAGGTGCGGTACGCTGCGGGCGTTGAGCGCTCCTCGGAGCGCGGCTTGGACGGCATTGGGGCAATATAGCGGCACCCTCAGGGGGAGCAAGCCACGGCCCCGCGCCATGCTGCGCTGCAACTATTCCTGATTGTGCACCGATCGTGTTATGTCATCTGCAGATCCGACCCTCCTTTTTGGGTAGTGGGTCGCAGGGCGGAGCGCAAGGTTAAGGAATAATCGTGGTGTTTATCCACGTGCCGTGCCCGGCAGACGCTGCCGGCGCCTCAAAACGGGGTGTCTTACGTACATGACCAAAGCCCGCCGCGCTACCAGTTTTCTGCAGACTGAGCCGCGCCTGCGTCGCGCCTACTTCGATTGCCGCTACGGCCAGTTGCATATGCGATATGCCATACCAGCCGGCGGCGGCTTCGATGAAGCGACCACGCTGCTGTGCGTGCCCGGCAGTCCGGGCTCAGGCCGCTTCTTTGCGCCGTTGCTACAGCCGCTCGGACGCGACCGTTCGGTGTATGCGCCGGATCTTCCCGGGTGCGGTGAGTCCGACGGCGGCCCGGAGCCGCTCGGCACCGCGGCAATGGCCGAGGCGCTCGGAGACTTTCTCGATTCGATGCACGTACGCCACGTCGATCTGCTGGCGCATGATAGCGGCGTCGCGATCGCCGCGGCTCTGCTGCAACAACGTCCCGCGCAGGTCGGGCGCGTGGTGCTTTCACCCGACACCGAAGCCGTGCGCGCCGAGGCGCGGGCACTGCGCCACGCCACGCTGGTGATCGACCTCAGGTCGGTCGATGAGCGTACTCACGGCGGCGCCGAACTTGAACGGCAAGCGGCGCAGTTGCGCGAGTTCCTCGGACTCGCCTGATCGCTGTCAGCCTTGAAGGAAATCGATTTGGCCACGAATACCAAAACCAGCGTCTCGCCCTCCACCACCGATCTGGAGGAGACCGCTGAACTGCCGCAACTGTCCGCGACGGGCGTGGTGCTGGCCGACCCGCTGTCGTCGACGGACGCCTGGCTGGCGCCCTCGCCATCGAGCGACAGTTCCAATACGCAGGACCTGCCCACGCTGGGCACCCAAAAGCGCTCGCGTGAATCGAAGGTGCGCGAGTCGAATCCGATCGAAGCGGAGATCGGCGCGCTGCGTTCGGATCTCGCCTCCGTCAGTGAAAGCCGAAGCAAGCTCGAGCGCGATATCGACAGCCTCAGCGGCAATCTGCGCGAGCTCGAGCAGCTGCTCAACCGCAAGAGCGAGGAATTGTCGGTATACGAGCGCGAGGTCGGCCTGCGCGACCGGCGTATCGCCGAGCTCGAAGCGCGCGCGCATCAACTCGGCAACGATCTGGTCGCGCGACAGCAGCAGTTCGATAGCGAGCTGGGCCAGCGCCAGACGCACTTCGACTCGCAACTGGCGGCCCTCGAGGCGCAGCGCTCGGCACTGGACGAGCATCTGACCAAAGCGCGCACCGACGGTGAAACCCTGCGGGCGCAAAATAAGTCCCAGTCCTCCGACCTGCAGTCACTAAAGAGCGAACGCGCCGCTCTCACACAACGCGTTCAGGCCGCCGAGACCGACCTGGTCCAATGGCGCGAGCGCGGTGAACGCTATCGAGAAGCGCTGCAGAGCCTGGAAGGCCGGCGGCAGCTGTACGACAGCGCGGTTGGAGAGCGGGAAGCACGGATCGCGGCGCTGGAGCACGAAGGCACCGTGGGCAGGCGCGCCGCCGATGCGCGTGCGGAAGAATTGCAGGCCGCAGTACGCGTGCAGGAAGCACGCGCGCGCGAGCTCGATGCGGCGCGTACCCGGGCCGAAGCTGCCAACACCAGCGCCCGTCAGCGTATCGCGGCTCTGGAGGCCGAGACGCGATCCCAGGAGCAGAGCCTGCGCGAGCTGCGTGCACAGAGCCAGCAGCGCGAGCAATCGCTGTCGGCGGACGTGGGCGCACAGCAGCAACGCAATACCGAACTCGAACGTGCACGCAACGAAACCGCCGCCGCCGCGGCCGCCGCACGCGATCGCATCGTCGCGCTCGAGGCCGAGATCGAGACCCAGGCGCGCCAGCTGCGCGAAGTGCGCGCACAGAGCCAGGTGCACGAACAGTCCCTGACCGCCGACCTTGCGGGCCAGAAGCAGCGCAACACCGAACTCGAGAAAGCGCGCAGCGAGAGCGCGGCGGCCGCCGCGACCGCACGCGACCGCATCGTGGCGCTGGAAGCCGATATGCGCCTGCAGGAACTGAACCTGCGCGAGTTGCGGACCCAGAGCGAAGCGCGCGAGCAGGCGCTGAATACGGAATTGAGTACCGAGCAGCGGCGCAACACCGAAATCGAAGCGGCGCGCAATGAAGCGGCCGCTGCCGCCAGCGCCGCCCGTGAGCAGGCCGCTGCCGCCGCCGCCGAAGCGAGTGCGCGCATCGAGGCCCTGGAAAGCGAGACCCGGCAGCGGGCCGAGAGACTTGCCGCCCTGCAGGCGGAGGCACAGGCCACCGAGGCTGAACTCACGACCTCGCTGCAGACGCAGCAGCTACGCAGCGCCGAACTCGAGCACGCTCGCGATGAGCTCGGCGCCGCCGCTGAGGCAGCCCGCCGGCAGGCCCAAGCAGATGCGGCCGCGGCCGCTGAGCGTATCGCCACGCTCGAAGCCGAGACTGCCAAACAAGCCGAGAGTCTGCAGGAGCTGCGGGTACAGTTCGGCGCGGTGCGAGATTCGCTCGCGCAGCGCAACGCGCTGATCGAACGCGTCGAGGCCGAGGCTGCCAGCAGTGTCGCGATGCTCGGTAGTATTCAGCAGAATCTCGAACAGCTGGGCGCCGACGATCAGGCACATCTTTTGACGCGCTCGGACGGTGCGACCGGGATCGTGCACCTGCTCGGCAAGCGCACGACCATCGGGCGCACGCCCGACAACGACGTGCCGATCGATGCGGAATTTATCAGCCGACACCATGCCGTGGCGCTGCGGGCCGGCGGCAAGACGGTCATCGAGGATCTCAACAGCACCAACGGCACCTACGTGAACGGTCAGCGGATCAGCCGGCGGACGCTCAAGGACGGCGACCTGGTGATGCTCGGCAAGACCGAGTTTCGATTCAGCGTCAGCAAGGCACCGGCCTGACCTCGCCGGTCGGAGCGCAGCCTTTTAAGGTGCCTCGCGCGCATCGTCGATAATCGCTTAAGCTTGAGCGTAATCTGCAGCCACCAGCGATACGCCGAAAGTCACAGAGCCGATGACCGAAGAGTACCTGCAGCGCATTCTCAAGGCGCGCGTCTACGACGTTGCAATAGAATCGCCACTCGAACCTGCGCCGCGCCTGTCGCAGCGGCTCGGCAACCGCATTCTCTTCAAGCGTGAAGACCTGCAGCCGGTGTTCTCCTTCAAGCTGCGGGGTGCGTACAACAAGATCGTGCACCTGTCGCCGGCCATCGCCGCGCGCGGGGTGATCTGTGCCTCGGCCGGCAATCATGCCCAGGGGGTCGCGCTCGCGGCGCGCCACCGCGGTATTTCGGCGCTGGTGGTGATGCCGCGCACCACGCCCGAGATCAAGATTCGCGCGGTCGCCGAGCTCGGCGCCGAAATCGTTCTGCATGGGGACGGTTACGATGCCGCGTATGAACACGCGCTGGCGATCACGCGCGAGCGGCACATGGTGTTCGTCCATCCCTTCGATGATGTCGATGTGATCGCCGGCCAGGGCACCGTCGGTCTGGAGATCGTGCGGCAGACAGCCGGGGAACTGGACGCCGTTTTCGTCCCGATCGGCGGCGGCGGCCTGATCGCCGGCATTGCCGTCTACATCAAGCAGCTCTATCCGCGGGTCAAGATCATCGGCGTGGAACCCGAGGACTCCGCGGCGATGCACGACTCACTGCAGGCGGGCAAGCGCGTCACGCTCGATCGCGTCGGACTGTTCGCCGATGGCGTCGCCGTGCGCCGCGTCGGCGAGGAGACCTTTGCTCTCGCCAGGCGATTCGTCGACGAAGTGGTGCTGGTGAGCACGGATGAGATCTGCGCGGCGATCCAGGACATCTTCGAGGACACGCGCTCGATCTCCGAGCCCGCCGGCGCGCTCGCGGTCGCCGGCATCAAGCACATCTGCGGCCGCCGGGGCTGGCGCGATCAGCGCGTGATTGCCGTCAATAGCGGCGCCAACCTGAACTTCGATCGGCTGCGATACGTGGCAGAGCGCGCCGACATCGGTGCCGAGCGTGAGGCGCTGCTGGCGGTCGAGATAGCGGAACAGCCGGGTAGTTTTCTGAAATTCTGCCAGACGCTCGAGCAGCGCAATATCACCGAGTTCAACTATCGGGGCCAGGCCGGTGCGCGCGCGCATATCCTGATAGGAGTGGGCCTGACGCATGGGCACGAGGAACGCGTGGCGCTCGTGGCTCAGTTGCGTGCCGCCGGCTACAACGTCACCGACATGAGCGGCAATGAGATCGCAAAGCTGCACGTGCGCTACATGATCGGCGGCCAGGCGCGCAACGGCGCGGATCATGGTCATGACGAGATGCTGTATCGCTTCGAGTTTCCCGAGCGGCCGGGGTCGCTGCTGCGCTTTCTTCAGGCCGTCGGCAGCCGCTGGAATATCAGCCTGTTCCACTACCGCAATCACGGCGCGGACAACGGGCGGGTGCTCGCGGGAATCGAGGTGCCGAAGGCGGATCGGGAGCAGTTTCTGCTGCACCTGAACGAATTGCACTATCCCTACACGGACGAATCCGCCAACAGCGCCTACCGCATGTTTCTCGGAGCCTGATGGCGAGCGCACAGACGGCGGCGCCGTGGCTGGCCAGCCTGGCGGTTCTTCGACACGCGCAGTTCGCGCGCTTTGCTATCTGCCGCTTCATGACCACCTTGAGCTGGCAGATGCTGGCCGTCGCGGTCGGCTGGCACGTCTATGCGCTCACCCATGACCCGCTCGCTCTGGGCCTGGTGGGCCTGAGCGAATTTCTGCCGTTCCTGCTGCTGGTCATGCTGGGTGGCCATGTGGCCGATCACGCGGATCGGCGCGATGTGCTCGTGATCGCCTGGAGCATCGAGGCTCTATGCATCGGGGTGCTGCTGTGGCTGACGCTGGCCGGCGGACAGGCGGTGTGGCCGATTTATCTGGTGATCGTGGCATTCGGCAGCACCCGCGCCTTCTACGCGCCCGCCATGCAGGCGCTGACTCCCACACTGGTGCCGCGCGAGGAGTTTCCGCACGCTGTGGCACTGAACTCCACGCTCTTTCAGACAGCCTCGATTTCGGGCCCCGCGGTCGGCGGCGCGCTCTATCTGCTGGGGCCATCGGTGGTGTTCGGCGCCTGCCTGGGTCTGTTCGTGGTCGCGGTGCTGTTGACGATGTCGCTGGGGCCTCATCGGGCGGCGCAACGCGATACGGCGGACGCGCGCCCCACGGACGGGCACGCGCTGCTGGAAGGGTTGCGCTACGTGCTGCACCAGCGCGTGGTGCTGGGCGTCATCTCGCTCGATCTGTTCGCCGTACTGTTCGGGGGTGCGACGGCGCTGCTGCCTATTTACGCCGCCGAGGTGCTGCACATCGGTCCGGTGGGCTTGGGGATACTGCGCAGTGCTCCGAGTGTGGGCGCGCTCCTCGCGGCGGGCATACTGGCACTGCGGCCCATCAACCGGCACGCCGGCGCCTGGATGTTTGGCGGCGTCGCGGCCTTCGGGATCGCTACGCTTATCTTTGGAGCGTCGCGCAGCGTGCCGCTGTCGGTCGCGGCGCTGTTGCTGCTTGGCTGCGGCGATATGGTGAGCGTGTACGTGCGCGGCATCCTGGTGCAGCTCAATACCCCGGATGTCATCCGGGGACGCGTCAGCGCCATCAACTCGATGTTCATCGGTGGCTCCAATGAGCTGGGTGAATTCGAGTCGGGCGCCACCGCGCGCTGGTTCGGCGCCGTGCGTGCCGTGCTGCTTGGCGGTGCGCTGACGCTCGCGGTGGTGGTGAGCTGGATGGGACTGTTTCCGGAGCTGCGGCGACTCGACCGTTTACGTTAGTACTGTATGGATGTACAGTGCTCCCCATGGCGCGCGCATTCCACGGGCAACAGGTATTCAAGGGTCGCGGCGCCACGTCGAATCTGGCTGGCCGATTTGAAAAAAACGCAGTCGAGAAAATCAGTGATGGGTGGTACGAAGAAGAGTCATCAACCCACCTCGAGGAAACTGTCTCGCCCGACAGCGCGCGCACTGTAATCACGACCAACGATTCGCCGGATGTGGGGTTTGATCTGTCGATCAACCCTTATCGGGGATGCAGTCATGCGTGTATTTATTGCTTCGCCCGCCCCAGTCACTCGTACCTGGGTCTGTCGCCAGGACTGGATTTTGAAACAAAGCTTTTCTACAAGGCCGATGCGGCGCGGCTTCTCGAGGAAGAGTTAGCCAAGCCGCGCTACATCTGCAAACCCATTGCGCTCGGCATAAACACCGACGGCTACCAACCGCTCGAAAAACGTCTGGGCGTCACGCGCAGCATACTCGAGGTGCTGGTTCGGTATAGACATCCGGTGACGATCGTCACCAAGAGCGCTCTCGTATTGCGCGACATTGCACTGCTCGCCGATCTGGCCACAGATGATCTGATCTCAGTAGCTCTCAGCGTTACTTCGCTGTCCGATGATCTTAAGAGAGTCCTCGAACCCCGCACGGCTTCTCCGGCCGCGAGATTGCGTGTCATTCAGGAGTTGGCCCGGGCAGGTATTCCTGTCGGTGTCATGGTGGCGCCGGTAATACCAGCAATTACCGATCATGAGATGGAGGCCATTCTGCAAGCCGCACACAGCGCAGGCGCGTCTTTTGCGGGCTACACGCTGCTGCGTCTCCCGCACGAGGTAAAGTTGCTGTTTCGCGACTGGCTTGCCGCACACTATCCAGATCGCGCCATGCACGTCATGTCGTTGATCAACCAGGTGCGCGGAGGCAAAGACTACGACTCTCGATTTGGCATACGGATGCGCGGCACCGGACCGTACGCGGAGTTGCTTCAAAAGAGGTTTGAAATTGCATCGCGCAAGCTTGGTTTCAGTGACTCGGAGGAGCGACAACACTTGAACACCCAGGCGTTTCGTCCGCCCGGACGCGGCGGACAGATGACGCTGGAGCTGTAGCTGCTAGGATCGCATTTTTGGCGGTCGAATCATCATGGACGAACAGACCGGAAGGGTCGCACTGCTGGCCGGCGCCAGCGGGCTCGTGGGCTCACGACTGTTGCCGCTGCTGCTGGGCGCGACGGAGTATTCACGCGTGCTGGCGTTGACGCGGCGGCCGCTGCTGCTTGATCACGCCCGGCTGGCAAATCGGGTCGTGCGGTTCGATGCGGGTCTCGAGAAGCAGCTCGCGGGTTTGCGCTGCAACGATGCGTTCTGCTGCCTGGGAACCACGTTGCGCGAGGCCGGCGGCCAGGAAGGCTTTCGCGCCGTCGATCAGGACCTGGTCCTGAAGATCGCGCGCGTCGCGCAAGCCGCCGGAGCCGAACGCCTGGTGGTCATCTCGTCGGTGGGTGCCAGTGAAACTTCGAAGAATTTCTATCTGCGGGTCAAGGGAGAGACCGAACGCGCGCTCGAGCGGATGCAGTTCGCTGCGCTCGACATCATGCAGCCGTCCGTGCTGTTAGGGCTGCGCCGCGACGTTCGGCCGCTCGAATTCCTGGCGCAGGTGGTGTTCTGGTGCGTCAATCCGCTGCTGCTCGGAACCCTGGCGCGTTTCCGGGGGATGGCAGCCGGCGAAGTGGCGGCGGCCATGCTGGGAGCGGCGCGCGGCGGCCGCCGCGGGATCAATCGATACACCGCGCCGCAGCTGCGTGCGCTCGCCCCTGCAGGCGTTCGCCAGAGCGCGCGACTGTGACGTAGTCGACAGTCTGCGTTCGGGCTTTTCACCGAATCTGGGCCTACGCACTCCCTGGGCTCACGCCCGCTGACGTTAAATTCGATGGAGATAGCAGGAGGCTCTAAGGCCACGGCCGTGCAGTGTGCGCGCGGCTCGATAAATATGCAGACAGGCCCGGTTTCGTTCACATCGATGCGCCGGCGTATCGTGCTGGTGGTGACGATTGCCATATTGATGGCACTCATCGCCGCGAGCTGGATCGCCGTGCTCGTCATCGTCACCGATCGCGATGCCGATCTGGCGGACCGCGTCAGCGGTCTGGCGCCGGCTTTCGCGCGCCAGCTCGAATCGCGGCTGCAGATGGCCAATGCGCTGGTGCAGTACCTGTCATCAACCGATGCAGGCAGCGATGACTCATCGCTGCGACAGCGCGTGCAGGCCACCGATGCGTTCGACGGAGTGTTCTTTGTTTCCTGGGCGTCGAGCGTCGCGGAAGTCGATGCGAGCGCCGAGGTGATCTCCCCGGCGGAGAGCAGCCTGCCAAGCTTCACGGCCTCGGAGCGGCTCACGCTCAGCGGCGGCCAGAGTCTTCTCAAGGTGGTGCCCGCGGCGGGCGGCGGCATGAGGATCTATCTGGCGCATATGATCAGCAGCGCCGGGAGCCGTCAGGTCGCCTTCTTCGAGCTGTCGCCGAGCTGGTTCTGGCAGGGCGCGGAGGGCGCGCCCGGCCAGACGGCGATTGCCGTGGTGGACACCGCCGGACGCATCATCTATCGCGGCGGCGAGCTGCCGCTGGAAGTGTTCCGCAAGCTTTCGACGGTCAGCATCGACGAGCGCGAGCCACTGCGCCCGGTGCAGCGCGATTGGCCCGAGGGCGACAGCAGCTGGCGCGGCGCGGTCGTGAGACTCGATTTTGCGGTCGCCGCGCATGTGCAGGCGATGCCATGGAACGTCGTCTGCTACGTGCGCCTGACCGACGCGCGGCCGATGCTGACTTCCTTCCTGTTGCTGATTCTGCCGATGCTGCTGATGGCGGCGGCCTTCGCCGCCCTGGCGAGCTTCCTGCTGGCGCGGCGCTGGGAGCCGGTACTGGGCCGCCTGCATGCCGCGCTCAATGCGCTGCAGGAGGGGCGCTTCCAGCGCGTGGATACCGAAGGGGCGATCGACTCGCCGCGCACCGTCGCGCAGAGCTTCAATCTGGCACTCAATGCGCTCGAGCAGCGGGTCGGCGCGCAGGCGCGGCTCGAGCAGATCGATCGGCTGCTGCTGGAGTCCATGGATGTCGAGCAGGCGCTCGATGCCATGCTGCCGCGCGTGTGCGCCGTGACCGGCACTCATGTCGCGGCGCTGTTGCTGATCGATCGTGATGCGCCGGGGTACGCGCGCGCCTTCCTCGGCGGTGCCGACGGCGCCGACTACCCCGTCAATCGCATCACCCTGGACCCCGAAGTGGTTGCGGCCCTGCGGCAGGAGGGCGCGGGTCTGTACGTCAGCGACCGCGTCGCCGAGCGTTTCAGTTTTCTCGCGCCGCTGCGGGCGCTCGAGGCGTTGCATTACTACGTCTGGCCCATCATCGTCGGCGAGCAGGTGGCGGCAATACTCACGGTAGGCTCGCGCACGCAATCGCAACTGACGGCGCAGCCGCCTTCCTACGGCCTGCAGTGCGCGGATCGCCTGCGCATCGCGCTGTCGAATCGCGCACGCGATGAACAGCTCTACCGCCAGGCCCATTTCGATTCCCTAACCTCGCTGCCCAATCGACTGCTGTTCCGCGACCGCCTGTCGCAGGAACTCACGGCCTCCGCCAGCGGCGCGCAGCGCGGTGCCGTTCTCTATGTGGATCTGGATCATTTCAAGAAGGTCAACGATTCGGTCGGGCACAGCGCGGGCGATCAGCTGCTGACCATCGTGGCGCAGCGGCTGCGGTCGTGCGTCAAGGATGGGGACACGGTGGCGCGGCTCGGTGGCGATGAGTTCACGGTGATCCTGCGCAACCTTACGACCGTCGACACGGCCAGCGAGATCTCGCAACGCATTATCGAGACGCTGCAGCGGCCCGTGAGCATCGCCGGCCGCGATCACTTCGTGCGCGCCAGTATCGGCATTACACTCTTTCCCGACGATGGCAACACCATCGAGGAACTCATGCGCAATGCCGACCTGGCCATGTACCAGGCCAAGGACGGGGGCAGGTCGCGCGCGGTGTTCTTCGATCGCATGATGACCAGTTCGGTCGTGCCGCTCGCGACCAGCGGACTGTTCCGCGCCCTGCGGCGCCGCGAATTCTCGCTCTACTACCAGCCGCAATACGCGCTGCGCGGCGGCGCGCTCGTGGGTCTCGAGGGCTTTCTGCGCTGGCAGAACCCGCGCGACGGCGTGCGATTGCCAAAGGACTTCGTTCCCGCGGCTGAGGAGAGCGGGCTGATCGTGGACATCGGTGCCTGGGCGCTCGAAAGCGCCTGCCATCAGCTGGCGTCGTGGCGCGAACAGGGCATCGCGCCGCCACGACTGGCGCTCAATGTGTCCGTGCAGCAATTGCGCACACCGGAATTCGCGAATCTGGTCGGCACGACGCTGCAGCGGCATTCACTGCCGCCGCAGGTACTCGAGTTCGAGATCAGCGAGTCGGTGTTCGCGGAAGAGGAAGCACGCTTGTCGCTGCGCCAACTCGCCGCACTCGGCGTGCGCCTGGCGCTCGATGAATTCGGCAGCAGCGAGGCATCGCTGAATTACCTGCGGCAGTTTCCGGTGCACGCGATCAAGATCGATCGCAAGTTCATGCAGGAAGTACCCGAGAGCCTGCAGGCATCAACCCTTGCGGCCACGATCATTCACATGGCGCACGCGCTCGACAAGCAGGTGATCGCGGAAGGTGTCGAAACGCTCGATCAGCTGGATTTTCTGCGCGAACGCGGCTGCGACATCGCGCAGGGCTTCGTACTCGCGCATCCCTCTACCGTCGCGGAGGTCACTGAGTTGCTGGGGGCGCGACAACCCGCGGAACCCTGGGCACAGAGCGCTGCGAGCTGAGTCTCGCTCGCGCTCACAATTATTTGACAGAATGATTTCGCTGCACTGCCCCTGGCGCGCAGTGTGAATTCCCGCCATTGTTTTGACCTTGACGTGCTGACTCAAGCTGTCAGACTCCAAACCGTGACTTAAGAGCAAACCTGTCGCAAGACAGGGACGCAAAGCCACCGGTCCCCGGCAGGAAGGGATAGCGGGGTTGCCACAGGATGGTGAGTCGCGGGACGACAAGCGGCCGCTCCAGTGTCATCCACGCTGCATAACTACCGGGCGCCGTGTTCCGTCAGCGACAGGGGAACAAGCGCATGCAGCAAGCCAGCACAGGCAAGCCATCCAACGATTCGGAATCGAGCGGCAGCTCGATGCCGCAAAGCTCTGTGCGAAATCGATTCGTCATCAATTTGTGCGGCTCCACAACCCCGGTGTCGCTGACGCCCCCTGATCACGCAGGTTTGAAACGATTTACCTTTTTTGTCTCGCGCCGCCGCGAAGAGGGGCGCGAGCGCTTTCGTCTGCACATGGGCTACTTCGAGAGCCAGGAAGACGCCGAGCGGCTGCTCGACATCGTGCGCGAAATTTATCCGGGCGCCTGGGCCGGACTCGCCCCCGGGCAGCGCCTGCGCGCTCAGGCGGAGGCAGGCGCCGCGGCAAGCGTGGAAGGGTCGCCTATGGCCGCACCTGCTGTGGCCGCAACAGTCCAGGTACCGGCATCGCCGGTTGAGGCGCCGCCACTGACATTGATGCCGGACGAGGGCCGTCGCGTTTCGGAAATCGCAGCAATCACACAGGAGAACGAGGCAGCGGCACGAGCGCTCAGCAATGTGCGCGCCGCGATCGCCTCGCTCGATGATTCCACGACCAGCACGCCGACGCTGTCGCCCATTCCGGAGCTCAAGGCCGCCAGGGTGGCGATCCCGCCGGCCGCGACCCAACCGGCGCGCGATCTGAGCGAGACCGCGGCGCTTCGGGTGTTGGAGGCCGCCGCCGCCGACACGGCGTCCGAGTCGACCGTGCGCCAACCGGCATTGCCGACCACCGACGATGCCGCCGCCGCCGCTGCGCAGGCCGCATCGTCCGGTAAGCCGCGGGACGAAAAGACCGCCTACGCGGTGCAGCTGCTCTGGTCGGTGCAGCCGATCGATATCGAACAGATTCCGCAATTGGCGATTTTCAGCGCTTACACACTCTACGGTGCGGAAGGCAATCGCGACGGACGCCGCTGGTACGGCGTGCGCCTGGGCTTCTTCACGGATGCCGTGTCGGCGAAGCAGGTCGCGCACTACGTGCGCTCGGATTTCTCCACAGTCTCGGTAGTGCCGGTCACGGTTCGTGAGCGCGAGCGAGCCAAACTCGCCGCTACGCGTCCCGACGCAACGCCGGTTACCGCGGCCGCCGCGGCGAGTGCCGCTGCATCAAACGCCGCTGCGTCAAACGCCGCCGCGCCGAACGCCACTGTGCCGAGCACTGGCGCGCCGCCGGTGACCGCCGCTGCCAAACCGCCGGCCGCCACGGGGTTCGAATTCATCGAGGACAATAAGCCGCAGGCATCGGCAGCCCGTGGGGCGCGCGTGGCTCCGGGGAAGCGCGCCAAGCTGCGACCAGGCCGCGCGGCCATGGCGGCTCGCGCCAAGCCGAAGGCTATGACGCTCGAGGAGACACTGGAGATCCTGGGCGCCGGGCAGCTGAAAATGGACGATGGACGTCGGCCGCTCATCAACAACGATAGCCGCGGTGCCGCCGCGGAAGCTTCCAAGAACAAGACTTCGCGCTTCGGGCGCCTGCTCGAGCGCCTGTCGGAGCGGCTTGGCAGCTAAGGCTTACGTTCTAGAACATGTGCGCGAACAACCAGTAGAGCGAACCGGACAGGATGATCGCGGCCGGAAGCGTCAGCACCCAGGCCAGCAGCAGATTGCGAATGGTCGCCATCTGCAGGCCCGAGCCGTTGGCCGCCATCGTACCCGCAACACCCGAGGAGAGCACATGCGTCGTCGATACCGGCAGGCCGAAGCTGTCGGCTGCGGCGATCGTCAGCATGGCGACGAGCTCGGCCGATGCGCCCTGCGCATAAGTCATATGCGTCTTGCCGATCTTCTCGCCCACCGTGACGACGATGCGCTTCCAGCCCACCATGGTGCCCAGGCCCAGCGCAATGGCCACTGCCACTTTCACCCACAGCGGGATGAACTTGGTGGCAGCGTCGATCTCCTGCTTGAAGCCCTTCAGATTGTTGGTGGTCGCGGCATCGAGCGTGATGCTCTTGTCTTTCTGGATGCGCGAGATGGCCTCCGAGGTCAGGTACATGTCGTTGCGCACGTTCGGCACTGCTCCGGCCGGCATTCTCGCCAGCGAGTCGTGCGTGGCTGCGACCTGTGAGCCGATGCTGCCGCTCATGTCGGCCAGCGCGGGCAGCACCTTGGGGTTGAACTGCCTGCTGCGAATGTACTCGGATAGCGTCGAACGCGTCTCATCGGAGGTCAGCGCCGGCGGCTCGGCCGTGAAGCCCTTGGTGATCGACTCCTGCGTGACCTGCGCCATGGCGACGAACTGCGTCACCTGGTCGGCAGGCATGGCGCGATTGAGGGCATAGGCCAGCGGCACCGTGCCGACCAGGATCAGCATGATCAGTCCCATGCCCTTCTGGCCATCGTTCGAGCCGTGTGCAAACGACACGCCCGTGCAGGTCAACACGAGAATGCCGCGAATCCACCACGGCGGCGGATGGTTGCCCTTCGGGGCCTCGAACAGCTGGCGATTCTTGATGACCAGGCGCACCGCCAGGAATATCAGCGCCGCGGCGAAGAATCCGACCAGCGGCGAGAGCAGCAGCGAGTAGCCGATCTTGGTGACCTGCGTCCAATCCACCCCGCTGGTGCCGTCGCGACCGTGCATCAGCGCATTTGCCACGCCGACGCCGACGATGGAGCCGATCAGCGTGTGCGATGAGGAGGCCGGAAGTCCCAGCCACCACGTGCCGAGATTCCAAAGGATGGCTGCGATCAGCAGCGCGAACACCATGGCGAATCCCGCGCCGGAGCCAACCTGCAGGATCAGTTCCACGGGCAGCAGCGAGATGATGCCAAAGGCTACCGCGCCGCTGGAAGTCAGAACGCCCAGGAAATTGAACGTGCCTGACCACAGCACGGCCGCCTGCGGCGGCAGCGAGTGCGTGTAGATGACCGTCGCCACCGCGTTGGCGGTGTCGTGGAAGCCGTTGACGAACTCGAAGCCGAGCGCGATCAGCAATGCCACGCCCAGCAGAATGAACGGCGCGATGGCGCGCGTCGGCACACCTGCATCCGTCACGTCGCTCATGAGGCTATAAGCGGTGAACAGCAGGCCCGCGGCGAGCAGGCCCACGAAGATGATCATCGTGCCCGGTCCGGCCTTGTAGTCGAGCCGCGGACGGGCGCCGGCGTGGGGGTGAGCTGTATGCAGGGTCGCTGCGCTTGTGTTCATAGGTTTTCTCCGGCGACAGAGCACGAAACCCTATGGCATGAACATGACAGTTTTATGTCGCCGCTCTGAATGGCGGACACGCTGCTCAGCGTGGTTTCTTCGACTGTCGCGCCAGGAGTTGGCTCCAACCCCTTGCGAAGTCAGATTTTTTGGGCCGGCGTCGCGCTGCCGACAGGCTCGCTCGAGCCAGGCCAGCGCCCGTTCGGGATCGCCTCGCGCAGCATAGATGTAGCTGATCTGGTAGGCCATGCCGTTACCCCAATTGCGTTCCGCCGTGGCCAGAGAGCGATCGGCCTCGGCACGACGCCCCAGCTGGTCCAGTGCCAGAGTGATACCCACATTGCGATACCAGGGCTCATCCTGTTCAAATTGCTCCAGCGCCAATTGCGGCTGCTGTAGCGAGAGCAGCACCAGGCCGTAGCGAAAGTGAACGCCTGGCCTGGCCGGGTACAGTTCGATCAGGTGACGGTAAGCTTCGGCGGCCGCCTCCAAATCCCCGAGACGATGATGGGCACCGCCGATCTCCCAGAAGACCATTCCCAGTGGATCGAGCGTCGCGGCCTGTTTCGCCAGCGCCAGTCCTTCGGCAAGTCGGCCGGCGGAGATGGCCAATTGAGCCGACTGTTCGAGGATCCGCGCGTTAGCGGGATCGATCTCCCTCGCTTTTTGATTTTCCGCGGCTGCACCGCGCCAGTCGAAATCGAACCAATGCAGGACGCGCGCCATGGCCCAGTGGCTTTCCGCATTATCGGGGTCGAGCGCGAGCGCTCGCTGAGCCGCATCGTGGGCCGCGAGCGAGACCTTGTTGGTGCCGAGCAGGAATCTCTGGCTCGCTAGGTCGTGACCTTGTCCGACGATGTCGTCCGCCGGAAAGACCTCGCTCCATTCGACGCTGTCATTGGTGTAGAGCTCCGCCAGGGCCGACCAGGCCAGCGCAAACTTAGGGTCCAGGCGCAGCGCTTGCTGAAGATAGTCGTGCGCGCGTAGCGCATCTCTGGAACTGCGGCGTTTGGCGAGTAACTCAGCCTGCAGATACAGCGTGTAGGCATCAATGCCCGTACGCTGAACTCCGAACAGGGCGCCCGGACCCTGTATGCCCGGATTCGGTCTGCCGCGGGAGAGGTCTGCTCGCCCCTGGAGAGCCGCGAACTCAGCCGCCGGAGAATCTGGCAGTCCTGCGTCCATAGCGCGGTTGAGTCGGCGGTATTGAAGGTCGACAGCCCGCTGGTTAGTGCAGTGCACAATAGGACCACGCTGCGAGCCGACGCGGGTTGAGCTGGGGGCTTCTGAGCCGGCCAGCGTTTGCGACCACTTGATGGTGTGCAATTACAGTAGAGACTGCTTACATCGATCTAAGTAATCTCTACTGTAATTGCCACCTTGCTAGTTGCAAAAACTGACTGGCTCGAGGCCTCATGCACAACATCGCCATCTCCGAAGAGATCATCGCGGGCGCAATCGCGCAGCGCGGCAAGCTCCATCGTTACGATGAGCTCGTAGCGGCGCGCACGGCGCTGGTCGTCATCGACATGCAGAATGTTTTCATGCTGCCTGGCATGCCGGTGGAAGTGCCCGCGGCCCGTGAGATCGTTCCGAACGTGAATCGCCTGGCGGGTGCGATGCGAACGGCAGGTGGGACGGTCGCGTGGGTGCGAATGACGCTGGCCGGGCAGACTGAGAACTGGAGCGTGTTTTTCCAGGGCGATCCCCGCCACGAATCGCTGGAACACATGACGCCCGGCTCGCATGGTCACGCGCTGCACGCGGAACTCGATGTCCGCAGCCCGGATCTCATCATCGACAAAACGCGATTCAGCGCGTTCCTGCCGGGTGCCTCCACGATCGATGCCGCGTTGCGCGCTCGGGGAGTCGACACTGTCGTCATCGTCGGCACGCTCAGCAACGTCTGCTGCGAATCCTCGGCGCGTGATGCGATGATGCTCAACTATCGGCTGGTGTTCGTCTCGGACGCCAACGCGGCGTTGACGGATGCCGAACACAACGCGACGCTCAATAGCATCGTGCGAGTTTTCGGCGACGTGCGAGCCACCCACGAAGTGCTGGCACTGCTGGCAGGCCGCAGCGGTGCGACCACGCGGCAGGCGAGCGCCGCCTAGAGTGACGATCCTGCCGTAAAGGTATCGCAGTTCCCGATCTGGCCGCTGTCGAAGCCGCGCCGGAACCACTTGACCCGCTGCGCCGAAGTGCCGTGCGTGAAGCTGTCGGGCACCACCGTCCCCTGCGTGCGCTTCTGCAGTGTGTCGTCTCCGACCGAGGAGGCCGCCTGCAGTCCCTGCTCCAGATCGCCCGGCTCGAGAATCCTGTGGGTGCGATTGGCCTGTGCCGCCCAGACACCGGCGTAGCAATCCGCCTGCAGCTCCACTTCGATGGACACGTGGTTGGCACCCACCTGGTTGGTGCGCTGTTCGGCGTGCTCGGCGACGGAAGAAATGCCCTGTAGATCCTGTACGTGGTGCCCGACCTCGTGGGCGATCACGTACGCGCGGGCAAAGTCGCCCGGTGCACCGAATTGCGTTGAGAGCTGCCGGAAAAAGTCCAGGTCGAGATAGACCTTCTGGTCGCCAGGGCAGTAGAACGGCCCGGACGCCGCGCTGGCGCGACCACAGGCTGATGCAAACGAGCCGCTGAACAGCACCAGTGTCGGTGCCGTGTAGGTCTTGCCCTGCTGCTGGAAATACGCCGTCCAGACATCCTCGGTCGAGCCGAGCACGGCGCGCACGAAGTCGACCTGTTTATCGCTGGCGGGATCGTGGACGGGGGCACTCGCCGGCGCCGCAGTTCCCGCATCCGGCGCGCCGCTTATGACCCCCAGCAAGGTCATCGGATTGACGCCCAGGAAATAGCCGGCCACCAGCACCAGCAGCGTACCGCCGATCCCTAAGTGCAGCCCGTAGCCTCCGCCGGAGCCTCCGCCTGCCCCGCGTTCATCATCGACGTTGTCGCTGCGGCGGCTGTCATCAAGTTTCATGCCCGCTTCTCCCTGGCGTTATCTTTGGCGTTAACTTTGTTTGCCGAAGAGCTTCTCGAGTTCCAATCGTGCTTTTTCCGCCGCGCTGGTATTGGCTGCCACGTAGGCGCCCGGACGCGGCACGAAGAAATCGCAGAAATTAGCGCCGATCTTGTTGCTGACTTCTTCGGCAGTGGGCTCGCGGCAGTGTTTGGCAATGCTGGTATCGTATTCGACGCACATCCGGCACACATGCAGCTCGGCCCGGCATTTGGCGCACTCATCGCGCCGCGACAGCGGCAAGGTGAGCGCCTCCAGGCTGGCGCCGCACTTCCAGCAGACCAGGTTGTGTGCCATCGCGAATTGGATCCTTACGATGCGGTGCGCTTCGCCGGCTCGGTGCGCTCGGCGAGAAAACTCGCCAGGGCTGCACCAGTATGCGAGCGTGCGCGCCGCGCGACAATTGCCGACGGTGGTCCCGCGGCCACGATGCGCCCGCCGGCATCGCCGGCTTCCGGTCCCATGTCGATGATCCAGTCAGCCTCCGCCATGATGTCGAGATTGTGCTCCACCAGCACCACCGAATGGCCGGCATCGACGAGGCGATGCAGTACCGCTATGAGTTTCTCGACATCGGCCATGTGCAGCCCGACCGTGGGCTCATCCAGAACGTAGAGCGTATGACCCGGGCGCGCGCGCGGCGAGTCGGTCAGGCGCGCGAGCTCGGTGACGAGCTTGATACGCTGCGCCTCGCCGCCCGACAGTGTCGGGCTCGGCTGGCCGAGTGTCAGATAGCCGAGGCCCACGTCGGCGAGCAGCTGCAACGGCCGGCGAATCTTCGGATGCGCGGCGAAGAATTCCACGGCATCCTCGACGTTCATGGCCAGCACATCGCCGACGGAGCGACCGCGCCACTGGATCTCGAGCGTCTCGCGGTCGAAACGGCTGCCGCCACAACGCTCGCACCGCACTTTCACATCCGGCAGGAAGCTCATCTCGATCGTGCGCTGGCCGGCACCGTCGCACTCGGGGCAACGTCCACCGCTGGTATTGAACGAGAACCGGCTCGAGGCGTAGCCCCGTACCCGGGCCTCGCTGGTGCCGGCGAAAACGTTGCGAATGTCGTCCCAGAAGCCGACATAGGTGGCGGGGCACGATCGCGGCGTGCGGCCGATCGGGGTCTGATCCACCTCGAGCACACGTGCAATGCCTTTGAGGCCGCGCAGCGCACGGGCGCCGATCGGCGCCACCGGGTTTTTTGCATTGATGGACGCGCGCAGATTGGCATAGAGCACATCGCGCGCCAGCGAGGACTTGCCCGATCCGGACACACCGGTAATGACGACCAGGCGTGCGAGCGGGATGCGCACATCGAGATCGCGTAGATTGTGCAGCCGGGCCTGGTCGATCTCGATGGCGGCGCTGCGGCTGTCGGTGGCGCGGCGGGGTTGCGCCGGATGCAGCAGCGGTCGCGCCAGGAAGCGGCCGGTCACCGACTCAGGGCTAGCCTCGAGCTGCGTTGCCGTGCCGGCAGCGACCACGTGTCCGCCGCGGACGCCGGCACCCGGCCCCAGGTCGATGATGTGATCCGCGCGACGGATCGTGTCTTCATCGTGTTCGACCACGACCAGCGTATTGCCCGCCGCCGAAAGTGTCGTGAGCGTGTCGAGCAGCACGGCATTGTCGCGCGGATGCAATCCAATCGTGGGCTCGTCCAGCACGTAGCACACGCCCTGGAGGTTCGAGCCAAGCTGCGCCGCCAGGCGGATGCGCTGGGCCTCCCCGCCCGAGAGGCTGGGTGCTGCGCGGTCGAGCGCCAGGTAGCCAAGACCCACGCGCTCGAGGAATCCAAGGCGCGAACGGATCTCGGCCAGTGCGTCGCGTGCGATAACGGCCTCGCGCACCGCGAGCTTAAGAGAACCGAAGAACGTGCGCAGTTCCTTGACCGGCAGTGCCGTCAGTTCGGCGATCGAGCGTTTGCCAAATCGAAGGTGCAGCGCGGTCGGGTTCAGCCGTGCGCCATGGCAGCTCGGACAAGGTACATCGGCCTCGTCATCCTCATCGGGGCGCTCGAGCCACTGCGACTCTTCACCGGTCTGTTCGGCTTCGAAGTGCTCGCTGCGCACCCCCGTGCCGAAGCAGGCCTGGCACCAGCCCTGACTCGAATTGAACGAGAGCAGCCGCGGGTCGGGCTCGGGAAATCCGCGTCCGCATGACGGACAGGCGCGGCGTGCACTGAAGACCTGCGCGCTGCCTGCCGGCGGCAGCGCATGAACGACGCCCTTGCCGAGTTCGAGCGCGCGATCGACGGCATCGCGCAGCGCCGATTCCTGGCGCGGCGCGCACAGCACTTCGGCTACAGGCAGTTCGATGTCGTGCTCGACGAAGCGTTTGAGGCTTGGAAACGGATCGGTCGGTACCCACTTGCCGTCGACACGCAATTGCTTATCGCCGCGCGCGGCGGCCCAGCGTGCCAGCTCGCGGTAGTGTCCTTTGCGATGTGCGATCAGCGGCGCCAGCAGCTGCAGACGCTGACCGCGAAAGTCACGCATCAGCGTGGCAACGATGGCCTCGGGGCTCTGCGGCGCAATCGCCACCTCGCAGTCCGGGCAGAACTGCGTGCCAAGGCGCACATACATGAGGCGCAGAAAGTGGTAGATCTCGGTCAATGTGGCCACGGTGCTCTTGAGTCCGCCGCGGCTCGCGCGCTGCTCGATCGCAACCGTCGGTGGAATGCCGTGGATCGCATCCAGATCCGGCCGCGAGGCCGGCTGCACGAATTGCCGCGCATAGGCGTTGAGCGATTCGAGGTACCGGCGCTGGCCCTCGTTGAACAGGATGTCGAATGCCAGCGTGGATTTGCCCGAGCCGGAGACGCCCGTGACGACGCTGAAACGCCCGCGCGGAATCTCGACATCGACGTTCTTGAGGTTGTGTTCGCGCGCGCCGCGCACCACAACCTGTCCTTCACCGGCGGCCTTTTTTGGCGCAGCGTAGGGTCTGGGTGCGGGTTGGGCCACTCGCCGGGCGGCAGCCGCGAACGTCGCATCCGCGTACTCGAGCAGTGCGCGCGCGGTGTACGAGCGGCCCTGATTCGCCGATGCCTGGCGCATGAGCTGATCGGGAGTGCCGCGCGCGATCAGTTCGCCCCCGGCTTCGCCGCCCTCGGGGCCCAGATCGATGATCCAGTCAGAGGCGCGAATGACATCGAGATTGTGTTCGATGACCAGCAGTGAGTGGCCCGCCTTGAGCAGCAGTCCGAAGGCGTGCACCAGGCGCGCGATGTCCTCGAAGTGCAGACCGGTGGTGGGCTCATCGAAGATCAGCAGCTTGCCGCGAGCCGCCGCAGGCTGCGCGCCGGCTTTGGATTTGCCGCCGGTGCGCGATTTGCCGCGTTCGCGCGGCAGTGCGCCCAATCCCGCCTCGGCCAGGTGACCTGCCAGTTTGAGCCGCTGCGCTTCGCCGCCGCTGAGCGTCGGCACGGGTTGGCCCAGACGCACGTAGTCCAGGCCGACATCCACCAGCGGCTGCAACCGCGCGCAGACGGCGGGCTGGTCGGCAAAGAATGCCAGCGCCTCGGTGGCAGTCATATCGAGCACTTCGGCGATGTTGGCGCGCTTGCCGGTGGCGCCGGTCAGGCGAACCTGCAGTGTCTCGGGACGATAGCGGCGGCCGTCGCATTCGCCGCAACGCAGGTACACGTCGGAGAGAAACTGCATCTCGATGTGCTCGAAGCCGTTGCCGCCGCACGCGGGGCAGCGGCCGGTGCCGGAATTGAAGCTGAACGTCCCGGCCGTGTAGCGGCGCAGGCGCGCCTCGGGTTCGGCGGCAAACCGCGCGCGTATCTCATCGAACGCGCCGACGTAGCTGGCCGGATTCGAGCGCGTGGTACGGCCGATGGGCGTCTGATCGATCATGACGGCCGCATCGATCAGCTCCGCGCCCTCCAGGCGCTCGAACGCCCCGGGCGTGTCGCTGGGCTTGCCATGAGCTTTCTGCAGTGCCGGGTACAGCACGTTCTGCACCAGCGTCGATTTGCCCGAACCCGAAACCCCCGTCAGACACACCAGCCGCCGCAGCGGGATCTCGATGTCCAGACGCTTGAGATTGTGTTCGCTGGCGCCGTAAAGCGCGATGCGTTCGGCCGAGGATCGATCCGGCGCCAGAAGTCCCGCGCTCGCACGCAGCGGCGGCAAGCTCCGCCGGCCCGCGAGCCACGCGCCCGTGCTCGATTCGGGATGTGCCATGACTTCGGCCGGCGTGCCGTAGCACACGATGCGCCCACCGTGCTCGCCGGCGCCGGGCCCTAAGTCCAGGATGCGATCGGCCTCCAGCATGATCTGCGGATCGTGTTCGACCACGAGCAGCGTGTTGCCCGCATCCCGCAGTCGCTTCATGACCGCGACCACTCGCTGCATGTCGCGCGAGTGCAGGCCGATGGAAGGCTCATCGAGCACGAACAGGGTGTTGACCAGCGAGGTGCCAAGCGCGGTCGTCAGGTTGATACGCTGGACTTCCCCGCCCGAGAGTGTTCGCGACTGGCGATCGAGCGTCAGGTAGCTTAGGCCCACCTCGCTCAGGAAACGCAGCCGCGCGCGCAGCTCGGTCAGCAGCAGATCGGTGGCCTGATCCAGCGGCGGTGGTAGCACCAGCTGCTCGAAAAAGGCGCGGCAGCGATCAATCGGCAGCTGCATCACCGCATCGATGGATAGGCCCGGTGGCGCCAGCGAGGGCAGTTCCCCCTGACCAGGTGCGGCGCCGACTCCCAGACGCCAGAGCAGCGCGTCGGGCTTGAGGCGCGCGCCAGCACAGGCGGAACAGAGTGTGTAGCTGCGATATCTGGAGAGCAGCACGCGAACATGCATCTTGTAGGCGCGGCTCTCGAGCCAGTCGAAGAAGCGCCGGGCGCCATACCAGACCTTCTTGTTCCAGGGCCCTTCGCCTTCGATGACCCACTTGCGGTGCGCCGCCGGCAGATCGCGCCAGGGCACATCGATGGCGATGTCCCGCCTTTTCGCGAAGCGCAGCAGGTCGTCCTGGCACTCCTTATATGAGGGTGTTTGCCAGGGGCGCACCGCACCATCGCTAAGCGATTTCGACGGATCGGGCACGACCAGGCCGTAGTCGATGCCGATCACACGGCCGAAGCCGCGGCAGGTATCGCAGGCGCCCAGCGGCGAATTGAACGAGAACAACCCCTGCGAGGCGTCCTGGTAGTGCAGGTCGCAATCGGCGCAGTGCAGGTCGCTCGAATAACGCAGTACCCGCGACTCGACGCCATCACTTCCCTGCACATGCACACTGAGGCGCCCATGGCCCGCATGCAGCGCGGCTTCGAGGGCCTCGACCAGGCGGCTGCGATCGGCGGTGTCCAGGCGCAGTCGATCCTGGATGACGGTCAGCAGCTTCGCTTCCTCCCGCAGCAGCCGCGCGTAGCCGAGCTTTTCGAGCTCCGTGCGCAGCTCGGCGACCTTCATCTTCGGCGGCACCGGTACCGGGAAGCAGATCAGCAGCAGCGATTGCCCAAGCTCAGCCTGGGCCGAGACGAGTTCATCGGCGATGCTCTGCGCATTGTCGCGCCGCACCGGGCGATCACAGCGGCGGCAGTACAGCCGTGCGGCGCGCGCGTACAGCAGTTTCAGATGATCGTTGATTTCGGTCATCGTGCCCACGGTCGAGCGCGAGGTGCGCACGGGATTGACCTGGTCGATCGCTATCGCCGGCGGAATGTGCTCGATGCGATCGACCTGCGGCTTGTCCATCCGGTCGAGGAACTGGCGTGCGTAGGGCGAGAAGGTCTCGACGTAGCGGCGCTGGCCTTCCGCATAGAGCGTGTCAAACACCAGCGAGGATTTGCCAGAACCGGACACCCCGGTGACCACCACCAGCTCGTTGAGCGGTAGGTCCAGGTCAAGATTGCAAAGGTTATTCTGACGCGCGCCGCGCACGACGATCGCGTCATGCGCACTGCGGCTCATGATGCGACATATGGTACGGGAATCGGGTGCCCGCAGGCAGTTGACAGCCCCTCTATAATGGGGAGGCATGCTGTCGACCCCCACTTTACCCGTCCCTGATCTGCGCGCGCGCTCCGCCGCGCGGCGCGTGGCCGCGCCTGCGCCCTTTCTGCCCATGACACGGCAGGAAATGGCGGCGCTTGCGTGGGAGCAGTGCGACGTCATCATCGTGACCGGCGATGCCTATGTCGATCACCCGAGCTTCGGCATGGCCATTGTGGGCCGCGTGCTCGAGGCGCAGGGGCTGCGCGTGGGCATCATCGCCCAGCCGGACTGGCACAGCGCCGATGCCTTCCGCGCCCTCGGTGCGCCGCGACTGTTCTTTGGCATCACCGCCGGCAATATGGATTCGATGGTCAATCGCTACACCGCCGACAAGCGCGTGCGCAGCGATGATGCCTACACCCCCGGCGGCCAGGGCGGCCGGCGGCCCGACCGCTCGGTGATCGTCTATGCGCAGCGCGCGCGCGAGGCCTACCGTTCCGTTCCGATCGTGATCGGCGGCATCGAGGCATCGCTGCGCCGCATCGCGCACTTCGATTACTGGTCGGAAAAAGTGCGGCGGTCGATATTGCTCGATGCCAAGGCCGATCTGCTCGTCTACGGCAATGGCGAACGACAGATCAGCGAGATCGCGCAACGTCTGGATCAGGGCGAGCCTATCGAGTCGCTACGCGACATACGCGGCACCGCTTTTGCCTTTGGGGCGCCCGAGGGCGATTGGATCGAAATCGATTCCACGCACCTGGACGCGCCCGGCGCGCTCAATGCGCCGCACGATCCCTATGCGATGCAGCCGAGCGCGCCGTCCACGCCCGAGAAGGTCGTGCGCTTCATGCGCCGCGTACCCGGTGCATCGCGCCAGCGCAGCGTCATCCGGCTCCCGGACTACGATCAGGTGGCCGAGGACAAGATCCTCTATGCGCACGCCTCGCGCATCCTGCACCTGGAATCCAATCCCGGAAATGCGCGCGCGCTGGTACAGCGGCACGGCACGCAGCGGGTATGGCTCAATCCGCCGCCGATTCCGCTGAGCACCGACGAAATGGACTGGATCTACGAGCTGCCATACCGGCGCCGTCCGCATCCGAGCTACGGCGAGGCTGCGATCCCCGCCTACAAGATGATCCGCTTCTCTGTCTCGATTCAGCGTGGATGCTTTGGCGGCTGCACCTTCTGTTCGATCACCGAGCACGAGGGGCGCATCATTCAGAACCGCTCGGAAGCCTCGGTGCTGGGCGAGATCGAGAAGATTCGCGATGAGGTCCCCGGATTCACGGGCGTGATCTCGGACTTAGGCGGCCCGACTGCCAATATGTATCGGCTGGCATGCAAGAGCCGCCAGATCGAGAGCGCCTGCCGGCGGCCGTCCTGCGTATTTCCCGGCATCTGTCCCAACCTCGACACCAACCATGCGCCGCTGATCGAACTGTACCGCAAGGCGCGCTCCCTGCCCGGCATCAAGAAGGTGCTGGTCGCCTCCGGCGTGCGCTATGACCTCGCGATCGAATCGCCCGAATACGTGCGCGAACTCGCGCAGCACCATGTCGGCGGCTATCTGAAGATCGCGCCCGAGCATCTGCGCGAGGGGCCGCTGTCCAAGATGATGAAGCCCGGAGTGGGAACCTACTACCGCTTCAAGGAGCTGTTTGACCGCTACTCGAAGGAGGCCGGAAAGCAGCAGTACCTGATTCCCTATTTCATTGCGGCCCACCCCGGTACCACCGACGAGGACATGCTGGAGCTCGCGCTTTGGCTCAAGCGCAACGGGTTCCGCGCCGACCAGGTGCAGGCTTTCCTGCCCTCCCCGATGGCCAGCGCGACGGCGATGTATCACAGCGGCAAGAATCCCCTGCGTCGAGTCACGCGCACGAGCGAGGAGGTCACGATTCCGAAGGGCCTGCGCGTGCGTCGGCTTCACAAGGCGTTCCTGCGCTATCACGATCCGAACAACTGGCCGCTGCTGCGCGAAGCGTTGCGGCACATGGGGCGCAGCGAGCTGATCGGTAGTGGCCGCCAGCAGCTGATCCCGGCCTATCAGCCAGCGGGAACCGGCGAGCGCAGCGAGGGTCGGCGTGCGCCTTTCCGGACCCAGCACACCGGCTTGCCCCGCACGCCTCCGGCTCGCCGCAAATCTGCGCGCAAATCGCATTGAATGCCATGGAGCCGGCGGCGCGCCGCTTCTGTATGCTGGCAGCGCTGCTGCTCGCCCTGGCCACTGTCATCGGGGCCCTGGGTGCGCACGCGCTCAAACCGCGCCTGGCCGCCGATCGCTACGAGGTGCTGCAAACCGCCGTGCTGTATCAGTTCTTGCATTCTTTGGGACTGCTGGGCTTAGGCCTGCTGTCGGACCGGCTGCGACAGCGGCTGCTGCACGCGGCCGCGTGGCTGGTGTTCGCCGGCGTAGTGTTATTTTCCGGCAGTCTCTACCTGCTGCTGTGCGGCGCGCAGCGGATGTTCGGCGCATTGACGCCGATCGGCGGGCTGAGCCTGATTGTCGGCTGGTGCCTGGCAGCGCTGGCGCTGCTGCGGTCGCGCGCCGCTTAAGCGCATCGCGGGCGCAATGGACACGGCGCGTACCGGACAGGATCTGAGGGAGCTTTGGCGTCGCTGGCTGCTGCCCGGCATCACGCTGCTGATATTCGTACTGGTCTGTTTCGGCCTGCGGCGCGAGCTAGCCGAGTTTCATTTCTCCCACATACTCGAATCGCTGCGCTCGATCCCGGTCACGGCGCTTGCAGCTGCGGTGCTCTGCACGGCCTTGAGCTACGGGCTGCTGGGTTTCTACGATGTGCTGGCACTGCGTTATATCAATAAGATCGTGCCCTACGGCCGCACGCTCTTTACCTCCTTCATCGCCTACGCGTTCGGCCATAACTTCGGCATTGCGGCTCTCACCAGCGCCGCCGTGCGCTACCGCCTCTATTCGAGCGCCGGGCTGAGTGCCTCCGACGTGGCGGCGGTCTCGGCTTTCTGCGGTGTGACTACCGCCATCGGCCTTGCCGTACTGGCCGGCGTCTCATTCATCCTCGAGCCGCACCAGGGCGTGCACGCCGTGCACATGAACCACACCATCGTGTTTGCGCTCGGCGTGGCGCTGCTGGCAGGCGTCGGCCTGTATGCGCTCTGGTCGCTGTTCGGCCCGCAGGAAATCGAGTTCGAGGGCTGGGCACTGCGTTCTCCCAGGCCGGGTGTCGCGCTGCCACAGATTGTGCTCGCCATCGTCGATCTGGCGATCTCGGCCCTGGTGCTGTGGTTCCTGCTGCCTTCCGGCAGCCATACGAGCCTGCTGATTTTCGCCGGCGCGTATTCGGCCGCGATGATCGCGGCGGTCATCAGTCACGTGCCCGGCGGTATCGGCGTGTTCGAATCTCTGCTGGTGCTGGCGCTGCCCGATATTCCGGCCGATCAGCTGATCGGCTCGCTGCTGGCCTGGCGAGCGGTGTACTACCTGCTGCCGCTGCTGGTTGCAGCGGTACTGTTCGGGGGACAGGAGCTCAAGGCGCAGGGTTCGAAAATCGCACGCATCGAGCAGCTGGCCGCCGCCTACATCTCCCCGATCGTGCCGCAGGTCAGCGGCGCATTGGTGTTCGTCGCCGGCTTCTCGCTGCTCGTGACCGGCGTGACGCCCTCGATCGATCAGCGCCTGGCGGTGCTGCGCAATGTGCTGCCGCTGGCCGTGGTCGAGGCCTCGCATCTGGGTTCGAGCGTGATCGGCCTGGCGCTGCTGATCCTGTCGCGCGCGCTGTTTCGCCGCCTGGCAGCGGCCTATCAGATGACGATCTGGCTGCTGGGCGCGGGCATGCTTAGCGCCGTGCTGCGAGGCCTGGAGTTCGAGCAGGTGCTCATCCTCGGGCTCGTCATGGTGGTGCTGTGGCTCGGCCGGCGCGCGTTCTATCGGCCGGCCGAAATCATGGCGCAGCGCTTCACGCCGGTATGGATCGTGAGTCTGGCGATCGTGATCGCGACCGCCGTCTGGATCGGCTTCTTCGCCTATCGGCACGTCGACTACTCACATTCGCTGTGGTGGACGTTCGCATTCGAGGCCGATGCGCCGCGCATGCTGCGTGCATCGCTGTTGGTCGTAATGCTCGCCTCGGCTTTCCTGGCGGCGAACCTGCTGCGTCCGGCGCGCCCCGAACCCGGCGTCGCATCGAGCGAGGACCTGACACGCGCGCGTGCGTTGATTGCCGGCTGCACGGAGGCGCTGGCGAATGCGGCACTCAGCGGCGACAAGCGGCTGCTCTTCAGCACCGCCGGCGATGCGTTTCTGATGTACCAGGTAAACGGGCGAAGCTGGGTGGCACTTGGCGATCCGATCGGTACGCCTGCGGGACAGGAAGAACTCGTGTGGCGCTTTCGCGAGCTCTCGGATCTGCACGGCGGCTGGACGGTTTTCTACCAGATCAGCGCCGAGAAGTTGCCGCTCTACATCGATCTGGGACTGACGGTCATGAAGATCGGTGAGGAAGCGCGCGTACGCCTGACCGATTTCTCGCTCGAGGGCAGCGCGCGGGCCGAGCTGCGCACACAGCGCCGTCGCGCCGAGAAAGATGGCGCCACTTTCCAGGTACTCGCTCCCGAGCAGCTGCCGGCAGTGCTGCCCAGGCTGCGGGCGATTTCCGATACCTGGCTGCAGGAGAAGGCGGCCGCCGAGAAGAGCTTTTCGGTGGGCGCTTTCGATGAAGCCTACATCAGCCACTTTCCGGTGGCCGTCGTCAGCTGCGCCAACGAACCTGTGGCCTTTGCGAGTCTGTGGGTGTCGGGCGATCGTCAGGAGATTGCGGTCGATCTCATGCGCTTCAGTGCCGACGCGCCGCGCGGGGCCATGGATTTTCTGTTCGTCGAACTGATGCTCTGGGGCAAGGCGCAAGGACATGAGTGGCTCAACCTGGGAATGGCGCCGCTGGCCGGGCTCGAACGCCATCCGCTGGCGCCCGCCTGGCATCGAGTCGGCAACCTGGTGTTTCGTTATGGCGAGTATTTCTACAACTTCGACGGACTGCGCCGTTACAAGGCCAAGTTCAATCCGCTCTGGGAGTCCAGGTACCTTGCCTCACCGGGTGGCCTGGCGTTGCCGCGCGTGCTGCTGGATATCTCGGTGTTGATATCCGGTGGCGTAAAGGAGCTGTTTGCGAAGTGACGCGCAGCTGACTGCCCGCGAGGCAGTGCGACAACATTCGCTGAGCCGCGCGCTGTGCGCAGCACTTGCGCGCCATCGCGACGCCGTGCTGGAGGCACCCACCGGAACCGGCAAGAGCACCATCGTGCCGCTGGCGTTGCTGGAAGAGAACTGGCTCGCCGGCCGCAAGATCCTGATGCTGGAACCGCGACGCGTGGCGGCGCGTGCGGTGGCGGCGCGCATGGCATCACTGCGCGGAGAGACGGTCGGAGCCACGATTGGCTATCGCATGCGGCTCGATACGCGCGTATCGCGCGCGACTCGAATCGAAGTGGTCACCGAGGGCGTACTCGCGCGGCTGCTGCAGGACGATCCGGCGCTCGAAGATTTCGGCTGCGTGATCTTCGATGAGTTCCACGAGCGCAGCCTGCAGTCCGATCTCGGCCTGGCGCTGTGCCTGGATGCGCGCCGCCAACTCGGCGCATCATTCCGCGTGATCCTGATGTCGGCGACCATCGAAGCCGCGCATGCGGTCCGATTGTTGAAGGACGCCGCGCAGGTGACGGTACCTTCGCGTGCATTCCCGGTGGCGATCCACTACCTCGGCCGTGGTGCGCCGCTGTTGCCCGGCGCCGGGGCTGATGGAGCCCGCGATGCGCAGCGGCTCATCGATTCGGTCGCGCGCGCGATACGGGGCGCACTCGAAGAGTCAGGCGGCGACATACTGGCCTTCCTGCCGGGCGCGCGGGACATCGGGAGAGTCGAGCAGACGCTATTGCGGGAGTCGTTGCCCTCCGGCGTGCGCGTCCTGTCGCTCTTTGGACAGATGAGCGGCGCGGCGCAGGACGCCGTGCTGGAGCCGGGACCGGCCGGAACCCGCAAGATCGTGCTCGCCACCAATCTTGCGGAAACCAGCCTTACGATTCCCGGCGTGACCGCGGTGGTGGATGCGGGACTCGTCCGCCGTTCGCGCTTCGATCCGGGCACGGGCATGAGCCGGCTGGAGCTCGAACGCATCTCGCGCGCATCGAGTGAGCAGCGCTGCGGCCGCGCCGGGCGCGTCGCGCCTGGTGTCTGCTACCGGCTCTGGAGCGAAGGCGCACACGACTCACTGGCTGCAGTGACGCGGCCTGAAATCCTCGATGCCGATCTTGCGCCGCTGGCGCTGGAGCTCGCGCGCTGGGGGACCACCGACAGCGCCTCGCTCGACTGGCTCGATGCCCCGCCGCTCCCGGCGCTGCAACAGGCCCGGTCGCTGCTGATACGGCTCGGCGCACTCGAGAAGCATGAGCGTCTCACTGCGCGGGGGCAGCAGATGGCACGGCTGCCGGTCCATCCGCGGCTCGCCGCGATGCTGCTCGCGGCACGCGATAGTGACGCGGGCCATTCGGTAAACCTGGCCGCTCGGCTTGCGGCGCTGCTCTCCGAGCGCGATCTGCTGCGAGCGGGGAGCGATCCCGATCTGCGTACGCGGCTCGAATTGCTGCGAAGTCCCAGGCCGGGGTCGATCGATCGGGCAGCGCTCGATCGCGTGCAACGCGCCGCGCAGTCGCTCGAGACCATGACCGGCCGTCGTCAGGAGGAGCCGTCTGATGATGAAGGTGCAGGGGCGCTGCTCGCGCATGCCTTTCCCGATCGCATTGGCCAGCGCCGTGAAGGCTCGGCGGGCCGATACCTGCTTTCGAACGGCCGCGGTGCGGCGTTTGCGCAGCCCAGCTCGCTGTCTCGCGCCCCCTTTATAGTGGCGGCGGCGCTCGATGATCGTGATCGCGAAGCGCGCATCGACCTCGCGGCCGCCCTGTCACTGGCCGCGCTCGAGCGGGAGTTCTCAGACCGGATCACCACGGAGGAGAGCTTTGGCTGGGATTCGAATCTTGCAGCGGTGCTCTGGCGACGCGTCAGGCGCTTTGATTCGCTCATTCTGGAGGAACAGACGCGCGCGCCCGCGCCCGGGGCGCAGACCACCGAGGCAATGCTGGCGGGCATACGCGAGCTTGGCCTCGATGCGCTGCCCTGGGATGGCGAGAGCCGGACATTGCAGGCCCGCATGGAATTCGTGCGCAAACTGGCGCGTGGCGATCTGCCCGCCTGGCCCGCCAGCGACAGCGCGGCGCTCGCGGCGGCATTGGACCAATGGCTGCCCGACTGGCTGACCGGGATCACTCGCCGCGAGCATCTCGGGCGACTGCCGCTGGCCGAGGCGCTGCGCTCGCGGCTCACACCGATTCAGCTGCGCGCCCTCGAATCGCTGGCCCCGCGCGAACTCGCGATGCCATCCGGCTCGCAAGTGCGGGTCGACTACCTGGACGACAACGCGCCCTGCGTGGCGGTGCGCATGCAGGAAGTCTTCGGACTTGCCGCGACGCCGCGCATCGGCGGCGGCACGGCCCCCGTGACTTTGGTGCTGCTCTCGCCGGCGCGGCGGCCGTTGCAGATCACCCGCGATCTGGCGGGATTCTGGGGCAGCAGTTATGTCGCCGTGCGCAAGGAGATGAGGGGCCGCTATCCGAAGCACGCCTGGCCCGAAAACCCGCTCGAGGCCGCCCCGACGCGTGGGACCGGGCGCCGCAGACCGCAAAAGTAGTCACCGCGGGACTGACTGTTGTCAGCGGCAATGCGCGCTGTGCGTTCTGCGTATCTGATACCGCTCCTTGACGCAGCCGCGGTGCTCGTAGAGGCTTTCATTCATGAATCGACGCTGGACAACCCTGGGCCTGCTGTTGCTGCTCGTGAGCTGCCACAAGGCGCAGCCACTGCATGCCAACCATGCCACGCACGCCAACGAACCGCCCGATATCGCCTGGTTCGATGGCAGCCTGGATGGCGCGTTCATAGTGGCCAAGCGCGAGAACCGGCCCGTGCTCATTTACTGGGGTGCCGAGTGGTGTCCGTTCTGCCATACGCTGAAGTCCACGGTGTTCTCGCGGCCGGATTTCATTGCCAAGAGCAAGCTTTTCCTGCCGGTCTACCTCGACGGCGACGACGATGGCGCCCAGAAGTGGGGCGAAGAGTTTCATATACAGGGTTATCCGACGCTGATCGTGCTCGATGCGGACCGTCACGAGATCATCCGTCTCGGCGCGGGCCGCGATGTGGCGCAGTACGCCGCCGCGCTCGATGTGGCGCTCGAAAACGTTCAGCCCGTGGATGCACTGCTGAAGTCCGTCACAGCTGCAGGTGCGCTGACGCTCCAGGAGTGCCGGCGGCTGGCCTACAACTCCTGGGAGCTCGATACGCTCGAGGCAGACAGCTATGGCGCGCAGGCAAACGCGCTGGCGACTGCCGCCGGCGACTGTCCGGCCGATGCGCTGCTGGAGCGTGCCTCGCTGAATACCTACGCCGCGTATTACGCGGCCAATGCCGAAAGCCAGGCGCTCGAGCAGCCGAAAGCCGCGCCATCGGTGCTGCTCGCGGGGTTGCAGGACCACGTCAATGAAGTGCTGTCGCAGCCGACATTGGCGGTGGCGGCGGCCGGCGCGCTTGCCATGCTGGACGATAACTTCTTCAAGTCGGTGCGCGCGCGCGGCGGCACGCTTCCAGACCAGGTGCGCGATCGCTACGCGGCCACTATGGTCGCCGCCGCCACCGACAAGCGCTATGCCCTGGCCGATCAGCTCGGGTTCCTGGATGCGCAGTTGCGCGCGCTCAAGGATTTGGGCAAGCCGAAGGCCGCTTTGCCCAAGGAGGTGGTCGCCAATGCGCATCAGCGCATCGATGCCGCGCTGTCGGCCGAACAGAATCCGTTCGTGCGCTCGGGCCTGGTGAACGCCTCGCTCGATATCCTCGAGGACCTCGATGATTTGCCGGGCGCGTACAGGGTTGCCCACGATGAGATCGCACGCGCCAGCGCACCTTACTACTACAAGGCCGACCTGGCCGAAATCGCCGAGAAGATGGGCCGCAAGGACGAAGCACTGACGCTGCTTGATGAGGCCTATCGCGAGTCGCAGGGGGCCGCGACGCGCTTTCAGTGGGGACAGCTCTATGTCAGTGGGCTGTTACGGCTGGCGCCGAAGGACACGCAGCGCATTACCGATGCCAGCTCGGCGGTGCTGGCTGAGCTGGATGGTCCCGACCGTATCTACCGCCGGGCGCGCGTTCGGCTGGAGAAGCTGGATCGGGAATTGCGCGCGTGGAACGATGCGGCGAAGGGATCGCATGCCGATGTGCTGCAGGGGCTGCACGAGCATATGCAGGAGATTTGCGTCAAGATTCCCGATGCCGATGCAGCGCGCGCCAGTTGCGACGCGTTCCTGAAGACAGCTTAGCGGCCGCTTCCTGCCGGGTGTCACTTTCTTTGGATTGCTGCTGACGCCGGTCTTCCATCTGCTGGTTCGAAAGATCGCGCAACGACGCCTTGAGCGTGCGCCGGCGCTGCTGACACTTCACGGAGAAATCTCTTGAGCAAGCTCGCACTGATCACTGGCGCCAACAAGGGCATCGGATTGGAGACGGCCCGTCAGCTCGGGCAGCTGGGCTTTCACGTGCTTGTAGGCGCGCGCGATGCGAAGGCCGGCGAGGCCGCCGCGGCGAAGCTGCGCCAGGAGGGGATTACCGCGGACGCGCTGGTTATCGATGTCACCGCTGCCGCGAGCATCACGGCAGCCGCGGCCGAGGTGTCACGCAAGCACCAGGCACTCGATGTGCTCATCAATAACGCCGGCGTCCTGCTGGACGACACTTCCAGGCCGCCGTCCGGACAGTCGCTCGATGTCTGGCACCGCACGTTCGATGCCAATTTCTTCGGCACCATCGCGGTCACACAGGCGTTCCTGCCGCTGCTGCGCGCGGCGCCGGCGGCGCGCATTGTAAATCTGTCGAGCCTGTTGGGGTCGCTGGCATTGCGCGCTGATCCGACATCGCGCGTCTATCACTCGCAAACCGCGGCCTACGACGCCTCAAAGACCGCCCTCAACGCCTGGACGGTCAGTCTCGCCAATGAGCTGCGCGATTCGCCGATCAAGGTCAACGCGGTGCACCCGGGTCATGTACAAACGGACATGGGCGGCGCGAGCGCCCCGATGGGAATCGTCGATGGTGCCAAGAGCAGCGTTGCACTGGCCACGGTGGGCGCGGACGGCCCCAGCGGCACTTTCACGCATATGGGACAGACCGTGCCATGGTAGGAAAACCGACAACCCTGCCACTCGCGCCGGCTTGCCGCAGGTCGATGAGTTAAACTGCCGCCGCACGAGGACGGGCCTGTAGCACAGCGGTTAGTGCAGGGGACTCATAATCCCTTGGTCGTAGGTTCGAATCCTACCGGGCCCAGAATACGCTCCGGGTCCATTCCGGACACATAGGTAACACTTTAGCAGTGAAGGGGTTGAGGGCTTCGGGCAAAATGCCGTCGAACAATGATCTGGAGCGCTGGTCTCCTCTGATTCTCGCCAGAATCTCCGGAATCCTCGGCCTCATCGGCATCGCTTTTGGCGCTTTCGACATCGGCCACATTCGGGGCGCCCTGATCGTGGCCGGCAATCCAACATTGACCGTGCAGAACATCCTGGCTCACCAAACCCTGTTCCGCCTAGGGTTCACGGGTCATCTGCTCGAGCTGATCTGCAATGCATTTGCCGAGATCATCGGCTTTTATCTTTTCTGGCGCGTAAACCTGATCGTCGCCGCCATCGCACTTTTTTGCGGCTTCCTCGGCATCGCCATTGAGAGCCTCGACATGCTCAATTCGTATGTGCCGCTGAAGCTTGCCGCCGAGGCCGGCGCAATGGGCGCCTTCAGTCCCGAGCAGCTGCAAGCCTTGTCGTACTTCTCCATCCAGCTACAGGATACGGGGCTTCTGATCTCATTCCTGTTCTACGGAGTCGATGAGCTCATGACCGGCTATCTGGTGTTTCGATCGCGGTTCCTGCCACGATTTCTCGGGCTGCTAGGTGGTATTGCGGGACTCTGCTACGTCACGAACACGCTATTGAGTTTTGCTGCGCCCGCGCTCGATGCGCGATTGTCCCCCTATATTCTCTACGCCTGCTTCCCTGGGGAAGCCCTGGGCAGCCTCTGGCTGGCGACGATTGGATTGAACGTCGCTAAATGGAGAGCGTGGCGGGGAACGGATGTGCCAGCCTGACGACCAGCTCGCTGGCCATCGCCGACTCGCCGGCGGCCTCACGCCCGGCGATTCGCACCACCAGCTGTTCGTGATCCACCATGAATCGAACTAGCGGCATGTCCTCGGGCGGCGCGACATCCAGCAGTGCCTGGAATCGATGCACATACGGCAGCGCAAGTTCGGCCAGGGTGGCCATCGCCTCCCGCCACGGGACTGCAGCGAATTGCTCTGCCACGGAAGCACCGGCAGCTCGCTGTGCCTGATCCTCCACGAGACTCAGGCCGTATCGGGCCAGCAGCGGTCGCAGTCGGACCTTTGCCTCCGATTCAAGTTGCAAGAAGAGACTGAGATTGTATTTCTGCTCCCGATCGGAGCAGAGCTCGAGCCAGCGGGACGCCAATCCCTCTCCCAGTACCTCCGCAGCGTAGAGTGACGCAACGCCGCGCAGATATTCCTCCCTGTCCATTCATCAGAAACTAAGGGCTTCAAACTGGCCCGTCAAACGATTGTTGGTGCAAAATGTCCGCGGCATTCACGGATTACAGTGGAGATCAGATGTCCGCCTTCGAACTCGCCCAGTTGAACATCGGCGTCATCAAGGGCCCGATGGACTCGCCAATCATGACGGAATTTGCCGCCAACCTGACTCGCATCAACGCGCTGGCGGAAAGTGCGCCCGGATTTGTGTGGCGCCTGCAGACCGAGGACGGCGATGCCACGGCCCTCCGGCCATTCGACGATGACCGCACGCTCGTGAACATGTCTGTCTGGCGGGATATCGAGGCGCTGAGCGCCTACGTCTACAAGTCCGGCCACGTCGAGATCATGCGCCGACGGCGGGAATGGTTCGAGCGCATGGATCAGGCCTTCCTCGTGCTCTGGTGGATTCCCAGGGGACATCGTCCAAGCGTCCCGGAAGCCATTGAGAAACTCGAGTTATTGCGCGCCAAGGGGCCAACAGCTGCGGCCTTCACTTTCCGGCAGCCCTTCGCAGCCCCCGATGCCGGGCAGCATGAACCGCGGGTTGAATTTCTCGACAGTTGTCCAGCGACCTGATTCCGTGGCCGGCTATTCCGCAACGCCCCTGGCGAAGAAACTGGGGATCAAATCCGGTACGCGACTCCTCGCGCTGCATGCGCCCGACGGTTATGCATCTCTTCTGGCGCCGCTGCCGCCGGACGTTTCATTTCCAAAGAACGTGACGGAGCGAGTCGATTTGGTTCACCTGTTCGTCGTTTCGCGCGCTGTGCTGGCATCACAACTCGCACGCATTCTCGGGAAGCTCAGACAGGATGCCGCGATCTGGGTGTCCTGGCCCAAGAAGTCTGCCGGAGTCACGACGGATGTGACAGAGGACGTCATTCGCGCGGTTGCGTTACCGATGGGCTTGGTCGACATCAAGGTTTGCGCGGTGGATGACACCTGGTCGGGTCTGAAGCTGGTCATTCGCAAAGAGAACCGTGTGGGAAGCCGAAGTCCAAAAATGCGTAAACGTGCCTAGTTGTGGTGACGCCGAGGAGAGCGGCTGACGGCCGCAGCGGCGATGAATGCACTGATTAATGGGTGGGGCTCGGTGGGACGATGCCGTGCCTGCGGCACGAACAACGTGCCGACGAAGAACGGATGTGCCGGTAATTCGATAATGCGTACTTCGCCGAATCGATCGACGCCGCTGATGACCAGTCCACGTGCCTCGAGCAACGGTCGATAAGCCGAATTGAGACCGTAGCTGCAAAAGAAAGGCTCGAGAACTTCATCCACGCCATAAATGGTCGCGGCGCGCGTGCCGGCGACGATTCGCACCGGATGGGTCTGACCGGCCAGCGAGCAGGTCAGGGCGGTAACGGCCAGGTCGGGCGCGCCCGGACTGGTCTCTTCATGATCGGCATCCGCGCGACCCAGAACGTGCCGGGCGAATTCCAGGATCAGGTGTTGAAATCCCCCGCAGGTGCCCAGCAGCGGCACCTGGTGTTCGCGGGCGTGGCGTATGGCCGCGAGTGCGCCGTCCATGCTGCGATAGGGACTGCCCGGTGTGATCAGGAGCCCCGCATAGCGCGTGAGATCGATGGCACCTGGCTCGGATAGGCGCTCGGTCGCGAGCCACTCGATGGCCGGTGCATCCGGGGCGTCGGTGAACGCCTCTTCGGTTGCGAGGTGAGTGCGGTTGGCCGGGTTGCGGTCACCGACCAGGGCGATGATGACTCTCTGCTGCTGCATGGGCGCTTTCCCGAAGATGTGGTTGCCGGCGTGCAATGTGCCGTGGAACCACTGATCACGTCCATCTACAATATTCGCATGCATTCATTTAGGAAGAACTTAACGCTCGACGTGCGGCGATTGCGCTTGCTGCGGGAGTTCAAGTCCCGCTCGACCATCGTGGCGACGGCGCGCGCGTTGCACCTGACGCCGTCGGCCATCTCTCAGCAGATCGCGGCGTTGAGTCGCGATGTCGGAGTACCGCTGTTGACGCCGCACGGTCGCGGCGTACGACTGACGCCGCAGGCCGAGTTGCTGCTCGAGCACGCCACTTTGGTCGACGCGCAACTCGAACGCGCGCGTGCCGATCTCGCCGCCATGGAAACTGGCGCGATCGGGCGCGTCGTTGTGGGTGCATTTGCCACCGTCGTATCCAGTGTCGTCGCTGCAGCACTGTCGCGCCTGAAGGAGCAGCACCCCGGCATCCGCATGCTGATCGAGGAGATCGAGGCGCCTGAATGCTTTACGCGTCTGGACCAGGGCGATCTGGACCTTCTCATCACAGTCGACTACCGCGCTGGCCCTCATCGTGGTGATCCCCGCTACCATCGCACCGAACTGCTCGACGATCCGCTCTGGGTGGTGCTGCCGCGCCGCCATCGGCTGGCTCGCATGAGCGCCATTGATCTGGCTGATCTCGCGTATGAGCGCTGGAATATCGGTGCGTCCCACGGACCCTGTCTGGAAGCTGCCCTGACTGCCTGCGCTGCGGCGGGATTCAATCCCGGTGTGGATCATAGAATGAACGACTGGAGTGCCCTGGTCCGCCTCGTGGCCGCCGGTTGCGGTGTGGCACTGGTACCGCAGCTGGCTCTCGATGGCAGCCAGTTGCGTGATGTGGCCGCGCGGCCCGTCATGGGCTCATCACGGCCCAACCGTCACATCTATGCCGCCGTCCGGAGCGGCACCGAACTCTCGCCGGCGATCGCCGCCGCCCTGGCAGCGCTTGTGACGGCGGCTTCGGAGCGCGCGGCGGCCATGAAGTCCGGACCGGTGAAACGCGGGAAGCGCAAGTGCGCATGACGCTCAGGGTCCTGACTGCGCCGCATACAATCGACGCACGGATTCCATGGTGTCGGCTTCCGCGGCAGGTTTGTCCTCGCGATAGCGCTTCACGCGCGCGAGGCGCAATGCCAGGCCACCGGGATATCGCGGACTTGCCTGAAGATCGCTGAAAGCAATCTCGACCACCAGTTCCGGCCGCACGTAGACGGTCCATCGATCCCGATGCGTCTCGCGCGCGAGAAACGCCTGGGTCTGCCATGCGAGCATCGCATCGGTGAGTCCCTTGAATGTTTTGCCGAGCATGACGTACTCGCCCGTGGCGGGATCGACTGCCCCCAGGTGCAGATTCGATAGCTTGCCAGCACGCCGGCCGTGACCCCACTCAGCGGCGAGCACGACCAGGTCCAGCGTGTGCGCGCGTTTGATCTTGAGCCAGCGCGCATCGCGGTTTCCCGCCTGATAGGGCGCCTCGAGCGCTTTCGCCATGACCCCTTCATGCCCGGCGGCGAGCGCCGCTTCATAGAACGATTGCGCCGCGGCCGGCGATGCCGTGAGCAGCCTCGGTACGCGCAATCCCACGGGCACGGCCTGTGACAGCGCCGCGGCGCGTTCCGAGGTGGGGCAATCGGCAATGCCGCGGCCGTCGAGATACAGACAATCGAAGAAGAATGCGCTCATGGGCAATTCCCGGCGCATCTGCTCGACGTTGAGCCGACGGCCGAAGCGCCGCATGGTGATCTGGAATGGCAGTGGCCGCCCATTGCTGTCGAGCGCGATGGCTTCACCGTCCAGCACCACCGACTCGACGGAGAAGCCACGCACGGCATCGACGATCTCCGGCAGCGCCGCCGTGACCTCGTTGAGCGTGCGAGTGAAGATCCGGACCTCGCCGCCGCCCTTGTGAACCTGTATGCGGGCGCCATCCATCTTCCATTCGAAGGCCACCTCGCCAGGCAAGGTCTGCAGGGCCTCCGCGACACCCGCCGCGGTCTGCGCCAGCATGGGAGCGACCGGCGAGAACAACTCAAAACGGAACTGCTTCAGCGCGGGCGCGCCGCCCGTCAGCGCTGCCGTGGCAACCGCTCCGAGATCCCTGGCGTACATGGCGGCGCGGCGCACCTGCTCCGGCCGCAGATCCGCGGCGGCCGCAATCGCATCGGCCATGACACCGGCGAGCGCGCCCTGCCGCAGCTCGCCGACGAGCAGCGCGGTCATAAACTGCCTCTCGGCGGCCGTCGCGCGAGCGAACAGATTCTCGAGGGCATGAGCTCGCTGCGTCGCTGAACCCGCTCCCCGCAGCGCGACGATTTCGCTTAAGGAGCGGTCGAGCTCGACCAGCGTCAACGAGGCCTGAGTGACCACCGGTCCGGCGCCGGCGCGTTGCAGCAGTGCATAGCCGATGCCGCTGCGTCCCTGCGGCGTTTCCCCTGACAGGTAGTGAACGGCGATGCCGATCTGCGCCGCAGGTAGAGTGCGCAGGAATTGCGCCAGTTCGCGCACTTTGGCCGTGCGGGCGCTACTGGCGCCCACGCGCTGCGATACGCCGACCAGCTGCGCCAGCGAGGTCATTGAATTTGGAGCCTCATGCGCCTAGTGTGCCGCGCTCGCATTTAAGCGTCCCCCCATAACTATGAACCATCGCGCGCTGGCCTTTGCCTGCTTCTGTTTATGCATCCTGGCTGTCGTGCTGCCCGAACCTGCGGCGCTCGCAGCAGCGGCACGAGTGGTATTGCCCGACGCCGTCACCCCCGAACGCTACCGTATCGATATCGTGCCCGATGCCGAAGGATTGACCTTCAAGGGCACGGTGCAGATCGATATTACCGTCCACAGCGCTGTTGACCGCATTGTTCTCAATGGCGCCGATCTCGTCATCGACAGTGCGGCGGTGGCAGGTATCGCTGCCGCGCCGGCAGTGAGCTACGACCAACATCTGGGGAGGATCACGTTTGCGCTGGGGCGGATGATCGAGCCCGGTGCGCACACCCTGACGCTGTCGTATCACGGCAAGATCTATCTGCAGGGCTCCGGTTTCTTCGCGGTCGATTACGCGGTGCCGCAGGGCAAGGCGCGCGCGTTGTTTACACAGTTCGAGAATGCGGACGCGCGCCGCTTCGTGCCCTGCTGGGACGAGCCGGGTCGCAAGGCGATCTTCGAGCTATCGGCGACGCTGCCTGCCAATTTCATGGCGCTGTCGAACATGCCCGTGGCCGAATCCGAAGCGCTGCCCGGGAACCAGCAGCACGTCCACTTCGCGCCCACGCCCCGCATGTCCTCGTACCTGCTGTTCTTTGGCGCGGGTGATTTCGAGCGTAGCAGTCGCAGCGTAGACGGCGTCGACGTCGGCGTGGTGGTCAAGCGCGGCGATCTTGCGCAGGCAAACTTCGTGCTCGATGCTGCCGCCGATATCCTGCACTACTACAACGACTACTTCGGCACGCCCTTTCCGTTGCCAAAGCTCGACCTCATCGCAGGTCCCGGGTCCAGCGTGACCTTTGGCGCCATGGAGAACTGGGGCGCGATTTTCTCCTGGGAGTCCGAGATGCTGGTGGACCCGCGCATCGCCAGCGAAGGCGACCGCCAGCGCGCTTACATCGTCGCGGCGCACGAGATGGCACATCAGTGGTTCGGGGATCTGGTCACCATGCAGTGGTGGGATGATCTGTGGCTCAACGAGGGCTTCGCGTCCTGGATGGAAAGCAAGGTTACCGATCACTTTCATCCGGAATGGCGCATCTGGCTGCAGCGGCTCGATGATCGGCAGCAGGCCATGGAGCTCGATGCCCGCGAGGGCACGCACCCGATCATCACGCCGCTCGTCGATTCGCTGCAGGCCCTGGAGGCGTTCGACGAGATAGCCTACGAGAAGGGTTCCGCGGTCATCCGCACGCTGGAATCCTATGTGGGCGAAGACGCGTTTCGCGCCGGCGTGCGTCGCTACATTCAGGAGAAGGCCTACGGCAATGCCGTCACCGATGATCTGTGGCTGCAGATGGATCGCGGCTCGGAGCGACCGATCACGCAGATTGCGCACGATCTGACACTGCAGGCGGGCGTGCCGATGATCAGCGAGGTGTCGTCGCAGTGCGTGGGAGAATCGACGACGCTGAAGCTATCGCAGGGCCGCTATGTCATCGATGCCGATTCGACGGCGGCGCAACTCTGGCACGTGCCCGTCGCTTTAGCGGCTATCGGCGATCCCTCGTCCACCACCTTGATCTTCGGCACCCCGCCGACAGCCTTGCAGGTTGCCGGTTGTGCCCCGGTAGTGATCAATGTGGGCCAGACCGCATATTTCCGCACTCGCTATGCCCCGGCAGGGTTGTCGCAACTGACCGCACACTTCGCGCAACTGGCCTCGATCGATCAACTGGGCCTGATGGACGATACACAGAGCCTTGCCTACAACGGCGAAGAGCCCATGGGTGCGCTACTCTCGATTGCCGATGGCGTACCGGTCGACGCCGCGCCCGAAGTCGTGACGGCGCTTGCCGCGACGCTCCAGGACATCGACCTTCTGTGCCAGGGGCTGCCCATGCGGGTGCGATTTCGACTGTATGCGCGCGGCGTGCTGAATCGCTTCTTTGACCATATCGGCTGGGATCGTGCCGACGGGGAGGCCGATAATGTCGCGCTACTGCGCACCGCGCTGATCGACGCCCTGGGCCAGATGGATGATCCGGCCGTGGTCGCAGAAGCCAGGCGGCGCTTTGCCCTCTATATTGCCGAACCCGCGCGCGTGGATGCTGCTGTCCGGAAGTTGGTACTCGACACCGCGGCCGTGCACGCTGACCAGCCGATCTGGGATCAGTTGCATGCATTGGCCCGATCCACGGCGTCCGAAATCGAGCGTCTCGAGCTCTACGAACTCCTGGCAGCTGCGGAAGATGATCGGCTGGTGCGCAAAGCACTCGACCTCTCGCTCTCGGGCGAGCCACCGCCAACGGTGATTCCTCACATCCTCCAGGGCGCTGCGGTGCTGCACCCACGGCTTAGCTTTGAGTTCACTGCTGCAAACTGGCAAAAGCTCTCGGACACCATCGAGCCCGACTTCCAGATACGCTTCGCCCCAAGACTGCTGAAAAACAGTTCCGACGCCTCGCTGATCGCGCCGCTGGATGCCTTTGCCAGGGCACATATTCCGCCGGACAAGCGCCTCGATGTGCGCAAGACCCAGGCGAGCCTGCGCTATCGCGCCCGGGTGCGGCGGGAACGATTGCCGGATCTCGAGCACGTGCTGCGCAGGCGCGAGTCCGACCATCCCGTAGGAGTCAGTCAATCATCGGCGGCTGCGGCGAGTGCTGCCAGTAACTGTCCGATAAGTTCGGACAGCGGTGCCGCGCGCCGCGAATCAAAATGCGGCGACCCCTCTTCCGACATGTAGGCGCGCTGCGCAATCTCGAGCTGCACGGCGTGAACGTGCCGCGCGGGCTCGCCGAAGTGGCGGGTGATGTGACCGCCTTTGAAGCGACCGTCCACAACATGCGAGAAACGTTGCTGCGCGCGCAGTCGTTCAACCACCCGTGCCACGAGCCTGGGTGCCGCGCTGTGGCCACTGTAGGTGCCCAGATTCAGCTCCGGCAATTCACCCTCGAACAGGCGCGGCGAATGCGACCGGATCGAATGGGCATCCCAGATCAGGCAGCGTCCGTGTGCCGCCAGGATCCGATCCCGTTCCGCGGCGAGGGCCCGGTGATAGGGTCGCCAGTAACGATCGATGCGTCCGGGAATCTCGCCGTTAGAAAGCTCCCGACCGGCTGTATAGATCGCCTCGCCTTCGAATGTCTCGGTGGGGCACACAGCTGACTCGATGCGTCCCGGGTAGAGCGCCGAACCATCCGCCGGCCGGTTCAGATCCACGACGTAGCGCGAGTGGGTCGCGATGAGCGTGCTGACATGCAGCTGATTGAGGCAGCGTTGATAGAGTTCGGGAACAAACCAATCCGTGTCGAGCACGGCCCGGCCAGCGGCCGTGAATCGATCGCGAAGCGAGTCCGGCAGTAGCGTCCCGGAATGCGGGAAGCTGATCAGGACGGGCAGTGAGCCGTGGCGTTGCTCGAATAGTGGCGAGGTCACGCGGCGGCTCGCGAGGGCAGGGCGCGCGCGATGTCGGCGGAGAGATGTCCTGCACGCACCCAGCTTTGCGCGCGCAGGATATCGGGCGAGAAGTAGCGATCGACTTCGTAGAACGGCACTTCAGCCCGAATGGCCGCATGCGCGGTCTCGAGCTTTGCTGAGGAGCGGAATGGGCGATGAAAATCGATGCCCTGCGCCGCTGCCAGCAGCTCGACTCCAATAACCGCGGCACCGTTGTCCAGCATGCGCAGCAGGCGCCGCGCCGCGTGCGTAGCCATGCTGACGTGGTCCTCCTGATTGGCGGAGGTGGGGATCGAATCGACGCTGCAGGGCGCGGCCAGCGCCTTGTTCTCGGACACCAGCGCCGCCGCCGTGACCTGCGCCAGCATGAATCCCGAGTTCAGGCCGCTGTTCTCGACCAGGAATGCAGGCAGGCCGCTCATCTTCGGATCGACCAGTACCGCCATGCGACGCTCGGAGAGGCTGCCGATCTCGGCGATCGAGAGCGCGAGCGTGTCGGCCGCGAACGCCATCGGTTCGGCGTGAAAGTTGCCGCCCGAGAGCACCTCGCCCTGGTCAACGAACAGCAGCGGATTGTCGGTAACCGCGTTGGCCTCGATGGCGATCGTGACTGCGCACTGACGGATCAAGTCCAGGCACGCACCCATCACCTGGGGCTGACAGCGGAATGAATACGGGTCCTGCACGCGGGAGCAGTCCAGGTGCGAGGCACGGATGGCACTGCCGGCGAGCAACGTGCGATAGAGACGCGCCACTTCGATCTGGCCGGGCTGTCCGCGGGTCTGATGGATGCGGTCATCGAACGGCACGTCGCTGCCCTTGAGCGCATCGACCGACATGGCGCCCGCGAGCACCGCCGCCGCCCAGAGATCTTCGGCGCCGAACAGTCCCGCGAGCGCCAGCGCCGTGGAAACCTGCGTGCCATTGATGAGCGCCAGGCCTTCCTTCGGGCGCAGCCGGATGGGCGCAAGCCCCGCCCGTCGAAGCCCTTCGGCGGCCGGCAGTTGCTGACCCTGAATGCGCACATCACCCACACCCAGCAGCACGGCGCTCAAATGTGCCAGCGGGGCGAGATCGCCCGATGCACCCACCGAGCCCTGGCCCGGCACGACGGGATAAATCTCGCGCGCCAGCAGCGTCTGCAGCGCCTCGATGACGGTGAGGCTGATGCCCGAGTAGCCGCGCGCCAGTGAGTTGATCTTCAGCGCCAGGATCAACCGCACCACCGCATCGGGCAGCGCCTCGCCGACACCTGCGGCATGCGAGAGCAGCAGATTGCGCTGCAGGAGATCGAGCTGATCGCCCGGAATCCGCGTCTGCGCCAGCAGTCCGAATCCCGTGTTGATGCCGTAGGCCGCCTGACCGCGCTCGACGATGGTATCGACGAGCGCAGCGGCTGCGCCGACCCGTTCGCGATCGGCGCGGGAGATCGAGATCGCCACCGGCCGCGTATATATTTGGCGCAGCGCGGCCAGCGAGAGTTGACCGGCGCTGAGCTCCATGGCGAGTGTCATGATGTCAGCGCGCGTTCAGTATCGGCAGGTCGAGCCCGTTGGCGCGCGCGCACTCGATGGCGCTGTCGTAACCGGCATCCGCATGCCGCATCACTCCCGTGGCCGGATCGTTCCAGAGCACACGCGCAATCCGCTTGGCCGCGGCCGGCGTGCCGTCGCAGACAATGACCACGCCGGCATGCTGCGAGAAGCCCATGCCGACGCCGCCGCCGTGATGTATCGAGACCCAGGTGGCGCCGCTGGCCGTGTTCAGCAGCGCATTGAGCAACGGCCAGTCCGATACGGCGTCCGATCCATCGCGCATCGCTTCGGTCTCGCGATTCGGGCTGGCCACCGACCCGGAATCCAGATGGTCGCGACCAATGACGATGGGCGCCGACAGTTCGCCCCTGGCCACCATTTCGTTGAAAGCGAGTCCGAGCCGATGACGCTGGCCGAGACCCACCCAGCAGATGCGCGCCGGCAGGCCCTGGTACTGAATGCGCGTGTGCGCCATATCCAGCCAGTGGTGCAGGTGTGCATCGTCGGGAATCAGTTCCCTGACCTTGGCATCTGTCCTGGCGATGTCGGCTGGATCGCCGGAGAGTGCGGCCCAGCGGAAGGGGCCGATGCCGCGGCAGAACAGCGGCCGGATGTATTCAGGTACGAAGCCCGGAATATCGAACGCACGCGCAATGCCCTGCTCGCGCGCCACCTGGCGGATGTTGTTGCCGTAGTCGAACACCGGAATGCCCATATCCTTGAAGCGCAGCAGGCATTCGACGTGATGTGCCATCGAGCGGCTCGAAGCCACGGTGGTGCCGGCCGGGTCGGTGGCCCGACGCTCATCCCACTGTTCGACGGTCCAGCCCTGCGGCAGATAGCCGTTGACCGGATCGTGCGCCGAGGTCTGGTCGGTGAGGGCATCGGGCCGGATACCGCGTGCGAGCAGCGTATCGAGCACATCGTTGATATTGGCCAATAGCGCCACCGAAATGGGCTTCTGCGTGGAGCGCGCTCGAGAGAGAGTCTCGAGCGCCGCTTCGAGCGTGGGCGCCTGCACATCGACGTAACCGGTATCGAGGCGCTTGGTGATGCTGCTCTGGCGGCATTCCACGGCCAGCATGCTGGCGCCTGCCATGGTGGCGGCCAGCGGCTGCGCACCGCCCATGCCGCCGAGGCCGGCTGTGAGGATCCACTTGTCGCCCATCCGGTCGTTGAAGTGGCGCCGGCCCATCTCGACGAATGTCTCGTAGGTACCCTGGACGATGCCCTGGCTGCCGATGTAGATCCAGGAGCCGGCGGTCATCTGTCCATACATCGCCAGGCCGCGCCGATCGAGCTCGTTGAAATGCTCCCAGGTGGCCCAGTGAGGCACGAGATTGGAGTTTGCGATCAGTACGCGCGGCGCGTCCGCGTGCGTCTTGAACACGCCGACCGGCTTGCCCGATTGGATCAGCAGCGTCTCATCCAGCTCCAGGCGCTTGAGCGTCTCGACGATGCGGTCGAAGCAATTCCAGTCGCGTGCGGCGCGGCCGATGCCGCCGTAGACGACCAGTTCATCCGGATTCTCCGCAACTTCCGGATCGAGATTGTTCATGAGCATGCGCAGCGGCGCTTCGGTGGTCCAGTGGCGCGCGCTGAGCGTGTTGCCGCGCGCAGCGCGGATCGTCCTCGATGGCACCGGGCTAAGCATGGGTGGAACCTCCGGGTGAGGCCCGGCCCGACATTTCATAGCGGGAACCGGGATAGTTCAGGCGCGCCACCGAGGCGATGAGCCCGGCGGTCCAGGTGCGGCGAATCACGAGCAGGCAGGGCTCGCGCTGTTTCATCTTGAGAAGCCTGCGGGTGCGCTCATCGGGCATGGCCGCGCGCAGCACGTGCTCGGCGGCCTGCAGCGGCGCGACTTTCATGAGGTAGTCGTGCGCCGTAGTGGCGCCGAAATCGAGCTTGAGGTAGTCGGGGCCGATGCGCGGCAGGACGTGCCGGTCCTCGAGCAGGATGGGCACGTCATTTTCGAAATGCACGATCGATGAGTAGAACAGTTCGGTCCTGGCGGCAACGCCAAAATCGCGGGCCAGGTCCGCCACCGCACGTACCCGCTCGAGCGTAACGAGCTCGGCGCGATGCACGTGGCCGCGTGCGCGGATCTCTTCCGCGATGTCGCGAATTTCCAGCGGATGCGTCGTGGGCTGGCGATTGGCGACGAAGCTGCCGACGCCGGCGATGCGGACCAGCACGCCTTCGTCCGACAGCTCCCGCAGGGCGCGGTTGGCGGTCATGCGCGATACGCCGAACTCCCGCACAATTTCGTTTTCGGAGGGCACGCGTGCCGAGGTGCCCCACCGCCCCGAATCGATATTGGTACGGATGTGCTGCTTCACCTGCAGGTACAGCGGTTGCATCGCCAGGTTGGGCTTGGACATTGCGGGCTCGCTCGGTGGGTGCGCAGAGTCTAGGCTGTATAGACAAGTACAGTCAAGTGCCCGGGGAGCGCCGGCGCCGGATCCATTCGGCGAAGCGCGCGGCCGCCTGCTGCTCGTGCCGATGGTGCCCGTCCTCGACCACCGCGCGGCCTGCGACCCACACCTCGCGAATGGCAGCCTGGCCGCTGCCGAACACCAGCCGGTCCAGCAGCCCGTCTTCGGCGGCGCCGGCCAGGGCGGGATGCCCGGTGTCGAGCAGCAGCCAATCCGCGCGCCGGCCGATTTCGAGCGTGCCGACAGCCTGTCCGAGTGCGCGCGCACCGCTGCGTGCTGCCTCGCGCCACAGGCGCGCGCCCACATGCGGCTCCCGGCGCGTGGCGAGCACGGCGCGTCGGCGGCGCTTGATGCGCTGCTGGTATTCGAGCCAGCGCAGTTCCTCAGGCGGACTGATGGTCGCCTCGCTATCCGAACCGATGCACAGGCCGCCGCCGCGCGCGAGCAGACGCTGGGCATCGAAGAACCCATCGCCGAGATTGCCTTCGGTGCTCGGACAAACACACACGCTCGCTTTGGCAGCGGCCACCGCGGTGATCTCGGCCGCCGTGGCATGGGTGGCATGCACCAGGCACCACTGTGGCCCGACCAGGCCAGTGTCCAGCAGCAGCTCGATCGGACGCCGGCCGCTGATCAGCTGGCAGGCGCGGACTTCGAGCAGCTGTTCGGCAATGTGAATATGGATGACGCCGGCCGAATCCATGGCCGAAAGGCCGGCAACGGCCTCGCGCAGCGATTCGAGCGGGACGGCGCGCAAGCTGTGCAGGGCCGCGCCCGTATGCAGTGTCGAGCCGGCGCCAGCCTCAAGCGAACGGCGGCGGCGCGCAATCGCCTCGAGGAATTCCTGCACGTCGAGCCGGAAGCGCTGCTGCTCGGGCAGCAGCGGGCGGCCGCCGAAGTCACTGCTAAGATAGAGTGTGGGCAGCAGCGTGAGTCCGATGCCGGCCGTCGAGGCCGCGGCGTCCACCGCCTGCCAGAGCGCATTCTCCCCGGAGTAGGTTCCACCGCCGACCGGGCGATGCAGGTAGTGGAATTCCGCAACCGAGGTGTAGCCGGCCTTGAGCATCTCGATGAAAAGCTGCGTGGCGATGACTTCCAGATCGCCGGGCTCGACGCTATTGGCGAGGGAGTACATTGCTTCGCGCCAGGTCCAGAAGCTTTCGTGCGACGCCGTGCGAAATTCGCTGTCGCCGGCCATCGCGCGCTGGAAGGCATGGCTATGGGCGTTCGGCATGCCGGGCACGACCGCCCCGCGCAGGCGCCGCGCAGCCGCCACGGGCGCGGCCCCGGGCTCGATTGCCGTGATCAATCCGTGCTCGGAAACTGTGATCGCGGCATCGCGCATCCAGCCGGCGCCGGCGAGCAGCGCATCCACCTGGTAGGTTGTCATGGCTGACTATAGTTGTATAGGGAGGCTAGTTTCTCGCAAACGCCCTGCCGGCGCAATCCGGCGCCGTTGGGAGCTGCCGTGAACGCGGAATCGAATGACTGGGATTTCGTCTGGGTAGGAGCGGATCTTGCGACCATGTGCGCGGGAGCCGGGGCCTACGGCGCATTGCGCGATGCCGCGCTGGCGGTCAAGGGTGAGCGCATCGTCTGGATCGGCTCATCGGTGGACGCCCGCTCGCGCCTGGCGACACGCGCCGCGCCGTCCTTCGATGCCTCGGGATTGTGGATTACGCCAGGATTCATCGACTGTCATACCCACCTGGTGTATGGCGGCAATCGCGCCGGCGAATTCGAAAAGCGGCTGCTCGGCGCTTCCTACGAAGAAATCGCACGCTCCGGCGGCGGCATCCAGTCGACCGTCGATGCCACGCGCACGGCCACCGACGAGGCGCTGTTGGCAAGTGCGGTGGCGCGCGCTCGCGCCCTGAGCGCCGAGGGCGTCACGACGGTGGAGATCAAGTCCGGCTATGGGCTCGATCTGGATTCCGAGGCGCGCATGCTTAGGCTGGCGCGTGAGGTCGCCGGTCGCGTGCCGCTGTCGGTGCGGACCACCTTCTTAGGGTTGCACGCGCTGCCGCGGGAGTACGCGCAGCATCGGCAGGCCTTCGTCGATCGCGTCAGCGGTCCCTGGCTCGATGCGATCGCGGCCGCGGGACTGGCCGATGCGGTGGATGCGTTCTGCGAATCGATCGGATTCTCAGCCGGGGAGACCGAGCAGTTCCTGCTGGCGGCCCAGGCGCGACAGTTGCCGATCCACCTGCATGCCGGGCAGCTCAGTGATGTCGGCGCGGCGCAATTGGCGGCGCGCTTCCACGCGCTCTCCGCCGATCATCTCGAGTACATGGACGAGGAGGGCGCCAAGGCCCTGGCGGGCGCGGGCACCGTGGCCGTGATGCTCCCGGGGGCCTACTACACGTTGCGCCAGACGCGTCCGCCGCCGGTGGCGCTGCTGCGCCAGGCCGGGGTCGAGATGGCCGTGGCCACGGACAACAATCCGGGCACCTCGCCGTGCACATCGATGCTGCTGATGCTGAACATGGCCTGCACGCTGTTCCGGCTTACCGCCGAGGAAGCCCTGAGCGGTGTTACGCGCGTGGCCGCCCGCGCACTCGGCGTGCTCGGGGACCGCGGCACACTCGAGGTGGGCAAGCGCGCCGATCTGGCACTGTGGCGCATCGGCCAGCCCGCGGAGCTCTGCTACGCCATGGGCAGCAACCCCTGTGCGGGCATCGTTCATGGCGGTATTGCAGTGCGTTGAAGCGCCACAATCTGCGGCATATCCGTGCTAGGGAGCGAAGGCCAGCCACAGGCCCGGCGCCAGCACCTGCGGATTTTCCGCAATGAAAGTCCAGGGGACGTCGGCCGAATCCTCGATCCACAGCAGGCAGTGCGCGGGCACGCGGACGGCCGCCATATCCGGCGCGCTCCACAGGCCGCCCGCGCGCGTGAATAGACCGCGCATGGGTAGCGGCGAACGCCAGCCCGTACCCGACTGCACACATGCCATGCTCGCGCTGCCGCCGGCGTGCATGAGATTAAGATCCGTGGTGGGGCCATCAACGAGTGCGCAATTCACCGGCAACTCGCCACTGAAGCAAAGCGGTTCGTGGCCCGGCTGCAGCAGATGGTCGGCGCCGGCCACTGACAGCCGTACTCCGGCGCCATCGATGACCGAAATCCAGCGCTCGATGCCAGAAAAGATGGAGAACGGTCCGTCGCCGCGGACATCCGCCAGGCTGATCCGAAGTTGCCAGTCCGTAGCGCCGGGCGGCCATCGCAACAACTCGCGCGTGAGTCCACCGCCGTTGCGCCACGGCTGCGCCGCCACTGCATCGGCTTGAATCAGGATCGGTGTACTCGCCTTGGGCATGCGTTGCTCAATTGGCGCTGCAGGCTGCATCATGTCATGCGCCGCGGCAGGGCGCGCCATGGGAGTGAACGTGCCAGAGGAATCGCCGGTCAGAAAGAAGATCGTCGTGGTCGGCGCCGGGTTCGGCGGCATGGCCGTCATGCAGTCGCTGAAAGGGGTCGAGGCGGACATCACATTGGTGGATCGCACGAACCATCATCTGTTTCAGCCGCTGCTCTACCAGGTTGCCACGGCCGCGCTGTCGCCGGCGGAAATTGCCACCGCCAGCCGCGTGCTGCTGCGGCACTATCGCAATGCCACGGTGCTGATGGCGGAAGTCAGCGGCGTGGATCCCGCCCGGCGCCTGGTGCGACTCGCGAATGGCGTCGAGCTGCCGTATGACTACCTGGTACTCGCCACGGGGGCGGCCTACAGTTTCTTCGGCCATGACGAATGGGCCGCCTACACGCACGTACTCAAGACGCTCGATGATGCGCTGTCGATCCGCGAGCGGCTGCTCAGCGCGTTCGAATGGGCCGAGGAATCGAACGATCCTGCGCAGATCCAGCGGCTGATGACCTTTGCTGTCATCGGCGGCGGACCCACCGGCGTCGAGCTGGCAGGCACCATGGCCGAACTGGCGCGTTCCACCCTGGCGCGGGATTTCAAGCGCATCGATCCGCGTTCGGCGCGCATCGTGCTGTGCGAGGCGGGTCCGCGGCTGCTGTCGGCATTTCCGCAGCACCTGTCGGATTACGCCCTGACCGCACTGCGTGCGCTGGGCGTAGAGGTGCGGCTGGGAGAAGCGGTCAACCAGATAGATGACCGCGGACTGCTCGTCGGCAGCACGCGCATCGATGCTTCGCTGATCCTCTGGTGCGCCGGCACGGCAGCGCGGCCTGCGGCACGATGGATCGGTGCGTCCGCAGCTCGCAATGGCGCGGTCCAGGTGGCCGCCGACTGCTCCGTTCCGGCATGGCCCGAGATTTTCGCGATCGGCGATGTCGCCAGCTATAGCGCGGGCCTGAGCGCGCCGCTGCCGGGGCTTGCCCCCGTGGCGAAACAGCAGGGCCACTATGTGGGCGGCTTGCTCAAGGCGCGCCTCCGGGGAAAGCCGGCGCCGGGAGCGTTTCGTTATCGCGACTTCGGCGCCATGGCGGTCATCGGCCGCTCGCACGCGATCGCCGATTTCGGCCGCTTCAAGTTAACCGGTTTCCTGGCGTGGCTGACCTGGTCACTGATACATCTGATGTTGCTGGTCGACTTCCGCAGCCGTGTGGTCGTGTACTGGAACTGGTCCTGGGCATTCTTCACTTATGGTCGCGGCGCACGGCTGCTGACCGGAGACGTGCACATGCAGCACACCGCCGCCACCGGAGACGCCTGTAACCCTTGACATCCTCCTCGCGCTCAAGGGACGCGGATTCCTTCTGCAAGCCGGCGATGTCCCGCCGCGAGGATATTGTGAGCTGCATTGACGTCACGATCATGGATCGCTCCGCACACAGGGCACTGCCATCCCCTTATTCCAAGATCTTTCCGGCCTTTCGGGCCGGCGCGGCTGTTACACACGCTGCAGGTCTGGGTGGAAAATGCTTCATCAACCTCCGCAAACCACACGCCTGCGTGAGCGCACTTGTACTGCAGCATGGTTCGAAATGCGCTCCATCCGGCATCGAGCACCGACTTGGCCTGAATGGCTCGGCACCGCTTGGGTTGCCGGGCGCGCTGCGCGCGGGCCAGGGCAGGCTCCAAGTCGCGGTAGAAACGCTTGGCATCGATCGGCGGGCGATCATCACTGAAGGCCGCAAAGCTCTTCAGTCCCAGATCAATCCCGACGCTCGGGACCGAGCGATCGAGGACCGATCCGATAGAGGGTTTATGGCTCTCATCCGCCATTGTGCTCGCGCGCGGCACACAGACATTCAGATACCAGCGTCCGCGACTGTCTTCACTGAAATTACCCGCGCGCAGTTCGAAGTTGCCCAGACCATAACTGTCCCAAAGCGACAACCAACGTCCTGCGAAGTAGACCTGTCCCCCTCGATAATGAATCGTCCTGACTTTGAAGGGAATCCAGCCGAGGGAGCGACGCGCACCGCCGCTCTTGCGCCAGGCCAGGCGGATTTTCCGATGCTGTCGGCGCCGCCGCGCATATTCTTCGGCAATCTCCTGCACCGCTTGAACCGGCAGATGCAAGGGGCACTCCCCGCGCGTGGCTCCTTTGAGGAACGGCCAGAAATCAAATCCCGAGAGAAACCGCCGCTCGCGCTCGAACACTTTGACCGACAGTTCGTTGCAGTAATTGAACACCGTGTTGACCTCGCGCGCCAAGCCGCAAAGCCACGCGGCGTGCTTGTCCTTCACCCGCAGGCGCAGGACCCGGACAGCGGAAGTGCGAGAACTGTACATCCATACAGTATAGCAAAAAGCCCTCCCACAACACCTCGGCAAATATCGAGAAATGCAGCTCGTAGGAGACACGGCGCGCTAGGCTTGTCGCTATCCCTCGCCCGCCTGAAGGCCGGCGTTTCTCGCGGAGACATGAGATGAAACGCTTTCTTCTCGCGGCTGTGCCGCTGGCCTCGCTGCTGCTGCCGGGCATGAGTGCTATGGCGGCAGCCGCCGCGGATATCCAATCCGAGATCAATGCCGCTTACCCTAAGGCCGAGACGCTCTACCTGGATCTGCACCGTCACCCGGAGCTGTCGATGCACGAGCAGCGTACGGCCGCGACACTGGCTGCGGTACTGCGCGAATTGCATTTTGAGGTCACGGAGCATGTGGGCGGCACCGGTGTCGTCGGCGTGCTGAAGAACGGCCAGGGCCCCGTGGTGCTGCTGCGCACGGAGCTGGATGCATTGCCGGTGGAGGAGAAGACCGGACTGTCCTTCGCGAGCACCGAGAAAACCACCGATGCCGCCGGACACGAAGTGGCCGTCATGCACGCCTGCGGTCATGACGCTCACATGGCCGCCTGGACCGCCACGGCACGCGTCATGGCATCGACGCGTGATCGCTGGCGCGGAACGCTCATTCTTATCGGACAGCCGGCCGAAGAGGATGGCGATGGCGCCACCGACATGGTGCAGGACGGCCTGTTCACGCGCTTCCCCAAGCCCGACTACGCGCTCGCGGTGCACGATGACTCACGCTATCCCGCGGGCCTGATCGGCTACCACGTGGGAACCGTCATGAGCGCCATCGATGAGCTGACGATCATTGTCCATGGCCGCGGCGGACATGGCGCGCGCCCGGAAACCACCGTCGATCCGATCGTCATCGCGGCGCGCATAGTGGTGACGCTGCAAACCATTGTTTCGCGCGAGACCTCGCCGCTCGAGCCATCGGTTATTACCGTGGGCTCCATTCATGGCGGTACCCGGCCCAATATCATTCCGGACGAGGTGACCATGCAATTGACGGTGCGCTCGGTCAGTGAGGCTAACCGCCAGCACCTGCTTAGCGCCATTGCGCGCATCGCAAAAGGGGAAGCGGCGGCGGCCGGTGCGCCGGTGGAACCGACGCTGCAATCCGATGGGCACATATCGGCGCTGATCAATGATACGGCTCTGACGCAGCAAGTATCCGCGGCATTGCTGCGACAGCTGGGACCTACGCGCGTGAAGGATGCGGCGCCCGAGATGATCAGCGAGGATTTCTCGGTATTTGGAGAGGGCGGCGTTCCACTGCTGATGCTGCGCATCGGCGCGACCAGCCAGGCTGCTCTCGACGCGTCCGCGCAATCGGGGGTTCCGGTGCCCTCGCTGCATTCGGCCCGGTTCGCGCCCGAGCGCGAACCGACCATCAAGGCCGCGGCCACCGCGGAAGTGCTGGCGCTGCGCGAGCTCATGCCGGCCGCAGGCGGCCATGCGGGTTCTGGTCGTTGAGGATGACCGCATGATTGCGCAGGGCCTGCAGACGGCCCTGCGCCAGGACGGTTATGCGGTGGATTGGATGGGCGATGGGCGCGCCGCCGAGGCGGCTCTCCAAAACGCGCGCTTCGACCTGGTGTTGCTCGATCTGGGACTGCCACAGCGCGATGGACTTTCGGTGCTGCGCGACCTGCGTCGCCGTGGCGATGCGACGCCGGTGATCATCCTGACGGCGCGTGACGACACACAGGACCGCATCGATGGCCTCGATGCCGGCGCTGATGACTACATCGTCAAACCGTTCGATCTCGATGAGGTGGCCGCCCGCATGCGCTCGGTGCTGCGGCGCGCGAATGGGCGCGCTGATCCCACCATCCGTGTCGGGGATATCAGCCTCAATCCTGCCACGCACCTCGTTGCGCGCGCAGGCGCCGCGGTGCAGTTATCCGCGCACGAGTACGCGGTGCTGGAGGCGTTACTGCAGCGGCCGGGTGCCATCCTCTCGCGCACGCAGCTGGAAGATCGGCTGTACGGTTGGGATGCGCCGGTCGAGAGCAACGCCATTGAAGTCTACATTCACAGCCTGCGCCGCAAGCTCGGCAGCGATTCGATCCGTACGCTGCGCGGCGTGGGCTACTTCGTCCCCAAAGAATGACCTCGATCCGTGCCCGACTGCTGATTGCGCTGCTGACCCTGGTGGCGCTGGTCTCGCTGCTGGCTGGCGCGCTCACCTACCGCCGCGTGCTCGCGGAAACCTCGACGCTGTTCGACTATCAATTGCGACAGATGGCATTGTCGCTGCGCAGCCAGGTGTCGGTGGCGCCGCGGCTGGAATTGCCGCCGCAGCAGGGCGATGCCGACTTCGTGGTACAGATCTGGGATCCGTTCGGCACGCGCGTCTACCTGTCGCGACCGGGTCTGCCGCTGATCAATCGCGCCGTGCTCGGCTTCGAGGATCTGGACCTGCACGGCGATACCTGGCGCGTCTACGGCCTGCAGACCGTGGGTGGGGTCATCCAGATTGCACAACCCGTGCGCGTGCGCGAGGCGCTGGCGCGGCATGCAGCGCTGCGCATCGCCATCCCCCTGCTGTTGCTGCTGCCGCTGCTGGGGGGCGCGGCCGCCTGGATCGTCAGCAGCAGTCTCGTACCGCTGCGCCGCATCGCGGCCGAAGTGCAGCGCCGCGATGTGCACACGCTGGCTCCTATCGCCGCAATCCCCGTGCCACAGGAAATCGCGCCGCTGATCGATGCGCTCAATCACCTGCTGCTGCGGCTGCAGGCGGCCTTCCAGGCCCAGCGCGCCTTCGTGGCGGATGCCGCCCACGAGCTGCGCTCGCCGCTCACGGCCGTTCGCCTGCAACTGCAACTGCTCGACCGTGCGCCCGATGAGGCTGCCAGGATCGAGGCGCGCAGCGAACTCGGGGCGGCGGTGGATCGCGCCATTCACCTGGTCGAGCAGCTACTGACGCTGGCCCGCAATGAGCCGCGTGCTTGCGGTGATGAATTGATCCCGATTGCGCTCGATGCGGCCGCTGCCGATGCCATCGCCGACAATCACGCACTGGCCCAGGCGCGCGGGATAGACCTGCGCCTGCAGGCGATGCCCGGATGCCTGGTGCGCGGCGATCGCGAGGCGCTGCGTGTGCTGGTGCGAAACCTGGTCGATAACGGAGTGCGCTACACGCCGGCGGGCGGCTGGGTGCAGGTGCGTGTGCATCCCGCGGGCGGCGCCACCTTGCTGGAAGTCCTCGATTCGGGTCCAGGCATCCCCGCAGCTGAGCGGGAGCGCGCTTTCGACCGCTTCCACCGACGCGCCAGCGCTCCTGAAGGCGGCAGCGGACTCGGGCTGGCGATAGTGCGGGCGATTGCCGAGCGGCATGGGGCGGGGGTTCAACTCGGGGACGCACCCGGCGGCGGCCTGCTGGCCAGCGTGAGTTTTCCCCGCGCCTCTTAAGGCTGGCTTAAGCCTGAGCGGCGAGGCTGGCGGCAGTCACCCGAAGCTGACAGCTTCCCATTCCAGGAGACC